>Ga0256796_1000707_pt1 | contig 13462 bp, 8 predicted proteins | sample MC6MC0947MT_FD_190209 | JGI IMG/M metagenome (GOLD analysis project Ga0256796, IMG submission 190209) | Metatranscriptome of enriched soil aggregate microbial communities from Iowa State University, Ames, United States - MC6-MC0947-MT... | ecosystem: Environmental > Terrestrial > Soil >...
GCCTGGGGCGGCGCGACCTACGACGTCGCGCTGCGCTTCCTCGGCGAGGACCCCTGGGAGCGGCTGGCGGCTCTGCGCACGGCGCTGCCGAACATCAACATCCAGATGCTCCTGCGCGGACGCAACACCGTGGGGTACACGCCGTACCCGACCGAGGTGACCGACGCGTTCGTGCGCGAGGCTGCCGCGACAGGCGTGGACATCTTCCGCATCTTCGACGCCCTCAACGACGTGTCCCAGATGCGCCCCGCGATCGATGCGGTGCTGGGCACCGGCACCGCCGTCGCGGAGGCGGCGCTCTGCTACACGGGTGACCTGCTCAATCCCGCCGAGGACCTGTACACGCTGGACTACTACCTGCGACTCGCCGAGCAGATCGTGGACGCGGGTGCGCACGTGATCGGCATCAAGGACATGGCCGGTCTGCTGCGTCCTGCGGCGGCCGCGAAGCTCGTCACGGCGCTGCGCGAGCGGTTCGACCAGCCCGTGCACGTGCACACGCACGACACCGCCGGCGGCCAGCTGGCGACCCTGCTCGCCGCGAGCGGAGCCGGAGCGGATGCCGTGGATGTGGCATCCGCTCCGATGTCGGGCACCACCAGCCAGCCGTCCCTGTCGGCGCTGATCGCGGCGCTCGCGCACACCGAGCGCGACACCGGCATCGACCTGCAGGCGGCATCGGACCTGGAGCCGTACTGGGAGGCGATGCGCCACCTGTACCGCCCGTTCGAGTCGGGCCTGCCGAGCCCCACCGGGCGCGTGTACCGCCACGAGATCCCCGGCGGGCAGCTGTCGAACCTGCGCCAGCAGGCGATCGCCCTGGGACTGGCCGACGACTTCGAGCTCATCGAGGACATGTACGCTGCGGCAAACGACATCCTCGGCCGGGTGCCGAAGGTGACGCCGTCCTCCAAGGTGGTCGGAGATCTGGCGCTGCACCTCGCAGCGGTCAAGGCGGACCCCGCCGACTTCGCCGCGAACCCGGAGCGCTACGACATCCCGGATTCCGTCGTCGGCTTCATGGCCGGTGAGCTGGGCGACCTGCCCGGCGGATGGCCGGAGCCGTTCCGCAGCAAGGTGCTCGCCGGTCGCGCTGCCAAGGCCGGGATCACGCCCATCACGGACGTCCAGCAGGCAGCTCTCGACGGCACGTCCGCGGAGCGCCGCGGGATGCTCAACGAGCTGCTGTTCCCCGCGCCCACGAAGATCTTCCGGCAGAACCGAGAGGAGTTCGGCGACCTGTCCGTGCTGGACACCTCCGACTACCTCTACGGACTCGTCCCCGGTGTCGAGCACGCTGTCGAGATCGAACGAGGCGTGCGACTGTACGTCGGGCTCGAGGCGATCGGCGAGGCGGACCCCAAGGGCGTGCGCACCGTCATGACGACGCTGAACGGCCAGCTGCGGCCGGTGTCCGTACGCGATCGCTCGATCGTCGTCGACGCCCACGAGACCGAGAAAGCGGACACCTCCAAGCCGGGTCAGATCGCCGCGCCGTTCTCCGGCGCGGTCACGCTGAAGGTCGAGGAGGGCGCTGTCGTGAAGGCCGGCGATGCGGTCGCGTCGATCGAGGCGATGAAGATGGAGGCGGCCATCACGACGTCGGTCGACGGGGTGGTGGAGCGGCTCGCGATCGATCAGACCCAGCAGGTCGACGCCGGTGATCTTTTGGTCGTGGTCCGCCCGGCGCACTAATCTTGGGCGGGCGCTAAGTCTGCGCCGGAGCTTGGAGCTGGAACCGTGACGTCGAAGAACAACGTGGAGCCCGAAGGGGACGATTCGCTGGGCGTGCTCGACGACACCACGTCGTCGGACACGATCGCGATCGGCCTGCACGAGGGCACCGCGCAGGTCAGCGTGGCGCTTCCGACCGGCGGCGAGGACGATGATCTCGTCGACGACGAGGTGATCGGTGGCGAGGTCGTGTCCGACCTCATCATCGACACCTCGGCCGTCGCCGACCCCGACGTGCTCGCCCGCATCAGCCAGGATGCACCCGAGATCGTCATCGAGCTGCCCGCCGAGGAGCTGCCGGCCGCAGTCGAGACAGCAGAAGACCGCCCCGTCGACCCGGAGACCGTGACCGAGCTCGTGGTGGAGGCGGAGGAGCGCGGCATCGAAGCGGCTGACGCCGTCGCGCATGCCGATGACATCGTCGACGCGGACGTCGTACCCGAGTCCGGCGGCGCGGATGCCGAGGTCGTCACGGCCGGCGATGACGAGATCGTCGCGGATGCCGCTGACGAGGTCGAGGCCGATGCCGGCGTCGAACCCGTGACCGAGGCGGAGGCGACCGCGGGGGAGACCGCCGCGCCGCCTGCGCCCATGCCCGGCATCCGGCCGGAGCCCGTGCTTCTCCCGCCCCTGACCGCCGCGCTCGGCCGGAAGGCGGTGCGCAAGCCCGCAAAGTCGAAGAAGAAGGCCGAGCAGCCGAAGCGCGAGTCGCCCGTCGACGAGGCGGCGGCCGCCGCGGAGGCCGCACCCGCCGTCGAGGGCGTCACCGTCGCGACGCCTGAGCAGGTCGCGAAGCCAGAGGCTGCTTCGAACTCCGAGGCGACGGCGAAGCCCAAGGCGGACGCGAAGACCGACCAGCCCGTGCCGACTGCGAAGTCCGAGCCGCAGGCCGATGAGACGGGCTCGGAGCCCGGCGAGGCCGCCGCGACCTCCGCATCCGTCGATGAATCCGCGCCGAGCCCGGCGCAGAGCGCGGATGCTGATGCCTCGGAGCTCGCCACCCTGGAATCGGCCGTCGCCGCGGCCAAGGCCGAACTGCGCGAGGCGATGTCGCCCACGCGCCCCCTGACGCAGACCGAGACCCGTCCGGCAGCAGCCGAGACGACAGAGGAGAACCGCCCCGTGGCGACCGACGACGCGAAGCCCGCAGCATCCGCAGCATCCGAGATCGCCCGGGCGGACTCCGTGCCGCCCCGGCCCGCCTCGGTGCCGGCCCGGCCCGCGGCCGAGGTCACCCTCACCTCCAAGCGACTGGACGACCTGGGCGACGCCGGCCGGGAGAGCGCCGACCTGCTCACGGCCGACCGTCTGCTCGACCCCTCTCGGATCACCAGGCCGGAGCCGGAGGGCACGTGGAGTCACCTGCTGTACGCCGTGTCCGGTGGTCGCATCAACGTCGGCGACAGCCGCAAGGCGCGCGAGCGCAAGCTGCTCAGCGCGCGCATCGCCGCACCGATGTCCGGCACTGCGCGTTTCGTGCCGGTGCTGTCGCGCAAGGGCGGGGTCGGCAAGACCACCGTCACCGCACTGCTCGGCATGGCGCTGGCGGATGCCCGTGACGACCGCGTCATCGCCGTGGACGCCAACCCCGACCGCGGCACGCTCGCCGAGCGCGTGGTCGGCGGCCACACCAAGTCGGTGCGCGACCTCGTGCGCGCGCAGCACGACATCCGCGGCTTCCACGACATCTCCGCGCTGGTCGCACGCGACCACACCCGGCTGGACGTGCTCGCCTCCGACGCCGATCCGCGCGTCTCGGAGGCCTTCGGCGATGCGGACTACCGTGACGTCGCGGCGGTGGCGGCGCAGTACTACTCGCTGGTCCTGACTGACTCGGGCACCGGCATCGTGCACTCCGTGATGGGTGCCACGCTCGACCTGGCCGATCAGATCGTCGTCGTCTCCGGGCTCAGCGTCGATGAGGCCCGACTGGCGTCCGAGACCCTGACCTGGCTGGAGACCAACGGCCACGCGCAGCTCGCGCGGGAGGCCATCGTGGTGCTGAACCAGTCGACGCCCGGCACCCCGCTCGTGCGCCTGAGCGAGCTGGAGGCGCACTTCTCGACGCGCGCGAAGCACGTTCTGCGCATCCCGTACGACCCTCAGATCGCCGGCGGCGGCCCCATCGACTTCACCAGCCTCCAGCCTGAGACCCGGCGCGCGGCTCGCGAGATCGCGGCCACGCTCGTCGAGGGCCTGCGGGTGAAGGCCGCCTGATGGCCGTCCGTGAGATCCGCCTGTACGGCGACCCCGTGCTGCGCCAGGTGTGCGCCCCGATCGAGCAGATCGACGACGGCGTGCGCGCTCTGATCGCCGACCTCGTCGACACCGTCGAGCTGCCCGGCCGGGCAGGCGTCGCCGCGAACCAGATCGGTGTCGCGCTGCGTGCGTTCAGCTACAACATCGACGGCGACATCGGCTACGTCATCAATCCCGTGCTGGTCGAGGTGCGCGGCGAGGCTGTCGAGATCGGCGAGGGATGCCTGTCGGTGCCCGGCCTGTGGCACGACACGCCGCGTCACCCGTGGGCTCGGGTCGAGGGCATCGACCTCGATGGCAATCCGGTCGTGCTGGAAGGGGAGGGGCTGCTCGCCCAGGCCCTGCAGCACGAGACCGACCACCTGGACGGCATGGTGTACCTGGGCAGGCTCCAGGGGGAGACCAGGAAGACCGCGATGCGGCAGGTGCGCGAGAGCGACTGGTTCTAGCGCACCGAGGTCCAGAACCCGGAAGCCCAGGACACGAACGAAGAGGAGGCCCTCCGCTCGGCGGAGGGCCTCCTCTTCATGTCTCGCCCGGGTCAGCCCAGGGGCGTCGTGGTGGTGTGCACCGGTGCCTCGTAGATCTCAGCGATCTGGTCGGCGAAGTCCGCGAGGATCACGTTGCGCTTGATGGACATCTTCGGAGTCAGGTGACCGCTCGCCTCGGTCCACTCCACGGGCAGGATCGTGAACTTGCGAATCGACTCGGCGCGCGAGACCGACTTGTTCGCGCGGTCGATCGCGCGCTGCACCTCGGCGTGCACAGCGGGGTTCTTCGCGGCATCCGCCAGGGACATCTCCGCGGGGAGCCCGTTGTTGGCCAGCCAGGTCGGCAGCATCTCGGTGTCCAGCGTCACCAGCGCCGCGATGAACGGCTTCTGGTCTCCGACCACGACGACCTGCCCGACGATCGGGTTCGCGCGGATCGGGTCCTCGAGCACGGCCGGGGCGACGTTCTTGCCTCCGGCGGTCACGATGATCTCCTTCTTGCGGCCCGTGATCGTCAGGAAGCCGTCCGAGTCGAAGGAGCCCAGGTCACCGGTGCGGAACCAGCCGTCGTGGAACGCCGCAGCTGTCGCCTCGGGGTTGTTCCAGTACTCCTTGAACACGCAGATGCCGCGGACCTCGATCTCGCCGTCGTCGGCGAGACGGATGCCGACGCCGGGAAGAACCGGACCGACCGTGCCGATCTTGAAGCCGTCCTCGCGGTTCACGGTCGCAGGGGCGGTCGTCTCGGTGAGGCCGTAGCCCTCGAGGATGACAACGCCGAGGCTGCGGAAGAAGTGCCCGAGACGGTCGCCCAGCGGAGCGGATCCGGAGACGGCGTAGACGACGTTGCCGCCCATGGCCTGGCGCAGCTTGGAGTACACCAGCTTGTCGAACAGGGCGAACTTCAGCTTCAGTCCGAGCGGCACCTTCTCGCCGCGCTCCTGCAGGGCGGAGTGCTCGATCGCGGTGGCGGCGGCTGCACGGAAGATCTTGCCCTTGCCGCCGGCCTCGGCCTTCTGCTCAGCCGAGTTGTAGACCTTCTCGAACACGCGGGGGACCGCGAGCAGCAGCGACGGCTTGAAGGAGCCGAGCGAGGCGAGCAGCTGCTTCGTGTCGGGCTGATGACCCACGCGCACGCCCGCGTGGATGTAGAGCATCGACATGAACCGCGCGAACACGTGCGCGAGCGTGATGAACAGCAGGGTGGAGGCACCGGGGGTGTACACGACGTGCTTGAGGGATTCGGCGGCGTTCCGCGAGAGCTCGACGAAGTTGCTGTGCGTGAGCACGCAGCCCTTCGGACGCCCGGTCGAACCGGAGGTGTAGATCAGCGTCGCGATGTCGGAGCCGACCGCCAGGTTGCGGCGGCGCTCGATCTCGGCATCCTCGATCTCGGCGCCCTTCGCGGTGAGCGCGTCGATCGCGCCCAGGTGCAGCTGCCACACCTCGCGCACCAGGGGCAGGTCGCCGCGCACCTCGTCCACGCGGGCGAAGTGCTCGGGAGACTCGACGATGAGCGCGATCGCACCGGAGTCCTCCATGATCCACTGGATCTGCGCGGGCGAGCTGGTCTCGTAGACCGGGACCATGACGGCGCCCGCGTAGAACAGCGCGAAGTCGACGAGGGTCCACTCGTAGGTGGTCTGCGCGATGAAGCCGACCTTCTCGCCGGGCTGGATGCCTGCGGCCACGAACCCCTTGGCGAGGGCGATCACCGCCGTCTCGAAATCCTTGGCCGAGATGTCGCGCCAGCCGGCGCCGTCGGGAACGGAGAAGATGGCCAGATCCGGCGTCTCCTTGGCGCGGATCGCGAGCAGGTCGGACGCGTTCGCCTCGGGATCGGCGGGAACGATGGCGGGGGCTTCGAACTGGGTCACGGCAGCTCCTTCGGTACCGGATTGACGGGTGACACCCCGAGTCTAGGTCATGGCATCCAGTCGCAGAAAACCTGAAACTCGGTCGCGAGGGTGCCGGCGAGGCTAGACTTCTGCACGATGTTCTACTGGCTGATGAAGTACGTCGCGATCGGGCCGCTGGTCAAGGCGATCTTCCGACCCTGGATCGTGGGGCGCGACAACGTCCCCGCGTCGGGCGCTGCCATCCTCGCGAGCAACCATCTGTCGTTCGCCGACTCCATCTTCCTGCCGCTGCTGCTGGACCGGCCGATGTCCTTCCTCGCCAAGAGCGACTACTTCACCGGCCGTGGCCTCAAGGGCTGGGCCACCAAGGTGTTCATGAAGGGCACGGGCCAGATCCCCATCGACCGCTCCGGCGGCAAGGCGTCCGAGGCATCCCTCAACACCGGCCTGCAGATCCTGGGCCGGGGCGACCTGCTCGGCATCTATCCCGAGGGCACCCGCAGCCCCGACGGCAGGCTGTACCGCGGTCGCACGGGCCTGGCTCGCATGGCGCTGGAGGCGAAGGTCCCGGTGATCCCCGTCGTCATGGTCGACACCGACGTCATCATGCCGATCGGGCAGAGCATCCCGAATGTCGGACGCGTGGGCGTGCTGATCGGGGAGCCCCTGGACTTCTCCCGCTATGCGGGCATGGAGAACGACCGCTACATCCTGCGCGCCGTCACCGACGAGATCATGATCGCGCTGCAGCGCCTGGGTGCCCAGGAGTACGACGACGTGTACGCGTCCACGGTGAAGGACCGGCTGCCGCAGAAGGCCCGACGCCGCTGAATCGCGGCCCCGTCACAGCGCGGAGAGCGCCCTCGGGCGGACACTAAGCTGGGTGGATGCTTCCCTCGCACCCTGAACTCGACGCGTGGCGGTCCCTCCCGATCAAGCAGCAGCCGCAGTGGCCCGACGCCGAGCGGGTGGCGGAGGTCTCCTCCCAGATCGCGACCCTGCCGCCGCTGGTCTTCGCCGGCGAGGTCGACAACCTCCGCACCAGACTGGCCAGAGCGGCCTCGGGCAACGCGTTCCTGCTGCAGGGCGGCGACTGCGCTGAGACCTTCGCCGGTGCGACGGCCGATCAGATCCGCAACCGCATCAAGACCGTGCTGCAGATGGCCGTCGTGCTCACCTACGGCGCCTCGATGCCGGTGGTGAAGATGGGGCGGATGGCCGGCCAGTTCGCCAAGCCGCGCTCCAGCGACACCGAGACCCGCGGCGACGTCACGCTGCCGGCCTACCGGGGTGACATCGTCAACGGCTACGACTTCACCGAGAAGTCCCGTCAAGCCGATCCGGGCCGTCTGCTGCAGGGTTACAACACGGCGGCATCCACACTGAACCTCATCCGGGCGTTCACGCAGGGCGGTTTCGCCGATCTGCGCGAGGTGCACTCCTGGAACAAGGGATTCGCGCAGAACCCGGCCAACCAGCGTTACGAGCGCATGGCGGCCGAGATCGACCGCGCCATCAAGTTCATGGAGGCCGCCGGCGCCGATTTCGACGAGCTCAAGCGCGTCGAGTTCTTCACGGGGCACGAGGGCCTGCTGATGGACTACGAGCGCCCCATGACGCGCATCGACTCCCGCACGGGCACGCCGTACAACACGTCTGCCCACTTCCTGTGGATCGGAGAGCGCACGCGCGACCTCGATGAGGCGCACGTCGACTACTTCTCGCGGATCCGCAACCCCATCGGCGTCAAGCTGGGCCCGACCACGTCTCCCGACACCGCCCTCGCGCTGATCGACAAGCTCGACCCGAACCGCGAGCCGGGCCGTCTCACCTTCATCACCCGGATGGGGGCCGGGAAGATCCGGGATGCCCTGCCGCCGCTGCTGCAGGCGATCAAGGACTCCGGCGCCACCCCGCTGTGGGTGACGGACCCCATGCACGGCAATGGCATCACCACCTCGACCGGCTACAAGACCCGTCGCTTCGACGACGTGGTCGACGAGGTGCGCGGCTTCTTCGAGGCGCACCGCGCCGTGGGCACGTTCCCCGGCGGCATCCACGTCGAGCTCACCGGCGATGACGTCACCGAGTGCCTGGGCGGCTCGGAGCACATCGACGAGGCATCCCTCGCGACGCGCTACGAGAGCCTGTGCGACCCGCGACTGAACCACATGCAGAGCCTGGAGCTCGCGTTCCTCGTGGCCGAGGAGCTCGAGAAGCGCTGAGCTCCGGCGGACGGCTCCGCGGATGCCGATCGTCGCCGCGCGCGGCGGTCAGCATCCGCGGAACGATCAGCCCTGCAGCTTGAGGGTGAGCTTGACCGTGCCGCCCTTGGGCAGCGTCCCGTCCCCGGGCTTCTGCTCGATGACCGTCGCGAGGTCGCCGAAACCGGGAAGATCGCCCCAGCCCTGGTAGGACGCCTTCAGGCCGACGCTCTCGAGCTTGGCCTTGGCCTTGGTGAGCGTCATGCCGACGACGTTCGGCACGGTGATGGGCTGCGGGCCCTTGGAGACCGTCAGGGTCACGGTGTCGCCGGGGCGCCAGCTGCCGCCGCCCTGGCGTTCCGCGCTCTGCGCGATCACGGAGCCCTTGGCGACGGTGTCGCTCCAGTCCTCCGGCGTCTCCGGGTTCACTCTCAGGCGGGCGGATTCCAGGATCTGCTTCGCCTCGTCGAGCGGCTTGCCGACGACGCTCGGGACCGGGCCCAGGGAGACCTGGATCTGCGCCTTGTCGCCCTCGAAGACGTCGCAGCCGTCACCGCAGGCGTAGGGCTCGCCACCCGCGCGCGGGGTGATCCGCACGTTCAGCACGAGGTTCGGGCCGAGCTTGTCGAAGTACTCCTCGACGTTCTTGTCGACCTTGAGGTTGTTGGCGTCGAGCTTCTGACGTGCGGCGGACTCGGTCAGGCCGGCCAGCGCGCCGATGGTGTGCTTGGCGGGGCCTGACGACACGATCAGCGTGACCGTGCTCTCCTTCTCGACACGTTCGCCCGCTCCAGGGTCGGAGTCGATCACGTCGCCGGCAGGCACGTTGAGGTCGGACTTCGTGGTCGTCGTCGACTTCAGGTTCTCGGCGGCGATGGCGTTCTCGGCGTCCGCCAGCGGCATCCCTGCGACCGTCGGGACGGCGATCAGCGAACCGGGTCCCGAGCCGAACCACCAGCCGACGCCTCCCGCCGCGACGGCGAGCAGCAGCACCAGTGAGAGCAGCAGCGCACCCCGGGCGCGCCGACGTGCCGTGCGCTGCCGCAGGCGGGCGCCGTTGTCGACGGACTCCGCGGCGACGGGAGCGGTGGGGTCGGAGATGACCGCGGTGCCCATCGGGAGGATCTTGGTGACCGCTCCGGAATCGTGACCCGACGACGGTGCGACCGTCGCCGTCGGCACGGGCGTGACACCGAGCTCGCGCTCGATCTCGCGCAGGCGGTCGAGCATCTCCTGCGCGTTCAGTGGTCGCTCGTCGGGAGACTTGTCGGTCGCCCAGAGCACGAGCTCATCGAGCTGCTCGGGTACTCCGGGATTGCGGACACTGGGGCGCGGCACCTGTTCGGTGGCGTGCTGGAACGCGATCTGCATGGGCTGCTCGCCCTTGTACGGCTGCTCGCCGACGAGCATCTCGTACAGCATGATGCCCAGCGCGTAGATGTCGCTGCGGGCATCCGCGGTCCCGCGGGTGACGAGCTCGGGCGCCAGGTACGCGATCGTGCCCAGCAGCTGCGCCCCGGTGGCGGTGTTCGCGGTGGTGGCGCGGGCGAGACCGAAGTCCCCGATCTTGATGCGCCCGTCCTCCGCGAGCAGCACGTTCTCGGGCTTGACGTCGCGGTGCACGATCCCGGCGCGGTGCGCCGCGGCGAGACCGGCGAGGATCGCGTCCATGATCGTGATCGTCTGGGCCACCGTCAGCCGCTTCTGCTCGCGCATCAGCTCTCGCAGGGTGATGCCGGGCAGATACTCCATCACCAGGTAGGCGAGGTCGCCGTCCTGACCCTGGTCGAACACGTTCACGACGTGCGGATCGGCCAGCCGTGCGGCCGATCGGGCCTCCTGGATGAACCTGCTCTGGAAGGCGGAGTCGTCGCTGAGGTGGGCGTGCATCACCTTCAGGGCGATGCGTCGTTCGAGGCGCATGTCGGTGGCGACGTAGACCGTCGCCATGCCGCCGCGTGCGATGCGTGCCCGCACGCGGTACCGGCCGTCGACAAGCCGCCCGATGAGGGGGTCGGCCTGCGCAGTGTTCACAGCACGAGTCTATGAAGAACAGGCTGTGAGCCCGGGCAACGGCGCACCTGTGACAGGTTTCGATCCGGTGACGACTGGCGCGTCACCGCAGGGTCGCGACCCACTTGTGGGCCTGCTGCTCCCAGAGCCCGTAGCGGTCCGGGTAGGCCGAGACCTGCACGGACTGCGCCGCGTCGGTGAACGACTTGCCCTGCCAGCCGGAGATGTCGAGCAGGCCCTTGCTGGCGACGCCGTTCGGGTCGCCCGCACCGCCGTAGAAGACGCGGATGCTGCGATCGGCGTTCAGGATCTGCTCGGGGGTTCCCCAGCCCTGACTGGGGCGCTGCTGGAAGAGGCCGAGGGAGTCGCGGTCGCCGTGGTCCAGGTTCCGCATGGTGGACTCGACCATCGCGGTCGCCAGCGCGATGGCGATGCCGCGGTCGGGCACCCCCAACTCGCGGCCGATCTGGATGATGCGGACCGCGTTCGCGCGCTGGGCGGCGTCCAGATTCGCGGAGCGCTGCGCCGGTGCCGGGGGAGCGAGGCGGAGGGCCTGGCCAGGGTAGATGATGCTGCCGGTGCCGAGACCGTTGGCCTGCAGGAGCGCGGAGACCGTGGTGCCGTACTTCTTCGCGATGCTGAACAGCGTGTCACCGCGCACCACCGTGTGAGCGGCGGGTGCCGCCGCGGGCGCCGGAGCCGCAGCGGGTGCCGGTGCCGCGGCGGCAGCGGGGGCCGCCGACGCGCCGACATTGAGCTTCTGCCCGGGGAAGATCGCGGCGGAGCGGCCTAGCCCGTTCGCTGCGATGATGTTCGCAACAGTCGTGCCGTACTTGCGCGCGATCGCGTACACCGTGTCGCCGCGCACCACGGTGTGCACGGCGCCGGTCGCCGCGGCGGGGGCGGCGGCAGCGGCGGGTGCGGCGGCTGCGGGCGCCGCACCGGGAGCGAGGCGCAGGGTCTGGCCGGGGTAGATCACGGAACGCCACCCCAGGCCGTTCCAGGCGAGGACGTCCGCCGGACGCAGTCCGTTGCGGATGGCGATGCTGGAGACCGTGTCGCCGGGTCGGACGACATAGGAGGTCGGGCGGGCGGCCGCGTGCACCGCCGCCGTCACGGGGCGCGGCGCGACGGACGGGAGCACGCCCGCCGGGACGGGTGTGCTGCGCGCGGGTTCGGCGGCGTCGGCGGGTGCGGCCGTGAGCACGGCGGCGAGTGCTCCGATGACCGCCGCGGGTGCGCCGAATCGGATTGCGCCGGTGCGAGTCGAAAGATTATGCATGCGATTCCCCCTGGTGATCCTGAAGACACGCTGACACGTATGTAAAGAGTTGTCAACAGAAGTGGCTGCTGTGACTGGAGTGAATCGAGTTCCCGATGATGTCGGAAGGGAAGCGGGATGAGATAGTGGAGACGTGTCTGAGAACGCCGCTGAAACCGCCGACTGGCTGACCATTCCCGACCTGGCCGAGGTGCTCGGCGAGACGCCTGGCCGAGTGCGCCGACTGCTCGACGAGCGCTATCTGATCGGCTCGCGCCGCAACGGCGCGTTCGCCGTCCCGGCCGTCTTCATCGTCGACCGTCGCCCGCTCACTTCGCTTCGTGGCACTGTGATCGCCCTGCAGGATGTCGGGTTCAGCGACGACGAGGCCATCGACTGGCTGCTCGCCGAGGAGGACACGCTCGGGCGCACCCCGATCGCGGCTCTGCTCGACGGGCACAAGAGCGAGGTGCGTCGCATCGCGCGCACGCTCGCCTGAGCATCACCTCCGTCGCGCGGGTGCCGGCCGAGCGCCGGCGCCGGCTCGGTCTCAGGCAGAGCGCGCGATCGCGGCATCCGCCAGTGCGCGCAGAGCCTCGGCCGCATCGCCCTCGATGTCCGCCGCCGCCAGGGCCCGCTCGGCGTCCGAGGTGAAGCCGGCGATCATCTCCTCGATCCGCGCCACCGCACCGGTCTCCTCGATGAGACGCTGCAGCGCGGCGACGTCGTCGGGGGAGAGGGAGTGGTTGCCGAGAGCGTCATCCAGCGCACCGCGGTCCGCGGTGGACAGCCTCTCGCGGGCGACGGCGATCAGCGCGGTGCGCTTTCCCTCACGCAGGTCGTCGCCGGCGGGCTTGCCGGTGAGGCGCGGGTCTCCGAAGACGCCGAGCATGTCGTCGCGCAGTTGGAAGGCCATTCCGATCGGATGCCCGAAGGCGCGCAGCGACGCCAGCAGCGGCTCGTCGGCCCCGGCCAGCGTGGCGCCGAGCAGCAACGGCTCGGTCACGCTGTAGCGCGCGGACTTCAGCGAGGCGACGCGCAGGGCGCGCTCCAGCAGCGACTCCGGCTCGCTCACGCTCCATGCGGACTCCTCGGTGATGTCGAGCATCTGCCCGACCGTCACATCACGGCGCATGCGCGCGTACTCGGCCCTCGTCGCCGCGGCGTGCGGATGCCCCTGCAGAGCCTCCTCGAGCAGATCATCGCTCCAGGCCACCAGCAGATCGCCCAGCAGCACCGCCGATGAGCGGCCGAACGCCTCCGCGTCGCCCGCCCACCCGGCGGCCCGGTGAGCGGCCTCGAGCTCGCGGTGGGACGCCGGGCGTCCGCGTCGGGTGTCGGAGTTGTCGATCAGGTCGTCGTGCACGAGCGCCGCGGACTGGAAGATCTCCAGCGCCGCGCAGAGGCCCCACAGCGGGTCGGCGTCGGTCTGCGGCGCAGGAGCGGCCGCCTGCCAGCCGCCGTGGCAAAAACGGGCGCGCAGGCGCTTCCCCCCGAGCAGCGTGGTGCGCGCCGCGTCCAGGAAGAGGGCGGCATCCGGGCCGTAGTCGGCCGCGTCGGCCTGCATTCGGAGGAGAAAGCTCTCAAGGCGTGCGGTGACGGCGTCCGAGACGAGGGGAGTTGAACCCCTGTCCGAAAATA
>Ga0256796_1000715_pt1 | contig 13380 bp, 14 predicted proteins | sample MC6MC0947MT_FD_190209 | JGI IMG/M metagenome (GOLD analysis project Ga0256796, IMG submission 190209) | Metatranscriptome of enriched soil aggregate microbial communities from Iowa State University, Ames, United States - MC6-MC0947-MT... | ecosystem: Environmental > Terrestrial > Soil >...
CAGAGGGGGAGCATGACCGTGCGAGCAGAACGGATGGCGCCGATCAGGCTGACACCTGTTCCCATGCGCAGCAACACCCCGCGGAACGACCAGATGGTGCGGAAGAGCCCGTGTGTGCGTTCCTCGGCCTCCTCCTCGCCGGCGCTGAGTGCCTGACCGTTCTCGACGGCCGCGACCGCACTCGGACCGAACATGGTCTCGGGATCGGGGAGCGCGATCAGCACGATCACCGAGCCCAGGCAGCTGATGATGAAGATCCAGAACACGGACTGCGTCGACCCGGTCACGGCGATGACGACGGATGCGATCAGCGGTCCGATGAACCATCCGGCGCGGAAGATGCCGCCGAGCGTCGACAGAGCGCGAGCCCGATAGCGGGGCGGAACGTACGAGGTCATGAACGCATGCCGAGCCAGAGCGAAGACGGCCGTCGCCAGTCCGACGAGGAAGATCCCGCCCATGAGCACCCAGTAGTTCGGTGCGACGAGGCACACGACGACCCCCACGATCGCCACCGCCGCGGCGTAGATCATCGAGGTGCGTTCACCGATCCGCGAGACGACCCACCCGCTCGGGATGTCGCCGATCAGCTCACCGAGCATGACCATCGAGGAGATCAACCCTGCGATCGCGAGACTTGCGCCGAGATTGCCGGCGGCGATGGGGATGATCGGGATGATGGCTCCCTCACCGATCGAAAACAGCAGCGTAGGGAGGAAGGCTGCGAGTGCGACCGACCGGAAACTGAAGGGGCGCTCATCGGAAGTCATATCGTTAACACGATACAACTGTCTCGGAGTCAGCCAGCGACCACCAGCCTGCCCCGGTAGGCTTGTGGGCGACATGATTGAACTCGATCTTTCGCAGCAGATCGCCGAGCTGCGCTCCACCTTCTCCGACATCCGCTCCGTGATCGATGTGGATGCGCTCACCGCGGAGATCGCGGATCTCAGCGAGCAGGCGGGCGTTCCAGACCTCTGGGATGACACCGAGCGCGCGCAGAAAGTGACCAGCGCGCTCAGCCACCGTCAGTCGGAGCTCGCCCGCATCAAGTCGATCGAAAGCCGCCTCGACGATCTCGAAGTGCTCATCGATATGGCCAACGACGGCGAGGGCGACGAAGAGACCGCGACCGAAGCCCGCGCCGAGCTCCTGGCCCTGCAGAAGACGCTGGGTGAGCTCGAGGTGCAGACGCTGCTGAGCGGCGAGTACGATCCGCGACCCGCAGTGGTCACCATCCGCGCCGGAGCCGGCGGCGTCGACGCGGCCGACTTCGCCGACATGCTGCTTCGCATGTACCTTCGCTGGGCCGAGCAGCACAAGTACCCCGTGACCGTGATGGACACCAGCTACGCAGAAGAGGCCGGCATCAAGTCCGCGACCTTCGAGGTGGATGCGCCCTACGCGTTCGGCACTCTGAGCGTCGAGGCCGGAACCCACCGCCTCGTCCGGATGAGCCCCTTCAACTCGGCGGGCAAGCGCCAGACATCGTTCGCCGCGGTCGAGGTGATCCCGCTCATCGAGGAGACCGAGTCGATCGAGATCCCCGACAACGACATCCGCGTCGATGTGTTCCGCTCGTCGGGCCCCGGCGGCCAGTCGGTCAACACCACCGACTCCGCTGTGCGCATCACGCACCTTCCGACCGGAACCGTCGTGTCGATGCAGAACGAGAAGAGCCAGATCCAGAACCGTGCTGCCGCGATGCGAGTGCTGCAGAGCCGTCTGCTGCTTCTGCAGCGCGAGCAAGAGGCGGCGGCGAAGAAGGAGCTCGCCGGCAACATCACGGCGAGCTGGGGAGACCAGATGCGCAGCTACGTTCTGGCGCCGTACCAGATGGTCAAAGACCTGCGCACCGACTACGAGGTCAACAATCCCTCGAACGTCTTCGACGGAGACCTCGACGGCTTCATCGCCGCGGGAATCCGCTGGCGTGCGGGTGCCAAAGACGACGCATAGCGTCCACGTCACGCGTAGCGTTCACTCGGTGCGCATCCAGGCTCGGCGACTCGCGCATGTCGCTGCGGCGGATCGGGCCATCGCTGTCTAGTCTCTAGAAGTCATGATCCGGTTCGAACACGTCTCAAAACAGTACTCGGGCACCACGCGCCCGGCGCTCAACGCCATCAACCTCGAAGTGCTGCGCGGCGAGTTCGTCTTCCTCGTCGGAGCATCCGGCTCGGGTAAGTCGAGCTGTCTGCGGCTCATCCTCAAAGAGGAGAAGCCGAGCAAGGGGAAGATCCACGTGCTCGGGCAAGACCTGGGCTCGATCTCCAGCCGCAAGGTGCCCTACTTCCGCCGGAACATCGGCGTCGTCTTCCAGGACTTCCGGCTGCTGCCCAACAAGACGGTCTTCCAGAACGTCGCGTTCACCCTGCAGGTCATCGGCAAGTCGCGCGGGTTCATCCAAGAGGCCGTACCGGATGTGCTGAAGATGGTCGGCCTCGACGGCAAGGCGCAACGTCTGCCTCACGAGCTCTCGGGTGGTGAGCAGCAGCGTGTCGCGATCGCGAGGGCGGTCGTCAACAAGCCGCAGGTACTCCTGGCCGACGAGCCGACAGGAAACCTCGACCCTGCGACCAGCGCGGGCATCATGGCCGTGCTCGAGCGCATCAACGCCGGCGGAACCACTGTTCTCATGGCCACGCACGAAGCAGCGATCGTCGACCAGATGAAGCGCCGTGTGATCGAACTGGTCAACGGCCAGATCGTCCGAGACGAACGACACGGCGGATACGGCTTCACAGCGGCGATCCCGACGGCGAACAGAACCGTCGACGACGAAGCCGTCGCGCGTGTTCCGTCCTCGTCGGGCATGCCGGATGCATACGCCCCCGTTCCGACGACGGCCGTTCCCGTGCAGGCACCGGCTGCTCCGGTGCAGGCGCCGGCTGCTCCGGTGACAGCGGCGGGCGAGCCTCCTGTCCCTCCGATGACCCGCCCGCAGATGCCGACATCGACCCCGACGGCGCCGGTGAACGTGACTCAGCCGGTCCAGCCGCAGGCACAACCGGTGCAGCCGCAAGCGCCGCAGCCGCAGCCGGTGGAACCCAGGCCCGCCCCGACGCAACCGCCAGCGGACGAGGAGCTTCCGGATCACCTGAACTTCACCGCCAACCTGGACCTGCGGGGTCTCCGGGCCGACGGCGACTCCACCGGCGAACAGAATGTGGGGCCGACGAAATGAGGTTCGGTCTGATCTGGTCCGAAGCGGCCAACGGTCTGCGACGCAACCTGTCCATGGTCGTGTCCGTGATTCTCGTGACGTTCATCTCGCTGACGTTCGTCGGCACGGCCGTTCTGCTGCAGATGCAGATCGGCCAGATGAAGAACTACTGGTACGACCGCGCACAGGTCGCGGTCTACATGTGCATCGACTCGGACAAATGCGAAAGCGGTCCCGCCAACGATCAGACGATCGCCGCTGTGAAAGCGCAGCTCCAGTCGCCCGAGCTCTCGCCGTACATCCAGAAGTTCTACTACCAGGATCAGAAGCAGGGCTACGAGCAGTTCAAGGAACAGTTCAAGGGCAACCAGATCTCCGACTTCGTCACCCCCGAGATGATCCCGCCGACGTTCTGGGTCAACCTCAAAGACCCGAGTCAGTCCGCGGTGCTCACCGAGACCCTGTCGGGTGCCGTCGGTGTGCAGAGCGTCGTCGATCAGCGCAGCTATCTTGACCAGATCTTCCAGATCCTCAACGCGGCGAGTTTCACGGCCATCGGCATCGCGGCCCTCATGCTCGTCGCGGCCGCGCTGCTGATCGCCACGACCATCCGGCTGTCGGCCTTCTCGCGAAGACGGGAGCTCGGCATCATGCGGCTCGTCGGCGCCTCGAACAGGTTCATCCAGACGCCGTTCATCCTCGAAGGCGTGTTCGCGGCACTCATCGGATCGTTGCTCGCCGCCGGCGCCGTCTACACGATCGTTCGTATCTTCGTGCAGGGATATCTGGCCGAACGAATACCATCGATCAACTTCGTCTCCGAAGGGGATGCGCTGATCGTCGCGCCCATCCTGCTGCTCGTCGGCATCGTTCTCGCTGCGATCTCCGCCAACTTCGCCATCAGCCGGTACCTGAAGGTCTAGCGGTACGGATCCAGTCGGATAGACTGGATGGCTGCCCGGCGCGTGCTGGGCGGTCATCGATCGAATCTGTCAGGAGAGAGCTGTGCCCAGGGAACGTGGCCAGAAGGTAGTGGCCACCAATCGCAGAGCCCGCCACGACTACACCATCGAGGACACCTACGAGGCCGGACTGGTCTTGACGGGAACCGAGGTGAAGTCCTTGCGGGCGGGTCGCGCATCCCTCGTCGACGGTTATGCGTTCGTCGACGGAGGTGAGGCGTGGCTCGACGCCGTCCACATCCCCGAGTACGCGGACGGCACCTGGAACAACCACGCACCCCGGCGTAAGCGAAAGCTGTTGCTGCACAAGGCGCAGATCCTGAAGATCCACAACAAGGTCAAAGAGGGCGGATACACGATCGTGCCGCTCCAGATCTACTTCAGTGACGGCCGCGCCAAGGTGGAGCTGGCGGTCGCGAAGGGCAAGCGCGAGTACGACAAGCGGCAGGCGCTGCGGGAACGGCAGGACAAGCGCGAGGCCGACAGGGCCATGTCGAGCAGGCAGCACCTCGGCGAATAGCCGAACAGTTTCCGGTCGCAGCGGCGGGTGACAGACTAGGGCCTTGACCGGCTCGACCACCCTCATCCCCGTCGTTGGCACGTACAATTTCCGCGATGTCGGAGGCTACCGTGCAGAGGGCGGCGTGACGCGACGCGGCAAGCTGTTCCGGTCGGATGCGCTTCATGCCCTCGGCGACGACGGCAGAGGCCAGCTGCGCGAACTGGGCGTGAAGTACATCGTCGATCTGCGGGACGATGCCGAGGTCGAGGCGCTGCCCGACGACATCGAAGGTTTGGACGTCGAGATCCTGCGTCTGCCGGTCTTCGAGGGCTCCGCGACGTCGCAGACGACGATCGGCGGAACGCTGGTAGACCTCTACGCCAAGATCGTCCTGCAGCACACGAGCGTCGTCGCCCAGGCGCTGAAGGAGGTCGCCGATACCGGAGAAGCCGGGGTCATCGTGCATTGCACGGCGGGTAAAGACCGCACCGGGATCGTCGTCGCGCTGGCACTCCTCGCCGTCGGTGTCGACCGTGACATCGTTGTCGCGGACTACGCGGCAACGCAGGTCAACCTCCAAGGTCCGTGGCTCGAGAAGATGCTCGCACTCGTCGAGAGTCACGGCGTCGAGGTCACCCCAGAGCTCCGCATCATCATGGGTGGCAGCCCACCCGAGGCGCTCGAGGCCGTGCTCGACCTGATCGATCGCGAGCGAGGCGGGGTGCGGCAATACCTGTTGGAGGCGGGTGTCGACGAGATCGAACAGGCCAAACTGCGTTCGGTGCTCGTCGAGCCGCTCTAGGTCGGCCGGCGCTTGCCGGTAGTGGTCCCTTCCGAGCTCCGAGAACGACAGCTAGTGCCAACTGGCGGGCTGTGTGCGCTTCCGGGGAGGATGCTTCAGGATGCGGCGAAGCGCGCGTGCACCTGCACGGCGATCGTGATCTGCTCCGGTTTCAGAGCGAGCGTGCTTCCACCGAGGTCGCCCGATACCGCCCGTGCGAACATCGGCTGTGCCGGCTGGCCGGTGGATGAGACGTCGCCGAGCATCCCCGGATCGCTGAGCGCCAGCGGTCTGACGGTTCCGAGACCGAGGCTCGTCGCATACACGGTGGCCTTGGCGACGGCGTTCTCGACGGCCCGCCGACGTGCCTCCTGTACGAGGGTCTGCTTGCGGGCCTCGGTCAGAGCCCAGGTGATGCCGGTGACCGCCACTCCGTCGAGCAACGAGACGACCCCGACCCAGTCGGAGAGCGCGGCGAGATCGCTGAACTTCGCCTCGAGGCCGACCTGCGCGTGGTAGACGATCGGGAGCTGCTCGCCGTTCTGATTCCACGGACGCTCGCCCCACACCCGCAACTGATCGGACGCCCACCACGTGACGGGTCCTGACGTCGGATCGTGGATGTCGCGAAGCTCGCTCGTGAGTGAGACGTGCCTCTGCGTCGTACGGGCGAGCACCTCATCTCGTTCCGCACCGTCGTACGCGATCGTCAGTTGCACCGTGCCTCGTTCGGCCGGCTGATGCAGTTCGTATTCGCCCTGGACGGTGATGATGGTGTCGGCCATCCATCGATCGTGGCATAGAACACGGTCGCGCGATGTTGTATGCTAGGAAGCTCGCCATTCGTGGTGAGATCAGTATCTGTGACAACTCAACAGCGCGTGACAGCGACCAGGCTTCACAGCCGACGCATGGGGATGATCGGTTTCGACATTGTCTGCGAGAGTGTGAGAAGCGGGTCGAGGATGCAGGCTTATCTCGTAAACGATGCCTGCAAAACAATAAGTGCCAATTCAAACCGCACTGTCTCTGCCAAGGCAGACTTCGCCCTCGCGGCGTAAGTTCGCTCTTAGCAACTTATAGAGACCGTCAGACCGGGAATGCTCTCTACCCGGATCCTGGCGTTATTTAGAGAGATTGCTTCTATGTTTCGTCTGAGGGCATAGAGGGGCTTCAACTGAGACTGGGCTCGTCGGATGAGGTGCCAGTGGCAAATTCCGGAGCCGAGTAGAACGCCTGCACTGGCTACACCCGTAGAAGGCATATGACCACAGCAGTGGACGGGGGTTCAATTCCCCCCATCTCCACCATTCGGTCGCTGTCACGTGTTGTTGAGTGTCCGTTCTTCACCGGGGGCGGCGTCAGCGTCTGGCCGCCATGCGTCGATCTCTGCGAGCAGTTCGGCCTTCCGATCAGCCGAAGCGAAGGATGCGGTGATCGACGTGCGCGCGAAGCGTTCCGCCTGCTCGGTCGTCAGGCCCAGCGCATCCCGCAACGCCACGAAGTTGTCGCCGACGTAGCCGCCGAAGTAGGCGGGGTCGTCAGAGTTCACGGTCACCGGAACGCCCGCAGCGTCGAGACGCAGTATCGGGTGATCGGCGAGCACCGGAACCGCGCGCAGGCGGACATTCGAGAGCGGACACACCGTCAGAGGGATGGCCTCGGCGGCAAGACGCGCGACCAGCTCAGCGTCTTCGATCGCACGGATGCCGTGGTCGATGCGTTCGGCCTGCAGCAGGTCGAGCGCTTCCACGATGTAGGAGGGGGGCCCCTCCTCGCCGGCGTGCGCGACCGCGCGAAGCCCCTCGTCACGCGCGCGGGCGAACACGTCCTCGAAGAGCGCGGGAGGGTTGCCGACCTCGGCCGAGTCGAGGCCCACCGCGACGATTCTGTCCGAGCGGCTGAGCCCGGCCATCAGGGTCGTCTCGGCCTCGTCGACGGAGCGGTCGCGAAGGAAGCTCAGGATGATCCCGCTCGACATGCCCAGGTCACGTTCCGCCTCGTCGAGTGCCGTCGCGATTCCGTCGACGACCGTTTCGAGCCTTACTCCGCGGGCGGTGTGAGCCTGCGGATCGAAGAACAGCTCGACATGCCGAACGCCCTGCGATGAGGCCTTCGCCACGTAGCGGCGCGTGAGCTCGGCGAAGTCGTCTTCGGTGCGAAGCACATCCATCGTCGCGTAGTACAGGTTCAGGAACGACTGCAGATCGTCGAAGTCGTACTGGGATCGCAACTCGTCGACGGAGGCGAACGGCAGCGAGACGCCGTTGCGTCCCGCGAGCTCGAACACGAGGTCCGGCTCGAGCGTGCCCTCGATGTGTAGGTGCAGCTCAGCCTTCGGAAGGGCGAACAGCGCGGCATCGGAGGGTGTCGAGGGGGAATCGCTCATGCACCGATCCTCCCACTCTCTATGCTGTCCCTGTGCCCGACACTTCACCCACCCGACCGCGCATCGAACTGATTCTGCGCAAGCCTCCGATCGGCTGGTATCCGAAACCGACGGTGGTGTTCGGAGGTCACGGGCATCCGTCTCAGTGGGGTTCCGGCACCTGGCAGGCGGCGGAGACCGGGCCGACGACGGTGAAAGTGTTCCTGTTCAACCGGCTGTGGCGATTCGGTGCCGCTGAGGCGCTCGTCGCCGAAGGCGAAGGGGCCGTACTCGTGTACCGCGCGCCGTGGCTGCCGTTCGGGACAGGGACGCTCAAGCCCCTCTGAGCGACGGATGCGGATACCTCGCGAGGTGGACGCGCGCGACGTCGGTCGCATCGTACGTTCGACGCATGGGAGCGATCGGATGGAGGCGTGTGCGTCTTGCCGCTGTCTGCGCAGGCATTCTGGTGGCCGGTCTGACCGTGCACGAGCTTGGCAGTGGGGCCGTCGCGGCGTTCGCCGGGGACGTGCTCTACGCAGCCCTCGTCTGCATCCTGCTGGCCATCGTGTGGCCGCGGGCGCGACCGCTGAGCGTCGCATCCGGGGCGTACGCGTTCTGCGCGGCGATCGAGGTGTTCCAGCTGACGCCGATTCCGGGTGAGTTGTCGCGCACCATCCCGGGCGCCTCCCTCGTACTCGGTTCGACGTTCCAATGGAGCGATCTCGTCGCATACGCGCTCGGCGCTGCCCTCTTCGCCGCCTCTGACCTGGTCGTCGAGTCCGCACTTAGGCACTCCGTTGAGCGGCGCGCCGAATGAACAAGTGGGGAGTCGATGGCTGCGGGCAGGTGGGCGGGTCAGACCGCGCGGGCGGTCAGCGGGCCTGGAGGAGAATCTTGCCGAGGTGAACGGACGACTCCATGCGCAAGTGGGCCTGCGCAGCATCAGCCAGGGGGAAGACGGAGTCGATCACGGGATGCACTCGGCCCGCCTCCAGGAGCGGCCAGACGTGCTCGCGCACCGAGGCGATGATGGCGACACGTTCGGCGAGGGGCCGGGCGCGCAGGGTGGTGCCCCACAGGCGGGCGCGCTTGCGCATCAGCAGGCCGATGTCGATGGTGGCTTCGCCGCGGCGGCTGGCGATGGACATGATGCGTCCGCCTGCGGCCAGTGCTTCGAGGTCGCGGGCGATGTAGTCGCCGCCCACGATGTCGAGTACGACGTCTGCGCCGTGGCCGTCGGTCGCATCCCGAACGATCTCGACGAAGTCCTGGTCGCGATAGTCGACGGCGATCGCCGCACCGAGTCCTCTGCTGAACGCGGTCTTCTCTGCCGATCCGGCCGTCGCGATCACCTGTGCACCGAAAGCGGCGCCGAGCTGGATCGCCATCGAACCGATCCCGCTCGAACCACCGTGAACGAGCAGCGTCTCACCTCGCTGCAGTTCAGCGAGCATGAAGACGTTCGACCAGACGGTCGCGGCGACCTCCGGAAGCCCGGCGGCTTCGACGAGATCCACACCGGCCGGAACGGGAAGCACCAACCCCGAGTCGACCGTGACGAACTCCGCGTAGCCGCCGCCGGGAAGCAGTGCACACACCCTGTCGCCTTCGCTCCACTCCGTCACAGAGGAACCGACCGACACGATCTCGCCGGAGACCTCCAGCCCCGGCCAGGGAGCCGCCCCCGCGGGCGAGGGGTAGTAGCCACGTCGCTGAGACAGGTCGGCGCCGTTCACTCCGGCAGCTGCGACCCGGATCAGCACCTCCCTGTCGCCCGCAACCGGCTCGGGAACCTCCGTGATGGTCAGTACGTGCGCATCACCCGGCTGAGGAACCGTCACCGCCCGCATCAGCGTTCGACCGCCTGTCCCGACGTGGCAGCCGCTGTGGATGACCGGCGCCCGAGAACGTCGCGGATCTTCACCTTGTTCGTGTACTCGATCGAGCCGTAGCGGAAGAGACGCACGGCGATGCGGAGCACGATTGCGGACAGCACGAACAGCTCGACGATGATGATGACCGCCTGCCAGAGCGGGAGAGTGCCGAACGCATTGCGCAGCAGCGCCGTCACCGGTGCGGAGTAGGGGAAGTAGGTGAAGATCTGCACGATCGTCGCGTTCGGGTCGCTGATGATCAGCGTGATCGTATAGAACGGCACGAAGATCAGCACCATGAGGGCGCCGAAGATCGGGCCGGCGTCCTTCGCCGTCGGCATCACGGCGCCGAGTGCGACGAGAGTGCCCGTGAACAGCGAGAACCCACCGAGAAGGATGAGGGCACCCACGATCATCTGCTGTGGATCGAACACGAACGAGGCGAGATCGAAGTCCGGGATGTTCAGCTGCGAACGGAAGAAGAAGTAAGCGAGAACCGTCGGCAGAGCGAACACCAGCATTTGGACGATGCCGATCATGAACAGCGAGATGACCTTGCCGAGAATGAGACTCGTCGGGTTGATGGTCGTGAGGATCATCTCGGTGACTCGGTTCTCCTTCTCCTCGAGAGTGGAGTTCAGCATCTGGTTGCCGAGCAGCAGGATGACGATGTAGAAGATCGCGAGGAACAGGAGCGCAGGGACGACGGCGTTGAAACCACCCGCCACCTGCCCGTTGGCGAACGTGGTGGTCGACGACGACACCTTGCCCTGGAGGATCGCGGTGTACTGCGGGGAGTCCACCCGGCCTTCGACGCTTGAGGTGAGTATCGATTCGGCGACCGACGAATATTTGCCGTTCTGGAACACCCCGCTGTCGGCACCGTAGACGAGGATCGGCTGCTTCGACGGATCGGCGGGATACGCGAAGAAGGCCTCCATCTCACCACCCTTGACCGCTGCGATACCGGTCTTGTCGTCGCTTGCGAGCTTGCCGCCGAGCTTCTCGACGATCGCCGGCTCGACGAGTCCCGACGCATCCGTGTACTCGAACGAGAAGCGGGCGTCCTTCTGGGCGGCTGCGGACTCGCTCGTCGAGCTGTTCGAGACGAAGACCAGCAGGAAGACGATGATCAGGATGACCGGTACGAACAGAGTCGCGATCCAGAATCGGCCCTTCGTGATCGTGCGTAGAAACTCGAACGAGACGACGGTTCCCAGGTTGTGGCGTTTCATCGGTCGAGCTCCCCGTTCTCGGCTCCGTACACTTCGACGAAGATGTCGTCGAGCGATTTGCGCGTGGGAGTGAACCGGCTGATGTTCAGCCCGCCCTCCACGAGGTCGTGCAGAATCCCGCGCACGTCGGCATCGTCGGCGATCTCCAGCTCGGCACGACCGTTCGCATCCCTCACGACGGTGTAGGCGTCGGAGGCCGGAATCGCGCCATCGTGGTCGACGACCACCGTCGTTCCGCCGAACTGCTCCTGCACCTCGGCGACCGTGCCGTACGCCCGCGAGACGCCGTCTTTGAGGAGGATGACCCGGTCGCAGAGCCGCTCGACCTCTTCCATCTGGTGGGTCACCATCATCACGGTCGATCCGGCCTTCTTCTGGTCGTCGATGATGTCCATGAGCAACCGGCGGTTGACGGGGTCGAAGCCCTTGGTGGGCTCGTCGAGGATGAGGAGCTCGGGATCGTTCATGATGGTCACCCCGAGCTGCACCTTCTGCTGCTGACCACCCGAGAGCTTGTCCAGACGGAGCTTCTCCTTGTCGGCCAGTCCGACGCGCTCGAGGTAGTCGCGCGACCACCGCCTGGCCTTCTCCTTGCCGAGCCCCTTCAGCTTTCCGAAGTAGACCATGACGTCGATCACAGACTCCTTCTTGTACAGGCCGCGCTCTTCTGGAAGGTAGCCAAGACGTTCGCCTGCATCGGGGCTGAATGGTCGCCCGTCGATGTGCAGGATGCCCGCGGTCGGCTGGTAGATGCCCAGAAGCGCGCGGATGGTCGTGGTCTTGCCGGACCCGTTGCTGCCGAGGAAGCCGAACGTCTCGCCCCTGCGGATGTCGAACGAGAGGTCGCGGATGACGGTTGTACGGCCGAAGTCCATTCGGAAGTTCTGGATGTGCACGAGTGGCTCTGCAGAAACTGTGGTCACCCGACCCAACCTATCTGCCGTCACGCAGGCCAGGAACCCTTGACAAGGGGATGGCATGAATCTACTGTATTCAACAGATAGGTTGATAAAGGAATTGGTTGATTATGGATTCGAGCGAAACCGCCGACGACCGGCTCGACCGGGCGTTCCAGGCGCTGGCAGATCCGGTGAGACGGGCGATCGTGGCGCGTCTCAGCAGGGGACCGGCGACGGTGAACGAGCTCGCCGAACCGTTCGAGATCACCACGCAGGCGATCTCGCGGCACATCCGGGTGCTCGAAGAGGCGCAGCTGGTCACGCGAACCAAAGACGCGCAGCGTCGCCCAGTGCACCTCGACGCAGGACGGCTCGAAGAGCTGACCGCCTGGATCGATCGCTACCGGATCATCCACGAGCAGCAGTTCCGTTCGCTGGACACCGTGCTCGCCGAACTCGGCGGGCCGGACGCATCACGCAAAGACGCATCAGGCAAGAACACATCACGCAAGCAGACACAACACAAGGAATGAGGAAGCACCATGAGCAACGCACTCACCGTGACCGCCCCTGACGGGCTGCCCTTCGTCGACTTCACCCGCGAGTTCGACGCTCCTGTCGAGCTCGTGTTCCGTGCGCACAAGGAGCCGGAGCTTTTCAAGCGCTGGCTCGGACCGCGCGGCTACGAGATGGACCTCCAAGAGTTCGATTTCACCACCGGCGGCGGATACCGCTACATCCATCGCGACGGCGAGGGAGGCGAGTACGCCTTCCGCGGTGTCTTCCACGTGGTGCGCGAGAACGAGTTCGCCATTCAGACGTTCGAGTTCGAGGGCTTCCCGGATGTGGTGAGCATCGAATCCATCCGGTTCGAACCTCTGGAGGGCGGCCGTTCGCGTCTCGTGGGACACGCTGTGTACCCGACACTCGAGGCGCGCGACGGCATGGTCTCGTCCGGGATGGAGAAGGGGATGAGCGACGGTTACGAACAGCTGGAGGAGGTCGTCGCCGCGCTGTGACGGCTAGGAGAGCGCCTCGAGCAGGGCATCGTGGAGGAGTCCGTTGCTCGCCAGCGAGGAACCGTTGCCGGGGCCGGCGTCACCTGTGACCGAGGTGAGCCGGCCACCGGCCTCTTCCACGATCGGGATGAGTGCGGCGAGATCGTAGGTCTTGACATCGAACTCGCCGACCGCATCCACCAGGCCCTCGGCGAGCAGCATGTACGACCACATGTCGCCGTATGCGCGATCGCGCCAGACACGGCGGGTGAGTGCGATGAGGCGGTCGAGGTAACCGGCCTGATCCCACTGGGCGATGCTCTGGAAACTGATCGACGCATCCGCGAGCTCGCTGACACCCGATACTCGGAGCCTGCGTGGATCGCCGCCGTTCTCGGAGAGCCAGGCGCCAGCATCCTTGGCCGCCCACCACCGTTTGCCGAGGGCGGGGGAGCTGACCACTCCGACCACCGGCACGCCGTCGACCGCGAGGGCGAGGAGGGTGCCCCAGACCGGTACTCCGCGGAGGTAATTGGCCGTGCCGTCGATGGGGTCGATGACCCACTGACGGGTCGTATCGCCCTCGGTGCCG
>Ga0256796_1000728_pt1 | contig 13230 bp, 1 predicted proteins | sample MC6MC0947MT_FD_190209 | JGI IMG/M metagenome (GOLD analysis project Ga0256796, IMG submission 190209) | Metatranscriptome of enriched soil aggregate microbial communities from Iowa State University, Ames, United States - MC6-MC0947-MT... | ecosystem: Environmental > Terrestrial > Soil >...
GAACGCGCCGCCGCAGGGAGCGGCGTCGTCGCCCGCACAGGCGGCGGCTCGGGCTGCAGCGGCGGCTGCGGCAGCTGCTTCCTCGCCTTCCTCCCGTGAAGCTGCGTTGGCGGCTCGCGAGGCTGCATTGGCTGCTCGTGAATCTGCGTTGGCGGCGGCTGCGGCTGGCGTGCGCGCCGCTGCCTCGTCCGCGGCTTCATCCAGCGGCCCCAGCAGCAGCCCCAGCAGCAGCCAGGGATCTCACCCCGTGAGCACCGCTGCGTCCTCCTCCGCGCCGCTGCTGTCGACCCTGCTGTCGACGTCGTTGCTTTCGCAGGTGGCGCTGCCGACGCTGGGGTTCGTCTGGAGCACCTTGTTTAAGCCGCTGCTTTTCGATGGCGTCAACGAGAAGCAGGACATCCCCCGGGGAACCACGGAGTATCCTGCGGAGGAGGAAGAGCAGGAGGAGGAGAGCAAGGCGTCGGAGTCTGATGAGAAGAAGCAGGTCGACGTTGGTGCAGCGAAGGCCGCCCCCTCGTTCAACCTGTTCGAGGTGCTGCTGTCGTTCCTGCGCAGCCTGGACTCCTTCAACGCTTCGCTGCCCTCCACCGCTGGCGAGGAGGCGCTGCACTCGCTGGTGTCCTCTTCGTCATTGAGCGACCCCTCCGGCAACCCCCTTGGAGGCGGCGTGGTCGTCGAGACGCCGCACACGTATTTCAGCGACCTCGACGACACGCAGGTGGTGCACATCCCGAATGCATCCTATTTGGTCGTGGAGTTTGACCCGAAGTGCTCGAGTGAACGCAACAGGGACCATCTGAGTATCAGCGTACCTCAGGAGGACCCCGCAGCGCAGATGGGTCTGGCGCTGCCGCAGCCACCCTTGAAGGTGGCGGGACCCTTCCATGGTCCGAGGGACCAGTGGCCCAAGATGCCGATCATCGTGCAAAACACCAGCACCCTCGTGTTCAACTGGCACGCCGAGGCGGCCGCGCAGGCCTCCACGTACTTCGGCTTCCGCGCATTGGTCACCGGGTACACTCACACGCACGAGTTGCTTCCTCCTGCGGCGAACACGTCCGGAAGCCAGGATGTGGAGTTCGTGAACAAGACTGTGCTGTCCACCATTCAAGGGTCGCTCAACGGGCGCGGCGGGAATGCGGGCTTGGTACCCAAGGCCACCCTGTCGCACTCGCGACCGTGGTACTTCCTGTTCGACCTGCAGCAGACACTGGCGCACGTGGTCGGCCGTGCGCTGCGCAAGGAGATCATCGGTCTGGCTGCTGGATCCGCTTCGGATGGTTCCAGCGGCGGCAACGTGGACGAGGAGGCCGTTTTGAGCAAGTACCTCAACTCTCCGCTCTTTTTCCGCGAAGATGCCTCCGAGGAGAACGCCGATGAGCTCGACACCGCCGAGGACGACGAGGAGGACCACCCTCGCCCGCGGGGATCCCCACCGCCGACGGAGGCGGAACGAGCGGCGCGCGCGTCGGATGCGGCAGTTGAGGCACGGTTCCTGCGCGAGCTCATCGATGCCAAGGCGGGCAGCGCCGGCGCGCAGCTGGACGCTCTCCTGCGCAAGCAGCTCCAGTCCAAGAAGGTGGACATGCTCGGCGGTGCGGTGACCAAGCGCGCCGTGCGCCTCTTCGTCGCTGTGCTGCTCAAGCACCTGGGTCTCGCGCGACTGGCCGCGTACTGGCTGCTGCACAAGGGCGTGGCGGTCGAGGGTATCTCGCTTCCGGAAGCACCGACGGCGCCGGTCACCTCGGGTGGCGACAAGCCCGCACCGGCCAGTATCTCGTCGGTGCTGGCGCAGGCGGGGACAGACGTGCCGCCAACCTCGCAGCCCGTTGCCGGCTCCATCGTCGCAGCACCCCAGAGCGAGCAGGACTGGGCCGCGCTGGGCGAGGCGCTGTTGGAGGTGTGGCGCAAGGGCCAGAACATGCACCAGGTGATCGTGTCCGGCAAGCAGCTTGCGCAGCAGGCCCTTGACAATCTGATCGAGCAGCAGAAAGTTGCGGAGTCCGTGGCGGCGGCGGTGGCAGCGGGCGCCTCCACCCCCGCAGCTGGATCTGGCGCCGCTTCCTCATCTCCCGCCGCTTCGGCTAGTGCTTCACTTGCTCCGGCTGCCGCGTCCTCGTCGTCGCCTGCCCCTGCCTCCGCTGCTCCCGTGGCTGCGGTGAGCGCGGCGACGCAGCGCATCGCCGAGTTGAAGCGTCTGCAAGCCGAGCACCTGGCTACGTACGAAGGCTACACGTCGCAGCTGGTCGCCAAGTGCGAGTACCTGCTGGCCCGGCCCAGCTTCTCCGCGCACCCGCTGACGGAGGGCAGCGCACACGTGACGGCGTCGCAGAGCCTGGCCGACCTGTCCGCCGTGTCGTCGCTGGACCTGAGTGCTGAGAAGCTCTCCTTGGTGCAGGCGGTGCGGTCTTCCTCGGAGCAGGGGGCACCGCAGCCGGTGCAGACGCTCAAGTTGCTCTTGTCGATGCAGCACACCACGCACCACCTCCACGCGAGCAAGGAGGAGCTGCGTCGGCAGGCGGCGCGCCACAGCCAGTCGCTGGCGGATTTGATCTCCATGTTCGTGCGCGACGAGGTGCCGCTGCGCACCGTCAAGCGCATCCGCCTGCAGCAGGTGTCGCGCGCACAGCGTCGTGCAGCCGCGCTCGACACGCTGCTGTTTCTGCTGCGCTCCCTGTTCCTGCGCAGCTCGCACGTGTCGCTTTTGGCGACGTTCGGCCCTCCGTTCCGCGCGTACACCATGTACGGCCTCGGACCTGAAGACGAGCTCCCTCCCTCCATGCAGGGGGGGCACGTGCTGCAACACATCGAGGCCAGCGGGCGCAAGCATCGCATGCGCGTGCAGGATGCGTTCAACGCGCTGTACTCCTACTTCATCGAGCAGTTGCGATCGGAGCAAGCGGCAAACGTGCCGCTCGCCGTTCGCGCGCTGATCCTCGACGCGCTCTGCATCGACTGGCACGCGAACGCGCGTGAGAACGCGTGGTTGCAGCACCAGCAGCTGCTCCCCATCCTCGACCAGATCGCGAACGCTGTCGTGCCGACTGCGGTCGATGGCAATGCTGCATCCGCGGAGCAGCTGCTGCGCATCCCCAGCGCGTCGGAGCCCACGCCGATGCAGCAGCTGGCCGCGAACCTGCTGCGCTTCCTGTCAATCAACAGCATGAACCCGCAGATCCGCTCGGGCGCACTGGCGGCTGCAGGACGTAAGGGCGCGAAGAAGGGCGCGGCCAAGGCCGATGAAGCGGAGGAGAAGGCGGTCGTGCCTGTGGTTGCACCGCGCCGCAGCCCTGGTGTCGAGGACGGCGACGACGAGAAGCAGTCTGATGCGGCGCCGCTGTCACCTTCGCCGCCCCCGGTGTCCACCGCGACGGCTGAGGCACCTTTCGCATTCCTCACGACGCCGGACTCGCTGAACCAGGCGCCATTGGACGGCCTGCAACGCCAGGTGCTCGACCGTGTGCTCGCCAGCCTGCAGCACTCGGCGTCGTTGCTGCCCGCGCTGCGCAGGCAGGGCGGTGAGAGCGTGCAGGACAGCGAGATCGTCGACATTTCCCTGACGCCCGAGCAAAAGCTCGCGCTGTACCGCAAGCGCGTTCGTCCTTCTTTGACCTCGGCTGTCTCGTCTACCTCCGCTTCGGAGCGCGCGGCGGCCCTGGCAGGCCTGATGCCCGACGAGGAGGCCCTGTTGGGCCTGGGGCTCGACGGGCAGGGCGACGACGAGATCAGCTTCGAGGATGCCCACCCGAGCTTCCCCTTGATCAGGCGGTACATCGAGCTGGAGCAGAGCGCGTTCGACGCGTTGGGCATGCTGGCCAGCGTGGCCTCGGAACAGCACCACCGATCGTTCCTGGAGTACCTGTGCACGGCGCCGGTGCTGCGCACGCTGCTGCTCGTGTTTGTCAGCGGATCGCCGCGCATGCAAACACTGTCGATCCGCATGCTGGGCAAGGTGCTCCCGTTCGTCAGCGCGCTGCAGCTGCGCGAGCACGCCCTGGTGGACTACTTGCACACGGCGGACAAGAACGAGCGCTTCGGTGCCCGGCGCGACGGCACCGCGAGCGTGGCGGCCGTGACGCCCTCCAGCTCCAGCGCGACTTCCACCCCGTTCTCGCAGGCGCTGCGCCAGTCGTACGAGGCGCCCACGGCGATGGACACTTTCTCCCTCGGGGAGGCGCCGCCGCAGGTCTCCAGCCTCGCCCTGTCGCGCAGCTCGTCGCTCCAGGCGCGCCAGGAGACCGACGCGCTATTGGCGAGCGAGCTCGATGAGAGCGAGGCGAAGCTCGACGCGCTCGAGTGCAGCAAGTTTGTCACCTTCCTGTTCCGACGCCTGGCCGAGCTCCAGCTCGCGACGACGGAGCAGCAGGAAGGCGGCGTGGCCGTGCCGAGGCCGAACACGCCCCTGGCCGCCTCGTCGTCGCTATCGCCGTCTAGCTCGCTCAGCAGCCTGGTCGCCGCACACAAGCCGCCGCCGAAATCGGTGAATCCCCTGGCGTGCCAGGACGGTGCGATGAAGCTTACACTGGTCTCGGAGCTCGTCAGCCTCATTCGCACGCTGCACCAACAATCGGAGCCTTCCTCGTCCATTGCGGCGCCTGCCGCATCCGCGTCAGTGACGGATTCCGCCCGGAACACCGACTGGTCAACTGCGATCCATGCTTTCATCGGCACGCATCTCCTCAGTCTCGCCAAGCTGGTCGCGTCGGACGAACCCCGCATCGCGAGTGCGTCACACAAGAACGAGGTGGGCATGTCGCTGGCGTGCCTGAGCGTCATCGGCGGGCACAGCGAGGTGCTCCGTGTTGGAGGCATGGTGGCCGCGACGCAGCGGGGTGCCGAGAGCGAGCAAGGCATTCTCGTCGCGGTGGACCGCGTGTCGAACCGCGCGAAGGTCCTGTTCCGCCACACGCCGCACCGTGTGATCGAGTGCGACCTGAGCCGTGTGCGCGCCGTGGACGCCGTGGCGCCCTCGGAAGGTCTGGTGACCCTGAACCACGCGCTGCTGCAGGTGTTCCAGGTCTTCACGCGCGCACTGCAGCAGGAGGAGCAGGAGCGCCTCCAGGCCGAGCAGGAGGCCGCCGAGAAGAAAAAGAAGCTCGAGGAGGAGAAGGCCCTGCGCGCGCTGCAGAAGCAGTTCGACGACGAGGAAGCCAAGCTGCTGGACCCCTTCGGCGGCTTCCAGGACGAATTGCAAGCGTTTTGGGCTTGTCCTGCCTGCACGTTCGAGAGTCCGATCACCAAGCCGAAATGCGAGATCTGCGGCCAGGAGAACCCGAACTTCTTCATTAAGAAGGCCACGGTCGAGGAAGATGTGGACGCAGACGATGAAGAAGCGCTAGTCGACAAGGCCGAGGCGCGCCGCACACATCTCACCAATGAGCACCTGCTGTACGCGCAGCTGCGCAGCAAGGCTCTCAAGGCGCTGTGCGTGCTGCTGGGCCAGACGCGCAGCCAGAAGCTCTTGTTCGAGAGCGGCAGCCACACGGGCGGCGGTCGGCTTCTTCCATCCCTGGTGTCGATGGCCGTGCGTCCGACGTCCTTGGACGTGTTCAAGTCGATCGAGCAGCTGGAGGCCGCGGAGAACCGGTTGGTCGAGCTCCTGGCCGAGAGCGCCCAGGGCCTCGTGCAGGATCATCTGAGGTTCACCCGCTCCCGGGCTCAGGACGCGACGCTCAAGTACTCTCCCTTTAGACAGATGCAGATCCACTTGCCCTCGGCGCTGGACGTGGCTTCCGCGAGGGGGGTCAGCTTTGTCGGCGATAGGGACGGACTGTGCGAAGTGAAGTACTCGGGCAGCAGCGCCGGCGGGGGCCTATTGAGCGTCGGGCTGGTGCGGGCCAACTTCCTCGTTCCTTCGTCGCTCCCGGCGTACTACTTCGAGATGACCGTGCATTCGATGGGCAACCCCTCGGCGTTTGGGAGCGCGGCGGCGCCGCCACGATCGGGCTCCAGCAGCCCCTCGCTCACGCCGCAGTTGGTGCGCAAGAATAGCCCTGTGCTCCGCGCGCTGGCGTCCCCCTCGCGAGGCAGCCCGTTGGGCACGCCGAACATCGGGCCGAACGCCGGCGGCGCGAGTGGTGGCAGCACCGGCTCCAGTGGCGTGTCTTCCTCCGACTTCGACGTGGCCATCGGTTTGTTCCGCTGCGGCATGCCCCATGAGGGCTGGCCGGGTAAGCACTCGACCTACGCGTACTCGGGTCGGGCCGGTGAGCTGCACTTCACGCGCAACAAGGCCGTGACGCGCGCGAAGATGTTCGATAGGTTCAAGGCGGGCGATACGGTCGGGTGCGGCGTGCACCTGCGCCACGGACAACGCACGATCTTCTTCACGAAGAACGGAAAGCTGCTGCACGCGCGCACGGAGGAGGACGAGCTCGAGGCGCTTGAGCTGGGCCCCACGGCCGTCGGCACCCCCTCGCGCTCCACCCCGCGTTCCTCGGCGATGACGTCCATCAGCGGCGTGGACGCGAACTTGTCCGGACGGTTCTACCCTGCGGCATGGATGCAACACGCCGGGGCACATGTGAGCTTCAACTATGGCCAATCGCCGTTCCTGTTCGATTTCGCCACGGAGACGCTGCCGGCCGACTACCGCGCGCAGCTGGCCGCACAGAGCCAGGCCTCCGCCAAGCCCGGTCCGAAGCTGACGCCGGCCGAGCTGAAGCGTCGCACCATGGCAGAGGACCTTTTGGAGATGATGGGCGGCAACTTCCCCCTGGAGATCTGCGTGCTGGCCCTGGAACGATGCAACGACGACAAGGCTGCCGCGGGCGACTGGTTGTTCACGCACGGGACGCGCGAGGTGGAGAACATGGCGCAGCAGGCCCTGCGCTCGCAGGCGGAGGCGAAGCGCAACGGCGGCGCCAATGCCGCCGGAGGCGACGACGGCGACTCTAGCGACGAGGAGGAGGATCTCAGCGACTACCTCCTCGGAGGCGACGCGTCGAACCAGGCCGCCGCGAGCCGGCAGCGCGACAGTGCGCAGAGCATGCTGGACGACGAGGTGGACACCGACATCCCGCTTGGGCTTGACCTCGCACCCAGGCAGCAGGTGCAGCAGCAGCAGATTCGCGGCGCACCTGGAGCGGGGGGAGGCCGCGGGTCGGAGCTGGAGCGCCAGCGCGAGCGCGCGCGTGCACTGTTGCAGATGCGCGGCCGAGGGGACATGGGCGACGAGGAGCTTCAGCAGCTCCTTGCCAGCGTGCTCGGTCAGGAGCGCGGCGGTGCGGCGGGCAGCGGCGCCGGCGGGGACGACGATTCCTTCTCCAGCCAGTCCGAACAAATCATCTACGAGAATCTGCGATTGGACGAGATCGAGTCCGGCACGCGGCTGGTGGTGTCCCCCTCGGCCGTGCGCCTGACTGCGGGGCAGCAACCCTGGATGGCTTATTTCGCCGGCCGCACGGGCGTGGTGACCGCGGTGAACATCAACGCGGCGCTGGTGACGCTGATTTTCAGCGACCCCCAGTCCGGTATTCGTCGGTGCGCTTCCTTCCCTGTCACGGTGCTTCAGCAGCCCCAACGCATGTGGCTCGACCCCGCCCGCGACTTGTACGAACGACAGTCGAGCAAGGCCGAGGGCGACGGCGCTGATGCAGCTGCGGCTGCGGCGGACAAGAACGTGCCCTGGCAGGAGCTTGCGCACGAGCTCGCGTCGATCGAGAAGGCGCTTTCGGTGATTAAGGTGCGTCGGGCCGTGTTGCGCGTAATCACCGCCTGGCCGCGTCACGTGCCCTTCGACGCCGCGCAGCTCAACGGCCCCGATGGCGTCATGGCCATCCTCAAGCTCACTGCGGCGCAGTTCCTCTCGTCGTCGTACAAGCGCAGCCAGGCGAGCGCCGGGGCAGCCGGGGCGGCGGAGAGCGACCCCGAGGGCGCCTCGCAGGCCAACCTGCTCGACGCGTTCAGGACGCGCATCGTGCAATTGGTGGCCAGCGAGAACGAGCGCCTCCTCCGCGCGGCCAAACCCGGCAGCAAGAGCACAGCCATCGCGCCGCCCCTGCGCATCACGGAGAAGCTGTACGCCACGACGTCCGGAGACTCCAAGTCCGAGTCAGCCGCTGCATCCAGCGGCAAATCGATCCAGTCCGCGTCCTTCTCGGCGTCTGCTGCCTCGGGCTCCTCCGCGCTGCTGCACGGGTACTCCTCCGCCTCCGCGAACGAGAGCGAGGACGACGCCTCTTCCCTGGCGTCCTCCGTGGGCGCCCGTCCGCGGGGTGGCCGAGCGGCGGTCCTGCGTCGCCCCGTTTTGGCCGAGGAGCACGGCGACGAAGATGAGGATGCTGCCGAGGCCGAGCACGACGAGGACGAGGAAGAGGAGGAAGAGGACGATGATGAGCACGACGAGGACGACGGCGAGGGCGAGGATGAAGAGCACGAGCACGACTACGGCGAGGAAGAGGAAGACGGAGGACAGATGTTCGACGAGGGCGAGGAGGAGTACGACGAAGATGACGGTGGCATGCAGGATCTGCACGCGCTCATTCGCGAGGGGGTGGCCGTGCGCATCCCCGACATGCAAGGCGGTATGGGCATCCCGCGCGCGTTCCTGGGCCAGGCCGCACAGCAGGCGATGCAAGGTCAGGGCTTCGGCCGTGGCGCTTGGCTCCGCGGTGCGTCGGTCGTGCCGCCGCAACCCGTGCGTCGCAACCGCCCGAAGAAGAAGATTGACGAGGCCACCAAGCAGCAGTACGCCTCTTTGGACGAGAAGCTGCAACAGCAGTTGCGTCAGCCGCGCTCATCGATGGCAGCTGCTTCGAGCTCGAGCGCCGCTGCCGGTCCCGCGCTGGACAGCCTGGTGACGCCCTTGCTGGTGGAGGAGTGCATCACTCACTTCGTTCAGTCCGTGAACCACGGCCCCCCCGTGAAGACCGTGAGCAGTGCGCACCCTTATCCGTCCAACTCGGACAAGCGCGGCCGGGTCCACATCGGCGGCGCGGCGAAGCTGCTCATCCGTTTCGACCCGCGCTGCGCCATTGGGACGGATTTGATGACGCGGCTCAGCTTCTACCGCGACAGGCACTACCAGGACTTGATCGCGACTGTCCAGGGCAGCGGCGCCGGGCCGGACCACGTGTTCCCCCCCTTGATCGTCGACTCGGACCGCTTCTACTACCGCTTCACTTCCGGGGCCAACTCGCGCCTCTGGGGCTTCCGCATCCGCGTCGAACCGATTGATCAACGTATTGACGATAAGTCTGCCTTGCTGGGCCGCAACGCTGAGTTGAGCGGGTGGTTGCTCGACTTGTTCTTGGCCTCTTTCCCGGCGCTCGCACAGTACGCGTACTCCACCGAGCTATACAACGCCGTCGTGTGGTACGTGTGCCACATTAGACCCAGCAGGAAGGCAAGCGGCATCGACATGCTGGTACGCCTGCTGTTCCACCTGCGATCCCTCATTCGTAAGGATCCTGCTGCAGAGGGCAAGGCAGTTGTTCCGGCGGCGGCTGCGGCAGCAGAACCTGCCGCTGCGAAGGCGGGCAGTGCGCTCGGCAAGCTGGCGGAGCTCAAGGCCGCCTCGGCCAGCGCGAGCGCCTCGTCCTCCTCGGCGGCCGCAGCCAGCGCATCGAGTGCCAGCGTCATCCCGGCCCGTGCCGATCTGGGCTTCGTTCCCACTCTGTCCGCCATGCCCGACTTCAGCAAGCTGAAGCCGCTCGCGCAGGAGATGGACTCGGTGTTGGAGGCGATGGGTCTGAGCGGCAGTGCCCCCCCGTTGCAAGCCGGTCCCTACGGGCGGCAACAAGCGAATTTCCAGCGATCGCTCCAGACGCCCACCATGATGAGCTGCGTGGAGCTGCTGTCTACCGTCGACCTCCTCAACAATGAGTTCGAGCAGTACGCTGCGCGACTGGCAGAGGATGCGGCGGCTGCAGGCGCAGGTAGGAAGGCGCAGCACAAGGAGCAGACCGTGCCCTTGCCCTCCACTACGCCCACCGAGAACGGTGCTGTCGACCTCGTTGCCGACCTGCACGACCGCTTGCGCATCGACAAGGCGCTGCTGCTGTACCACGTGCCCCCCGCAGAGAAGGCAGCGGCTGCTTCTGTCTCGGCCGCAGCCTCCTCCGACAAGGCCGCTGCGGCCCCCGCGCAGCGCGCACACAAGGACATCACCTCGGAGCTGAGCCGCTACCTCGCGCAGAGCCACCACCTGCAGCTGTGGCTGCCGACCGACCCGGCGCTGCTCAAGGAGATCCCTGGGTTCGAGAATGAAGTCAGCGCCTCCACGCTGGCGGCGGCGAGTGCGGCGGGAAGCTCAGCTTCGGCATCCGCTGCATCCTCGTCGTCTAGCGGCAGCGGGAAGAAGGCTGGTTTCAGCAAGCTGTCGCTGACGCTGAGCATCCTGACGCCGACATGGAACGCGGCGACGCAGCAGCTGGAATGTCGCGTGAGCAAGACCTTCCACCGCACCGTTCACCTACTTGCCACTTGCCGTCCCACGCTGATCAAGCCGGTGCCCTCGCGCTTCGACAATGTCGTGGCTATGTCGCGCCTGACGCTGGAGATGAAGCAAAGTGCCGCAGCCGGTTCCGTCGCGCGGTTGCCACCGGAGTTCCTGCTGGAGGCGCACAGGAACTACCTGGCGCAGCGCCACTTCGTGCAGCTGGTCGGCGAGCGGCCCTTCGATTCCGTGCCGAACAAGGCCGCTTTGTCCCGGCCCTCCCCCTCAGCCGGCCTGCACAACGGTACGCGCTCCTACACGCTCAGCTTCTGGGTGTACCTGTCCCAGCCGGGCATCCCCCCGGCGAAAGAGGCGCACTTCCGGTTCGTCGCCCATGCGGGCAACTTGCCCGAGCAGAGCAGCACGAACCTCGCGCATGGAATTAGGTGGCCGCAGGCAGGGTTCAGCCTTGGCCTGGGCGCGAAGGACAACAATCTCCACGTGGCGATGTACGAGAGCAGCGGCACCGCGCCGATCCGGCTGCATTCGCGCTCGCCGCTAACAGCCAAGCGCTGGACTCACGTGACGCTGCTGGTGGCCGACGGACTGGACGTCACGCTGTACATCGACGGATCGTGCGAAATTTCGCACAAGTCTCCTGTGCCGCTGCCCGCGCTAACCGGCGACCCGATGTTCGTCGGCGCGCTGCCCGGCGGTCTGCTGCGCCTGTACAACAACCAGAAGCCGCGTGCGGCCGGCGCGCCCGAGCCAGCGCCTCAGCCTGACGATGCCTACCGCCAGGGGTTGGGCTTCAGCGGCAGTCTCAAGGACATGCGGCTGTACTCGTACGACGTGGACCCGGCGGTGTTCGTGCCGCTGTTCCAGCAGCGTGCGGCGAAGCTCACGCAAGAGCGCAGCAACAAGGCGGGTTTCCAGGTTGCGGTGGACAAGCCCACGCTCCTCAGCCGCCGCGAGTTGCTGGAGCTCATGAGCGCGGGTGCAGGCAAGGGCGGTACAGTTGCCTCGTCCTCTGTTGTGGCGGCCTCGGCTGCCCCTGCCTCCGCGGCCAGCGTGCACTGGACGCCTGCGATGGACATCCAGGTGATGGAGCTGTTCCAGTCCGTGACGGCCGCGGTGCGCAACCGCCGCCCGCAGGAGCAGCCACAGGACGAAGAAGATGATGACGGCCCGCGCCCGCAGCGTGAATCGCACGTGCACATGCTGGACTTGCCCGTGGCCAGCAAAGCCGTGGTGCAGGTGCTGGAGGCCGACCCGAAGCTGCGGCGGTCAGCCAACCTGCTGTCGCACCTGGACCTCGAAGTGCTCAAGCAGCGCTTCGCCGCCATCCAGCTGCTCAACGGCAAGCTGATCGACGTGCTGCCGTTCGTGGACTTCGCGCAGGCTCGCAACCCCTGGTCGCTGGCCCACCGCCTCAGCAGCATCAGCTGGCTGATTCTGCTGGAGGTCAAGAATCGCGCCTGGCGCAGTGTGCTGCAGGCCACCGCGCACGGCCACACGGTCAACATCACGATCAATCGTCCGCGCGCGCTCAAGGCGCGGGAGAGCGGCCGCGACCCCGAGGGACACAAGTCCGTCTTCGGGCAGGTGTGGCAGCAGCTTCACTTCTTGCGCCCGGCACAGCTGCGCATCCAGCAAGGGAACCGCCCCTTCCGCGTCAAGTTTGCAGGTGAAGGCGGAATCGATGCGGGCGGTTTGTTCCGTGATGCCGTCTCCGAGGTGTGCACGTCTCTGGTGGAAGCCACTCCGCTGTTTGTTGCCTGCCCCAACGCGTCGACTTTTGGCGACAACAGCAACACCTTCGTGCCCAACCCGTCTTGCACCACCACGACGCACTGCAGCGAGTTCGCGTTCGTGGGCAAGTTCATGGCATGCGCCATCCGCGGCGGACACGTGCTCAACCTCGACTTCCCGCCGCTGCTGTGGAAGTTGCTGGTCGGCACGCCGCTCACCCGCGCGGACATTGCCGATATCAACACGCTGGCCCTGCGCATCCTGGAGCAGTACGCCGATCCGGCGCTGGACGAGGCCGCCTTCGCCGAGCTGCCGGTGCAGCGCTTTGTGACGCTGTCGTCGGACGGGCGCGAAGTGGAGCTGAAGCCGGGCGGCGCGGCAGTCGCTGTGACCTATGCCACGCGGCTGGAGTACGCGCGGCTGGAAGAGCACTATCGTCTGCACGAGTTCGACCTGGCCGTACAGCACATGCGCAAGGGTCTGGGTGCTGTCGTGCCCGTGCACCTGCTGTCGCTGTTCACCGCCGCGGAGCTGGAGGCCATGGTCTGCGGTGCGCGGGAGGTGGACGTCGAACTGCTCAAGAGGAACACGGAGTACCAGCGCCTGCGTCCCAGCGACCCTCACGTGCAGTGGCTGTGGCAGGTGCTGGAGGAGATGTCGCAGCGTGAGCGTCAGATGTTTGTGCGCTTCGTCAGCGGACAGTCGAGACTGTGGTCCGACGAGAAAGATTTCGTCATGAAGTTCAAGTTGATGCCGTCGCAGGTGGACAACGATCAAATTTTGCCGGTGTCGCACACTTGCTTCTTCTCGCTGGAGCTGCCGCGGTACTCGTCCCTCGCCGTGATGCGCGCCAAGCTGCAGTACAGCATTGCCAACTGCACGGCCATCGACGCCGATACCGTGGCTGACAACCTTGACTGGAACGCTGATGACTGAGCGCGCCACGGCCAGTTGTTGTTTTGGGAGCCTTGCCTGTTGTGCATCTTTTAATTGTCATGCTTTTTCTTTTCGATTCCGGGAGGATGCACACAACCAACTCATGCAGAGACGAGAAGCAGGCGAGGGCGAAGCGGAATGGAGTTTGCCTGGGAGGGCAGGGC
>Ga0256796_1000738_pt1 | contig 13165 bp, 9 predicted proteins | sample MC6MC0947MT_FD_190209 | JGI IMG/M metagenome (GOLD analysis project Ga0256796, IMG submission 190209) | Metatranscriptome of enriched soil aggregate microbial communities from Iowa State University, Ames, United States - MC6-MC0947-MT... | ecosystem: Environmental > Terrestrial > Soil >...
GATATGAACCTCACTGCAGACAAAGGAGATATTAAAGCTTCCGTGGTGAGTCCTGACCCCAATATTAAATTAAAGCTGGATGCCACGGCCAATATGAAATCTAAATATCCACAAGTGGATTTTGAATTGATGGTTGACACCATCAACCTCAAAAATCTGAAGCTAATGGCGGATGATTTCAAATACCACGGTAAGATGGTCGGGCATTTTACTTCAGCAGATCCAAACTTTTTGAATGGGGAGGCCCATATCACCAACTCTTCTATTGCGTACAACGACGCCTATTATTCCCTGGATAGTATTTCCCTGATTGCAAAATCGGATACAACCAGAAATTTACTGCTTTTAAAATCCGCTTTTTTCAATGCCCACTTGGTCGGAAAGTACAAAATTCTGGAACTGCAAAATGCGATTCAGGATATTTTGCAAGTGTATTACCAACCCGGACAACCTGTTAAGGTGCCTAAATATGAGCCGCAAAGCATCGAGTTTTCGGCACAGTTGACCCGTACCAAATTTGTCCAGGACTTTGTCCCAGAACTGACAGAAATGAAAGATATCACGCTGGATGGAATGTTTAACAGTGAAACAAAAACAATATTGGCCAAATTGGATGCACCAAAAATAGTCTATAGTGGGACAGAGATAAACAATGTTACCTTGGATATCAACACCTTGGATAGCACCCTTTACTATTCGGCTCTGATCAATAAAATCAAGGTCAGCAACATTGAACTTGTCAATACTGTATTTAGTGGTTCCGTCATTCAGAATAACCTGGATTTTGGGTTGTGGATAAAAGATAGAAAAGAGAAGGAGCAGTACCATTTGGGTGGAGATATGGCTGTCGACAATGGAGCTTTTGTTTTCAGTCTTCATCAAGACGGCTTAATGCTGAACTACGACAAATGGAATGTAAATCCTGCCAATGTACTTAAATTTGGAAGTACGGGTATTCAGGCAAAAGATTTTGTTCTGAGCAGTAAGGGGCAAGAATTGAGTATATCCTCGCAGGACAGTATATTGAATTCACCAGTAAATATTTCCTTTAAGAACTTCCGTATTGAGACCCTAAGTAAGATGCTGGAGAGTGATATCGTGGATCTAGGCGGTGGTATCAATGGGCAGGCGACAATATCACGTCTAGAAAGCAACCCTGTATTTGTTTCGGATCTGGTCATCGACAAATTCTATGTCGGAAAAGATACCGTAGGAAATGTGAATATTAAAGTCAACAATGAAAAAGAAAACACCTATAATGCTCGTGTCAGCATCAGCGAAAATGGCAATAATGTCGTTTTAAGTGGAGACTATATTAGCCCACCTAAAGGTGAATCAAGTCTGGATTTCACATTGGATATTCAGCCATTGACGATGCAGACTGTGCAAGCATTTAGCTTGGGCTATTTGAAAGATTCAAAAGGAAACCTTGAAGGTCAACTGAAAATTACCGGGTCTCCTTCAAAACCCCTAATAGATGGCGATGTCAAGTTTAAAGATGCGCAGTTCAATATCGCCATGTTGAACGCCCTTTTCAAAGCAAAGGATGAGACCGTGCATTTTGATAATAGCGGAATCAATTTCACGAAATTCGCCTTGGAGGATAAGAAAGGAAATATTGCCAAAGTTACTGGTTCGATCGATACAAAAACCTATACTGATTTTGATTTTAATCTGAATGTGAATACCGACAATTTTGAGGTGTTAAACTCCACCCAGACGGACAACGACATGTTTTATGGTAAGATGTACCTGACATCCAACCTACGGATCAGAGGAAATCTGGACAAACCTGTTGTCGATGGAACAATCAAGGTCCTTGGTGATACCGATTTCACCTTTGTTATGCCGAATGAGAACCCGGGTATGGCTGATCGTAAAGGTGTGGTCGAATTTGTTGATAAGAGTGATACCACACGTGCAAATATATTTGCAAAGTTAGATTCGATGACTGTTACTAAATTGACCGGTATGGATGTGGATCTAAACCTACAAACGGATAAAGAGGCTAAATTTAAGATTCTCCTAGATGCTGGTTCACAGGATGCGCTCAATATTCAGGGTCAGGCAGAATTAAATGCAGGTATAGATGCCAGCAGTAAAATTACCTTGTCGGGAACATTTACCGTAGACAAAGGAAGCTACTCGTTTAGTTTTGGCCCTGTGAAAAAAGATTTCACCTTCCAAAAAGGAAGTACCATCACCTGGAATGGAGATCCATTGGATGCGCGACTTAATATTACGGCAGCATATACGACCAAAGCGCCTACCTTAGAACTGGTGGCGACGCAATTGGGATCAGAAAATGCCAATCTGTACAAACAACGTGTACCATTTAATGTGTTGCTAAAAATTACTGACAAACTCTTCCAGCCACAGTTGGGCTTTGATATCGACTTGGATGAGAACAACTCTATTGTCTCTCAAGATGTGGTCAGCAAAGTAAACAATGCGCTGACGACACTCCGTGAAAATCCATCAGAGCTCAATAAACAGGTATTCTCACTCATTGTATTGGGAAGATTTATGTCGACCAATCCATTTGAAAGTTTATCTGGTGGTGGTGGTACAGAGGCCATTGTCCGAAATAGTATCAGTTCGTTCCTGAGCGGACAGTTGAACCGTTTGGCTTCAGAGTTGATCACCGGTGTAGAACTGGATTTCAACCTAACCTCTGAACAGGATTACGCGACCGGAGCTGGACAGACCCGAACAGATTTAAACATCGGTGTATCAAAAATGCTCTTGAATGACCGCCTGAAAATCACCGTAGGCTCTAATTTCGAGGTTGAGGGCAATACAAGGCCCGGAGAGACCGCCAATAATATTGCGGGCGATATCCAACTGGATTATCAATTATCCCAGGACGGCCGTTATTTCGCCCGTGTTTATCGCAAAAACCAATATCAGGTGACCCTTCAGGGACAATATGTTGAAACAGGTATCGGGTTTATTATCAATATGGACTATAATAAGTTTAAAGAGATCTGGATGAGTTCCAAAAAACTTAAGGAATATTATGATACCGATAGCAAAGGATTTAGAAAACGCTTTAATGTGGAGCGGATGGAAACGGATTCGGTCTATCGGGACAGCGTACGTACAGTCATTAGAGACAGTTTGATGCTCCATAGTCCAGAATATAGAAAACGTATTGAAGAGCGTGAAAAAGAAAAACGTAAACAACAATTGGACTCAAGCAAAAATGCACCAAAAAATCCAAGTCCAAAAACAAATTTAGATACGATCAGAACGACTGCGATTAAAAATGAAGATGAGGAAAGGAGTTATCATGCGAGCTAAACTGAAATTTGCTATCGGAATATTGACACTGGGCACAATAATAGCCTCCTGTTCTTCCACCAAGAATTTGAAAGAGGGGGAAAGCCTGTATGTCAAAGGCAATGTAATTATAGACTCAGATACCATTTCAAAGGAGAATAAGGAAAAGCTTGCAACCTATCTTCAGTCGGCATTGATGCCCAAACCCAATAAACGTCTGGCGGGTGTTCCGTTTAAGCTTTATTTTAATAATATGGCCGGTGATTCTGCCAATAAAAACATGATCAAGAGATTCTTCAAGAAAATTGGTGAAGAACCCGTTTTGTTGAGTGATGTCAACCGTGAATACAATGAAAATCTGCTACGGAACCGTATGGAGAACATTGGTTTTTTCAATGCCGAGGTAAAATCCGACACGCTGGTGGAAGAAAAAAAAGCAACTGTAAATTATACCGCCAAACCAAATATCATTTACAAAATCCAGTCGGTCAAATTTGATATCGATAGCACAAGCCAATTGGGTCGGGATATCCGATCATCCTCAGACAAGAGTCTTTTGCAGGTAGGTAAACATTACAGTCTTGATGTTGTGCTGAATGAACGTGACCGCATTGATAATGATCTTAAAAACAAAGGTTATTACTATTTTAGTCCAGATTATATTTTGGTTGAAGTCGACAGTTCGCATCGAAACAACAGGGTTGACATGTACGTAACCGTGAAGAAAGAGACACCGCCGCAAGCAAAGGTTCCGTCCAAAATCAATAAGATCTATATTTTTCCGAATTACACGGAGACCAGTTCGGGCTACCAACGGTCGACCCGAAATGCAGAATTATTTGACAGCAGCTACTATTTTATTGACCGTAATCGTACATTCCGCAAACCCGTTATCGCAAAACATATCTTCTTCCATCCCGGAGATACGTACAACCGTACAGCGCACAACCAGACGATCAGCCATTTGGTCAATCTGAACAGCTGGAAGTTTGTAAAGAACAACTTTGTGGATAGTAAGGAGGTGCCCAATGCACTAGATGTCTATTACTATCTCACACCATTACCAAAAAAATCCTTACGGGTAGAACTACTGGGAAAAATGGCATCGGTCTATAATGGTACGGAAGTCAACGTCAACTGGACCCTGCGCAATGCATTTAAGGGTGCCGAGCAATTGAGCTTTAATGTGTTTGGAGGATATGAAACCCAAACCGGAGGAAATGCGGATCTGAATTCCAGCTATTACCGCTACGGAATGGAAGCAACCCTGACATTTCCCCGGATCCTTTCTCCTTTTGGCAGTATTAATCCCTCACGTCGTTTTATCCCTAAAACCTATGTCAAGGGACGTTATGAATTCTTAAATCGTCGTAAGGCCTATACGCTCAATTCGATCGCCCTAGATTATGGTTATATCTGGCAAGAATCGGAGGAAAAGCAGCATGACCTTGCCCTGTTGGAAATTACCTATGTTCAGCCTAAAGGTATTTCGGAAAATTATCAAAGGCAGATGGATACGATTCCTGCTTTGCGACATGCCATTGACCCACAGTTTACGATCGGACCAAACTACAACTTCACGTTCCAGAATACGATGAAGCAACAATTGAAGAATACCTTCTATTTCAAAGGAAATTTGGATCTTTCGGGCAATATCCTTGGTTTAATCAAAGGGGCAGACTTCAATAAGGGCAAGACATTTAAATTATTCGATGCCTACTTCTCTCAGTATATTAAATTAAGCGGCGACGGAAGGCATTATATGAAACTGTCTGAGAATTCACAATTGGCTTCCCGAGTGAGTCTCGGATTGAGTTATTCCTATGGAAACTCCCGATCACTTCCCTATTTGAAACAATACTATGTCGGTGGGCCAAACAGCATCCGTGCCTTTGGTGCGCGCGCTATAGGTCCGGGAACCGTTGCTCCGGAGAAATTGAGCAATGGGTTATTTTATGCTGACCAGACCGGTGATATCAAATTGGAACTGAACACAGAATATCGTTCTAAACTGGCTGGTTTTGTACATTGGGCAGCATTTATTGATGCAGGTAACGTCTGGTTACAACGAGAAGATGTAAACAAGCCCGGGGCTAAGTTCAGCAAAAACTTTTTGAATGAACTTGCCGTAGGTGGCGGAGCCGGCTTGCGCTTCGACTTTACCTTCCTGATCATCCGGACAGATTTTTCAATTCCATTCCGTATCCCCTACTTACCTAAAGGGGAACGTTGGGTATTTAAGGATATAGATTTTGGCAGTTCGCAATGGCGAAAAGATAACTTGATGTTCAATCTGGCTATTGGATATCCGTTCTAGAACTGAGTCATACTATTGGGATGAAATTTGAAATCAGTAAATTTTCATTCTAAAATTTACCTCAAACATAAAAAAGACTGTCTTTTAGGATAGTCTTTTTTTGCTTTTTGGTTCTATAAGCATTTGCATCCATTAGTAGGCAATAAAAGATTATACCACCCATAATGCCTGAAGGGCATCACGATTAGCAAAATCCGTATGGGCGCTTCCATGATCTTTTTAAAAACAAGTTATTCCAGTGAAATTGATTGATTAACTGACAATAATTCGTTAAATTCAAGCATTATTTACTAATCCACATAAATGCTCATGAAATATCCATGTCAAAAAACAGTACAAGCATTAGTGAAAATGGACTGGATATTCCATATGGCCATAAACAAACAAATAATTTACATATGAAAGTAACTATTGTTGGTGCTGGAGCTGTAGGAGCAACTACAGCAGACAATTTAATCCGTCGAAATGTCGCCGAGGAGATTGTATTATTGGATATCAAGGAAGGATTTGCAGAAGGAAAAGCGCAAGATATGGCTCAAACCGCAGCCCTACTGGGTTTTGAATCCAAAATCAAAGGTGTAACCAATGATTATCTGTCCACCGCGGGCTCTACTGTTGCTGTCATCACCTCGGGTATTCCCCGCAAACCGGGAATGACCCGCGAGGAATTGATCGGGACAAATGCAAATATTGTCAAATCGGTTGTAGAGAATTTAGTAAAACACTCTCCGGATATCATTATTGTCATTGTCTCCAACCCAATGGATACGATGACCTACCTCGCGCTCAAATCAAGTGGTTTGCCTAAAAATAGGATTATCGGAATGGGAGGCACATTGGATTCAGCACGCTTCAAATATCAATTGAGTGAAAAATTAAATGCATCGGCCGCAGATCTCAATGCCATTGTCATTGGTGGCCACGGTGATACAACTATGATTCCACTGATAAAGCACTCCACGTGGAACAGCATTCCGGTCAGTAATTTTCTTACAGCTGAGGAGCAGGCAGAGATTGTCCATAAGACCATGGTAGGTGGAGCAACATTAACGAGCCTCATCGGTACGTCGGCCTGGTATGCTCCTGGTGCCGCTACTGCCGCAGTGGTAGAAAGTATTGTACGTGATCAAGGTAAATTATTTACCGCTTCTGTTTACCTCGAAGGTGAATTTGGTCAGGAGGATATTAATCTCGGTGTTCCGGTTGTCATTAACAAAAAAGGCTGGGACCGTATTATTCCATTACAACTGGATGAGGAAGATAAGGAAAAATTCAGCAAAAGTGCTGATGCCGTACGTACCATGAATAATGTATTGAAAGAGATAAAGGTCTTGTAATCAACATAAACTAACGAGAGGAAAGGCTGTTATTCTAAATAACGGCCTTTTTTCATGTTGCAAAAAAGATTTTACTTTCACAGGAAGATAAGGCTACCCAAACTTTTTTTTTAATTAAATTTTTGGTTATGTTTGGGAATATGACAACAGTACCTTTTCAAATCTTAGATCTTCAGGGGCAAGGAACACATATTCTCGTTGATGTAACACTATATGAACGCAGCTTTAAAATGGTCATCGATACGGGAGCATCTAAAACCGTATTTGATAAAACCCAAATGGCGCATCTTCTGGAAGATCAGTTGCTGTTAGAGCCATCAGAAACCCTATCAACTGGTCTCGGCACCAACTCCATGGAGAGTTTTACAATGGAAATCCCCAGCTTGCATATCGGCACATGGCGAATCAATAAATTAAAAACCGCAGTATTGGACCTTAGTTCCATCAATTATGCCTACGGGCAAATGGAACTTGACCCCGTCATTGGGGTATTAGGGGGTGATATTTTTGCCGACTATGGCGCCGTCATTGATTATGCGAAACAAACATTACGCTTGCGGGACCGAAAAACAAAGAGTAAGTAAGTCCTCGGTTGGTACTCCGAAAATCTCAATGCGCAATATTAACTACTCAATACTACAGTTTAAAAAGCCGCTTATGGATATGCATCCGCAGGTAGGTATAATAGAGCAGCGCAATAACTATTCCCAGTCCACCCATCAGATATAAGGTAGTTCGGAGGCCACAGTAACTTGCGAGGGAACCAATCATGAGTGTACCTATTGGAAATATACCCTGAAAGGCCATGACATAATACGAAATAGCCCGTGCCCGATAGATCGGTATGGCATGTGTCTGAATATAGGTATTGATACTGGAGTTCTGCATCATCATAGCAAAGGAAACCAGCATCACATAGACTAAAGCCATCTGTAACATACTTGAATGTGCTAGGAATAACAACGCTAGCCCCATCAGTGCAGCCGCTCCCATCACCTGATAGCGTAGATTCGTTCCCGATTTCAGTCGAGCCATGTTAAATGCACCGATCATGGCCCCCAATCCAGCAGCACTTTCAAACCAGGAAAATATACGCTCATCCCCATGAAACATTTCTTTTGCTATAGCAGGCAAGAGTGAGGTGTAAGGAATGACGATCAAACTGGAAAAAGTCATGATAATAATCAAGGAAGAGATATGCGGCGAACGTTTGAGGTAGCGAAAACCTTCGACCAGCCCCTCCCAGTTGCTACCTTTACTTAGTTGCACTTTGGTTTCATCCACCTTCATCATCAACAATGTAATGATAACGGGCACAAAACTGATAAAATTCAATGCAAAACAGACCAATTCACCATAGGTACTGAGTAAGATCCCTCCGATGGCGGGCCCCAGCATCCGTGCACCGTTAAAGATGGTCGAATTGAGTGCAATGGCATTGGGCAGATCCTTGCGGTCGCCAACCAGATACATCATCAAGGACTGTCGACCGAGCACATCGAAGGAGTTGATGACCCCTTGTATCAGACCAAGAACCGAGAGCCACAGCACAGTCTCCAATTTGAGGTAAACCAGCAACGTAAGCATACCTGCCTGTATCATCAGGCCGATCTGCGTCAATAACACCAGTTTATACTTCTTATGTTTATCAACAAAACTTCCGATAAAAGGAGACAAGACCAGGGAGGGTAATAAGGAAATAAACTGAACGAAACCCAACCAGAAGACCGAACCTGTCAGTTCATAGACCAGCCAGCTAATTGCTATCCGCTGCATCCAAGTCCCCATTAGGGAAATTGCTTGTCCTATTACATGTAAACGGAAGTTTCTATAATGGAGAGACCTAAAAACCTGCATATATAAAGATAATACTTATAAAAGTATAACAAAAAAGAACGGGAAGAGATTCTATTTTGCAAAAATAATGCTATAATTCATCGAAATAGATGTGTAATACTGGAATATAATCAATAACTTTGCACCTATTATTTTGAACATTAAAATAATCAAATAATTATCATTCAATAACATACACAATGAAATTTTTTATTGACACAGCGAACCTAGAGCAAATCAAGGAAGCCCAAGACTTAGGCGTATTAGACGGTGTAACGACCAATCCAAGTTTAATGGCTAAAGAAGGTATCAGCGGTGATGAGAACGTAATCAACCACTACAAAGCAATCTGTGCAATTGTTGACGGCGACGTGAGTGCTGAGGTTATTTCTACAACTTACGAAGAAATGATCAAAGAAGGAGAAGCATTAGCAGCTCTTGACAGCAAGATCGTGGTAAAAGTTCCTATGATCAAAGATGGCGTGAAAGCAATTAAATATTTCAGCAAAAAAGGCATTAAAACAAACTGTACATTGGTATTCACTGCTGGTCAAGCGCTATTGGCGGCCAAAGCAGGTGCTACTTATGTATCTCCTTTTATTGGCCGTTTGGATGATATCTCTACAGATGGATTGGCATTGATCGAAGATATCCGTTTGATCTACGATAACTACCAATACCCAACCCAGATCTTAGCAGCTTCTGTGCGCCATAGCGCACACATCTTAGGTTGTGCTAAAATCGGTGCAGATGTAATGACAGGTCCATTATCAGCAATGTTAGCATTATTAAAACACCCATTGACAGATAGCGGTTTAGCGACATTCTTGGCTGACCACGCTAAAGCTGCAGGTAAATAAAATAGACTATACTTCGGTATAGGTTTTGAACCGATAAGGGGAAGATGACAATAATCTTAACTTTATCGGTTTTCTTATGCGGATAAATTCCGTATTTTTGTAACTGATCTAAGATTTAACGAATAAGTCCATGGAACAATCCAATACTGTATATCCAGAAATTCTGAAACGAAATAGTTTAAAAATCACCCAACCCCGGTTAAAGGTGCTTGAAATTATTTCAACGAAAGATTCGGCTATTTCCCAGCCGGAACTGGAGAAATTATTGGGTAAGGATATTGACCGTGTGACATTGTATCGTGTATTGGCCAGTTTTGAGGAAAAGGGTATTATCCATAAGATCTTTGATCTACACGGGACCGCTACCTATGCCATGTGTTCCACCAACTGCTCCGAACATGACCATCATGACCAACATGTGCACTTCATCTGTCGGGTATGCAACTCGGTCTATTGTCTGGACGAAATTACATTGCCAAAAGTGTCTATCCCCGACGGATTTAGTTTGGAGGCGATTGCCGTAAACGCGCTCGGTGTATGTAATCATTGTAAAAAATAAATCACAACGTAGAGCTCCAAAACAATTTTTCGCTTGATCTGTCTATAGTTTGAGAATTGGATTCGCTCCGATTGGCTCGGCTATTGTACAGGTGAATGCTGATTTTTTTTGTACCTTGTATCAACACCATAATCATACTGAAGAATGATTGCGCATAGAGTTGGTTTATTGTACCTGCGGATCTAATAACCACTGTTTTAAACACTAGCGATCATACAAATGACTTGGTGGCTAATACGAATGAGTAAATAATAAAACGAATGAAGACAAGAAAAGATAATCCCTATAAAGAGGTATTAACACAACTGATCATCGATATTTTCGAAAAATCAGGAAACAAGCCACTCAACTATAAACAAGTTTCTTCCAAATTGAATCTGACGGACAACGATTCCAAAGTTGCCATTGCCGATATTTTACAGGAAAATGTGCGAAGCGGACTTTTTGTGGAAGTAGAACGCGGAAAATTTAACCTGAAACAAATTAAAGTATATGTCACCGGAAAAGTGGATATGACGGCAGATGGTTCCGCCTATATTATTCCTGAGGATGAATTTGAAAACGATATTTATATTGCGCCGCGTAAACTAAGACAAGCCCTGCATGGCGATATTGTCAAAGTACACACTTTTGAGAAAAGAAAAGGTGGCCGCAAAAAAGAAGGTGAAGTTATTGAAATCCTACAACGGGCCAAAACCGACTTTACCGGAACGATCAGCATTTCAAATAATTTCGCATTTTTTATCGCCGATGATCGTAAGATGTTGCACGATATCTTTATTCCACTGGACAATCTGAATGGTGCCAATGACAAAGAGAAAGTCGTTGTCTCGATCATTGACTGGCCAAGTGGCAGTAAGAATCCGGTAGGAACGGTCAAACATGTCCTGGGTGTCAAGGGTGAAAACAACACCGAGATGAATGCGATCTTGGCAGACTACGGCTTCCCATTGGAATTCCCGAAGAAGGTAGAAGATGAGGCTAATAAAATCACGGAGAAAATCAGCAAGGAAGAAATTGCCAAAAGACGTGATTTCAGGGGCGTTACCACATTTACGATTGACCCTGCAGATGCTAAAGATTTTGACGATGCCATATCTTTCCAAAAGCTGGAGAATGGCAATTACGAGATCGGTGTACATATTGCCGACGTATCGCATTTTGTGATTCCAGATACCGAGTTGGATAAAGAAGCTTTTAACCGTGCGACATCAGTCTATTTGGTAGACCGAGTCATTCCGATGCTTCCGGAGCGTTTGTCCAATGGTGTATGTTCATTACGGCCACATGAAGACAAACTTTGTTTTTCGGCAGTATTCGAAATGGATGAAAAAGCGACTATTCATGAGCAATGGTTCGGCCGTACGATTATCCATTCGGACAGACGGTTTAGCTATGAAGAAGCACAGGAAGTTATTGAGACGAAATCCGGTGATTTCAGCCATGAGCTATTGAAATTAAATGAGCTCGCTTATATCCTTCGTGAACGTAAGTTTAAAAATGGTGCGATTGCCTTTGAAAGTGAGGAGGTTAAATTCACCTTGGATGAAAACGGCAAGCCTACGGGTGTATATACCAAAGTACGTAAAGATGCCCACAAACTGATCGAAGACTTTATGTTGTTGGCCAACCGTAAAGTGGCTGAGTATATCGGTAAGCAAGGTCGTGGTAAAAACAAATTGACGTTTGTATACCGTTACCACGATGTTCCGAACCCTGAGACTTTGACTACATTTTCGCAATTTGCTGCACGTTTTGGCCACAAATTGACTATTAAAACAGACAAGGAAACAGCGAAGTCCCTCAATGCTATCATGACCAAGATCGAAGGTAGCAAAGAACAGAATATGCTGACCTCCCTGGCGGTGCGCTCCATGGCAAAGGCAATCTATACAACGAAGAAAACAAGCCATTATGGATTGGCATTTGACTATTATACCCATTTCACCTCCCCCATCCGTCGATATCCGGATGTGATGGTACACCGTCTTTTGCAGTTCTACCTGGATGGCGGGACAAAAGTCAATGCCGAGCACTACGAGAAAATGTCGGAGCACTCTTCACAAATGGAGAAAAAGGCAGCTGAAGCGGAACGTGCTTCCATCAAATACAAACAAGCGGAATACCTACAAGATCAGATTGGCACAGAATACACTGGTATCGTATCGGGTGTGACCGAATGGGGCATGTATGTGGAGATTCAGGAGAACAAGTGTGAGGGTATGGTACGTTTGCGTGATATCACGGATGATTTCTATGTACTGGATGAAAAGAACTATGCGATTATCGGCCAGCGGAAGAAAAAGAAATTCCAGCTGGGTGATGAAGTTCAGATCCGCGTGAAGAAAGTGGATCTGGATAAAAGGCAGATAGATTTTACGCTGCTTAGTTAAGACATAAAAAAACCGTATCAATAACCTTGCTACGGCTTTTTTATGTCTTGTAAAGAAGAAAATTATTGCTTAGTTCCTTCGAATGAATACTCTAATTGTCCAGCCTCTGTTCTTTCCGCTAGAAACAATAGACCTTTATTTTCAAAAGTATATATAAAACTACCTTGTGGCTCATTTGGCAAGGCTTGGATAGACATATTCATATTATTTGAGACCTGAAGCTCTCTTACAGGAAGTTTTAGATCAGCATTTTGAGCACTAACTTTGACCCTATTATCGCTAACTTTGGTAACTACCAATATTTGATTGAAGACTTCGTTTCCACCTATAATTTTAATTTTACCTTTATAGGTGCCTACAGCGGCATCAATACTCCCACCTGTTTGAATCGGCTCATCTTTATCCTTTGAACATCCCACAAACGCAAGAGTCACAAGCGCCAATACCACTGCATACATTAATTTCATTTTCATAACTTGAATACTTTAAATTTGTTTTTACTGTTAATTATCCGTCCGTGTTTTACAAACGTCTTGCCAAAAAGAAGTATAAACGCGCAAAAAGACAAAATATACTCAGAA
>Ga0256796_1000739_pt1 | contig 13158 bp, 17 predicted proteins | sample MC6MC0947MT_FD_190209 | JGI IMG/M metagenome (GOLD analysis project Ga0256796, IMG submission 190209) | Metatranscriptome of enriched soil aggregate microbial communities from Iowa State University, Ames, United States - MC6-MC0947-MT... | ecosystem: Environmental > Terrestrial > Soil >...
ACGATCGAACAGCTTGTTCTGAGACAGGCCCAGCATCTTCGCAACCGCGCCCACCGAGTACGTACCATCCGCGTCGATGAACGCGTCATACGCCTCAACCTTCGGCGCATCAGCAGCAACCTTCGCTTCCAACGTCTCGGCCCGTTCCGCCGCCTCAGCAGCAAGCCGCAGCAGCTTCGCGGACGGCAATGCGGTAAGCATGTCCACGTCAGAGCCATACCTGCCCGTCTTACGGATGGTCGGGATCACGTCCTCGAACACCCACCGCTCGAACTGCTCAGCGGCAGGGAGCTTGCTATTCACGATCAGACGCAGCATGTCTGGCTCGGAGATGATCCGCACATTCTGCGTGCGCCCGAGGGCATCCAAGATGGGGTGGTGCTTCACCACCCCACGGCAGTGCTGCTTGATCGCGTTCGTGGTGTCGGCGTAGCCGAGGATTCCGGCGACATCACGCCCAACGAACCACGGGTCGCCGTCAATGACGATCGTGCGCACCTGCTGACCGGCGTACTGGAACACGTCGAGGGCGGTCACGCTGCACGCTCCGGCTTCTCGTTCGGCAGAGATGCGAGCCATCTCCTCGCCTCATCGCGAAGGATCAGTGGCTTGGAGCCGAAGTACGACGCCACCAGTTCGTTGTTCTTCACAGCCTTCTGGATCGAGTCGACCGATAGATCGGTGGCCTCTGAGAGCGACTGATACGAGTAGCTGAGCTTGTCGAGCTGCGCTTCCATTACGCGGCCACCTCCAGGAATCGTGTTACGGGGATACGCAGAAAGCCGCCGACACGCACCAACTCGTCGACCTGGAAGTCAACGCGCCCTTCGAGGCGGTCTTTCAGGTCTGAGTCAGTGATGTCGGCGGCTTGTGCGACGCTGTGAACGTCCGAGCCTGCCTCGCGAATCGCGAGGACAACTCTTCTCGCGATGTCGAGATTGAGGAAGTTCCTGTCCATATCGATAGGTTATTGCACGCTAGCGATGGCTGTCAACCGCTGTCGGCAGTTTTCTTTCCAAATCGATGGGTTAGGCGTCGTAAACTGTAGGCATGGCCGAGAACATCACACCGATCAGCCGCGCAATCTCCGATGTGCTAACAGGGGCATACGCGCGCAAACGCCTAACCCAGGAGCAGATCGCGGCCTCGGCTGAGATGCCCGTCGTGACCGTGCAGAAGAAGTTGCGGGGACGCGCACCAATCAGCGCTACAGATCTGGTGATCCTGTCACGTGCCATCGGCGTCGATCCAGCGAAGATGCTGCAGGAAGCCCTGGATGAACTAGCCGAACAGGAGAGCCTGGCGTCCGTGGGTATCGCTAGCCTCAATGCTCAGCGCAAGAAGAAGCCGTCAGAGATGACCGATGAGGAACTTGAGGGGGTTCCAAGTGCAGCAAACACCGATGAAGAGATCGGCCACGACGAACCCGACCCTGCCTAAAGGCCGCGCATATGACCCATGGGCGCACGCTGACGCCCTCGGCATCGAAGTGGTCGTGCGCCGTCTCCGAACAGCGCACGGCCTCTGGTTCCCCGAGTACAACCAGATCCTGATCAGCGACCGGCTGCGCGCTGGCGATCAGCGACTAACCCTTTCACACGAGCTTGGACACGGGGTGCTACAGCACCTTGACGACCGCCCCAAGTACGAGAAGCAGGCCGACCAGTTCGCGGCCCGGAATCTCATCGATCCGGACGAACTGGCCGACCTGTATGAATGGTGCCCCGACGAGCAGCGGATCGTCGCCGAGTTAGGTGTGACTACGCGCCTATTTCGCGCGTTCGTGCTGGATCGAGCGGCGTGACAGCAGCCTCCCCGATCGTCGCCATGGCGATGCGTTTCCGCTCAAGGTTCGTCCCGCTCTTGTAAGCGCGAGACATGGACCGTGACGAGTGTCCGACGAGCTCAATGATGAGGTCTTCCGGCACACCGTTGAGATAGAGCATGTCGACGGCGGTGTGACGCAGGTCATGGAGTCGGATGTTGCGGCCGGGGAAGATGCCCTCCACGAACGCGTTCCATGCCTTCGTGTCCCGGTCAGGGTCGCGGGGGCGTCCATCTTCGGTGAAGACGAGTCCCCACGGGTTCTCTGGTTCGTTCTCCATATGCTCGAGCAAGTAAGTGCGCAACGGTTCCACCAGGGGAATGACACGCCACCCTGCCCGCGACTTCGGACGTGTCCAGTACAGCCCACCGCGGATGTGTCGGCATTCGAAGTCGGCCGGCGCGATCGGCTTCCCGTTCTCGTCGCGTCGGAGCCGTTGCAGCTGCCAAGACAAGTCAAGCACGTCGGTCACGCGGTCGCGTTCGAGGCCGATGACTTCCCCGCGGCGGGCGCCGGTTATGACGCTGACGATCCACCTGACCCCACCTGGCTGTGTGCGGGCGTAGGCGATGAACTCGCGCACCTCAGACGCGCTCAGCACGTCCAGATTGGTGACATTCCGCAGGGGTGCTTCGACAAGCTTCGCGGGGTTACGGAAGATGCGCCCCTCGCGCACTGCGACTTCAAGGGATGCGGACATGACCCGATGCGCGTTCAGCGCGTACGTCGATGACCCGTTGGCGCTCTGCGCAGATGCGTGAACGCGGCGGATCGCGGTAGCAGTGATCTTGTCGAGCTTGGTCCCCGGTCCGAGCGCAGGGACGATGTGCTGATTCACGACAGACTTGTACCCGTTGAATGTCCCAGGGCGAACTCTCTTCGATGCCACCTGTTCGAGCCAGTACGTGAACCACTGTTGCACTGTGAGCGTGTTGGTAGGGAGGTCACCGCGTTCTTCGAACTCGCGTTGCGCTTTCGTGAACTTCGCGAGCAGGGCTGGCTTCGACTTCGCGCGAATATACTTGCGTCGTCGACTCTTCCCATCATGGGAGGGCAGTTCGATGACTGCCGTCCAGTACTTCAGCGGCAGACTCTCGTCCTTCGGGACGCGGAAGATCGCACCCTCACCCTTGCCCCTCACGCGAGCGCGTCCCGTCCCACCCACCGCGTGTATGCCGCGCGGAAAGTGGCAAGGTCTTTGACACGCTGGGTCTCCCGCAGACGATCCGCCCGGGGGCTGCGGTCAGCCGGGACGGTGGGGTCATTGGCAATCGCGTCAGCCACATCGACTGCGGTGGCGAGCATGATCGCCGCCTTTACGAATGCCTGGTAGTCCTGTTCGGTTCCCATTTCAAAGGTCCTCTCGTCAGTGCGGGCCGCTCGCCCGCCTGAGTCCTCTTCTTCCGTGCGCTGACCACATCTGTTGGTTGGTCACTCCGACATGCATCGGTCTTCTACGGATGTTCCGCTGACGGATCATCACTGCTCCTTCCGGCCAAGGAAAGGGTGCAACCATTGGTGCATCCATTGCTATCGGTCGGTAGCGGTTGCCACCTGTCGATATAGACAGGATACGCACACATCTGGGCGGAAATCAAGCCGAATCGGACAGGAGTCGTAAGACTGAAAATCGAAAGGTCACCGGATCGATGCCGGTCGGAGCCACACGGCTGATCATTACAATCAGCCCAGAAACCCTCGCGTAGCTTCTACATCGCGAGGGTTTTGCTTTGCCCCGGTGAGGAGTAATCGCCCTGGGCCGCGCTCCAGAGCAAGCCATCCGCGAGCGGCTCACCACGCGCCCACCAGCCGATATGCTCGCGATGGCCCGGTGGCGTTTCTGTTCTCCCGGGATGCGGAGATGGAGAACCTGATGGCAGACACTGGCGCGCGCCCCCAAGCCGACACCGTGCGATACGAGACGAAGAACGTCCAGGCGATCCGCGGCACCGAGAAGCTGATGATCGCGAAGTGGGAGAAGGACGGGTGGGAACTGCTCGCCCAGAATCCCGGCAAGCTCCGCACCGAGCTGACGTTCCGACGCCCGAAGCCGAAGGTCCAGTGGAAGCTGTTCGCGATCATCGGCGGCGTGCTTGCCGTCTGTGCGATCATCGTCCTCATCGGAGTGAACCTCAGCCGTGACGACACCACCGACCCCGAAAGCACACCCGCGACGGAGTCGTCGTCCGCGCCACGCGACGAACCTTCCGCAGCGCCGGATGAGCCCGTCGCGACGGCTCCGGCCGAGGACGCTCCGTTGACGATCGAGAACAACGCCGACCTCGCGGCTCTCCTCACCGGTCCCGCCGAAGGCCCGTCCGTCGAAGCCTTCGCTCAGAAGTACGCCGGGCGAATTGTCGAATTCGACGGTGCGGTCGCGATGATGAACGCCCACGAGGGCTACACGACCCGATATGACATCCTCATCGTGAGCGGCGACTTCAGCGAGACCCACTCGAACGGCGGTCCGAGCTTCCAGTTCCGCGACGTCAACCTCACCAACGACCTGCATCTCACGGATGACTCGCCCGAGACGATCGGCATCGGGACCAACGTTCACATCATCGCTCGTATCGGCTCGTTCAAGGACCCGCTGTTCCAGTTGGAGCCGGTGCAGACCCGCGTCCGGTGACCTGGCTGGATCCTGCCTCCTCAAGCTGAGCGATCGCGGTGGGCCCGCTGCTCACAAGCACCCGAGTGCCGCTCACTCTCGGCGGGGGCCGCAATCCACCACAATCGACATCATGTTCGTCTTCATCGGCGCCCTGCTGCTCAACATCTACGCGATCGGGCTCATCGTGTTCCGCGCGCTGGTGTACCGCGCGCAGCTGTACCGGCCGATGCTCTGGAACATCTGGCTGTCCGTGGTGCCGATCATCGTGCTGCTCGTCGGCGGCATCGGAGGCGTGCTCCTGCTCGGCATCCTGCGCCCGGCCGGCTACATCGCCCTGATCCTGACAGGGATCATCTGGCTGCTCCTGCTGCCCAACGCGAGCTACCTCATCACTGAACTGAACCAGTCGCACCGTCGCGAGGACGAGGACGTGCCGCTCTGGTACGACATCATCCTGGTGATAACCCTCGCCATGTCGGGCGTTCTCAACACCGTGCTCAACGTGTTCCTCGCCCACTACATCTTCACCCTCACCGTGTACGGCGACTACGCCACGGCTTTCCTCGCACCCGCGCCGCTCGTCGCCGTCGCGGTCATCCTCGTTCTGCTGGGGCTGGGGATGTATCTGGGCCGCTACCCGCGGTTCAACAGCTGGGACGTGCGTCACCCCGCCCAGTTCGTGCGCAAGCTGCGCGCGCACTTCGGCGAGCGCGGCAATCTCGCCGCCTGCATCGGATTCAGCCTGACCTATGCGATCTTCCTCGCCCTGATGTACCTCGTGACGGCGGGGCCCATGATCGAGGGGCTCATCTCCCTTGAGCGACTGCGCGGGATGTGACCGCCGTCCGCCCCGGAATCGAACCCGCCTGAGCAGGAACGGCGAGTGCCGGGACGCCTACGCGAACGCGTCGGCGTCTGCGGTCTCCCGCTGGATCGGGCCCGTCGACGCCGGCTCCGGCGTGAGGTACAGCCCGCCCGGGGAGTTCGCGGTGAAGGCGAGGGTCTCGATCCACGCGCGGTTCACGCTCGGCTGACGGCTGCCGTAGTACTTGAACACGAGGGCGCTGTTCGCATGCATCCAGACGGTGGTCCGGCCGCCGCCGACGCTGACGTCCTCGCGCCACGAGAAGGGGAACGGCTCACTGCGACGGAGCTTGGCGGTGATCACGAGCTGCATGTGCAGCAGCGCGCGATCCTCGATCTCCACCTTGTGTGCGCTCTCGTAGATGAACTTGCCCATCATGCGTCCTCTGGTCTTCTCCACGGAAACCCGTTGCCAAGAGGTGCGGCCTGAAATCCGACATGTGGGGATATCCACACCCTCGCACACTTCACGCCGGAATGAGTCCCGATCTCGTGCCGCGAAGAGTGCCGGGCGCCCCGGAACGGGACATCCGCCCCAGCATGAGACGGCCCGCGGAAGCGAGGATCTCATACCGGGACGGACGTCTCGGCGGCCGAACGGAGAGCTCAGGCCTCCGGACGGTTCGCGCGCAGTACCTCCAGGCGCGCACGATACTCGGTCTCGTCGACGTCGCCCCTGGCGAACCGGTCGGCGAGGATCTGCTCGGCGCTGCGGCTCTGCGCGCCGCGCATCCAGGGAGCCCCTCCACCGGGAGCCGCCTGCCAGGGCCCGCCCCAGTACCGCCGACGGCGCACGATGAGGGTGATGAGCAGAGCCACGATGATGAGGAACATCACCGGGCCGATGAAGAAGAACGGCCAGAACGGGGCGACGCCCCATCCGGCGTGTGCGGCGACGGCCGCGGTTGCTGCGAGCATGATGCCCTTCCTTTCATCGGCCGTGTCTCGACCGATGACTCCAGCGTCGTCCGATCGGTCGCCGGGCGAATCCGCCCCGGGGAGTGACTCCGGATGCTCCCGCGGGAGTACCCGCAGCAGCAGGCGCTACTGCCAGCCGGGCGCCACCAGGCCGGTCTCGTACGCGATCACGACCAGGTGCACCCGGTCGCGCGCCTGCAGCTTGGACAGGATGCGGGAGACGTGCGTCTTCGCCGTGAGCGGGCTGAGGAAGAGTTTTGCGGCGATCTCGTCGTTGATGAGCCCGAGGCCCACGAGCCGCAGCACCTCGCGCTCGCGCTCGGTGAGCACGTCCAGCCGCCCAGCATCCGGCGCCTCCCGCAGGCCGACGGCGAGCCGGTCCAGCAGCCGCCTCGTCACCCCGGGAGAGAGCAGCGCGTCGCCCTCGGCGACCGCCCGCACCGCCCGCACCAGGTCGGCGGGCTCGGTGTCCTTCACCAGGAACCCCGCAGCGCCGGCGCGCACGGCGCGCGCGACGTACTCGTCCAGCTCGAACGTCGTCACGATCACCACGTGCACGTCCTGCAGCGCCGGGTCCTCGGCGATCTGCTCCGTCGCCCACAGGCCGTCGCCGTCGGGCATCCGGATGTCCATCAGCACCACGTCGGCAGGGGCCGAGCGGATGCGCTCGAGCAGTTCGCGGCCGCCGGCCGCCTCGGCGACGACCTCGATGTCGTCCTCGGCGTCCAGCAGCGCACGGAATCCGGCGCGCACGAGCAGCTGATCGTCGGCCAGCGCGACGCGGATCATGACGTCCTCCCCCAGGGCAGTTCGGCCACGACCTCGGCACCACCGCCGGGTCGATCGGAGAAGCGGATGCCGCCGCCCAGCAGCTCCGCGCGCTCACGCATCCCGAGCACGCCGCCATGGCCGGCGGTCGCCGGGACGACACCGCCGAACCCGGCGCCGTCGTCGGCGACCGTGACGATCAGCTGCTCGTCGCGCCGATCCAGCACGACCCGTGCATGCGTGGCATCCGCGTGCCGGACGACGTTGGTGAGCGCCTCCTGCACGATCCGGTAGGCGGCGAACTGCGCAGCGCGACCGGGCACCTGTCCCTCCAGGCGGTCGTCGAGCGCGACCTCCAGGCCCGGCGCGGTGATGCCAGCGATCAGCCTGGGCAGCTCGGCGAGCTCGGCCTGCGGCACCAGGGGCACCTCCCCGCCGCGCAGCACGCCGAGCACGCCGCGCACCTCCTCGAGCGCGAGCTTGGAGGTGTCCTTCACGTTCTGCAGCGCGGCGCGCGCCTGCTCCGGATCGCGATCGAACAGGTGCAGCCCCACGCCCGCCTGCACGTTCATCTGCGACAGGGCGTGGCCCAGCACGTCGTGCAGCTCGCGGGCGATGCGCACCCGCTCCTGCTCCTCGGCACTGCGGCGGCGATGCTGGATCTCGGCGTGCATGGCCGCGCGCCTCGCTCCACGGGAGCGCAGCCCCGTTCCGATCGCGAAGCACGCGGCGAGCGCGACCGTCGCCGCGACGACCACGCCCGGGAACCAGGTGCGGTCGATCAGGGTGCCGATCAGGATCGCGGATGCCCAGCCGACGCCGACCGAGATCGCCGCCCACACGATCGCGCCCCGGGCCACCGCACCGATCACGGCGAACGCCAGCGCGATGTACGGCGGGCCGCCGACCGGAGTCGTGAGCACGTCGAGCAGCGCGAACGCTGCCACGACCGCGACCGTCGGTCCGGGAAGCCTGCGCAGTGCCAGAAGCGCCAGGGGCCCCGCGGCGGCGAGCACGATGTGCAGCACGACCGGCCAGTGCGGTACGTGCGGCGCGGTGCGCAGGGTGACCCACACCGCCGCCGGCACCTGGATCAGCAGACTCAGCACCACCGGCGCGACCAGGCGCAGACGGCGTCCCACTCGCGCGGGAGGACCCCAGCCCGCGCCATCCAGGGGATCGGCGCCCAGGTCGGCGAAGCGCTGCGGATCCGGCATCCTCCGATGCTAGTTCTCGCGCCCCGCGCGCGGCATCCGCCTCCGGGCCTCCCCGCGTGTACTCCCTCGGGAGTACGTCGCGGGACGATCAGACCGACCCCTCGCGTGCCACACTGGGCGGATGACGGATGACCCGCGCCGGGCGCGACGCCTGCCCGAGATTCTCGATGAGTTCCAGCAGGCCGAGGGGCATCCCGACTTCCGGGTGGACGTGGAGCGCATCCGCTTCTCGCCGTACTACTCGAGGCTCTCGGCCGTGACGCAGGTGATCTCACAGGCCGGCGCCGGTCTCGCGGTGCACAACCGCCTGACGCACTCCATCAAGGTCGCCGCTGTCGCCCGCGCGATCGCGACCCACCTCTCCACGCGCACCGACGACCGCGGCCGGATCGTCGACGAGCTCGGCGGCGCCCACCCGGTCGTCGTGCAGGCCGCCTCGGCGGCGCACGACCTCGGGCATCCGCCGTTCGGGCACCTCGGCGAGCAGGCGCTCGACCGCCTCGCCCGCACCCGCTTCGGACTGCAGGAGGGCTTCGAGGGGAACGCGCAGACCTACCGCATCCTCACCCGCCTGGACGAGCACGACCGCCCCGGCGTCGGCCTCAACCTCACCGCGGCCGTGCGCGCCGCCGTGCTGAAGTATCCCTGGCGGCGCGGCGAGGGCGGAGCACGGCGGGGCGGCGCGAGCAAGTTCAACTTCTACGCGATCGACGAGCAGGATGCCCGCGGAGCCCTCTCGGCGTACTCGCTGATCGAGCCGGGTCAGCAGACCGTCGAATGCTCGATCATGGACATCTCCGACGACATCGCCTACTCGCTGCACGACCTCGACGACTTCTACCGTGCGGGTCTGCTCAACCCCGCGACCCTGTCGGCCGAGTTCCGCACCTGGCACCGCGAACTCGCGACGCTGCGGGCATCCGACGTCGCGGCGCTGGCCGCCGACTCGCGCATGCCGGGCTCCTCACTGGAACTCCTCTGGCGACGGCTGAAGGAGAAGGACGCCTGGATCGCCGACCCCGACGCCTTCAGCGAGGCGGTCGCGAAGGTCAAGACCGAGGTCATCGACGGGCTCGTCGCCGAGCCGTTCGACGGCTCCCTGGCGAGCGAGCGCACCCTGGCGAGGTTCACCAGCGGCTGGATCGCGCGCCTGCAGTCCTCGGTGGAGGTGCACCGGCATCCGCATATCCGTTGCGGGCACGTCGCCCTGAACCGGCAGGCCTGGCACGAGGTCGCGGTGCTGAAGTTCCTGCACGAGCGGTTCATCCTGGAGCGTCCCGACCTCACCGTCTACCAGCGCGGTCAGGCCAGCGTGCTGGAGCGCCTAGTCGACGGCTTCACCGCCTGGCTCGACGATCCGCGGGATGCCCGCCGCGCCCCGCGACGGCTCATCGACCTGGTCGACCTGTCCACCGACGACTATCGCCGGCTGCGGAAGGACGCGCCGGAGCTGGTCGAGTCGCGCACGGATGCCGATCTCGATGCGCTCGCGCGCGGCCGCGGCATCATCGACTACGTCGCCTCGCTCACGGACGCGCAGGCGATCTCGCTGGATGCGCTGCTCGCCGGCCGCACCGAGCGGCTGTGGGACGCCGGGCAGGGGCTGTAGCCCGCGATCGTTCCTCATCCCGGAACTTCGGCCCGATGGGTGCGCACGCGTGCGAGAGTGGGGGACGGACACACCCTCAGGAGGTCAGCATGCGCGCCGTCGTCTATCCCCGTTTCAGCCAGGATCTCGACACCCTCGAGGTGCGTGAGGTCCCCGAGCCGAAGCTGTCTCCGGCATCCGTGATCATCGAGGTGCGGGCTGCGGGCGTGAACCCGGTGGACTGGAAGCTCATGGCCGGCGGGCTGGACGCCCTCATGCCCACGCAGTTCCCCGTGATCCCCGGTTGGGATGTCGCCGGCGTGGTCGTGGCTGTGGGGCTGGACACCCCCGAGTTCCAGGTCGGTGACGAGGTGATGGCCTACGCGCGCACCGACACGGTGGGAGGCGGCACGTTCGCCGAGCGCGTCGACGTACCCGTGCGGGCCGTCGCGCACAAGCCCGCGGCCCTCAGCTGGGAGCAGGCAGGAGCACTCCCCCTCGCCGGCGGCACCGCTCTGCGTGCGGTGGACGCGCTGGGCGAGCTGCACGCGCGCACCGTGCTGATCCACGGCGGCTCCGGCGGGGTCGGGAGCTTCGCCGTGCAGATCGCGCACGCCCGCGGCGCGCGGGTGATCGCCACGGCATCCGAGGCCAACCACGACTACCTGCGCAGTCTCGGCGCGCACCCCGTCTCCTACGGCGACGGGCTCGCGGAGCGGGTCCTCGCCCTGAACGGCGGGCCCGTCGACGCGGTCGCCGACTTCGCCGGCGGGATGCTGGACGTCACCCTCGCTGTGCTCGCCGACGACGGCGTGCACGTGTCGATCGCCGACCCGTCCGTCGCGCAGCACGGCGGACGGAACATCTGGGTGCGCCCGGACGGTGAGCAGACGGCGCGGCTCGCGGCCATGGCGGCGGAAGGCGTGCTGAAGGTGGAGATCGCGAAGACCTTCCCGCTCGAGGGCGTCGCGGATGCCTTCCGCGCCAGCCAGACGCACCACGTGCGCGGAAAGCTCGTCATCGTCCCCTGATCGGCGTCTGATCCGGCTATCAGACGCCGCTGATCAGAGTCAATCCCCGCTCGTTCACAGCATCGGTGGCGCACACTGAGCAGAATCGGGGGATCAGATGCTCAGGAGGATGCGATGTCGGACGATTTCATGCTGCACCAGGTCTCGCCCGATGACTGGATGATCATCGACATGCGCTTCCCCGGCGGCGACCCGCACCACCTCGTGGCCTGCATCATCGAGGAGGACGGCCACGCCGAGGTGCGCTGGTTCCGGCACGTCACACTGCCCTCGCGATTCCGCAGCCGCACCGATGCGCTGGAGGCTCTCGTCACCGCCGAGCAGCCCGAGCCAGCAGCGGTCCTCGCGGCGGCGCCCGCCTGACGCCCGAAGACTCCGTCTCGCGCACGGAAAGACGGCCGGGTCATATGACCCGGCCGTCGGTTCCGGTCAGAACACCTCGTCGCCGCCGGGCTCACGCACCGACCGACGCGAGACGTTGCCGCCGTCGACGGTTCCGTCCGTGCGCGTGATGACGTCTGTGCGCCGACGGCGTGCCATCAGTACGATGCCGACGAGGAAAGCGACCACACCCGCGCCCATCAGGATGTAACCGATCATGTGGAGATCCGCCCACGGGACCTGCACGTTCAAGGCGAAGGCGAGGATCGCTCCGATCACGAACAGGACGATTCCGGTACCGATGGTCATGACGGTTCCCTTCGTTCAGGTGGCGTCGGGTCGTCGCCACTGCACCCACGGTGACCGCGTCCGCCCGCGTTCTGAAGGGGGTTGACAACCCGCCCCGGCCGCGGGCCGTGGGCGCATCCCGCGATCAGGCGATCTGCGCGCGGATCGTCCGGCGGGCGAGCAGCGCGTACAGCCCCACGGAGACGATCAGCCCCACGGGGACCGACAGATCCAGCCCGCCCAGCGCGGCGCCCAGCGGCCCGACCCACACCGTGGTGGACAGGAACAGCGCGGTGGCGACGCCGCCGACCACCACAGCCACGACCCCGGCCATGCCGAAGCCGCCGCGATACCAGAACGGGGCACCCGGCCGCTCATCGAACAGCTCGAGGCCGTCGTAGCGGTTGCGGCGCAGCACGATATCGGCCACGTAGACGCCCATGGTCGGCACCGAGATGATCAGGAGGAACTGCAGCATGAGGTTGACGGCGCTGATCAGGTCGGATGCCAGCACCAGCACGATCGTGAACGCGCAGCCGAGCGCGCCGATCAGGATCGCGGACGGGATGCGGCGGATCGGCACGCCGATCGACTGCAGCGCCATGCTCGCCGTATAGGTCGTCATGCCGTTCAGCGAGATGCAGTTCACCAGCACACCGAGCACGAACAGTGGCGCGAGCCAGGCCGGCAGGCTCTCGAGCAGCGAGTACTCGATGCCGTTCGCGAGGCTCTCCGGCCCGACCGTGCCGCCCAGCACGACGCCGAAGGCGGTGATCAGCACCGCCGGGAACAGCTGTCCCAGCGCGGTCGCGCCGATGATGCCGGATGCCTTCGTGTCACGCGGCAGGTAGCGGGCCATGTCGGCGCTGTTGCTGAACGACAGCGGCGACGACGCCATGAGGGCGAACGCGATCGTGATGCTCACCCACAGCGGCAGCCCTTCGAGCGGCGTGGGCTGCGCGAAGCCCCAGTCCAGCGTCGGCGAGATGAAGCCGATCACGAGCGCGAAGATCACGAACAGACCGATCGAGATGCCCATGTAGGCCTTCAGGATCAGTGCGTGGCCGTACACGGCGACGATCACGGTGATCGCCGAGACCACGACGGCGACCAGGATCGGTGCGAGGACCGGATCGGGGAAGCCCCAGCGCCTGAGCAGCTCGCCGCCGATGAACGAGGCGGCCACCCAGTTCAGCGCCAGGAACACCCCGGAGATGAACCAGCCGTAGAACGCGATGACGATCTTGTTGCCGTGGATGCCGTAGATCGCACGCTGAACCACGGAACCGGACGTGCCGGCCGCAGGGCCCGAGATCGCGACGATGCCGGGCAGGACGGCGAGCACGCTCGAGACCAGGACGACCAGCAGTGCCTGCCAGATCTCCAGTCCCAGCACGAGTGTCATCGACGCTCCGACAGTGATGTTCAGCACGCTGACGCCGGGCGCCGACCAGACGAAGAACAGGTCTCGCGCCCGGCCGTGACGCTCGGAATCGTCGATGATCTCGATGCCGCGGGTCTCGGGAGTGTTCGCCGCGTCGACGAACTCGGTTCCGGCGGGGTGCGCCTCGGCGGCGAGGCGGACGGGAACAGCGGATGCTTCGGACATTGCGGTCCTTCCAGGACGGTCGCCTCCTGCGTCGCTGCAGGGGCGTTCGGGTTTC
>Ga0256796_1000746_pt1 | contig 13089 bp, 7 predicted proteins | sample MC6MC0947MT_FD_190209 | JGI IMG/M metagenome (GOLD analysis project Ga0256796, IMG submission 190209) | Metatranscriptome of enriched soil aggregate microbial communities from Iowa State University, Ames, United States - MC6-MC0947-MT... | ecosystem: Environmental > Terrestrial > Soil >...
AATCTATTACTTAGTGATTGTTGCTACAGCGCCAGCGCCTACTGTACGGCCGCCTTCGCGAATCGCGAAGCGAGTACCTTCTTCAATCGCGATTGGAGCGATCAGTTCAACAGTAACCGTGATGTTGTCGCCTGGCATAACCATTTCCGTACCTTCTGGCAAAGTGATAACGCCAGTTACGTCAGTTGTACGGAAGTAGAATTGAGGACGGTAGCCTGTGAAGAAAGGCTTGTGACGTCCACCCTCTTCTTTAGTCAGAACGTAGATTTGAGCCGAAAAGTTCGTGTGCGGTTTAACGGAGTTTGGCTTAGCCAAAACTTGTCCACGCTCGATATCTTTACGGTCTACGCCACGAAGCAGTGCACCGATGTTGTCCCCTGCTTGAGCGGAGTCAAGCAATTTACGGAACATTTCAACGCCAGTAACGATCGATTTTTTGGTTTCTTCGTGAAGACCAACGATTTCGATCTCGTCGCCGACTTTAACTACACCGCGCTCTACGCGACCTGTAGCAACCGTACCACGGCCAGTGATCGAGAATACGTCCTCGACAGGCATAAGGAAAGGTTTGTCAGTTTGACGCTCTGGAGTTGGGATGTAAGTGTCGATTTGCTCGAACAGCTCAACGATTTTTTGAGCCCACTCGCCATCTGGGTTTTGCAGAGCTTCACGAGCGGAACCGCGAACGATTGGAGTGTCGTCGCCTGGGAATTCGTACTCGGACAGCAAGTCGCGAATTTCCATTTCAACCAGCTCAAGCAACTCTTCGTCTTCTACCATGTCGCATTTGTTCATGAATACGACGATGTAAGGTACGCCTACTTGACGGGAGAGCAGGATGTGCTCGCGAGTTTGCGGCATTGGGCCGTCAGCTGCGGATACAACCAGAATCGCGCCGTCCATTTGAGCTGCGCCTGTGATCATGTTTTTAACATAGTCGGCGTGGCCTGGGCAGTCAACGTGAGCGTAGTGACGGTTAGGCGTTTCGTATTCAACGTGAGCTGTGGAGATTGTGATACCGCGCTCGCGCTCTTCTGGAGCTTTGTCGATTTGGTCGAAAGCTACAGCCGCACCGCCGTATTTTTTGGACAATACTGTTGTGATAGCCGCTGTCAGCGTTGTTTTACCATGGTCAACGTGACCGATAGTACCGATGTTAACGTGCGGCTTGTTGCGTTCAAATTTCGCTTTTGCCATTGTTAAACTACCTCCTCAATAGGGACAAGTATTATTTTATGCGCCTTTGTTCTTCGCGACGATTTCTTCCGCGATAGATTTAGGCACTTCTTCATAGTGGGAGAGTTCCATAGAGAACACGCCGCGGCCTTGCGTACCGGAACGAAGAACGGTCGAGTAACCGAACATTTCGGACAAAGGCACTTTTGCACGGATAATTTGAGCGCCTGCGCGGGAATCCATACCTTCGATACGGCCGCGGCGGGAGTTCAGCATACCCATAACATCGCCCATGTACTCTTCTGGCACTGTAACTTCAACTTTCATGATTGGCTCAAGCAGAACAGGGTTACATTTGTCCTTCGCTGCTTTAAGCGCCATCGAACCTGCGATCTTAAACGCCATCTCACTGGAGTCGACATCATGGTACGATCCGTCGAAGATCGTAGCTTTGATATCAACGAGCGGGAAGCCGGCAAGTACGCCGTTCTTCATGGACTCTTCAATACCGGCTTGAGCAGGTGCGATGTACTCACGAGGTACGGAACCGCCGACAACTTTACTTTCGAACACAAAGCCAGATCCTGCCTCGAGAGGCTCGAACTCGACCCATACGTGTCCATATTGACCGCGACCGCCGGATTGGCGAACAAACTTTCCTTCCACTTTAGCGGAAGTGCGGAATGTTTCACGGTAAGCAACTTGCGGTTTACCAACGTTCGTTTCCACTTTGAATTCGCGACGCATACGGTCAACGATGATTTCCAAGTGGAGCTCACCCATACCGGCAAGAATGGTTTGACCCGTTTCTTCGTCGGTATGCGCTCTAAGCGTAGGGTCTTCCTCAGTCAATTTGGAGATCGCAATCCCCATTTTGTCTTGGTCGACTTTGGTTTTTGGTTCGATTGCAATCTCGATTACCGGATCAGGAAAGTTCATCGATTCCAAAATAATCGGATGCTTCTCGTCGCAAAGCGTGTCGCCTGTACCTGTATCTTTCAAGCCTACGGCAGACGCGATATCGCCCGAATATACTTCGGAGATTTCTTGACGGCTGTTCGCATGCATTTGAAGAATACGGCCGATCCGCTCGCGTTTGCCTTTGGTTGCATTCAATACGTAGGAACCCGATTGAAGAACGCCCGAGTATACGCGGAAGAATGTCAATTTACCGACAAACGGATCTGTCATGATTTTGAATGCCAAAGCGGCAAACGGTTGATCATCGGCAGATTTGCGAATCGCTTCCGCTCCATCTTCCAAAGTACCTTTGATGTCAGGAACGTCAACCGGCGACGGCAGATAATCAACGACAGCGTCGATCATCAGCGGAACGCCTTTGTTACGGTAAGAAGAACCGCAAACGACAGGGAAAATTTTAACTTCGCAAACGCCTTTACGAAGAGCGCGTTTCAATTCCTCGATTGTGATTTCTTCACCCTCAAGGTATTTCATTGTAAGCTCTTCGTCAAGCTCTGCAACTTTCTCGACAAGCTCCAAGCGAAGCTCAGCCACTTTGTCCTTGTAATCCGCAGGTACGTCGACGATGTCGACTTCCTTACCAAGATCATCTTTGAACATGTGCGCTTTCTCTTCGAGAATGTCGATAATTCCGACAAAATCGCTCTCAGCTCCGATTGGTAGCTGAATGGCTACGGCATTCGCTTGCAGTCTGTCACGCATCGAAGCGATTACGTTAAGGAAATCGGCTCCGATGATATCCATCTTGTTGACATACGCAATACGCGGTACGCCGTAACGATCCGCTTGTCTCCAAACGGTTTCGGATTGAGGCTCAACGCCTTCTTTAGCGCTGAATACACCTACAGCTCCATCAAGTACGCGGAGGGAACGTTCAACTTCAACCGTGAAGTCAACGTGCCCCGGGGTGTCGATAATATTGATGCGGTGGCCCTTCCATTGAGCCGTAGTAGCAGCGGATGTGATCGTGATTCCGCGCTCCTGCTCTTGCTCCATCCAGTCCATCGTAGCAGCGCCTTCGTGCACTTCTCCGATTTTGTGAGTACGTCCGGTATAGAACAAGATACGCTCGGTCGTGGTCGTCTTGCCGGCATCGATATGCGCCATGATCCCGATATTCCGTGTATCTTTCAAGGAGAACTCCCTTGCCATGTGCATGTCTCCTTTCTTCCTATTGTAGTCGGCTTAATCCTACCAGCGGTAGTGAGCAAACGCTTTGTTCGCTTCAGCCATTTTGTGCGTGTCTTCACGTTTCTTAACCGATGCGCCTGTGTTGTTGCTTGCATCGATGATTTCGGAAGCCAGTCTGTCTTCCATTGTTTTCTCACCGCGGTGGCGGGAGTAGTTGACCAACCAACGCAATCCAAGCGATGTCCGGCGTTCCGGCTTCACTTCGATCGGCACTTGATAGTTCGCTCCACCTACACGACGCGCTTTCACCTCAAGGACAGGCATGATGTTCTTGATAGCCTGTTCGAACACTTCCATTGGGTCTTTTCCAGTGCGTTCGCGGATTACGTTAAATGCATCATAAAGAATTGTTTGTGCAACCCCGCGTTTACCGTCGATCATAATGCGGTTGATTAAACGAGTAACCAACTTGCTGTTATAAATCGGATCGGGCAACACGTCTCTACGAGTTACGGGACCTTTACGTGGCATAGTTATCCCCCTTTCTCCAATAATTCATCCATGTTGTGTATTTCATTACTTCTTCACTTTCGGACGTTTCGTACCGTATTTGGAACGAGCTTGTTTACGGTTGTTAACTCCAGCCGTATCCAGCGCGCCACGAACGATGTGATAACGTACCCCTGGCAAATCTTTAACCCTGCCGCCGCGTACTAGAACGACGCTGTGCTCTTGCAGGTTATGTCCGATACCCGGAATATAAGCAGTAACCTCTACACGGTTCGTCAAACGAACACGCGCATATTTACGAAGAGCCGAGTTAGGCTTCTTCGGAGTCATTGTGCCGACACGAGTACAAACACCGCGTTTTTGCGGAGCGCTCAAATCGGTTTCCTCACGCTTCAGGGCGTTAAACCCTTTTTGCAGAGCAGGAGACTTCGACTTCGTTACTTTCGCCTCACGGCCTTTACGTACCAGTTGATTGATTGTTGGCATTTCGCCACCTCCTTCCCAAATGAACAACTCAATTGCAAGCCCACAGATCCAGGCGATTCGTAAACGAACAAAGGAAATGTTTCTGCCTTCCGAATTCCCTAGCAACTGCATGATCGCATCAGCTTGTTCACTCGCAGACAAAAACATCGTTATGCATTATTCATTCACTACTGCAACTACGGCCGCCCCTACTTCTATGCCGCACGATTTGCCTAGCAGCTTCATCGTATCGACGTAGGTCACTTTCACGCCCATCTTCTTGCAGAGATTCACCATCTTATTGGTCATTCTCGGATCTGCATCCTTAGCAACAAAAACTTCGCTAGCCTTGCCTAGCTCCACCATTTTGGTGGACTGCTTGGTGCCTATGCATAGTTTGCCGGCCTGTTTCACTCTCTCATAAGACATAAAACATCCTCCAAAGGACAGAACGTCAAATATCCTTTTCGGCACACTTCGTTATATTATCATTTCAAAAATGCCGTGTCAAGAACGTCCCAAAAATCGGTTCATTCCGGGCACGGCATCTTTGGTCAAGGCTTCCAAATCGGCGAGCGCAACCCGTCTCGAGATATACCCGGTATTCTCTTAAGAGAGGCAACGTCAGCCTAATTCATTACTTCACGCTTTCCTCAACTGCAAATTCCCCGTCGTTCTGGGCTTCGTCGGCAATTGTATCGCCGTCCGCAGAAGCGCCTTCGAATTCCAGCTCTTCCGGTTCGTTCGGATCCAGGACGCGAATATTGCGGTAACGCGCCATCCCCGTTCCGGCCGGAATTAGCTTCCCGATAATGACATTCTCCTTCAAACCGAGCAATTGGTCGACTTTTCCTTTGATCGCCGCGTCCGTAAGAACGCGAGTCGTCTCTTGGAAAGATGCGGCCGACAAGAACGAGTCGGTTTCCAAAGAAGCTTTCGTAATACCGAGCAAAATCGGTTTAGCCACAGCAGGCTCTTTACCGGCGAATAACGCTTCGCGGTTAGCCGCTTCATATTCGTGCAAATCGACGAATGCTCCAGGCAGAAGCGTCGTATCTCCGGCATCGATAATCCGGATTTTACGAAGCATTTGACGGATCATAACTTCGATATGCTTATCGTTAATTTCAACGCCCTGGTTACGGTAAACGCGCTGAACTTCTTGCAAAATGTAGTTCTGCACGCCGCGAATCCCTTTGATACGGAGCATTTCCTTCGGATCGATCGAACCGTCTGTCAGCTCGTCGCCGGCCTCGATAACCTGCCCCTTCGTTACGCGAATACGCGAACCGAAAGTGACGGTGTAGGTCTTGGACTCGGCTTCGCCCTGTACTTCTATCTCACGGCGGTCCTTGGCTTCGCGAATTTCGACGATCGTGCCGTCAAGCTCCGATATCGTCGCTTGCCCTTTAGGATTACGCGCTTCGAAAAGCTCTTGAATACGCGGCAAACCTTGCGTGATGTCATCTCCGGCAACACCGCCGGTATGGAACGTACGCATCGTGAGCTGCGTTCCCGGCTCCCCGATCGATTGCGCTGCAATAATACCGACCGCTTCGCCGATCTCAACGTGCTGGCCAGTCGCGAGGTTACGTCCGTAGCACCGGTTACAAACGCCGTGGCGCGTACGGCAGCTGAGCACGGAACGAATTTGTACGCGATCGATGCCGGCTCCGATAATCCTGTCGGCAATGTTGGCGTCGATCAGCTCATTGCGATTCACGATTACTTCGCCCGTTTGCGGATGTTTCACGGTTTCGAAGGAGTAACGTCCTTCAATCCGGTCGTACAAGTCTTCAATGACCTCTTTACCGTCACGGATTTGGCTGACGACAATGCCTTTATCCGTTCCGCAGTCTTCTTCGCGAACGATTACGTCCTGGGCAACGTCAACGAGACGACGGGTCAAGTAACCCGAGTCCGCTGTCCGCAGAGCCGTATCGGCAAGACCTTTACGGGCGCCGTGCGTCGAGATGAAGTATTCCAAGACGGTAAGACCTTCGCGGAAGTTCGATTTAATCGGCAATTCGTAAATCCGCCCTGTCGGCGTCGCCATCAGTCCGCGCATACCGCCAAGCTGCGTAATTTGCGATTTGTTACCCCGCGCTTTCGATTCCACCATCATGTTGATGGAATTGAATTTATTCAAGGATTTCATCAAGATGTCCGTGATGACATCCTTGGCAGCGCCCCAAATTTCGATGACACGGTCATAGCGCTCATCGTCCGTGATCAAGCCGCGACGATAATGGTTCGTTACGACGCGCACTTTTTCTTCGGATTCGCGAAGAACGACGTTTTTCTCATCAGGAACCGTAACGTCCGATACCGCGATCGTGATACCTGCACGGGTGGAGTACGTAAATCCGGTTTCCTTGATGCGGTCCAAAATCATCGAGGTTTGCGTCGTTTTATAGCGCCGGAAACACTCTGCAATAATGGTTCCGAGGTACTCTTTACCGACTGCTACCTTATCAGGGAAATTCGCGATACGCTCGCGAATGTTCTCACCCTTCTCGAATGCGAAGTAGTCGTCCGAAATACCGGTGAGCAAGTTAGCTTTCGTCGATTCGTTAATATACGGGAAATCGGCAGGGAATACTTGATTGAAAATAATTTTCCCGATTGTCGTAATAAGAATCGCGTTTTGCTGTTTTTCGGTAAAGCTCGTTTTATTCAGCGCCTTGGCCGGAATGGCCACGATCGAATGCAGCGATCCCATACCGCGGTGATACATTGAGAACGCATCGTGTACGGAGCCCAGAATCGATCCGGTACCGATGGCGTCCGGGTTGGACATCGTCAAGTAGAAGCAGCCGAGAACCATATCCTGCGATGGCGTTACAACCGGCTTGCCGTCCTTCGGATTCAAAATATTGCCCGACGCGAGCATCAAAAGACGCGCTTCCGCTTGCGCTTCCGCTGAGAGCGGTACGTGAACGGCCATTTGGTCGCCGTCGAAGTCGGCATTGTAAGCCGTACAAACGAGCGGATGAAGCTTGATCGCCCGGCCTTCAACGAGAATCGGCTCGAACGCTTGAATCCCGAGTCTATGCAGCGTGGGTGCACGGTTCAGAAGAACCGGATGCTCTTTAATAACTTCCTCGAGCACGTCCCAAACTTCCGGGCTGATGCGCTCGACTTTACGTTTGGCGCTCTTAATATTATGGGCAAGTCCTTTATTGACGAGTTCTTTCATAACGAACGGCTTAAACAGCTCAAGTGCCATCTCCTTAGGGAGGCCGCACTGATACATTTTCAAGCTTGGTCCGACAACGATAACGGAACGGCCGGAGTAGTCGACACGTTTACCGAGCAGGTTCTGACGGAAACGCCCTTGCTTACCTTTCAGCATGTGGCTGAGCGATTTGAGCGGACGGTTGCCCGGACCTGTAACCGGACGGCCGCGGCGGCCGTTGTCGATCAGGGCGTCAACCGCTTCCTGAAGCATACGCTTCTCGTTCTGTACGATAATGTCAGGCGCGCCCAGATCAAGAAGACGCTTCAGACGGTTGTTCCGATTGATTACCCGGCGGTACAGATCGTTCAAGTCGGACGTAGCGAAACGTCCGCCGTCCAATTGAACCATCGGACGAAGCTCCGGAGGAATAACAGGCAATACGTCTAGAACCATCCACTCCGGCATATTTTTGGAATTACGGAACGCTTCAAGAACTTCCAGACGCTTGATTGCACGGTTCCTGCGCTGTCCTTGAGCGGTTTTCAGCTCTTCCTTAAGGGAATCCACCTCTTTGTCGGTATCGATATCCTGAAGCAGCTTTTTGACCGCTTCCGCACCCATTCCCGCTTGGAAGGCGTAACCGTATTTCTCGCGATAACTGCGGTATTCCTTCTCCGAAAGGAGCTGCTTCTTCTCAAGCGGCGTATCCCCTGGATCCGTTACGACGTAGGAAGCGAAATAAATGACTTCCTCCAAGGAGCGCGGCGACATGTCCAGAGCAAGCCCCATGCGGCTTGGAATGCCTTTGAAATACCAAATATGCGATACCGGCGCGGCGAGTTCGATATGACCCATCCGCTCGCGGCGAACCTTTTGACGGGTTACCTCGACGCCGCAGCGATCACAAACGACGCCTTTATAACGAACGCGCTTGTACTTGCCGCAATGACATTCCCAGTCCTTCGTAGGACCGAAAATTTTCTCACAGAAAAGCCCTTCTTTCTCAGGCTTAAGCGTACGGTAGTTGATCGTTTCCGGCTTTTTCACTTCCCCGCGCGACCACGAGCGAATCTTCTCGGGCGAAGCCAAACCGATCTTCATATACTCAAAGTTATTGACGTCGATCAAGGAGCAACCCTCCTTAAGATTGTAATACTATGCTGGTAATCCGCATTGCCCGCATACGCGGACGGGCAGCTTTTCAGCTGCCGCCTTTATTATTCCGCACCCATCTCCGAGCCTTCAAGGTTCAGGTTCAGCTTATCGCTGGCGGTATCTTCGTCATCGTCCATTTCCTTCATTTCGATCTCTTCCTCGTTCTCGGAAAGGATCTTCACGTCCATGCCCAAGCTTTGAAGCTCCTTAATCAATACCTTGAACGATTCCGGTACGCCCGGTTCAGGAACATTCTCGCCTTTGACGATCGACTCGTACGTTTTTACCCGTCCGACGACGTCGTCGGACTTGACGGTCAGGATTTCTTGGAGCGTGTAAGCCGCGCCGTATGCTTCAAGCGCCCAAACCTCCATCTCCCCGAAACGTTGTCCGCCGAACTGCGCTTTACCGCCGAGCGGCTGTTGCGTAACGAGAGAGTAAGGTCCTGTAGAACGGGCGTGAATTTTATCGTCGACCATGTGCGCCAGCTTGATCATGTACATGACGCCTACGGTAACTTCACGTTCGAACTGTTCGCCGGTACGGCCGTCGTACAGCTTCGTTTTACCGCTGCGCTGCATGCCGGCTTCTTCCATCGTATCGAAAACGTCATCCTCGCGCGCGCCGTCGAAGACCGGTGTAGCCGTATGGATGCCGAGAGCTTTGGCCGCCATACCGAGATGCACTTCGAACGCCTGACCGATGTTCATCCGCGAAGGAACCCCGAGCGGGTTAAGAACGACTTCAACCGGCGTACCGTCCGGCAGGAACGGCATATCCTCTTCCGGCAAAATCCGTGCGATAACCCCTTTGTTACCGTGACGGCCGGCCATTTTATCGCCTTCGGAAATTTTCCGTTTCTGCGCGATGTAGACGCGAACCAATTGGTTTACGCCAGGCGGCAATTCGTCTCCGTTCTCGCGGGTAAACACCTTCACATCGACGACGATTCCGTCGGTACCATGCGGTACGCGAAGCGACGTATCACGAACCTCACGTGCTTTCTCTCCGAAGATCGCATGAAGCAATCTTTCTTCCGCCGTCAGCTCCGTTACTCCTTTCGGCGTAACTTTACCTACGAGAATATCTCCGGCGGCGATTTCCGCACCTACGCGGATAATTCCGCGCTCGTCGAGGTTCTTCAACGCGTCTTCCCCTACGTTCGGGATATCGCGCGTGATTTCTTCCGGTCCGAGCTTCGTATCGCGAGCTTCCGACTCGTATTCTTCAATATGAATCGACGTATAGACGTCTTCTTTTACAAGCTTCTCGCTTAGCAAAATAGCATCCTCGTAGTTGTAGCCTTCCCACGTCATAAACGCGACGACTACGTTACGGCCAAGCGCCAACTCGCCAAGCTCCGTCGAAGGTCCGTCGGCAAGAATATCACCTGCTTTGACTTTCTCGCCGCGGCGGCAAATCGGACGTTGGTTAATGCAAGTCCCTTGGTTGGAACGCATAAATTTGTGCAGCTTATGTTTAACCAGGTCTCCGTTAACGATCTTGCCATTAATCATTTCCTGGCGGCGAACCCAAATCTCATTGGCCGAAACGCGCTCTACGAAACCGTCCACCTTCGATACGATACATACGCCGGAGTCTTTGGCAGACTTGTGCTCCATCCCCGTTCCTACCAAAGGAGACTTCGGAATCAGCAAAGGAACCGCTTGGCGCTGCATGTTCGAACCCATGAGGGCACGGTTGGAGTCGTCATTCTCGAGGAACGGAATAAGCGCAGTCGCAACCGATACCACCTGTTTAGGAGAAACGTCCATATAATCGACACGTTCTCTCGGCAGGGTCAAAATATCGTCTTTGTAACGAACGATTACCGAATCGTTCGCGAATTGATTGTCGTCCGTCAGATCCGCATTCGCCTGAGCGATAACGTAGTTATCCTCTTCGTCCGCGGTAAGGTAAGCGATTTGCTCGGTTACTTTACCTGTCTTAGGATCGACCCAACGATACGGAGCTTCAATGAAGCCGTACTCGTTAATGCGCGCGAAGGTCGACAAGGAGTTGATCAACCCGATGTTCGGACCCTCCGGCGTCTCGATCGGACACATCCGGCCATAGTGGGAGTGATGGACGTCACGAACTTCGAAACCGGCGCGTTCCCGCGTCAAACCGCCTGGTCCGAGAGCGGACAAACGGCGTTTATGCGTAAGTTCGGCCAAAGGGTTCGTCTGGTCCATAAATTGCGACAGCTGCGAGCTTCCGAAAAACTCTTTAATCGACGCGATAACAGGGCGTATGTTGATTAACGCCTGCGGCGTAATGACATTCGCATCCTGGATCGACATACGCTCGCGCACCACACGCTCCATACGGGACAACCCGATACGGAACTGGTTTTGAAGCAGCTCGCCTACCGAACGAAGACGACGGTTGCCGAGATGGTCGATATCATCCGTGCTGCCGATGCCGTGCAGCAGGTTAATGAAATAGTTGATGGACGAAATAATATCGCCCGGTGTAATATTTTTGACCGACTTGTCGATCACGCCATTCGAAATGACTTTGATCACTTTGCCGTCTTCAATCGGCGAGTACACTTGAATGCACTGCATCTCAAAACGGTCTGATTCCGTCAAACCGCTTTGCACGCCGTATTCTCCCAGCCCTACACCTTTTTCAAGATAAGGAAGAACTTCATCGAGCAATCGGCGATCGAGCATTTGTCCGGCTTCCGCCACGATTTCGCCCGTTTCCGGATCGACAAGCGTTTCTGCCAGACGCTGGTTGAACAAGCGGTTTTTGATATGCAGCTTTTTGTTGATTTTGTAACGGCCGACGTTGGCCAGATCGTATCTTTTCGGATCGAAGAACCGTGCCACCAAGAGACTCTTGGCGTTCTCCAGCGTAGGAGGTTCGCCCGGACGAAGGCGCTCATAGATTTCGATCAGCGCTTTCTCCGTCGAATCGGTGTTGTCCTTGTCCAATGTGTTGCGAATATACTCGTCGTCGCCGAGCAAATCCAAAATCTCGGCATCCGTACCGAAGCCGAGCGCGCGAAGCAGAACGGTTACAGGAATTTTCCGCGTCCGGTCGATCCGCACATATATGATATCCTTCGCATCCGTTTCCAGCTCGAGCCATGCTCCGCGATTCGGAATAACGGTAGCGGTAAACGTTTTTTTACCGTTCTTATCGACCTTCGTGCTGAAGTAGACGCTGGGAGAGCGAACGAGCTGACTGACGATTACACGTTCCGCACCGTTAATAATAAAAGTGCCCGTCTCGGTCATGAGCGGAAAATCGCCCATAAACACTTCCTGTTCCTTGACTTCTCCCGTTTCTTTATTCAGCAAGCGAACTTTAACCCGGAGCGGCGCCGCATACGTAACGTCGCGTTCTTTCGCGTCGTCCACCGTATATTTCGGCTCTCCGAGGCTGTAGTCGATAAACTCCAGCACTAAATTGCCCGTAAAGTCCTGAATCGGGGAAATATCTTGAAACATCTCGCGAAGTCCGTCATCCAAAAACCACTGATACGAGCTTTGCTGAATCTCGATCAGGTTTGGAACGTCCAACACCTCATTAATACGTGCATAAGTTCTACGTTTACGTCGACCAAATTGAACAAGATGTCCCGCCAATTTAGATTCACCCCTCAAGTCTACTAAAAAACAAGAAAAGCCCCTTTCGAAGCCTTCCAATTCTACGCACCGAGTCCGGTCGAATCGGACAGATTCGCGTCTTTCTGGCAGCAAAAATGCCAATATCTTCTACCCAGTAGATTTGCCTAAAATTTTAACATTATACGTCATATGTCAAAATTTTATGCACCCCTCCGAAAAAAGACTTGACATTTTAATCAACTAAAGAGAATTGACCCATCCTAATACTGACATTTTATAATAATACCATATTCAAAATGTCAAGTCAACTTTTTATCGCCCGAAAAATACGGTAACCTTTATCTTTGCACACTTCGGCTACATTTCCATCAAACAACTGCTCCAGCTTGGCAAAAGCGGATGGCGCTCCTTGCTTCTTCTGAATGACGACCCAAAGCTGTCCCGCGGGCTTCAACGCCTCGGCCGATTGCTCAAAGATCCGATGCACGACTTCTTTACCGGCCCGTATGGGCGGATTGGTCAAAATGCGATCGAACTTGCGCCCGGCCACTCCGGCCAAAGCATCGCTTTGCAGAACGGTTGCATTCCCGATCCCGTTGCGCTGCGCATTCTCGGCAGCAAGCCCGAGCGCCCGTTCATTGATGTCGATCAGCGTCGCCGTCCCCGACCCCGCCAGCACCGCCGCACAAAGACCGATCGGTCCATACCCGCAGCCTACGTCCAGAACATGATGGCCTTCGGCTATTTCCATCGTTTCAATAAGGAGCCGGCTTCCGAAATCGATGCCTTTTTTCGAAAAAACGCCCGCATCGGTTTTAAACGTAAACAGCCGCCCTCTCAACCTCTCTTCAATCGTATGAATCTCGTGGCCGACCGTAGGTTTGGCGGAATAGTAATGCTCGCTCAAAC
>Ga0256796_1000751_pt1 | contig 13055 bp, 9 predicted proteins | sample MC6MC0947MT_FD_190209 | JGI IMG/M metagenome (GOLD analysis project Ga0256796, IMG submission 190209) | Metatranscriptome of enriched soil aggregate microbial communities from Iowa State University, Ames, United States - MC6-MC0947-MT... | ecosystem: Environmental > Terrestrial > Soil >...
CGCCGTGTCGCCCACCCAGGCGACGACCGCGCCCAGCGGGGCGAGCAGCTCGTCCACGCCGTGCAGCAGGTCGGCCGGCCAGTGCAGGCCGACCTCGCCGAGGTTCGCGATCGCCAGGTGACCGCCCACCCAGAGCATCGCCACCGTGCCGACCACGCTGATCACGCGGAACACCGCAGGCATGGAGCGCGCGATCCGCGCCCCGGTGTGGCGCACCCGGCGCACCGGGCTCTTCGCCATGCCGAGCCCGATGTCGTCGATCTTCACCAGCAGGGCGACGGCGCCGTACACGACGCCCGTCATGATCAGCGCGATGACCGCCAGCACGCCCAGCGTCTGCCAGATGCCGAGGTTCTTGTCCAGGCTCGCCAGCGAGATGAGCATGATCTCGGTGGAGAGGATCAGGTCGGTGCGAATCGCTCCCCAGACCAGCCGGTTCTCGTCGCGCTCCCCCTCATCGCCGTGGCCGTGGCCGAATCCGAACCACTCCAGCACCTTCTCGGCGCCCTCGAAGCAGAGGTACGTGCCGCCGACGATGAGCAGGTACGGAAGCACACCCGGCGCGAACGCGGTGAGCAGCAGCGCGATGGGGATGATCACGATGAACTTGTTCGCGATCGACCCGAGGGCAATCTTGCCGACCACCGGCAGTTCGCGTGCGGGGGTGAGCCCCTGCACGTACTGCGGTGTGACAGCGGCGTCGTCGATGACGACGCCGGCCGCCTTCGCGGATGCCTTGACGGCAGCGCTGAGGATGTCGTCGACGACGGCGAGCAGGCCTACGGACATGCGGTCCCCCTGGGGATCGTGTGGGTGGCCGGCGGGCGTGCCGGTTCGACTGGCAAGGCTACCGGGTCGGCGGATGCTGCTCCGTCAGCGCCCTCGGCACGCCGGGGCGGGAGGAGCCGCGGGTCAGCCGTGCGACCGCCAGCAGCACCGCGGTCAGCCCGATCGTCAGCAGCAGCTGCGTGCGGGCCGCCTGGTCGATCATCGCCAGCGCGATGATCACGGCCAGCAGCACCAGGCACGCCCAGGACAGCACCGGGAAGCCCCACATGCGCATCGGCATCTCCTCGCCGTCGCGGTCCGCGCGCCGGCGCAGGATGATCTGCGAGATGGCCGTGGCCGTCCAGATGACGAGGACCGTCGAACCGACGATGTTCAGCAGCAGGCCGAGCACGACCTCGGGGAAGGCCCAGTTCAGCCCGACCGTCACGAACCCGAAGGCGACGGAGGCCAGCACCGCCACGTACGGCACCCCCTTCGCGCTGGTGCGGATCGCCGCGAGCGGCGCCAGGCCACGCTCGCCCAGCGAGTACACCATGCGTGAGGCGCCGTAGATGTTGGCGTTCATGGCCGACAGGAGGGCCAGCACCACGATCGCCGACATCAGCAGGTCGACCCCGGGCAGGTGCAGGGTGGCGAGGACCGCCGAGAACGGGCCGGCCTTCACCTCTTTCTCGTCCCACGGCAGCACGGCGACGATCACGAAGATCGAGCCCATGTAGAAGATCAGGATGCGCACCATCACCTCGCGCACGATACGGCGGATGTTGTTCGCGGGGTCGTCCGACTCGGCGGCGGCGATCGCCACGACCTCGGTCCCGCCGAAGGCGAACACGACGATGAGCAGTGCGGCCGCGATGCCGGTGATGCCGTGCGGCGCGAAGCCTCCGTGGGCGACGAGGTTGCCGACGCCGACCGCCGGGACGTTCGGGATGAGTCCGAAGATGGCGCAGGCGCCCACGATGAGGAACGCGATGATCGCGAACACCTTGATCGCCGCGAACCAGAACTCGAACCGGCCGTAGTTGCGCACGCCGAACAGGTTCACCGCGGTCAGCGCGGCGACGAACACGAGCACCCACGCCCAGGCGGGGAATCCGGGAGTCCAGCCCTGCACGATGCCGGCTGCACCTGTCGCCTCCGCAGCGATCACCACGACCAGCTGGATCCAGTACAGCCAGCCCACCGCACTGCCGGCGCTGCGTCCCATGGCGCGCTGCGCGAACGAGCTGAAGGCGCCCGAACTGGGCCGGGCGGCCACCATCTCGGCGAGCATCGACATCACCAGGATGACGATCGTGCCCGCGACCAGGTACGACACGAGCACGGCGGGACCTGCGATGCTGATCGCCTCGCCCGATCCCACGAAGAGGCCGGCGCCGATCGCGCCGCCGAGGCCCATCATCGAGATCTGCCGACGCGTGAGGCCGGGATGCAGCCCCTGCGTCGTCGTCGTGATCGCGGGAACCTCGGTCATGGGGACCTCCTCGTCCGATGGCGCCACGACTCCGACAGCCGCTCGCTCCGAACGGCCACATTAGAACGATGTGCGGTCGGAAGCAATCTGCGCCGCGATCGACGCGCACCTTGCGCGTCGAGGAGCATACATGCCCACCCGCGCTGATCAGAATGCGAAGCGTGCGGGCGGTTCAGCCGGCGTGCCAGGCCGCACGGACGGCGCCGAGCGCTTCGTCGAGGCTGAGTCCTGCGGATGCCGCGACGAAAGCCCGCGCGGCATCGCGCACCGCATCGGGATGCGCGTGCCCGGCGCTCACCCTGGTGCCGCGGGCGCGGCTGGTCTCGACGAGACCCTCCTCCTCGAGCAGCGCGTAGGCCTTCGCGACCGTGCCTGCTGCGACCCGAAGGTCGCCCGCCAGCTGGCGGATTGACGGGAGACGGTGGCCGTTCTCGAGTTCACCGGATCGGATGCCATCGGCCAGCTGCGAGCGGATCTGCTCGAACGGCGCGAGGGGACCGGAGGGGTCGACCGTGATCATCGCACCGGCTCCGGAACGCAGGTGAGCCTCTCGCCGATCGTGAAGGCGGTGAGCGCCGCGAGGGTCACGCTGATCAGGCTGAGGACGAGGAACAGGACGCCCAGGATAGACATCGCATTGCTGATGACCGACCACACCACGGGCGTCACGTCCTCGATGACGGCGTTGCCCATCGTGGTGCCCGCCATCAGCATGATCCCGCCGAGTGTGAACAGCATGGCCCCCATCGCCAGCTTAAGGATGACGGACGCCGACGCCTGCCGCCACTGCACGTCGGCGTTCGCGTCTTCGGGTGCAGGGAACGCCGCCGCCGAGCCGATGCGATGCAGCGCCAGGATCACCGCTGCGGCGAGCACGCCGAGGCCGACGAGCGCGGGAATCCCGTAGAACCAGCCCGGATACGGGCTGGCGAGGCTGGACACGCCCTGGTCGCCGAATCCGATCGCCCGGGATCGGCCGTGATCATCCGCAACCGCGGTGAGTCCGCAGAACACGACGACGGCGACGAACACCGCGCCGAGCTCGGCGAAGCCGTGCAGCCACCCCTTCGGGATCACCGTCAGCCAGGAGCGGCGCTCCACTCCCGCCGAGCGGGGCGCCCCGACAGGCACCTCGGCGACGCGCGGCGGTGTGAGGGCATACAGCAGCAGCCCGGCAGCGCCGGCGACCGTGGACGCGGCGGCGAACGGCCAGCCCAGCAGTCCAGGGATGCTCAGGCCGGCGACCGCCACCGCGAAGAAGACCACGAGCGCGCAGGCGATGGCGAGCAATGCCCGGCGGCGGGAGGCTGCGACCACCGGCACGATGTGCTCGGGCATCCGAGCCGTGCGTCGCCGGTGGGTGATGACCCACACGATGACGACGGCGACGACGACGCCGAGCGCATAGAGATTGACTGCGAAGCCTGCCATGACCCGACCTTTCGTGTACTACCGAGAAAGTACACGAAAGTAGCCACGTGTAGCGACCTTCTGATACACACGATCGCGCCCGCATCCGAGAACAGGCCGATTGCTGAAGACAGGACCGATCAGGCGGTAATCGTCCTATTCTCGGCAATCCTCCTGTTCTCGAGCGGGCTCAGCGGGCCGGCCTGGTCGGCGGGCGGGCGCGCCGGGCGGGGCCGGTTGCGCGACCTCGCACCGGAGTCAGCGCCCGGAGCCCGGTTCCTGAGCGCCCTTCGTCTCGCTGCGCTCGCTCAGGAGCCGCGGAGCGAGACGAAGGGCGGCGGGATCCGAGGTCGGCAGCCGGCACACGAAGTCCCGGCAGTCGTAGACCAGTCCGTCGGCAGCGTCCTTGCCCTCGAAGAGCTCGAATCCGGCATCCGCGAACGCCGCCGCCTGTGCCGGACTCACCACGGCGACCACATCGGCATCCGTCGCGCGCGCCGCGTCAGCAAGGGCACCGTCGCGCGAGGCGACGACGGCCACGACCTGCCGCGGCGGCTGCGCGAGACCCGCCGCGACGCGCAGGATGGCGCCGTAGGCGATCGGATGCTGCAGGGCGCGCCCCGCGACGCTCGCCACGAGCCGCTCGGCCTGCGCGCGGTGGGCCTCGCCGCCACCCAACCGCCAGGCGGTGAGATGAGCGGATGCCAGGGCCGCAGACCCCGAGGGGAGATCGCCGTCGCCGTCCTCGGCGCCCCGCACGATGCCCTGGCCTGCGAGCACCGGATCCGATGCGGCCTTCGTCCCCAGCACCTCGAACGCGCGCGACGCCCAGGCCGCATCACCGGTTGCAAGAGCCAGCGCGAAGAGCCCGTCGGCGAGCAGACCCAGGTCGGCGGTGGTCGCCACGGCATCCGCCGCGACGCCGTCCAGCGACGACCGGACGAGGTCCCCCGCGGCCGAACGGTTCACTCTCAGCACGTGCGCCGCAGCCCCCGCGGCCGCGTCGACCCACGAGGCCTCCCCCAGCCGGGCGCCGGCCCGGGCGAGCGCGCCGATCGCGAGGCCGTTCCAGCCGGTCAGCACCTTCCCGTCCACCGCCGGCGTCTCGAGGCCTTCGCGACCCGCCGCGTCCCGGCGGTAGTAGCCGCCCTCGCTGCGCTCGCCGTCGATCCACGACTCCGAGTCCTGCGCCGCGCCGAACGCACCGCCGTCGCGTCGCAGCACGTTCAGCAGGAAGCCCGCGACGCCTGCCGCGATGTCCGTCCGCCCGGCGTCCAGCGCCACCTCCAGCAGCTGCGCGTTGTCGGTCAGCATCCGCTCGTAGTGCGGCACGGTCCAGTCCCGCTGGGTCGCGTACCGGAAGAAACCGCCGTCGACGGGGTCCCTCAGCTCGGACCCGGCCATCGCCGTGAGCGCTCGATCCACGGCTTCCGTTCCCCCGGCCACCGGATGCTGCAGGAAGCGCAGCGTCGTGGCCATCGGGAACTTCGGTGCGCCGCCGAAGCCGCCGAACAGGCGGTCCTCCCGCTCGGTGATCGTGCCAGCTGCGGCGCGCAGCGCGCTGACGTCGGGGAGCTGCGACTCCGGCGCCTGCGCGGCTGCCCGCAGCGCGTCGGCCACGGCATCCGCCGAGGCGAGCACCTCGTCATGCCGATCCGTCCACGCCTCCCGCACGGCCGTCAGCACGTCGCCGAAGGCCGGCGTTCCGCCGCGCGCCTCCGGCGGCCAATAGGTGCCGGCGTAGAACGTTCCGCCCTGCGGCGTGGTGAACACGGTCAGTGGCCAGCCGAGGTTCTGCGTGAACGCGGATGCCGAGGCCATGAACGCCGCATCGACCTCCGGATGCTCCTCGCGATCGATCTTCACCGCCACGAAACCCGCGTTGATCTGCGCGGCCGTGGCCGCATCGGAGAAGGACTCGCGCGCCATGACGTGACACCAGTGGCAGGTGGAGTAGCCGATCGAGATCAGCAGCGGCACATCACGGCGCACGGCCTCGTCGAACGCCTCGGTGCTCCACGGTCGCCAGTCCACCGGGTTCTCGGCGTGCGCACGCAGGTAGGGGCTGAGGGTATCGGCGAGCCGGTTGGTCATGGCACCCACGGTACGCCGCGGGCCCCGGACCGCGGGCCGGTCAGAATGCGGCGAGCGCGCGCGGATCGGCGACCGGCGCGAATCCGACCAGCGGCAGCGCCCTCTCGGCGGCGAGCGCGATGCGGTCGAGGATCTGCGGCGACCGGATCTCGTAGCCGTCGAAGTCGGTGTTGCTGGCGTACACGCCCAGCGGCAGGGTGAGCGCCTGGAAGAAGGCGAACAGCGGTCGCAGCTGGTGCTCGAGGATCAGGGCGTGCCGCTCACCGCCGCCGGTGGCGGCCAGCAGCACGGGCTTGCCGACCAGGGCGTACTGGCCGATGAAGTCGAACAGATGCTTGAACAGCCCGGTGAACGAGGCGCGATAGACCGGGCTCCCGACGATGAGCAGGTCGGCCTCCTCGATCGCCTGCAGCTGCGCCTCCACCGAGGGAGGCAGGTCGTCGCGCCGCAGAGCGCCGGCGAGTCCAGGTCCGATCTCGGTGAGCTCGATGATGCGCGCGTCCACGTCGATCCGCTCCGCCACTGCGTCCGCGATGGCGCGCAGCAGGGCGGTGGTCTTGCTGGGCTCGTGCAGGGATCCGGAGACGGCGACGACGCGGTAGCGGGCTGGCATGCCTCCGACGGTAGTAAGCAGAACGCCCCGCGTCACGGGAAGCGACACGGGGCGTCATGCAGTCGAAACATGGCGTCATCCGGCGGGCGGCCGGGGACGACGGGAGGAGGTCAGTTGACCTCGTCCGGGTGGGCGCTGACGCGGCCCGAGCCGTCGCCCGGGTCCATGGCGTCGATCGCGGCGATCTGCGCATCGGTCAGCTCGAAGTCGAACACGTCGATGTTCTCGGCCATCCGCTCGGGGTGCACCGACTTCGGGAAGACGATGAAGCCCTTCTGCAGGTGCCAGCGCAGCACGACCTGGGCAGGGGTGCGCCCGGTGGCCGCAGCAGCCGATGCCACCGCATCCGCGCCGAACAGGTCGTACTTGCCCTGGCCGAGCGGACCCCACGACTCGATGAGCACGCCGTGCGCGGCGGCCCAGTCGGTGATCTCACGCTGCGGGTAGGCGGGGTGCAGCTCGATCTGGTTCACGGCCGGGACGACGCCGGTCGCCTCGACGATGCGCTCCAGGTGCGGGACGAGGTGGTTCGAGACGCCGATCGAGCGGGCGAGGCCGCGCTCGCGGATGCCGATCATCTTCTCCCAGGCGTGCACGTAGTCGTCCTTGGCCGGCGTGGGCCAGTGCACCAGGTACAGGTCGACCTGCTCGAGACCCAGCTTCTCGAGGCTCTCGGCGATGGCCTTGTCGGGCTCGTCGCCGTGGTGGCGGTCGTTCCACAGCTTGGTGGTGATGAACAGCTCCGAGCGGGCGATGCCGCTCTTCGCGATGGCGGCGCCGACGCCCTCCTCGTTTCCGTAGATGGCCGCGGTGTCGATGTGACGATAGCCGGCCTCGAATGCCTGGCTGACCGCGCGCTCGGCCTCATCGGCCGGCACCTTGAAGACGCCGTAGCCGAGCTGGGGGATGCTGTGTCCGTCGTTGAATTCAACCGTGGGAGTCGTCATGGCTCCAGCGTACGGGGTTGTGATGACAGGTGCGATGACGGAGTCCGCCCGATGCCGCGGCCTCAGGCGAGCGCGGCGACCGCCTCCTCGACGAGCGCCCAGAAGCGGTCTGCGTCGAGGTCCATCGCGATGGTCGCGTTGGGTTCCGCGCCCAGTGCGTCGATCAGGTCCACGCTCGTCGCGCCGCGGGTGTGGGTCCCATCGACCTCGATGTCGAGGTGCGAGCGCACCGTGGTCACCACGGCCGGATCAATGAGCATCGCCACCGTGATCGGGTCGTGCAGCGGCCCGTCGGGCATGCCTTGCGTCGCCTCGTACGTGGAGCAGAAGAACTCCAGCAGCTCCCAGCCGAAGGCCGCCGTGCGGGTCCCGATCCGCCCGATGCGCTCGCGCACCTCGCGGGTGACGAGCGCCTGGTGCGTGATGTTGAGACCGACCATGGTGAAGTCCACACCGCTGTCGAGCACCAGGGCGATGGCCTCCGGATCGGTCCAGGCGTTGAACTCGGCGTAGGGCGTCGCGTTTCCGCGCGTCGTGGAGCCGCCCATCCAGATCACCCGCGCGATGCCGGGGATCAGGTCGGGGTGGTCGCGCACCAGCACGCCGATGTTCGTCAGCGGCCCGGTCGCGACGATCGTGACGGGCACCTCGGATGCCGCGATGACGTCGCGCATGAGCGTCTGCGCGTCCCGCTCGTCGAGCGGCACGGTCGGCTCGGGGAGCACGGGCCCACCCAGCGCGTTGGCGCCGTGGATGTCCTCGGCGGGGTGCAGGGAACCGGCGAGAGGGCCGGCCGCGCCGCGGGCGACCGGAACGCCGTCGACTCCCGCGACGGTGAGCGCGACGCGCGCGTTCAGCGTGGTGTGCTCCAGCAGGCCGTTGCCCCCGACCGTCGTGACGGCGCGCAGGTCGATCTCGGGGTTCGCGGCGGCGAGCCAGATCGCGAAGACGTCGTCGTGGCCGGGGTCGCAGTCGAGGATCACGGGAATGGGCATGGCATCCAGTATCCCGGCCTAGGTCCCTATTGCGGCGCGAGGACGTCGAACGCGAGCCGCGCCAGCTGCGCCGGCGAACCGGCGCCGGTCGTGTCGGCCTCGGATGCCGCCCACTCCTCCAGCCCGATGCGGATCGCCTCGGTGGCGGCGACCGCGAGCAGCCGCGCACGGAGCCGATCGGATGCCCATCCCTCGTGCTCGGCGATGATGCCGCAGATGAGCTCCTCGGAGTCGTGATTCACCCGATGCCACACAGCCCGCAGCTCGGTATCGTCGGTCAGTGCGCGCAAGAGCGGCCGGATGCCGAGCATCTGCTCGGCGGCGTCCGCTCCGTCGACGGTGAGCACCTCGTCGATCGCCGCCGAGATCGCGGCGCGGGCCTCGCCGTCGGCGGAGGCGAGCAGCTCCTGCCACCGCGCCGCCCCGATCTCGAGCACCGGGGCGACGGCCTGCTCCTTCGTGTCGAAGTAGCGGTAGAAGGTGCGCAGCGAGACGCCGGCCGCGTCCACGATCTGCGCGGCCGTCACCTGCGCGACTCCCTGCCGGGCGAACAGCGCGGCGGCCGCCGCTGCGATGTCGTGCCGTGTCTGCGCCCTGCGGCGGGCGCGCAGGCCCGGTTCCTCGTCCATGGTTCCGAGCGTACGGGAATAACTGGACAATCTGTCCGTTGAATGACAACATGGCACGATGTGCCACTTAGGGCAATGAGCATCATGACGGATCCGATCCCGGACCCGCCGAGGGTGCCCGATCGACATGACGGATCCGATCCTGGACCCGCCGAGGAAGGAATCATCATGAACCGCTACGAAGATCGCCGCGCACTCGTCACCGGAGGCGGCTCCGGCATCGGCCAGGCCACCGTGCTGAGGATGCTGTCGGAGGGCGGTCGTGTCGTCGCCGCCGACGTCAGCGCCGCGGGTCTCGCCGACACGGTCGAGAAGGCGGGCGCCGACGCCGAGCGCCTCACCACCGTCGAGGTCAACATCGGCGACGAGGCATCGGTCAAGGCCGGAGTGTCCGCAGCCGTCGACGCGCTGGGCGGCCTGGACGTGCTGGTGAACGCCGCAGGCATCCTGCGGTCCTCGCACACCGACCAGACGACCCTCGACCAGTTCCAGCAGGTCATCCAGGTGAACCTGGTCGGCACGTTCCTGATGATCCGCGAGGCGATCCCCGCCCTCCTCGAGGGCACCGACTCCGCGGTCGTGAACTTCAGCTCCACCTCGGCGATGTTCGCGCACCCCTACATGGCGGCGTACGCGGCCAGCAAGGGCGGCGTGCAGTCGATGACCCACGCCCTCGCCGCCGAGTACGCGAAGCGCGGCATCCGCTTCACGTCCGTGCAGCCGGGCTCGATCTCGTCGGGCATGACCGACGGATCCGGCCAGAGCAGGCAGAGCGTCGGTCCCGGCCTTCCCGAGGACGCCGACATGAGCCTGTTCATGAAGCTCGCCCCGGCCATCGGCCAGGGCTTCGCGGGCCCCGAGTCGGTCGCCGGCGTCGTCGCGATGCTGGCCAGTGCCGACGGCGCCTTCATCACCGGCACCGAGGTGCGCATCGACGGCGGAACGCACTTCTGATCCGCTGCCCCTCGTCTCGTCGCTGCGCTCCTCGCTCGGGGACCGGTGCTCAAGCCGGTTCCTGAGCGAGCGCAGCGAGACGAAGGGCGCGTTAGGCTGGAGGGCTATGTCCTCGCCCGTCATCGTGTATCCCCCTGAGCTGCCGGTCTCCGCAGCCCGCGAGGAGATCGCCGACGCGATCCGCGAGCATCAGGTGGTGATCGTGGCCGGCGCCACCGGCTCGGGAAAGACCACGCAGCTTCCGAAGATCTGCCTGGAGCTGGGCCGGGAGCGCATCGCGCACACCCAGCCGCGGCGGCTCGCCGCACGCACCATCGCCGAGCGCGTCGCCGAGGAGCTGCACGTCGAGCTGGGCGACCTGGTCGGCTACAAGGTGCGGTTCACGGACCAGGTGTCGGATGCCACGCGCATCGCGCTGATGACCGACGGCATCCTGCTGAACGAGATCCACCGCGATCGGTTGCTGCACCGTTACGACACGATCATCATCGACGAGGCGCACGAGCGCTCGCTCAACGTCGACTTCCTGCTGGGATACCTGCACCGCATCCTCCCCGAGCGACCCGACCTCAAGGTGATCATCACCTCGGCGACCATCGACCCGCAGAGCTTCGCGGCGCACTTCTCGGATGCGAACGGCGAGCCGGCGCCCATCATCGAGGTCTCCGGCCGGACCTACCCCGTCGAGATCCGCTACCGTCCGCTGGCGGACGACGCCACAACTCCGGAGGAATCCGACGAAACCAGCGGGAACCGGGCCGCGACGCGGAGTTCGGCCAAGAATCTCCGGAGTTCTGGCGCGAACGGCGCGGAGCCGGAGGACGAGGTCACGGCCATCGTCGCGGCGCTGCGCGAGCTGGATCGCGAGGCGCCGGGCGACGTGCTGGTGTTCCTGCCCGGCGAGGCCGAGATCCGCGACGCCGCCGAAGCCGTCCGCGGTGCCTATCGCTCGCAGGCCGCGCCCGTCGAGGTGCTCCCCCTGTACGGGCGCCTGTCCGCCGCCGAGCAGCATCGCGTGTTCGAGCGCTCGAGCGTCGCGGGGCTGCGCCGGCGGGTGGTTCTGGCCACGAACGTCGCCGAGACCAGCCTCACGGTGCCCGGCATCAAATACGTGATCGACACCGGCACGGCCCGCATCTCGCGATACATCGCCCGCTCCAAGGTGCAGCGCCTGCCCATCGAGGCGGTGTCGCAGGCATCCGCGAACCAGCGCTCGGGCCGCGCGGGGCGCACCAGCGACGGCATCGCGATCCGCCTCTACGGCGAGGACGACTTCGAGAAGCGCCCGGAGTTCACCGAGCCCGAGATCCTGCGCACCTCGCTGGCCTCGGTCGTGCTGCAGATGCTCTCGCTCGGCTTCGGCGACATCACCGAGTTCCCGTTCCTCACTCCCCCGGACTCGCGCGGCGTCAAGGCCGCCCTCGACCTGCTCACCGAGATCGGTGCGGTGGACGTCACGCGCGGCGCACAGCCCCGCCTCACGAGGATCGGCCGGGACATCTCCCGGATGCCGATGGATCCGCGGTTCGCCCGGATGCTGGTCGCGGGCGCCGCCGCGGGCTCCGGCGTGCTGCGCGACGTCATGCCGATCGTCGCCGGCCTGTCCATCCAGGACGTGCGGGAGCGCCCCTCGGCGGATGCCCCGCAGTCGGTGCGGGACGAGGCCGACCGCATGCACGCGCGCTTCGTCGACCCGACCAGCGACTTCCTCTCGCTGCTCAAGCTGTGGAACCACCTGCGCGAGCAGCAGAGGGAGCTCGGCTCCAGCGCGTTCCGCCGGATGTGCCGCAGCGAGCATCTGAACTACGTGCGCGTGCGGGAGTGGTTCGATGTGCACCGCCAGCTGCGCACGCTCGTGAAGGCCGGGAAGGACTCCGGCGGCGCGGGCGCCGCGTCCGGCACCGACGCAGACGCCGTGCACCGCACGATCCTCGCCGGCCTGCTCTCGCAGATCGGCATCCTGGATGAGCGCACCGCGGCCGGCAGCGCCAACAAGGACAAACCGAAGAAGGGCGAGAAGCGCCGCATCGCGGAGTACCGCGGCGCTCGCGGCATCCGCTTCTCCATCTTCCCCGGCTCCGGTCTGCGCAAGAAGGCTCCGCAGGCCGTGATGGCGGCCGAGATCGTGGAGACCTCGCGCACGTTCGCACGCACGGTCGCGGCGATCGACCCCGCCTGGGCGGAGTCCCTCGCCGGCGACCTCGCCAAGCGGCAGGTCACCGAGCCGCACTGGTCGAAGGATGCCGGGGCCGCGGTCGCGTTCGAGAAGGTGACGCTGTTCGGGGTGGAGATCATCCCCCGGAGGCGCGTGCAGTTCGCGCGCATCGACCGCGCGGGCGCCCGCGAGCTGTTCCTGCGCCACGCCCTGGTCGAGGGCGAGTGGGATCCGTCGCGCATCGACAAGAGGGTCAGCGCCTTCTGGCGCGCGAACGCCGAACTGCGCCGCCGTCTGGAGAAGCTGGAGGAGCGCGAGCGCCGCCGGGACATCCTCGCCGGCGACGAGACCGTGTTCGCCTTCTACGACCAGCGCATCCCGCACGAGGTGTTCGACGTGCGCTCCTTCGAGAAGTGGTGGCGCGACGCCCTGGCGTCCACGCCGAAGCTGCTCGTCATGCGCGAGAGCGACCTGCTCGAGCACGAGGACCGCGCCGACCAGTCCGAGTTCCCCACCCGCTGGACGCAGGGCGACCAGGTGCTGGGCCTCGCCTACCGCTTCGAGCCGGGTGCGGAGGACGACGGTGTGAGCGTGGTGCTTCCGCTCGCGCTGCTGCAGCAGATCCGCGACACCGGCTTCGACTGGCAGGTGCCCGGCCTGCGCGACGAGCTCATCACCGCCCTGCTCCGCGCGCTGCCGAAGGCGGTCCGCCGCCATGTCGTGCCTGCCGCGGACTGGGCCGCGAAGCTGGGCGAGCAGCTCGCCCAGGACGGCCCGGAGAACCACGCCGGCGTGCCCGAGCGCTCGCTCAAGGAGTCGCTGGCCCGGCTGATCCAGCCGATCGCGAACCAGCGCGTCGCGGCATCGGACTTCGAGGACGATCGTGTACCGGGGCACCTGCGGATGAACTTCCGCGCGGTCGACGAGCGCGGGCGCGTCGTGGGCTCCGACCGGGATCTGGCGGCCCTGCAGCAGCGGCTCTCGGACCGTTCGCG
>Ga0256796_1000754_pt1 | contig 12998 bp, 9 predicted proteins | sample MC6MC0947MT_FD_190209 | JGI IMG/M metagenome (GOLD analysis project Ga0256796, IMG submission 190209) | Metatranscriptome of enriched soil aggregate microbial communities from Iowa State University, Ames, United States - MC6-MC0947-MT... | ecosystem: Environmental > Terrestrial > Soil >...
CGGAGGACGAGTCACGATGACCTACCGTGAGCTGCGGGTGCCAGGGGCGTGGGAGATCACGCCGAAGCAGCACGGCGACCCCCGAGGGGTGTTCCTCGAGTACTTCCAGGGCGGCCCGTTCGCGGAGGCCGCCGGGCACGGGTTCGCGCTCGAGCAGGCCAACCTGTCCGTCTCCGCCGCCGGGGTGCTGCGCGGGATCCACTTCGCCGACGTGCCCCCCGGGCAGGCCAAGTACGTCACGTGCGCCCGCGGAGCCGTGCTCGACGTGGCGGTCGACATCCGCGTCGGCTCGCCGACGTTCGGGGCGTGGGACGCGGTGCTGCTCGACGACGTGGACCGGCGTGCGATCTACCTCTCGGAGGGCCTGGGGCACGCGTTCCTCTCCCTGGAGGACGACTCGACCGTGCTCTACCTGTGCTCGAGCGGGTACAGCCCGGGACGCGAGCACGGCATCCACCCGCTGGACCCCGAGGTCGGCATCGAGTGGCCGACGACGGACCGGGCGGGGCGGCCGCTGACGCCACTGCTGTCCGAGAAGGACCTGGCGGCCCCCACCCTCGGCGAGGCGGCGCAGCAGGGGCTCCTCCCCCGCGCCGACGAGGTCGAGCGGTATCTCGGCACGCTGCGCGGCTGAGCGCGGTCGGTCGGCGCTTCGGGCCACGGCTCAGGCGGTCCGGGCGGCCGTCCGGTAGACGTCCGCGTGCGCGGCGGCGCTCGCCTGCCACGTGTAGGTGGCGGCGAGCTCCCGCACCCCGGGCGGCCGGCGGTCGCTCGACACGACGTGCACCAGTGCCGCGGCCAGGCCGTCCACGTCGAGCGGGTCGACGAGCAGCCCGGCGTCCCCGACGACCTCGGCCATCGACGTTCCTGCCGAGGTCACGACGGGCACGCCGTGCGCCATCGCCTCGAGCACCGGCATGCCGAACCCCTCCCACAGCGAGGGGAACGCGAACGCGTCGGCGCCGGCGTACGCGATCTGGAGGTCCGCGTCGTCGAGCCGACCGAGCAGGTGCACCCTTCCTCGCGGCACGCCGGCCAGGGCGCTCCGCACCCGGTCCTCGTCGGGCCCCCAGCCGCTGGGCCCCACGAGCACGAGGTCGTGCTCGGGCAGAGCGCCTCCCGCCGCCGCGGCCGAGTACGCCTCGACGAGCCGCACCACGTTCTTGCGCGGTTCGAGCGTGCCGCACCACAGCACGTACGGCCGCCCGACCCCGGTCGTGCGGCGCCACCGGGCGACGTCCTCAGGACCGACCTCGGCGGCGTGGACCCCGTGCGGGACCACTGTGGTCCGGGCGGGGTCCAGCCCGTGCTGCACGCAGTCCCTACGCGTCGCCTCGGACGGCACCACGACATGCGCCGCCTCGTCCCGCACGATGTCGAGCGCCCGTCGGAAGAAGCTGTTCCCGCGACTCGTGAAGTGCGTGGGGTCCCGCAGGAACGCGAGGTCGTGCACCGTCACCACGAGCGGTGCGCGGCGTCCCGGGATCGCCCACGTGGTCGCGTGCACCACGTCGACCGGGCCGGAGACCGGCTCCACCCGCGGCCTGCGCCAGCGGGTCCACGACTCGTACAGGGCCGCCCGGGGCAGCCTGTGGTGGCGCACCGGCAGCGGCGGCACGACGACGGGGGCGGAGCCCGCCGGATGGCGCGCCGCCACGCCGACCACGTCGACCTCCGGGAGCTGCCCCAGTGCGCGGGTGAGCTCGACGATGTACGAGCCCGACCCGCCCGGCACGGGCTGCCAGCACTGCTCGACGGTCAGGACGGCACGAACGGGACTCACGCGGCGAGCCTAGGGCCTCGGCGCCGACCGTCCGTGCCGGCCGGGGACGTCACCCCTCGGGGTGGGGGCGCGGGCCCGCGATCACCCGTCGGACGCGGCCGGTGGCGCGACGGGCGACCTCACCCACTCCCCCGGCCGTGAGGTACTGCCGGGCGAGGGCGAGGTCGGCGCGGACCGTCGGGCGCGGCTTGCGGAACGGCTGCGCGGTCGTCGACGCCGCACCCAGCGCGTCCGCGAGGTCCACGGCCCGGCGCGGCTGCCGGCAGAACTCGACCAGCGGCTTCAGCGACGTCGACCACGCCAGCCGGGGAGCGAAGCGGGCGACCCCGGCGCGAGCCTCGGCCGCCGCCTCGTCGTCGTAGAGCATCGCCTCCAGCGCCTCGACGAGCGCGTCGACGTCGCGCTCCGGCACGACCCGGCCCAGCCCGTGGTCGCGGATGAGGTCGCCGAACGTGTCGCCGCCCGTCGCGACGACGGGCAACGACGCCCACAGGTAGTCGAGGATGCGCGTCCGGAACGAGTACGCCGTCTCGATGTGCTGGAAGTGCGTCGAGACGCCGACGTCCGCGTCCAGCAGGTAGTCGGCACGCTCGGAGTACGGCACCCACCCGTGGTTGAAGAACACGTGGGTGCCCACGAGCCCGAGCTCCTCGGCGAGCTGTTGGGCCTCCCACGCCATGCGCATGTCGGGCACGCCGGGGTTGGGGTGCTTGAGGCCCATGAAGTACAGGCGGATGTCCGGTCGCGTGGCGCTGAGCCGGTGCACCGCGCGGAGCAGGGTCAGGGGGTCGAACCAGTTGTAGACCCCACCGCCCCACAGCACGACCTTGTCGTCCGGGCCGATCCCGTCGACGACGCCCCGGATCGCGGACCGGCGCTTGACGGGCGGCTCGTCCGGCACGCCGAACGGCACCACGGCGATCAGCTCGTCGAGGCTGGCGTCCTCGTCGTAGACCGCGGGGTTGATCCGCCCCTGCCCGGCGAGCTGGCCGAGCCAGAAGTCGCGCTGCTTCTCCGACGCGCAGAGCAGGAAGTCGGCGCGCGCGAGCTGGTCGTTGAGCACCCGGGTGGTCTCGCGGACCGCCGCGGCCCGGCCCGACGGGCCGAGGTCGCGCGCCTGCTCGAGCTGCTCCAGGTGCATCGGGTCGTAGACGTCGGCGACGAGGATCTTCGAGCTGCGGCGCAGCCACGGTGCGGCCTCCAGGAGGAACCCCTGGAACACGATCACGTCCGCCCAGTCCGTGGCCTCGCGCAGATCGCGGACGCCGAGCACCGCGCCGGTCTCGAACGCGTCGTGCGTGAGGCGGGAACCGGCCGTCGAGACGAGCTTGACGTCGTGCTCGGGCGCGAGCGCCGCAGCGATCTCCCACGCCCGGATGGCGGGTCCGGCCATCCGCTCGAGCAGCGGCTCCCCGGTGACGACGAGGATCCGCTGCCGGGACACGAAGTGCTCGGCGATGCCGAACGCCTGGACGATGTCCGCGTGCGCCGTCAGGTACGACGGGTAGCCGTGTGCAGGCTCCACCGCGTGCCGGAACAGCGGGAACAGGTCCCGGTCGGAGCGGCGGCGGCGCGCCTGCAGGTCCTTGCGCGTCTCGTCGAGGCCGGCGAGCTTCTCGACGAAGTAGTCGATCGCGAACGTGCCTGTGAGCGCCATCTTGGGCAGCTCGAGCGTGCCGACGTCGTCCCCGCCCGGCGAGCGCTGCAGGTCCAGCACCGTGGCGTCGACGTCGGCGCGCGCCAGCGAGCGCCGGACGGACAGGGCCATCGCCCCGGGCAGCGCCTTGGCCAGCGACTCGTCGTCGAGGTTCTTGTACATCGACAGGAGCGCGTTGCGCTCGAGCAGGTACGCCTCGCGGAAGTCGCCGAACTTCTTGATGCTCACGTGGTGCCGGTGGTACGCGATCGAGCCCGGGTCGTACCGCACGGTGTAGCCGAGCAGGTTGAGCCGCCAGCCGAGGTCGACGTCCTCGTAGAACATGAAGAAGCGCTCGTCGAAGCCGCCGACCTCGCGGTACACCGACGTCCGCATGACGGTCGCGGCGCCCGTGGCGAACAGCACGTCCTTCGGCACGTCGTACTCGGCCGAGTCCGGCCGCTCGACCTCGCGCTTGTAGCCCATGCCGAACCAGGTGAGGGAACCGTCGACGTAGTCGATCGACTCCCCCTCCCAGTCGAGCACCTTCGAGGCGACCGCACCGATGCGCTCGTCGCCGCGCAGCGTCCGCACCGCGGAGCGCACCCAGTCGCGGTGCGGACGGGCGTCGTTGTTGAGGAGGGCGACGAACTCGCCCGTGGCGTGCGCGACGCCCAGGTTGCAGCCCCCCGCGAAGCCGGTGTTCGCCTGGGCGTCGATCACGGTCGCCTCGGGCACCGCCGCGCGGATGCGCTCGACGCTGCCGTCGCCCGAGCCGTTGTCGACGACGAGCAGCTCAAGCTGTTCCCGGGGCCAGTCCATCTCGAGGAGGTGGCCGAGGCACGTGATCGTGTCGTCCGCCCCGCGGTAGTTCACGAGGACGACCGAGACGACCCCGTCCCGGACGAGGGGTTCAGCCGCGTTCATCTCGTGCCTCTCAGGAGCTCCAGGTCATGGTCCACCATGCGCCCGACGATCTCGTCGAACGAGACCGTCGGCTGCCAGCCCAGCACCCGCCGGGCCTTGCTCGCGTCGCCGAGGACCGCCGCCGGGTCCACGGGACGCACGAAGCGTTGGTCGACGACGACGTGCTCGCGCCACTGCTCGACGCCCGCACGACGCATCGCCACCTCGACGAACTCGGCCACCGAGTGCGCCACGCCCGTCGCGACCACGAAGTCGTCCGCCTCGTCGTGACGCACGGCCCGCACGAGCGCGTCGACGTAGTCCGGCGCCCACCCCCAGTCCCGCACCGCGTCGAGGTTGCCGAGCGCCAGCGTGCCGCCGCCGTCGACCGCGATGCGCGCCGCCGCGGCGGTGATCTTGCGGGTCACGAACGAGTCCGGCCGCAGCGGCGACTCGTGGTTGTAGAGGATGCACGTCGCCACGTGCAGCCCGCGGGAGCGGTACACGGCCGCCATCTGGTGGGCGTACGCCTTCGCCGCGCCGTACGGGGAGGTCGGGGCGACCGGCGTCAGCTCGGTCTGCGGCGACACGCTCGGGACCCCGAAGATCTCCGCGCTCGACGCCTGCACCACCCGCACCCGGCGGCCCGAGCGCTCCTGCTCCCGCCACGCGAGGTCGAACAGCCCCGCCGCCCCGAGGCCGGTGACGGCCCCGGTCAGCACGGGGTGCTCCCACGAGAACGCGACCGAGCTGATGCCCGCGAGGTTGTAGACCTCGTCCGGTGCCACGTCCCGGACGATCGCGCCCATCCGGTCCGCGTGGGTCAGGTCACCGATGTGCACGACGACGTTCGCCGGACCCACCCCGAGCCACCGCTGCCGATCGCTCTCGGAGTGCGCCAGACCGTGCACCTCGACGCCCTGCGAGACCAGCCGACGTGCCAGCAGCGTCCCGTCCTGCCCGGTGACACCGGTCACCAGCGCGGTCGTCACCGGCGCTGCTCCCCGCCCCCCGAGCTCTGCTCGGCCAGGTCGTTGTCCACCATCATCGCCACCAGCTCCGCGAAGTCGACCTCGCGCCGCCAGCCGAGCACGTCGTGGGCCTTCGCCGGGTCGCCGATGAGCAGGTCGACCTCCGCGGGGCGCATGAACCGTGGGTCCTGCGAGACGTACGTCGACCAGTCGTCGATGCCGACGTGCGCGAACGCGACGTCGAGCAGGTCGCGGATGGAGTGGGTCTCGCCGGTGGCGACCACGAAGTCGTCGCCGTCGGGCTGCTGCAGCATGCGCCACATCGCCTCGACGTAGTCGCCCGCGAAGCCCCAGTCGCGCTTCGCGTCGAGGTTCCCGAGCGTGAGGCCGTCCTGCAGGCCGAGCGAGATCCGCGCGACGGCCTGGGTGACCTTGCGGGTCACGAACTCGGGCCCCCGGCGCGGCGACTCGTGGTTGAACAGGATCCCGGACGACGCGTGCATGCCGTACGACTCGCGGTAGTTGATCGTCATGTAGTGGCCGAACACCTTGGCCACCCCGTACGGCGAGCGCGGCCACAGCAGCGTGTTCTCGCGCTGCGGCACCTCCTGCACCTTGCCGAACATCTCGGACGACGACGCCTGGTAGAAGCGCACCTTGCGCGGGTCGTCGTGCGAGTAGAGGCGGACGGCCTCGAGGATGTTGAGCACGCCCTTGCCGGTCACCTCCGACGTCAGCAGCGCGTTGTCCCACGAGTACGCGACGAACGAGATCGCGCCGAGGTTGTAGACCTCGTCGGGCTGTGCGAACTCCAGCGCCCGGATCAGGCTCGACATGTCCGTGAGGTCGCCCGTGACCAGCTTCACACCCGGGACCGTCGTCCGGACGAGGTCGAGCTTCGGGTTGTTCTGGCCACGGATCAGGCCGTAGACCTCGTAGCCCTTGGACAGCAGGAGCTCGGACAGGTAGAGGCCGTCCTGGCCGGTGATGCCGGTGATCAGTGCGCGGGGCATGGTTCCTCGAAGTCGCAGACGGTGGGGTGCCCCGAGCCTAGCGGGTGCCCGATCCGGGTGATCCTCACGGCCGAGGGGTCGCAGGTACGCTGTCCCAGCCGATCCAGCGGTCGGCCGACGGACGAGCCGCATGGAGTACCGACGAATGACATCGATCAGTGAGGCCCGGTTCGCGCGTCTCGCCCAGGAGCCGCTGCGCACCACCGGCCCCAAGGGCGGCTTCGCATCCGGCCTTGCCGCGCAGTGGCGTGACATCTGGGCGCACCGCGAGCTCCTCGACATGCTCATCCGTCGCGAGCTCAAGGCCCGTTACAAGGACAGCACCCTCGGCTTCGTCTGGAGCCTGCTGCGGCCGCTCGCGCTGCTCCTCATCTACTTCGTCGCGCTCGGGCAGTTCCTGGGCGCCGCCCGCAACATCCCCGACTTCGCGGTGTTCATCTACACCGGCCTGACGGCGTGGGGCCTGTTCTCCGAGGCAGTGTCCACCGGGACCGCGTCGATCGTCGGGAACAGCGGACTCATCAAGAAGGTGTACCTGCCGCGCGAGATCTTCCCGATCAGCGCGCTCGGCTCGACGCTGTTCAACTTCGCGATCCAGCTCGTCATCCTCGTCGGGGCCACGGTCGTGGTCGGCGACTTCCCGACGGGCACCCGATGGCTCTACCTGCCGCTGGCGCTCGCCGTCATCGTCGTCACCGCGCTCGGCTGGTCGCTGCTCCTGTCCGCGATCAACGTGTACCTGCGCGACGTCCAGTACCTCGTCGAGATCGCCCTGATGATCGCGTTCTGGGCGTCGCCGATCGTGTACTCGTGGGGCCTCGTCAGCGACAAGATCGACAGCCCGGTGCTCGAGCAGCTGTACCTCACCAACCCGATGACGATCGCGATCCTGGGGTTCCAGCAGACGTTCTGGGTAGCGGGTGACGGGCAGCCGGTGCCCGACAACCTCACGGGTGCGCTGTTCGCGTGGCTCGGCATCGGGCTCGTCTTCACCTGGATCGCCCAGCGCGTCTTCATGCGCCTGCAGGGCAACTTCGCGCAGGAGCTGTGATGGGCAACCCGAGTGTCGTCGAGATCGAGAACGTCTCCAAGCGGTTCGTCATCCGCAAGGAGAAGTCGCTCAAGGAGCGGGTCGTCAACTTCGGCCGTTCCAACCTCCACAAGGAGGACTTCTGGGCCCTGCGGGACGTGTCACTGACCATCGAGTCGGGCACGACCGTCGGCCTCATCGGGCCGAACGGCTCCGGCAAGTCCACGCTGCTCAAGACCATCGGCGGCATCCTGCAGCCGACCACGGGCACGGTCCAGGTGCGGGGGCGGATGGCCGCGCTCCTCGAGCTCGGCGCCGGGTTCCACCCCGACCTGACGGGCCGCGAGAACGTCTACCTGAACGCGTCGATCCTCGGGCTCAGCACCGCGCAGACCGACCAGTTCTTCGACGCGATCGTCGACTTCTCCGGCATCGCCGCGTTCATCGACACCCAGGTGAAGTTCTACTCCTCGGGCATGTACGTCCGGCTCGCGTTCGCCGTCGCGGTGCACGTCGACCCCGACGTCCTGCTCGTCGACGAGGTGCTGGCCGTCGGCGACGAGCCGTTCCAGCGCAAGTGCATGGACCGCATCCGCCAGTTCCAGCAGGAGGGCCGCACGATCATCCTCGTGACGCACGGGCTCGACCAGGTCGCCGACCTGTGCGACCGGGCCATCGTGCTGGAGCGGGGCGTCGTGAAGGCCGACGGCCACCCCCTCGACGCGCTGCGCGTGCTGCGTTCCGAGTTCGACCAGATCCGCGAGGACGAGCTGACCCGGGAGCGTGCCGCCGTCGGCGCCGCCGTCGGTGCTCCGCGGGCGCAGGTGACGAAGGTCGAGACGATCGTCGACGGCACGCCCGCCGAGACGGTCGGCCTGGGGTCACCCATGACCGTGCGGCTGACGGTCGAGGCCGAGCAGGAGCTGCGCGACTGGACCCTGGGGTTCGGCTTCGACTCCTCGCACGGACAGGCGATCTACAGCACCAGCAGCCGGCTGCTCGGGGTCCCGATGCCGCCGCTGCGGGGCACCGCGTCGTTCGACTTCACGATCCCGGCGACGTGGCTCGGAGAGGGCGCCTACACCGCGCACGGCTCGGTCGGCGACGCCTCCGACTCCGAGATCCACATCCTGCGCGAGGCGGCGCGGCTGCACGTCACGACGCCCGGGCAGGAGATCGGTCTGGTTTCCCTCGGGGCGACGCTCGACCCACGGCCAGTCTGACCTCGGCAGGGACCGTCGCCGGCCCTCTCCCCCGGGTCGCGCACCCGGCACGGGGCGTCGGTCCCGCACGAGGCGTACCCGCTGACCTACGATCGCCTGGTTCGTCTCTCGACCGAGGAGCCGCCGTGCCGTCCGCCCCGCCTGCCCGTCCGCGTCCGGCGCTCGTCGTCGCCCGTCTCGCCGTGGTCGTGGGGGCGAGCGCCCTGCTCGCTGCCGGCTGCGCGGGCCGCGCCCAGCCTGGTGACGACCCGACGGTCGGCGACGCCGACGTCACGGCGACCCCGAGCGCGGCACCGACGGACGCCGCCGTGACACCGACCGCCGAGCCGACGGCGGTCGCGACCGCCGAGCCGCAGCCCGTCACCGCCACCCCGGACGGCGCGGTGCCCGTCCTCACGTCGGCGACGCTCGTCAACGGACGCGTGGAGATGTCGGGCTTCGTCCAGGGCCTGATCGTCGACGGCGTCGAGTGCCGGTTCGAGCTCGACACGCCGTCCGGCGTCGTCCACACGTCCAGCATCTCCACCGCGGACGCGACTGCGACCCTGTGCCCGGGCGTCTCCGTCCTGGCACCCGCGGGGCAGCCCGGCTCGTGGAGCGCCCGGCTCGTGTGGGTCCGTTCCGGCGCGGTCTCCTCCCCGGTGGCGGTCACTGTCGACTGACCGGCCGCACGACGTGCGACGCCCTCCGCCGGAGCTCCGGCGGAGGGCGTTGCACGTGCGGGGGTGGTCAGGAGCGCGTCACAGCGGCGGCCCGGTCGGGATCGAGGCGACGACCGACGGGTCGGCCTGCACGATCAGCGGCGTGAGCCCGTTCGACAGCGTGTTGAGCTGCGTCATGTTCGAGACGAACCGCTTCGTGCCACCCACCACGACGTACAGCGTGGGGTCGTCCGGCGTCTTGATGAAGACGTTGGCCCGGATGGTCCCGGTCGCCTTCGGGATCGCGGCGCACGTCGACTGGCTCAGCACGTTCGTCGGCACGCCGGACGCGTCGAAGACGGCCGTGTCCACCGGCACCAGCCGGCCACCCAGCGCGACTGCCCGCCACGCGCCGCACGACACCGCCGTGCCGAGCGGCAGCGATGCGACCTTCTGCCAGGCCACCGAGGCCGCGGGCACCGAGCTCCACGACCGGATGCCCAGCGCGTCGGAGATGGCGAACGACGAGAGCGGCACCAGCGTGCTGGCACCGTCGACCAGATAGATCGTCACTCCGGTCAACGACTTCACGAGCGTGCCGGGCGTGAGGACCGGCGCACCTGACGGCATCGCGTCGATGGTCGACTGCGGGACCAGCGCGATGAGCATCGGTCCCGGCGCGGCCTGCCCGAGAGCAGTCTCCATCGAGGTGAGCGGCCGCTTGACGCCGTCGACCGCCTGGTACACCACCGGCGAGTCCGGGGACTTCACGAACACCGTCGTCACGCCCATGGCGCCCGTGCTGGGCAGCGCGGAGCAGGTCGCCGGGTCGAGCGTCGTGACAGGGACGCCGGACGCCGCCACGACGCCGCCATCGACCGGCACGAGCCGGCCGTCCGCGGCGACGAACCGCCCGGCACCGCAACCGATCACCGCGCTCAGCGGCGTGGACGACACCGTCGACGCCGCCACCACGGCGGGGTCGACCTCCGTCCAGCCGCGGACACCGAGCGCGTCGGACAAGGAGAACGACGCGAGCGGCCAGAGCTTGTCGAGCCCGTCCGTGAAGTAGATGGTCGGGGCGCCCGCCGCCTTGATCAGCCTCGCGGGCGCTACGGCCGTCGGGCCGGTCGGGACGCTGTCGAGCGCCGCCTGGGACACGACCGCGACCCGCGGACGCGTGGTCCCCGTGAGGGCCGTGGCGACGTCCGTGCTCGGGACCGGGCGCTTCTTGCCCTTGGTCGCCAGGTACAACGACGAGCTCTGCGCCGACCGGACGAGCAGCGTCCCCGCGTCCGCGGTGCCGAGGGTGCTCATGATGCCGGCGGTGACCGTCGGCGCGGAGGCGACGAGCGGCGTGAGCTGGTCCGCGGCGAGGCGGACGGCGGCGTCGGCGGTCAGCGCGTAGGCCGTGCCGTCCGGCGACTTGACCACGCCGTCGATCGTCGCGTTCGCCGCGGTCATGAACACGACGCTGGCGTGGTCGAGGCTCCGGACCGACAGGTTGCGCAGCCGGGTCAGGTCGGTGATCCCGCTCGCGATCGCGAGGGAGCGGTCGGTGTCGACGAGCACGTCGGCACCCGTCGACCGGTCCCGCACCACGACTCCGGGCAGGACGACCGGCGCGCCGTACGGGAGGTAGGCGAGCGCGGCCTCGGAGAGCGGCATCGCCGGGGTCGACGCGGGCCAGTTCGACGCCGCGGCCGCGTCGTCCGCGACCTCGTGCTTGGCGCCGGAGAAGACGGCGAACCGCTTGCCCTCGGGCGTCGTGACCGAGTACGTCAGCACGCCGGCCTTGACGAACTTCGACATCTGCACGTCGGACAGCGTCATGTCGGCGTAGCTGGCGCAGCTGACGCCCCAGTGCTCGAGCTGAGCGCAGTCTGCGGCGGCGTACACGCGGCCACGGTCGACGAGGTAGATGGTGCCCGACCGGTCGCGGACGAAGCGACCCATCCTGACGCCCGTCGGCCGGGCGTCGAGGAACGACTGCGGCACGAGGCCGAGCGGCCCGAGCGCGCTCAGCGACTCGAACGTCGCGAGGTCGGTGATGGGGTACTTGCGGTCGAACGTCACGAGGTAGACGGTCGGGTCGGTCGAGCTGTGCACGAGGCTCGCGCCGACGTTGGTGGAACCGAACCAGTCCGTGTAGTCGCGCCAGAAGTTCCGATTGCCGTACGACGCGCAGCTGTCGCCCGTGCCGTACAAGTTTCCGAGGGCGCTCGCGTTGGGCTGGTACGGCGTGTAGGCGTAGAGACCGGCGGTGGCCTGGTTGTCGATGTAGACCGACGAGCTCCCGCAGGCCGAGTTCGGGTGGAACAGGATCGTGTTCACGCGGCCGGCGCGGTAGCTGTAGTTCTGCGGGTTCGCGGCGTACCTCTTGAACTGGCGGGCCGCCTTGTAGACCTGGTTGAAGAACCCGTAGTACTGCGTGTCGCACGGTGCCGTGTCGGGACAGCCGAAGCCCATCGCGGTGCGGTACCGGGCGTCGGTGGGCGCGGTGGCCGTGACGAGCCCGTTCTCCTTCTGCAGCGTGACGAGGAGCGCCTTCTGGCTGATGCCGCAGCTCGCGCCGACCTGCGCCACGATCTGCGCGGCCGTCTGGACGGCACCGCCCGGGTACCCGTCGCAGAGCCCGGCCTCGGCCGGCTGGGCCGTCGACGTGGCGACGTAGTTCTTCAGGCACAGCGCGCCCGCGGTGCAGGCGGCGCCCTTCGCCACGAGGAAGGCCTGGACGTCGCCCGCGGTCATGGCGCCGCCGTCGAAGAACAGCGAGTCGCTGATGATGCTCCCGGGCGTGAACGTCGACGGGTCCGCCGCCCCCGCCGCGGTGCCGGTACCGACGACACCTGCCACCAGACCGCCGAGGGCCACGAGGATCGGGACGACGACGCTCGCGACCGTCCGTCTGACGTGCACCATTGCTGAGGACTCCGATCTTGCCGACGACGGTCGGTTCAGGGTAGGGCAGGGTCGACTCGGTCCCGCGCAGCGCCGGCGCACGGCGCGCCCCGGCCCGCAAGCCCCCGACGCCGAACCGCGGCTCCGCTAGAGGGGTGAGCCCAGGCTCAGGACCGCGAGCTCGGGCTCCTCGAGCGTGGTGAGCAGGTACGGGCCTGAGCCCACCAGCCACGCCAGGGTGGCCATGGAGCGGATCGGTCGCCGGCTCCCCCAGTCGACCAGGTAGAGGGTGGGCGAGCTGGGCGACTTCACGAAGATCGGGGCCGCGACGACCCCGGGCGCCTGCGGGAGACCGCGGCACGTCGAGGCGGCCACGGTCCGGAACCGGAGGCCGTAGCCCACCGACACCGCCTGCAGACGCCCACGCACCGCGACCGTCATGACGCCGTCGCAGCTCATGACGGTCGACATCGGCGCGCCCACGTCGTAGCCCGCGAGGTCGCTCGGCGCGACCGTCGACCAACCGCGGCCGAGCTGCGCGAGCATGTCCATCGACATCACCTGCGCCAGAGAGCCGGTGCCGTCGACGACGTACAGGGCCGGTCCGGCCGACGACTTGACCACCGCACCGGGAGTCAGCAGGGGCGGCCCGACGCGCAGCGCGGAGAGCTCGGCCGGTTCGAGGACAGCGAAGGACAGGGCCCACGACCCCGTCAGCGCGTGCACCGTGTCCATCGACCCGACGGCGCGACGCGTGCCGCCCTCGACCAGGTTCACGGTGGGGCTCGACGAGGAGCGGGCGAGCACGACGGGCTGGACGCCGGGAGCGTGCGGCAGCGCCGCGCACGTCACGGCGTCGAGCGGCCGGAACGTCAGCCCGCTCCCCGCCGCCAC
>Ga0256796_1000760_pt1 | contig 12919 bp, 16 predicted proteins | sample MC6MC0947MT_FD_190209 | JGI IMG/M metagenome (GOLD analysis project Ga0256796, IMG submission 190209) | Metatranscriptome of enriched soil aggregate microbial communities from Iowa State University, Ames, United States - MC6-MC0947-MT... | ecosystem: Environmental > Terrestrial > Soil >...
ATTATAGCATTTCCAGCAAAAGTGCGAAGCGGTTTTGCGTCGGATAATGCGTAAAAACAAATAGTTACAGTGGTTCCAACGATTCATTTCTAACTGGAACCGCTGTATGTGCGGATAGATAGTGCGAATGGAAGCGCGATGCGAGCTTTGAAAAGTCCCCTCCCACAAGTGTTACAGCAGATAGGCTTCCTCAATGATCGAATCAGTAGTATAGTCCCCTATACTATATCTTCAGCAGCAGGTTCTCATGTCGCACACCATCCACCAGAAGGAAAAGCTCATTGCCCGGGTTCGCCGCATCAAGGGGCAGCTCGAAGGCGTTGAGCGCGCACTGGCTTCGGAAGCAGCCTGTGCCGAAGTGTTGCGGCAGCTTGCATCAGCGCGCGGAGCGCTGACCGGACTAACAGCGGAGGTGATGGAGGATCATCTGCGTGAACATGTTGTCGAAATCGACGACGCTGGTGAACGTCGAAAGGGTGGTGACGAGATGATCGAAGTCATCCGCGCCTATATGAAATAGCAAGGAGCGTCCCATGGCTGGGAACCATCACCACGCACACCATTCAGTTCATAATTCATCGGCGTCGCATGAACACGTCTTTCTCGGCGAAGACCATCATCGAAACGAACGCAAGGTCTGGCTTGTTATTGCTCTGACTGCGACCATGATGGTCGTCGAAATCATTGCGGGCTCGATTTATGGTTCCATGGCTCTCGTGGCTGACGGCTGGCATATGTCCACCCATGCAGGCGCCATGCTGATCACCGCGCTCGCCTATTCCTATTCACGACGTCACGCGCATGATCCGCGTTTCAGCTTCGGCACCGGAAAGCTGGGCGATCTCGCTGGCTTCGCTAGCGCCGTAGTGCTGGCCTTGATCGCCTTGCTGATTGGGTGGGAGAGCTTCCTTCGCCTGACAAACCCAATTGAGATCAGCTTTAATCAGGCAATTGCAGTTGCCGTGGTGGGACTGGTCGTCAATCTCGTGAGTGCATGGCTGCTGAAAGACGATCACGGCCACCACCATGGGCACAACCATCATCACGAACATGACCATGACCATAATGATGAAACAGGTCATACGCATGAGAAGGTGCGGGATAACAATCTCCGGGCGGCCTATCTGCATGTTTTAGCTGACGCACTGACCTCTGTGCTTGCGATTGCCGCACTTCTGGTTGGCAAAAGCTATGGCTGGCTCTGGGCCGATCCATTGATGGGTGTTGTTGGGGCGCTGGTGATCGCGCGCTGGTCGTGGGGGCTGATCCGTGATTCCGGTCAGGTTCTGCTTGATGCTGTTCCAGAAGCGGCGCGCCTCAAGAACGAAATCACGAACCACCTTGAGCGCTCGGGGGATCACATTACCGATCTGCATATCTGGCAGATCGGTCCGGGACATCATGCGGCGATTGTTGCGATTGCCTCGCATAGCCCCAAGTTGCCGTCGGTTTATAAGGAACGCCTTGGTCATATCCATGGATTGTCTCATGTGACTGTCGAAGTGGACGCAGCCTGATCTTTGCATCAAGGGTTGAGTCTGCATCCTTGGTCTGCTAATCCGCCGCCTCCTGAAAATCCCCACCATCAGAGGCAGATCATGACGACAGTGAACCAGAGCCAGTTTGACGGCGTCACACTGGGCATCGACTTCGGCACGACAAACACTGTTTTGTCGCTTGCATCGCCCGATGGTTCGACTGCAGTGCTGAGTGTGCCGAAAGATGGCGTCGATATCACCGGTTATCGCTCGATCCTGTGTTTCTGGCAGGATCGGGAAACCGGCGAACGCACGTCGGAAAGCGGACCTTGGGCGATGGACGCATTTGTGAATGCGCCGCATTCGACCCGTATGCTGCAGTCTTTCAAGACGTTTGCGGCTCAAAAATCTTTCACCGACACACCGGTCTTCGGCAAGCGCTTCAAGTTTGAAGATATTCTTGAGACGTTTCTGGAATCAGTTGCTGCGCGCCTTGGGGATCGCCTGCCTCCGAAGGGCAATCGTGTTGTCATTGGACGCCCCGTCATCTTTGCGGGGGCGACGCCGGACGAAGAGCTGGCCATGCAGCGTTATGAAAAAGCGTTCCGCGCTTTTGGCTTCACAGATATTCATTATGTCTATGAGCCGGTGGCGGCTGCATATTTCTACGCACAGGAACTGAAAGCCGAATCGACTGTTCTCGTTGCTGACTTTGGTGGTGGCACGAGCGATTTCTCCATTGTGCGGTTCGAAGTGGACGCGGATGGCCTGAGTTTCACGCCGCTGAGCCAGACGGGTCTCGGCATTGCGGGCGATACATTCGATTATCGTATCATCGACAATGCGGTATCGCCGCTGCTTGGCAAGAACGGTGAATATAAATCCTTCGGCAAGCGCTTGCCGGTGCCCAAGCATTATTATGCAAATTTCGCTCGCTGGAACACATTGTTCCTGATGAATTCGCCCGCAACCATTCGCGCGCTGACCGATCTTGCCAAGAATGCTGTCGATCCGGAGCCCCTCGAACATTTCATTCACCTGATCGAGAATGATTATGGTTATGAGATCTATCGCGCGGTCTCAAATCTCAAAGTCCGTTTGTCATCGGAAAGAATTTCCGAGCTTCACTTCAAGGCGGACGATTTCGAGATCCGCTCAGACATTACCCGCAACGACTTCGATAATTGGATCGCCGATGATGTGGCGAATATCGAGCAGTCGGTCGAACAGGCTGTGGAGAAAGCAGGCCTGACGTTTGACGGCATCGACCGCGTGTTCCTGACGGGCGGCACTTCCTTTGTGCCCGCGATCCGTGCCGCGTTTGAGAAGCGTTTCCCCGACGCGATGGTGACAAGCTCGAACCAATTTGATTCGATTGCCAATGGTCTGGCATTGATTGGTCAGAGCACAGACATCGAACGTTGGGCTGTTAAAGCAGCTTAAGGCATGATGGTAATCGGGGTGCCATTTGGCACTTTCGACCAGATTTCGCGCATTTCAGCATTGGTCACGCCGATGCAGCCATCCGTCCAGTCCCAAAGGTGATGCACCGGTGCAAGCAAGCCCCAACCATTGGGCAAGCCGTGGATCATGATATTGCCGCCGGGTGCATAACCGGCCGCATCGGCGGCGTTCTGATCTGCTGCATTCGGATAGGAAACATGCAAGCTCAGATGTGCCATTGAGCGTGGATTGCGCCAGTCGATGACGTAAGCGCCTTCGGGCGTCTTCTGATCACCTTCGCGCGCTTTGTGTCCGCCATCGCCATTCCCACCAAGCGCAATGCGATATGTGCCAATAACGGCGCCATCCCGAAGCAGGGTCATCCGGCGTTCGCCTTTATTGACCTCTATGGCATCGGCTTGTTGTTCGGTGGGAGCAGGCTGCGGTGGTTCACCAGAACCAATGCGCGCCATAACCTTTGTGTAGCCAAACAAAGCAACAGCGATGACAACGACAGCGAAGAGGATTTTCTTGATCATATTGCCCGCTTATTTCTGCTCTGTGGCCTGTTCAAGACAGTTTTTCCAGATGTCTTTTAAAAGCACAAGTCTCGCCGCTTCGCATTGTGATGATCGGGATGGGCGGCTAAGCTTACTTGAAGTCCTCAAGAATGCGGAGCCAAGGCCCACTTATGTCGATAATCACTGAACAAACATCGGAACGATTTTCCGAAAATTTGCGCAAAAGCGCTGAGCCATTCTGGTCCGAGGCCGTTCAACACCGTTTGGTGCAGGAAATGTTTGATGGCTCTGTTCCACAGGAAGTTATGAAGCGCTATCTCGTTCAGGATCATCGCTTTATCGATTGCTTCCTGTCGCTCCTGGGTGGCGTACTCGTCAATTGCGATAATATGGATGCCAAGCTGACACTTGGGCGCTTCATCGGCATGATTAGTAATGACGAAAATTCTTATTTTGAACGCGCTTTTGCTGCGCTCGATGTAAGCCATGTTGAACGTTATGATGCACCAGACGCGGAACCAACCGCAGCCTTTAAAGCATTAATGCTGGAAGCTGCGACTTCGGGTTCGTATGCCGCCTGTCTCTCCGTTCTGACGGTTGCAGAATGGCTTTATCTCGATTGGGCGCAAAAGGCTCCCAGCAACCTACCCGAAAGTTTTGTTTTCTCTGAGTGGATTGTTTTACACGACAACCCTTATTTTTCAGATTTTGTTGCTTTTCTGAGATCAGAGCTTGATCGAGTTGGGCCTCAGACGGAAGCAGAATGCCGTAGCTTTTTTCAGCGCGCCGTAGAGCTTGAGAAGGCCTTCTTCGATTCAGCCTATGAATAACTCAGGTTAGTTTCGCAGGCAGTCAATGATTGTTGTCTCACAAACAGGTGTCTGGGCGCGACTTTCTGGATTGTCGCGCCAATGCTTGTACGTGATCCAAAACTCCACGTCCTTATAGGCATAGGTTTTGGCTTGCTTCTGAGTGCGACTCTTATCGAGTGCGTCGGGCGTAATGACCATATGGTGAGCGAGCCGTTTGAACACCCAGGGCTTAGCCCCTTTCTTATGCTCGAACACTTCCAGATGATAGTAAGGGTCATTGTGTGCCGGGTCAGGCACCTGATGAATGTCAGCCCAACGCGTTAACTTCACCGTATCAGCGAGAATGATTGTACGGTCTGGCGTCTGAGCATTCACTATTGGAGCCGCAAAGGTGAGGGCTGCCAGCGCCAATATAAGAACTTTCGATCGCTTTTTGCCCATTATTCAAAATTCCTTCTGCATCCGAGTTAAAGCGCAGGCGTTTCACCCTGCACATATTTGCTATTGAGAAGGCTAAAAAAGCAAATGAAAACAAACAGCCATTCAATGCTGTTAATTCAAAATTAATCAATCTTTTCAAAGGGTAAACAAAGACGCGTTAACGATCCATCAAGGTTAATACTCCATTATTCGCTATAGTTAAGTAATCGTTGCGAGTGGAGTTTGCGGTGCGTTTTGGTTCCATACGAGCGCTGTTTGGCCGGTCGAAGGCCGTAGCCGAGCCGGTATGGCACTATCCGGTCACGGGCTATTGCCCGGAGGATGGTCGCTATTACGCCGTACGCGCAAAACCGCGTCAGGTTCTGCATAAGCCGCATCGTCTCGTGCCGCTGGTTCTGGCGGCAATTACCTATCTCTTCAATTCCAACGCAATCGCCTTTCAGGATATGGCCAGCCTTGTTCCGACGGCTGATGTAGCCGGTCATCGCTGGACCGCGTTTGTTGCCAAAGCTCCCGTCGGATCGCTCCATCAGGCAGAAATGCCCTTTGTCGATGCCACGACCGTCACTGGCAGCATCGCCAGCAGCGGTATCGAAGTTCCGGGTATTGGTCGCGTAGCGCTTTCGGGTGGCAAGAAGACTGCCAAGCTGGGTGTTGACGATCCCAATCCCGATGAAAACCGCATCAATCGCTCCGATAAGACCGGTCGTCTTGTCTCTGTGAAGCCAAAAGCTCCAGCGCGGACTTTCAATGCAGGTAGCATGTTTGAGAAGATCAGCATGATTACTGCCCCTCGTGAGAAGATTGATGCGCGTATGGCTTTCTCCAAGTCCAGTGTCGAGGGCAAGGAGGTCGAAATCGCAATGGCGTTTCATGCGGTCAAACCGCCCAAGCCCAAACCGGACATGCCGGTGCAACTGGCAAAGCTAATCAACAATGATCAGCCCGACGTTCTCGCGTTGGGCTATGCGCCTTCTAAGCCTGACTATGGCAAAACCTCTCCCTTCGAGAGCATTCTGACACCGGAAGCCGATGCAGGCCGCTTCGTGCCGCCAATCAGCGATCAGGATCATGCATGGGCTGCAACGCCTCTGCCTGCAGAATCATTTGGAACCAAAGAGCAGAAGTGCCTCGCCGAAGCGGTTTACTACGAAGCGCGCGGAGAAAACGTCAAAGGGCAGGTGGCAGTTGCTCAGGTAGTGCTCAATCGTGTGCGTAATCCTGCTTATCCCGGCACGATCTGCGGCGTTGTCTATCAAAACCGGAACTGGCTCAATGCCTGCCAGTTTTCCTTCGCCTGTGACGGTCAGAAGCATCGCGTCACGGAAATCCCGCAATGGCGTCTTGCACAGCAGGTGGCAAAGACTGTGACTGCAGGCCAGATCTGGTTGCCGGAAGTTGGTTCATCCACCCATTATCATGCAACCTATGTCAGCCCATTCTGGGCGCCGACCATGAAGAAGATGACCAAGATTGGCCTTCATGTGTTCTATCGCACCTATGGCGGCGGTTGGAGCTGATAACCGACAGCATGGGTGCGATCACTTTCGGACACATTTATTTGTCTGAAGGGTCGCTTGAAACGCGTGCACAATGATGAATCTATGTGCTGACTTTCGCCCAATTCGATTCCAATTTTGAGGCCGAATTGCTGCCTGTTCTCCGACTTTGATCGGAAAATGAGTCGCACCAATAGCTAAATTATTGTATTTCCAAGAGAAAAAACCTTCTGAAGCAACTGCTTGACTGCCTTGACTAGCGGGCGGTGTGTCAATATGTTGCGCGCAACTTGGAAATGGGCTTGTAGCGCCCGCATTTCTTGCAAAAAGGAGCTGCCAATGACGAGCGGCACTGAGCCGGGAAAAACCGGTCAAAGCAAGAATGTGGACGGCAAAACTGTTTCCGGGGGGCTGGATCAGCGTTTGAATCGCCTTGAGGTCGAATTGGCCAAAAAAGGTGTGCTCAAGGCACCGGCTTCCGAGGATGAGCGGTCGGAAACATCCAGTTCCGTCGCGCAGGCCATGAAACTCTCCAGTGAATTTATCGCTGGTATCGTGGTTGGTGCGGTAATTGGTTGGGCTCTTGATCGCTACGCGGGCACGTCGCCATGGGGGTTAATCGTATTTCTCCTTCTAGGCTTCGGTGCAGGCACCCTCAATGTGCTCCGTTCCGCAGGTTATGTCGCCGATCAAGGCAACATTAAGTCTAGCGTGGAAAAGAGCGATAAGGAATAAGTCTTCGCGGACATCACGAAAATGTTCGCGTATAGACATTTGAGACAAAGCGGGCGGTTCGCCCGAGACTGAAACGCCTTAGGGCAGGAACGACAGACGAGGTTAAGTTGGCCAACGATCCGATCCATCAGTTCCAGGTTTCCCGGTTGATTCCTATCGACGTCGGTGGTTTGGACCTGTCGTTTACCAATGTTTCGGCTTTCATGGTCGCAACTGTGGTGCTCGCATCAGGCTTCCTCTACTTCACATCGTCGAGCCGTGGTCTGGTTCCAAGCCGCCTTCAGTCGGTTTCGGAAATGGCGTATGAATTTGTGGCGTCCAGCTTGAGAGATTCAGCTGGTTCAAAGGGCATGAAGTTCTTCCCCTTTGTTTTCTCGCTGTTCATGTTCGTGCTCGTCGCAAACTTCATCGGCCTGTTCCCTTATTTCTACACGGTCACAAGCCAGATCATCGTAACCTTCGCTCTTTCTCTGCTGGTTATCGGTACAGTCATCATCTACGGTTTCTATAAGCATGGTCTCGGCTTCCTCAAGCTGTTCGTACCAAGCGGCGTTCCGGGCATCATCGTGCCGCTGGTTGTTGCCATTGAAATCATTTCGTTCCTCTCGCGCCCAATCAGCCTCTCGGTTCGTCTTTTCGCGAACATGCTGGCAGGCCACATCACGCTCAAGGTTTTCGCAGGCTTCGTTGTCTCGCTGAGCTCGCTTGGTGCACTGGGTGTTGGCGGCGCTATCCTACCTCTCATCATGACGGTCGCGATCACCGCGCTTGAGTTCCTGGTTGCATTCCTCCAGGCCTACGTCTTCACCGTTCTTACCTGCATGTACATCAACGACGCAGTACATCCGGGTCACTAAGGTTCTCGCCGGCGGGTTTCCGCCAGAACAGAAATCCGCACTAATTTGCAATCCAGAAGGAGCTTTAACATGGAAGCGGAAGCAGCAAAGTACATCGGCGCCGGTCTCGCCTGTTTCGGTATGGCCGGTACGGCTCTCGGCCTCGGCAACATTTTCGGTAGCTATCTCTCGGGCGCTCTGCGTAACCCATCCGCTGCTGACAGCCAGTTCGGCCGTCTCGTGTTTGGTTTCGCTGTGACGGAAGCTCTGGGCATCTTCTCGCTGCTCATCGCGCTTCTGCTCCTCTTCGCTGTTTAATAAACAGTCGCAAGAAACTGGCCTGCCGCGATCTGTATCTTGAAATGCAGCGCGGCTGGCCTTTTCATATGAAGTCTGAGTGAGCATATTCCAGAACTTCCGGAGTTATTCTCTGGAAAAGAATATGCTGGATTAAAGGGGAAATCTGGATGTTCGTGTCCACGGCGTTTGCCCAAACCGCCACCGAATCGCAACCGGCACCAGCTGCTGGCGAGCACGGCGCAGCCGATGCTGTGCACACCGAAACCGGGGTCGCGCACGATGCCGGACACGGCAGCGGCGTATTCCCGCCGTTCGATTCCACCCATTATGCATCGCAGCTTCTGTGGCTGGCGATCACTTTCGGCCTTTTCTATCTGTTCCTGTCGCGTGTGGTTCTCCCGCGCATCGGTGGCGTGATTGAAAACCGTCGTGACCGTATCGCGCAGGATCTCGAGCAGGCTGCACGCCTCAAGCAGGATGCAGACAACGCTATTGCTGCCTATGAGCAGGAACTAGCCGCTGCCCGCACCAAGGCTGCTTCGATTGCCGAAGCTGCTCGCGAAAAAGGCAAAGGCGAAGCAGATGCCGAACGTGCTGCTGCTGAAGCTGCACTCGAAGGCAAGCTTGCTGAGGCTGAAGAACGTATCGCCGCAATCAAGGCCAAGGCCATGAGCGATGTCGGTACGATCGCTGAAGAAACCACGTCTGCGATTGTTGAACAGCTCCTGGGTACCAAAGCCGACAAGGCTGATGTAACCGCAGCAGTCAAAACCGCAAACGCCTGAGGAGACGAAAATGGATTCAACATTTTGGGCATTTATTGCTCTTCTTCTCTTCATTGCTCTGATTGTTTACCTGAAGGTTCCAGGTATGATCGGTCGTTCGCTTGATGAACGTGCCGAGAATATCAAGAAGGAACTGGAAGAAGCCCGCACCCTGCGCGAAGAAGCACAACAGCTTCTTGCTGAATATCACCGCAAGCGCAAGGAAGCGGAAAAAGAAGCTGGCGACATCGTTGCCGCCGCTGAACGCGAAGCAAAGGCTCTTCTTGAAGATGCCAAGCGTGCGACTGAAGAATATGTTGTTCGCCGCAACAAGCTTGCTGAGCAGAAGATTGCAACTGCTGAAACCGATGCAATCAATGCAGTTCGCGCTTCGGCTGTTGATCTGGCAGTAGCCGCTGCTGGCAAGATCGTTGCCGACAAGGTTGATGCAAAGGTTGCAGGCACCTTGTTCAAGGATGCACTCGGTCAGGTTAAGACTAACCTGAACTAAGTTCGGTCTTTTTAGAGTTTTAAGAAACGCCGCCTCAAAAGGGCGGCGTTTTTTTGCTGTTCTGTCTTCTGTTTCAAGGAAGCAGTTCTTAATCCGCGTCCGGTTCAGCGATTTGGCTGAGCGCCAGTTCCCCTTGCGCTTTGACCGTCTGGATCGCGAAATTGCTTCGGATATCTATAACGCCTGGAAGGCGCAATAAAGTGCCGGTTAGAAAGCGTTCATAGGCTGCGAGGTCAGCCACGACGACTTGCAACAGGAAGTCGGATTCTCCCGATACAAGATGGCAGGAAAAGACTTCAGGCAGGTTCTGCACTGACGTACGGAATGCTGTTGCTGTTTCCTCATGATGGCGCTCTACACGGATGCCAACAAAGACAGTCAGTCCCAGTCCTACGGCATTGCGGTCGAGTGCCGCGTGGTAGCCTTGAATGACGCCAGCTTTTTCGAGGAGTTTGACTCGTCGCAAACACGGGGAAGGGGATAGCCCTATTTTATCGGCAAGCTGAACGTTTGAAAGACGCGCATCGTCTTGCAGTGCAGCGAGTATCTTACGGTCCGTTGCGTCTAGTTTTAATTTTGGCATAAGCCACCATTTTGAAAAGTCATATTGGCAGATTATATCAACTTCGATCCACTCCGCACCATAAAACGCAAGGACACGGACTGCACTTACGAGTTAGCTTCGGAAAGCTCTATCAGCTGTAGCTCATTCATCATATGCAATGAGCCAACCCGATGGCAGCTGCGTGGATTTTAGCTGTTCGAGGCGATATTGATGAGCGAGACGTGGTTATTTGCAAGCGCACTGGTGGCTGCATTTCTTCTTCCTGGGCCGGACATGATTCTGCTTCTACAGACGGGAGCTGCGCAGGGCAGAGGCCATGCACTAGCTGCTGCCGCAGGGCTTGCAACGGCCCGTGCTTGCCACGTCCTGCTCGCTGCATTTGGTTTGGCCGCTCTCCTGCACGCATTTCCAATCGCGTTTCAATTCTTGCGGATCGTGAGTGCCTGTTATCTGGTCTGGATTGCGATCGGCATTTTGCGTCACCCATTGGCGTCCCTCGATACAGCAACCAACGGCATTGAACGACGCTCTTATTTGGCGTCCGCCCGTAAGGGTTTACTCACCAATCTGCTGAACCCGAAAGCTTTGCTTTTCTGCTCGGTTCTATTGCCGCAGTTCGTTCATCCAGACAGAGGCAGTATCATGATGCAGTTTGCATTTCTGGGTGGGATAATGACCATCGTCGGACTGTCGTTCGATACGATCTATGCCTTTGCGGGATCGTCACTCGGCAACCTGTTCAAGCGATATCCGGTCATACAATCTATTCAGCGTTGGGGCTTTGCGGCTCTGCTTTTTGGCTTTGCAGCCAAACTGGCGACGGTTTAAGCCTTTCATTGATCTATGATTTAGACGCTATAGCGCCCTTTGATCGGCGCGAAGGTATAGCGGTGGATGCCGGGCACCGGCCCATCTGTCTCAATAGCTGCTCGATGCTTGGCCGTACCGTAACCAGCATGTACCTCGAGACCGTATGTTGGATGGGCTAGACCGGCACGGATCATCATTCGGTCACGTGTAACTTTCGCAACGATGGATGCGGCCGCAATTGAAATAGAACGCTGATCGCCTTTCACCAATGCAGAACCGGCGCAGGGCAAACCGGGCGGTACATCGCGTCCGTCAATCAAGGCATGATCCGGGCTGAGTGTCAGCCCCATCAATGAACGACGCATGGCTTCCAGCGCTGCTTTGCGAATGTCACTGGCGTCTATGCTTCGCGCACTAAGGCTTGCAACAGAAACGATCAGTGCTTTGGCGAGGATGATTTCGTAAAGCGCATCGCGCTTGGCGGCTTTCAACCGCTTTGAATCATCTAGCCCTTCTGGCAGGTCATTCGGATCAAGCACCACCGTCGCCGCAACGACCGGACCGGCGAGTGGGCCGCGGCCAGCTTCATCAATACCTGCGATATGACGAAGCCCTCGCGACATATGCCTTCTCTCTTCGGAGAAGTCGGGGGCAAGCGGGATTTCAAAGAGGAGCGGAGAATCAGAACTCAAGCGTTTCATTTGGCGGCAATGTTCGCATTGCTTCTGATTCTCCGCAAGGTCCCTGCCGAGGATAGTGGCGTAAAAGCAGGGGCCTTCCGCCTGAAAAAACCAGACGGGGATCAAACTCACAACTGACAACTCATGCACACTTAAAGCCAACAAGACACAGGGCTCTTTCACCTCACTTTGATGATAGGAGCGCCGATATCCAGAAGTAGTGCCGCTTAAAAAAGCGAAAGCTGTTTGCCACCCTTCTCAACAGGCTCAAACAGATCCGTGCGCAGGGGAATACGCTTTGAATTGAAGCCGAGCTTGCGTGCAGCGATCTCGAAGCGACGGCCAATCTGCCAAGCATAAGGGCCTGTTCCACGCATACGCTTGCCCCATTCGGCATCGTAGTCTTTCCCGTCACGCATGGAGCGGACGAGCGACATGACATGGCGGTAGCGATCAGGATAATTGCGCAGCAGCCAGTCTTTGAACAAAGGGGCTACTTCAAGCGGTAAACGGAGCAGTACATAGCCTGCTTCGCGTGCGCCCTGTGCGTAAGCTGCATCCAAAATACGCTCAATCTCATGATCGTTGATGCCGGGTATGATCGGTCCCATCATCACATTCGACGGAATGCCGGCATCGGCGAGCTTGCGAATGGCCTGCAGGCGCAAAGTCGGCGTTGATGCGCGGGGCTCCATTGTGCGCGCAAGATTGGCATCAAGCGTGGTGACTGAAAGCGCTACCTTGGCCAGCCCTTTTTCAGCCATGCGAGACAGGATATCAATATCCCGCACGACCAGAGCTGACTTAGTGACGATGCCGACAGGATGATTGGCAGCCTCCAGCACTTCAAGAATCTCGCGCATTACGCGCCATTTTTTCTCGATGGGCTGATAGGGATCGGTGTTGGTGCCAATTGCTATAGTCTTGGCCTGATAGCCGGGTTTTGCCAGTTCGCGCTCCAGCAGGCGTGGTGCATCCGGTTTGGCGAACAGACGTGCCTCGAAATCAAGCCCGGCTGAAAGCCCCATATAGCTATGTGTTGGCCGCGCAAAACAGTAAATGCAACCATGCTCGCAACCGCGATAAGGGTTAATCGAACGGTCGAAGCTGATATCTGGTGAATCATTGCGCGTGATGATGGTACGAGGTTTCTCAACCTGAACATCCGTCTTGAAAGGCGGCAGGTCTTCAAGTGTCTCCCAGCCATCATCAAATTCGTGTCGTGTGGTTGGTTCGAACCGGCCGCTAGGATTGATGCCTGCACCGCGCCCACGACGTCGCGAGTGGTCAATGCGCAGGCCTGCTTCACCGACAAGCGCGTTGGCATGTTCCGCCCGTCCTGTTCCGAATGCTGCCTTGTCTGCCTGCTGGATAATTTCCATAACCGACTCTCTCGTTTCAGAATCTATTCGTAATCCAACGTCCGGAACAAAGCAAGAACATATAATCCGAAAGCTTTTCGATCACGCGGTCTTGATATAAAAGAAAGCATGTTATCAGTTCTGATTTTCACGCGAAATTCTG
>Ga0256796_1000777_pt1 | contig 12762 bp, 1 predicted proteins | sample MC6MC0947MT_FD_190209 | JGI IMG/M metagenome (GOLD analysis project Ga0256796, IMG submission 190209) | Metatranscriptome of enriched soil aggregate microbial communities from Iowa State University, Ames, United States - MC6-MC0947-MT... | ecosystem: Environmental > Terrestrial > Soil >...
AATCGACGGTTATTCAGCGCTCGTTTTACATCCCGCTCATTCCCTCTTTCCTCCGCGCGCGGGAGGAAAGCGGCTGCAGTTGCTGGCCTGCCTCTTCCCCGCTCGCGAGTGGCCTTGGCCTGACGCTGACCCGACCCGGCTGGGTGACACGGACACCACAGAATGAAGGGACACGACAGCGACTTGCAAGCGGCGCTGGATGCGTCGGCTGCAGAGGCCGCTGGTGGTGGTGCCGCCGCCGCTCCGGTTGGTCCGATCGCCAGCTCTGCAGTGGGACCCGCTGTATCTGGACCTGACGCCGCTCCGGCAGCACCCGCGCCGATGACTTTTGGCCCCGTTGACAATGTGGCCGACTTCAAGACTCTGGTCACCGAGCTCGTCAAGCGCTTGGCTGATTCCAAGAGTGATACGTACTTGGAGCTGGAGTCGTTCATCGCGCTTCTGTCTGCGGTGCAGAGCGGCGTGCTGGGCGTGGACGCGACGCGGCTGGTGCTGCGCGAAGTGGCCCACCCGGCTCTGTTCGCAGTGCTGACACGCACGTACGCGCACGAGTCCAGGGACATGGAGATGGTCGCGCGTGTCGCAAAGGCCGTCATGGACGTCGTGGCGCAGCATCATCTCAACAACCTGCCGCAGAACGCGCCACCGCTGCCCGCACTCGAGACGCTGCCCCTCGCACTGCTCAAGGCGCCGGTGCCACCGAGGGTCACCCTGCCGCCGGTGCAGCCGATCACCACCTCCACCGCAGCCTCGTCATTCTCGTCCTCCACTTCCTGCTCTTCCTCCTCGTCTTCCTCGTCGTCCTCTGGCGCGATCAGTGGCGCCGCGTCGACCTCCGTGAGCATCGGCGGCGTCGTGCTGCCCGTGGCCCCTCCCGCCGCGGTGGACCCAGCCTCCGCCGCGGACCAAGCCATCATCGGACCCCAGCTGCCCACGGCCACTACGGGACCTGCGCCGCCCAGGGTCGAGGAGGAGGAGAAGACGTCCAGGGCCGAGACGAAGCCTGCGCAGGAGGGGGCGACGGCAACGAAGGAAGGAGAGGTGGCGCCTGCGGGAGCCAAGGCCGTTGAGGGCCCGTCTGCGTCTTCTTCGGCCATGAGCGTGGTTGTGACGGCGGACCCCGCCGAGTCCGAGCGCGGATACGAGCCGCCTCCGGTGCCCAGCTTCCTGGACATCGCGCGCGGAGGCGCCCCAGCTTCGCCAGTGGCCACACCGTCCCGCACGCTGTCCCCGGCGGTCGGATCGCCCGCGGCGGCTGTTTCGTCTCCTAGTGGCAACAATGCGAGCGGCGCATCCGCCTCGTCTGCTGCCGCTGCTGCCGCGTCGTCCGCTACGCAGTTCAACCGCGACCTGGACCAGTCGGTGATGGAGCTGCTCGACCTGCTCTTCGACGACTCCAAGTCGTTCTACACGCGCTACGGACTGGCGGAGGCGGCGCCGGCGGCGGCGGCAGGTGGCAAGAAAGGCGGCAAGAAAGGTGGCAAGAAGGGTGAACAGCCTGCCGCCGCGGCTGCAGGCGAGGAGCCTGCCGTCGCTACTGCCGTCGTCGATGCGTCGTCCGACCCCGCGCTGGAGTCTCCGGAGATGGTGTCCTTCCGCGCCGGTCTGCGCGTCGGCATGTGGGTCGATGTGCTGGTGGAGTCCGGCAGCGGCGCGACGCTCAAGCAGACCTGGCGCAGTGCGTGCATCGTCGATGAGCGCAACCCGGGACCGGTGACTCCTCCGGCACCTGTCGCTGCGGCGGCAGCGGCACCGGCTGAGAGCCAGTCCGCCGCTGCCCCGTCCAATGAAGCTGCCTCCCCCGCCCCCGGTGCAAGCGAGTCCCCTGCCCCCGGCTCCGTGGCCCCCGCTTCCGCCTCCTCGCCCACTCCGTCCGAGGGCGAGGCGGCCCCGGCGTCGATGGCGCCTGCGGTGATCATCCCGCCCGCCCCTCCGGCCGAGTGGCGCGTGCACTACGAGGGTCTGTCGGCGTGCCAGCTGTTCGAGTGGATGAGGAAGAGCGAGGCGCGATGGAGGATGGCTCCACTGTTCTCCCACACGGGAGAGCTGATGGATCCCTGGCGGCGCGATCTGGTCGTGGGTTCCCGCCTCGACGCGCTGGACGCACTCAAGAAATGGTACACGGCCAGCGTGGTGGCGGTGCAGGGCGCGCTGGTCAAGGTACGCTACGACGGATGGGCCGAGGACGACGATGACTGGATCCAGCGCGGCAATGTGGAGCGGCTGGCACCGCTGCACTCCCATGCCTTCGGCGGCCGTGACACCGGTGGCGTGTCGGCGGCGACCCCTCCTTCCTCGCTGCGCATCGACGACGCCTCGGACCCTCTGGACGGCGTGGCGGTGTGGCGCGGCCCCGCAGGAAAGGACACCGTCAGCAAGTACTTGGCGGAGTTCGTGACCTACTTCCAGCGCCAACACCAGGGATTCGACCTGCTGGTCCAGCGCCTCGTGTGGAAGCACGGACCCGCCGGCACGTCCCCCGCCATGAGCGTGACCTGCCTGCGCAAGATGCTCGAGGTGCTGGTGAAGCCCGTCACGCTGTACTCCTGGCCATTCCTGCGCCGTCTCGCGCACATGGTTCGTATGTCCACCTGCGAGACCCTGTTGCGCCTGAGCGACATCGAGCTGCGCCAGCTGAGCAAGGAGCACCTCGAGGCGATACTGGTGCTGCTCGAGCGGATCCTCCTCCGGGTGGCCAGCGGGAGGGACATCACGGCCTACATGGAGAGCTTCGCGCTGGAGTGCGCCTACAGGCGCTTCAAGTCGCCGATCGTGGAGCGACGCCTCAACGGCATGGCGTTCCTGCAGGACTACGCCTCGTTGGCAAGGCGCGTGCACGCCGCCTCGCCCACCTGGTTGAGCGCGGCAGGATACGTGGAGTGGCTGCAGCGCCATGCGATCCTGCGCGAGGCCTTCGGTGCCGAGGGACATCCCGAGCTGATGAAGAAGTCGTCGGAGCTGCTTCGTTTCATCGCGGGCGAGCAGCGGCTGGACCGCCAGCACCTGGACCTCCTCTGGCTCGCGCTGGAGACCGCCATGCGTCGCGCAGACGATGGTCGCCTGCGAATCATCTACAAAGTGTTGGATGACATCGCGTTCTCACTGCAGGCGCACCACGTGACCTACCTGTTCGACAAAGTGCGCTCGGACATCCCACTCCAGGACTACTCCGTCGCCACGCTCGACCTCATCAAGGAGCTCACGCGCTTCACGCACCGCGCAGGAGCGGAGGCGGGAAAGCACGCGTGCGAGCTGCTCTGGAGCATTGCGCAGGACGAGGGCGGAGCGGCGCCGGACATTCAGCTCGCGGCGCTCACACGTCTCGAGGATCTGGTGGTGCAGCACAAGGCCTTCCGCCTGGGCTTCCTGGAGCGCTGCGTGACGGAGAATCTCTCTGCCTCTCGTTCGGTCCCCCAGACGCTGTCGCTGATGATGAAGCTTCTGGACTCCTTTCCCGAGACCCTTGCTTCGTACCACTCGGCGGAGGAGCTGTCGCGGCACCAGGTGATCATGTACCTGGAGCAGGCGCTCCAGCTGATGGACAAGGTGTTTGCGGACATGCGCTGGGTGAAGAGTCGCGCCATTGAGGCGGCGCAGCAGACGGGACTGAACGTGTCAGCGGAGTACGGAGGGCCGCGCTCGGTGCAGCACATCAACAGCATGGTGATGGCGCCCTCACGCGCCACGTACCTCAAGCAGGTGCAGGACCGCTTCGGATTCCTGCAGTACTTGCTGGTCAACAGCAACATTGGCACGCAGCCCGCACCGGTGGCGGCACCGGCGGTGTCGCCTACTCCTGCGCCCGCTGCGGCAGCTGCTGGCTCCGCCAGCCCGGACACGCAGCCCGGTGCGGCGCCTGCCTCTGAAGGTGCAGCGGCTGCTCCGGCCGCGGCGGCTTCGCCGGACCCGGGCGCAGCGTCCGCGCCTTCCGTGGCGAAGAAAGTGGAGGAAGTGAAGGAGTCCGAGAAGAAGGAGGATGGTGCAGCTCCGGTCGTCGAGGAAGTGAAGACCAATGGAACGGAGGAACCCGCCGGAGCCTCTTCATCCGCGCCGGATCCGCCGTTCGAGGTGCCGAGCTCTTCTGTCGCCGCGCCCGGTGGTCCGCAGACCAGCAGCTCGCCTTCCCCCTCCCCCTCGGCGCCCGTGGCCCCCGCCGTGGTGAGCGTGCCCGTGGTGGGCTTGCTGCTGGGCAAGGAGCACTTGGACCTCCTGTGGTCGTTGTTCTATGCGGGCAGCCTCTCCGCTGCGGAGCGCGAGGCGTTCTTCCGCTGGCTGCGCGTCACCACGGTGATCAAGGTGAAGTTCGCCTCCTCGGCGCCGGCCTCGTCCTCCTACTCGTACATGTACGAGGCGCCCGTGCCACCCCAGGCGAAGAGCTACCTCGCCAGCCCGGAGCTGCTGTCACACGTGTTTGGACTGCTGGCGTCGCACATGCAGCCGGCGCGCACGGAGCTGTCGTTCTACCTGGCGTTCCAGCAGGCGTTCCTGGCGGTCAACCAGGCGGCAGGGAAGGTCGAGCTGAAGCCCCAGGCCGCCCCCTCCACCCCCGTGTACTCCACCAGCGCGGCCGTGCAGGCCTCCGCTTCGGAAGCGGCCAACCTCGCGGCGCTCCACTCCGAGTTCGCGCTGGTACGATGCAAGGTTTCCTCGGATGCCGGCATGGATCTTCAGGGCTTTGAGCAGCTGTGGTCTCTGTGCCTCGACGCGCCGACGCACACGCCCGCGGGGCAGGTCAACGAGGTGGTGCTCAAGAGCGTGGAGTTCCTGAACAGGCTCTACGCGGCACCCACCGCCAGCGCCGCGGAGGAAGGCGAGGGCGCCCCTGCGCAGGCGAGCTCGAGCGCGGAGGGATCGTCCACGTCCGCGGCGGCACAGACGGGCTTGGCGCAGCTGCGACTGCACTACATCTCTCGCTGCATGTCGCGCTTCCGCTCGGAGGTTGAAGCCGCCCGGGTCGCGCGTGCGCAGGGCTTGCCTCCGCCGAACCCCGAGCGCGCGCAAAGGTGCCTGGTGCTGCTGCACCAGCTGCTGGACACCAGCGAGAATCTCAAGGGCCTGGGTGGTCTGCGCAGCCACGGCACCCAGACTCGCGGCCGACTGCTCAAGCTTCAAGTCAACCACCCGGCTTCGGCATTGTCGTTGGCGGAGCAGAAGCGACGCATGCTGATGGCGGCCACCTCGGCGGACGCTTCGAGCGCTGCGGCGGCCGCAGGGTCGGCGGGAAGCAGCAGCAGCGGTGACAAGAAGGACAGCGGCAAGCTGGAGGTGCGTGTGTTCAGCAACGCCACCTTGTTCGACCTGCGTTCCCTGCTGAGCAAGGCCCTGTCTATCCCCCTGGAGTCGTTGAAGCTGTACGTCGCGGGCAAGACGCTCCCGCCGAGCTTGAACCGCATGCACCTGCACGAGCTCCGCTTCCGCGACGGGCAGAGCGTGCTGGTGTCGCGCAAGACCCAGGTGATCCCGCGTGTGGACCTGCTGGACAAATCCTCCCCCGCCGGCGAGAAGGACAAGCCGATGGTTCCGTTGTTCCGCGCGGCGATGAGCGAGGTGTTCTACAAGTATGCCGAGCACCCGAACGAGGAGGCGCCCGTTCCACCGGGACCGAACGGGGATAAATACCCGCGTCGCACCATGAGCAAGCAGAACATGGCCACGTACATCCTGAGCTGCGGCGCCGGGGAAAGCAGCGCCAGCGATGAGCGCCTGGGCAGCATCTTCACCAAGTACGCCCAGCCGCCCGGGTGGCCCTTTGCGCAGACTGAGCTGAGCTTGGAGGGCTTCCTCGAGTTCTACCGCGACGCGTGCAATGACCGCGTGGAAAACGTGTGGAGCGACCTGCGCGCACATGGGTACCGCAACGATCTGCGCAGGGAGGCGGATGTAGTGGCGGAGGAGGCAGCGCAGGCGGCCGACCCGACCAGCGACGAGAACGCGCGCGCGCTGCCGAGAGCGCTCCTGGCCTCCAACAACGAGTACTTCAGCTTGCTGTTCCAAGCACTGCTCGAGCAGCAGGAGGCCGCTGGGACCGCCGTGGCCAGCGGCAAGAGCACCGGCAGCGCCGACAAGGACGAGGACACCTCGTCTCTGACCGCGCTGATCTGGACCCTTCTGCAGCGCCTGCCGAGCAACCAAGAGCTGTACAGCAACTTGGCGTCGCTGGGACAGGAGCAGGCCGCGCACAAGCAGGGACAAGACGGGCTGGCGGGACTGAATGGCGCGGAGCCGAAGGCGGCTGCAGCTGCAGTGGTGGTGTCGCCGAGCAACGGCGCCAGTAGCGTCAACTGGGACGAGCTGCTGGACTCGCGCAACGTGTACAAGCTGCTGTACGCGCTCCAGATCCTCGAGAGCCTGACCGAGCCCGTGCATGACGAGGCGGCCGAGGGCGTGTTCGGGCTGCCGGCCGCGCCGCAGGACAAGGCCGCCTCACTGGCGGAACCCTCGGCGAGTGTGTCGCCGCCGGCGACTGGAGTGGCGGCTAGAGAGGTCGCGGCGGTGGATGCGAGCAAGGATGGCGCAATCGTGCCGGATGTGCCCGTTCCGTCGCGCCTGCCTTCCCCGGCCCCGGGTGCCGGCGCCAGCGCGCGCCAGGCCGAGCTGCTCGCGGCACGCGAAGCGTGGTCTCACCAGTTCCTGCACACGGGCGGTTTCCAACGCTTGTACTCCCTGCTGGTCGAGTCGCACCTGTTCGACGACGCTGCGGCTGCCTCGAATAATGACGGCGGTAGCCAGACGTTCGTGGCCTCCACGCCGCTGACGCGCTCCCTCCGCAAGAAGTGCTTGACGCTGCTGCTCAAGCTGCTGTACCACTACCTGCTCGCAGCCATGAGCAACGAGGCGCCGCAGTGCTGTGGACATGCGGTGGCGTCTTCGCCGCAGGCGGGGGCGAACGGTGCTGCCAACGGTGCGGCCGCTCCGGGCACTGCGCCTGCTCAGTCGTCTCAGCTGCTGCAATTCGTGTCTCACATCGGCTCTGACGATTCCTCCGCCAGCGAGAGCGAGAAGGCCGAGGAGCAGCAGGACCTGGAGGCCGAGCAGCGGCGCCAGGCTTCGGAGAGCTCCTCGGGTTCGTCATCCAGCCAGTACGCCGGGTACGGACCGTTCATGAACGGGGCGGGACCGATCATCGGGCCGAGCGCACCGACGGCGCCGGCGCTCTACTCCTCCGTCACGGTGGAGGAGGTGCTGCCTGGTGCTGCCGGTTCGTTGGCCGCTGCAGCGGACGGCAAGAGCGCAGACCTCCTGGCTGCCGAGTCCGATCAGCTGCCTCGTCCGGAACTGCTCCAGCTCGGCCGCCAGATGAGTGCGGGTTTCTCGGGCGCCGTGCTGCGCACGGTCGACTTCGCACAGCTGCTGCAGATCCTGTGGCGCGTGGTCACCCTGGCCGCGGACACCACGGACTCTACGCCGGCCGCGGATGCGGACGCGGGTGAGCCTATGTCGCCTCCGATCGTACCGTCGTCCTCGTCTTCTTCGTCTACAGCGATGGTGGTGTATAACGCCGCCGCAGCCGAGAAGGCTGAGTCGAATGAGGCGTCCTCTTCGGCGTCCTCCTCGGCTAAAACGGCGTCCGAGGCGCGCGCGGCGCAGGCCGATGCAGTCAACACCGACATGGCTGAGCCGGCGCTCAGCTGCCTCGTCAACCTGCTGGTGTTCGAGGCGGCGCAGGCACAGGCACAGGCACAGGCACAGGAGGCCAAGCAGTCGAGCGACAAGGACAGCTTGCTTGCGCAGTTCTACGCGCTGGTGGAGCAGGGCGGCTGCGTCAACTTCTTCCGCGTGCTGCACGACCCTGCGTCGGCGAAGCTGCGCAGTTTGTTCGCCGCGACGCTGCTGCACATCTGCGTGCGCGTTCCTGTGGCCCCGGGCAGCGCACTCAAGCCGCCACAGCAGTACTTCCTCCACCTGCTGCTCGAGCACTTGCCCACGAGCAAGAAGAGCACGGCGGCGGCCTTCTCGTCCGCGGACTGCAGCGAGTACTTCTCGCTGCTGTCGCGCCTGGTGGCGCGCAGAATGGCGGAGTCTGGCGCGGCCGACGCGGGGGCCGCACTGGCCGAGCAGCTGCCTTTCGTGCCCATCTTGGTCCGCCTGCTGGCGCACCTGCGCGCGCACGAGAGCACCGAGGTGTCGCTGCTGGACGCGTCCGACGCGGGCTCCGGAAGCACCGGTGGCCTCGCCGCGCGCTCGTTCGCGTCGCCGAACAAGGCCGCATCCGCCGGGCCGCCCAAGCCGGACAACATTTTGTGCGGTCTGCTGGAGATCCTGACGGACCTGCTGACGAAGTTGCCCCGCCTGCGCACGCCCATTGGACAGATGGAGTTCGACATGTTCGACAGCACGAAGCACTCCCTCGCAGAGCAGGTCGCAGCAGTGGAAGCGGCGGCCCGCCGCGCGGAGCCGAAGAGCTCCCCCGGCGCCGACGCGCACGACCCTCTCGTGGATGCGTCCGTCGATCCGGCGCAGGAGAAGCGCGGCCTGGTGTGGGAGCTGTTCTACCATTTCTTGTTCACGCTGCCCCTGCCGAACTTTGATGCGCTGCCGGCGGACGACGTGTCGGCGCTCGTGCTGCCCCCGCCGCCGAAGTGCCAGTCGAAGGCCAGCCGCACCTTTGGGTTCGCGCTGCTGGGAACGGTGTGCGACGGAAGCAGGGAGAACTTCTTGCAGCTCTACCGCTTCCTCCGCGCGCAGCAGGAGAGCATTCAGGCGCGCCTACGTGCCGCGGCCGCTGCGCAGAACGCCGGCTCGAGCAGCAGCAGCACCAGTTTGGTGAGCGAGTACCGTCCTGAGTCTGTGTCTATTGCTCCCGCCGGCTACGTGGGTCTGCGCAACCTGGGCTCCACCTGCTGGCTCAACTCCCTGCTGCAACAGTTCTTCATGGTGCCCGCCTTCCGCTTCGGCATCCTGCAGGCCAACCCGGCGAAGCTCGCCGCGCTGCAAGAGGAGGCTAAGGCGGCGGCCGCGGGCGGAGCGGCGGCAGTGCCTGCTCTGCAGGACCACTTGCTGTACCAGCTTCAGAACCTGTTCGGTCATTTGTCCAGCAGCAACAAGCAGTGTGTGGATACCTCGGCGTTCGTGCGGAGCTACAAGGATGAGTTCGGTGCGCCCATCAACCCGCGCCAGCAGCAGGACGCGCAGGAGGGCTTCAACGTCCTGCTGGACCGGTTGGAGTTCCTGCTGAAGACGGATGCTCGCTACGCGCACCTGATCAAGCGCCTGTTCGAAGGTCAGCAGATCAACCAGATGATCTGCCACGGTCCCTGCCGCTCCATGCGCGAGTCCCTGGAGACGTTCATGACGCTGTCGCTGCAGGTGAAGAACACGCCCAACGTGCACGAGTCCCTGCGCGCATACGTGGAGGGCGAGGTGCTGTCGGGCATCCGCTGCGACGCGTGCAACAGCAAGGCGCACGAGACGACCAAGCGCGTCGTGCTCGGCGCCCTGCCCCACACTTTGTTCCTGCACCTCAAGCGCTTCGAACTGAACTTCGAGACGTTCACGCATGAGAAGCTGAACAACCGCTTCGAGTTCCCCCTGGAGCTCGATCTGGAACCCTACACCAAAGAGGGGATTGCCAGGCTGGAAGCGGAGAAGGCTCGGGCGGCCGGCGATACCACCGTCGAGGTGCCCGCGAAGTACTCCACCCATCCCCGCGAGTACTACGACTACGCGCTGTATGGCATCCTCGTGCACACGGGCAGCGCGCAGAGCGGACACTACTACTCGTTCATCAAGGAGCGCGCGGTGGAGATCGAGGATTCCCCGGCCTCCTCCGATGGTTCGACCCACACGCACACGGTGGGTGCGTCCGGTCGCACGGCGGGGGCGTGGTACGAGTTCAACGACCAGCTGATCCGCCCCTTCTCCATCGAGCGCGACCTGGACGAGGCGTGCTTTGGCGGCGACAGCAGCGTGAGCGATAGCAGCGCGTGGGGCGGCATCGAGAGCGTCAGCAGCAGCGAGCGCATCAAGAATGCGTACATGCTGTGCTACGAGAGGAAGGGACAGTACAAGCTGCGGAAGTACGCAGCGGGATCCAAGGCGAACGAGGTGCAGCAGCAGATCAAAGCAGCGATTGAGGACGCAAGGCAGCAGGCAAAGATCGACGAGGCGGTTGCGGCGACGGGCGTATGCGCTCCGGCGGATGGTGCTGCATCAGCCGACCCCTCCTCCGCTGCGTCCACGTTCGTCCCCATCTGCGACATGCCTTCCAACTTCATGTCCCTCCCTTTGACGCACGTGTTGCCCCCGCGTTTGGCGCGGCAAGTGCTGCGGGACAACGCGGAGTTCCGCGAGGATCGACTGGTGTTCGGGAACGACTACTCGGCGTTTGTTCGGCGCGTCATCGGACAGGGCATCACGCTCGTCAAGCAGGACATGGCGCGCGCGAAGGAGACGGAGGTGGAGCAGAGCAAGGGGCAGGCGGGTGGGACTGTTGCGCTGCCTGTGCCCTCGGCTTCCCCCGACTCCTTCTCCCTGCGCTTCGCGCAGCTGGCCACCTCGTTCCTTCTGGACACGCTGCTGCGTTCCGCCGATGGCAAGACGGTGACCGAGTACGCCGCCGCGCTGCAAGTGCTGTTCGAGCAGAGCAGCCTCGCGTGCGTGTGGCTGCTGGACTACTTGGAGGTGGCGGGCAATCTGGAGCAGAGCCTCCTGCCGCCCGCCGAGCGCAAGGTGTCCTCGCCGCAGCTGCTGGTGGAGCTGCTGCTGGTCCAGCGGGAGCCCTACGTGCGCAAGGCGATCCTCCAGCTGATTCTCACCGCTATCGGTGTGCTGGCACCCCTGGAGCGCGCGGCAGGCCTGTGGGACGCCTCGACGTGGATTGAGAACAAGGCGGACGACCGCGCGAGCGAGTCTGTCATCCAGCGCTATTTCCTGCTGCACCATAGCGTGCTGCTGGACGTCGGCGTGAACAACACCGTCGCGAAGAACTGGGTGCGTTTCCACGAGTTCCTCAGCTTCTATGAGTCCTTCGCAACCTTGCTCGGCGTAGAAGGGCGGCGGTTCATGATCGTGCACAAGAGCATCACCGCGCTGGCCGACCTGTTCCTCGGGGATGCCTCACCCCTGGCAATGGCGGAAAAGGCCGCAGGGAAGAAGAAATCCAGCAGGCCCTCCATGGGGAACCCCGTGCTGCAGCCCTCGTGGACACCGCTGCTCTGCACGCTCAGCACCCTGGCGCGCACGTGCTTCCTGCCGACCACCTTCCGCAAGCAGCACCACGGACCGGGCGCCGAGCCCACGATCGTCGAGGTGCACTTGCCGCTCCCGCCGTCGATGCTCAAGGATGCCATCATCACAAAGGAGGCACCTGCAGCGGACGGCGTGGGCGAGCAGGAGGCGAAGCAGGATGGAGCTGCACCGTCGGTGCAGGTGCCCGAGGGAGGCGTGCCGGCTGCCACTGCTGCCATCGTGTCCGGCGAGGTGTCCGTGGATAGCGCGGCCGATGGAGCATCCGCCTCCAGTTCGGCCGCCTCCTCTTCGATTCCGCTGTTGCACGCGCAGGCCTTCACGGAGCAGGACTACAAGATGCTGACCTGCGCGACCCTGTACGGCAGCGGTTTCTCGCTGACGTCCGAGCTGTCCCTCACCGCGCTGACGCAGCTGGCTGTGCACATGAGCTTCGAGAACGACTTCCTCTCGGATGAGATCGTGGCCATCATTCTCAACGGACTGCGCAAGGCGGATGCCACTTCGGTCAAGCCGTTCGTGGAGCTGATGTCCGGCGTGGTCGCGATCGAGGACGCGCTGCAGCAGCACCGCTTCGACAAGCTGTTGGCGCCACAGGGTGGCGTGCTCGACCTGCTGTACCAGGGAAGACTCGGAGATGCACGGCTGGTTTACGTCTGCATCAAGTTCTTGACGCGCGTGATGCTGGCCACCCCGGCATTCGGCGCGCGTATGATGGCGTGCCGCGAGTCCACGTGGATTTGGATCGACCGCTGGCTGCACGAGTACATCAGTCGCAAAGCGAGCCCCTCCGCGCCGCAGCCCACCGCTTCGGTGCAGGTGGCGCGGAAGCAGGCGTTCGAGGCGTACGAGGAGATGCTCACCAAGCTGGGCGGCAGCCTCAACCTCGACCCGCCGCCGATGCTCATGATTGGGGACAGCAGTGGAATCGCGCACTCGGGGGCCGTGGCGAGCACCGCGCTAGTCCCCGTGGACGGTGGCAAAGACGGATATGCCCCCGGTGACATCGTCGCGGTCGGCTACAAAGTCGATGAGAACTACATCCCCGGTGGCGCCGGAAGCGGCGAGGGAGCAGACGGCGAGAAGACGCTACCGCACCTGCAGGACCAGGACGGCAGCAACCGCCTGGTTCGCCAGCGCGCCGCTCTGGACATCGCGATGTCACACCCCTCATCAGCCGATGCGATGGATAAGTTCGCCAACGGCACAGGTGGAATCGGTGCGTATGCTAACCCCTCGGGCGGCAGTGGTCCGGGGCTGGTCGATGGGTCGTCCGCGGACGACACGGCCATGGTCGACAGCGACGAACAGAGCTCCAGCTACCGCCAGCGACCGGTTGAAGGATCGTCCTTGCGCGCCGTACTCTCGTGCCCGATTTGCACGTACGATAACCCGCCGACGCGCATCACGTGCGACATGTGCGGATCGCAGATTTGCGGGCCCAACGACCTCGACTGAGCGGGCTCTCCGGCGGCCAACGCCGCAATTCACCCCAGGCACCCCGCGCACTTGTTTCGCGCCTTCGCATCGCATCCTTTCTTTTGCTTCAGTCACAGTCTACTCTCAAAGGATTTGCAC
>Ga0256796_1000813_pt1 | contig 12395 bp, 8 predicted proteins | sample MC6MC0947MT_FD_190209 | JGI IMG/M metagenome (GOLD analysis project Ga0256796, IMG submission 190209) | Metatranscriptome of enriched soil aggregate microbial communities from Iowa State University, Ames, United States - MC6-MC0947-MT... | ecosystem: Environmental > Terrestrial > Soil >...
CAATATTATTTGAAATTTCTTTTTATTATTACGGATTTATCAAACTCAAAAAATAAACCCACCAAATGGCGGGCTTGGTAAAATTCATAATTATCGCTGTAGTTTTCCCTCAGCTAGCTTGATTTGCTTTTCGACTTGCGCTGGCGCTGTTCCCCCAAAGCTATTTCGAACACCCACAACATGTTCTGGAGCCAATACTACATATATATCTTCCTCAAATAGTGGACTAAAGCCTTGATATTCTTCAAAACTTAAATCTAGTAAAAATTTATTCGACTGGATCGCATATAAAACTATTTTCCCAATAACTTCATGAGCATCACGGAATGGCAGACCTTTTCTCACCAAGTAATCAGCAATATCTGTGGCATTAGAAAAGTCATTATTAATCGCCTTACGCATTACGTCTTTATTCACTGTCATTGTCTCAATCATTGGAGCTAGTAGCATTAATGATCCTTCAAGTGTTTCAACCGTATCAAACATGCCTTCCTTGTCCTCTTGTAGGTCCTTGTTATAAGCGAGCGGCAATCCCTTCATGACTGTTAGCAAACCAATTAAATTACCATAGGTCCGTCCTGTTTTTCCACGCAGCAACTCTGGTACATCGGGATTTTTCTTTTGCGGCATTATACTTGAACCCGTACAAAACGAATCGTCCAACTCTATGAACTGAAACTCCTGGCTAGACCAAATGACCAGCTCTTCAGATAATCTGGAAATATGGGTCATGATAATTGACCCGATTGATAAAAATTCAAGAATAAAGTCACGATCACTAACTGCATCCATACTATTAGGATAAACCGTTTCAAAGCCCAAAAGTTCAGCGACACGTTCACGATTGATTGGAAAAGTAGTTCCTGCCAATGCACCAGAACCAAGCGGAAGCCAATTGATACGCTTCAAACTATCCATCAATCTTTCCTTATCACGCTCAAACATCCAAAAGTAAGCCATTAAATGATGAGCAAAGGATACAGGCTGAGCGCGCTGCAAATGCGTATACCCTGGAATTAACGTTTGGATATTCTCCTTCGCTTGCTCTATTAATGCCTGCTGGACATCTTCTACTAATTTAATAAGCTCTGTCGTTTTTGTTCTTAAATACAGATGCATATCGGTGGCTACCTGATCATTACGGCTTCGCCCGGTATGGAGCTTACCTCCCACGGGACCAATCTTTTCAATTAATAACTTTTCAATATTCATATGAATATCTTCATCTTCAACTAGGAACTCAGCCGTGTGGTCGTCAACCATTTTCTTAATAGAAAGTAGTCCGTCCTTAATTTTATTAGCATCCTCCATTGGAATAATACCGCACTCACCAAGCATTTGCACATGGGCAAGACTTCCGGCGATGTCTTCCTTAGCCAATTTTTGGTCAAAAGAAATTGATGCTGTAAATTTCTCAACTAGTTTATTGGTTTCTTTTGTAAAACGGCCGCCCCATAACTTCGACATGTAATTTCCTCCTTAGCCTTAGCCTAACAAGACAGCCCTCGAAAAGGATTCGAGGGCAATCCGACTTATTTTAAAATGGATTCCTTTTTATTCACTTCTGCATTGACCTTTGTTGGCAGACCCCAAATCTTGATAAATCCAACCGCTGCATTATGATCAAACGCATCGCCTTTAGAATAGGTTGCAAGTTCCTCATTATATAGGCTATATGGCGACTTTCTTCCAACAACCGTATGATTACCTTTATGAAGCTTGACACGAATCGTTCCGGTCACTGTCTTTTGCGTTTCATTAATAAATGCATCCAGTGCCGGTTTAATTGGGGAATACCAAAGACCCTCGTAAATGATCTTAGACATCTGCTGTTCAACCTGTGTCTTAAATTGGCTGACTTCACGAGTTAATGTTAAAAATTCTAGTTCTTTATGGGCATTGATTAAAATGAGTGCAGCAGGATTTTCGTACACTTCACGAGATTTAATTCCTACTAATCTATTTTCAATATGATCGATACGGCCAACACCGTGCTTGCCGCCAAGTGCATTTAGAGTTTCAATTAATTGGACAAGTGGAAGTTTTTCGCCGTTAAGGGCAACTGGTACACCCTGTTCAAATTCGATTTCCACATATTCAGCGGAATCAGGAGTTAGCTCAATCGGATTCGTCCAATCGAAGGCAGCTTCAGGTGCTTCAGCCCATGGATCTTCCAAAACTCCGGCCTCGCAAGCACGGCCCCAGATATTTGCATCAATGGAAAATGGATTATCTAAATCGACTGGAATTGGAATTCCGTTCTCTTCGGCATATTTGATTTCTTCGTCACGAGTCATTCCCCATTCACGAACAGGAGCAACCACTTTTAAACTTGGGTTCAAGGCTTGGATGGAAACTTCAAAACGGACCTGATCGTTTCCTTTTCCTGTACAGCCATGAGCAACAGCAGTGGCACCTTCTTTTTCAGCTACTTCCACCAATAGTTTTGAAATAAGCGGTCTTGATAATGCTGAGGATAATGGATATTTCCCTTCATACAAGCAATTCGCTTTTAACGCTGGTAAAATATATTCTTTTGCTAGTAATTCTTTTGCATCGATCATATAGGCTTTAATAGCTCCGACATTCAAAGCTTTATTTTTGATTGCTTCTAAGTCTTTTCCTTCGCCGACATCAAGACCTAAGGCAATCACATCGTAGCCATATTTTTCTTGAATCCACTTTACTGATACTGATGTATCTAAACCGCCTGAGTAGGCTAGAATAATTTTTTCTTTTGTCATGATTATGATTCTCCTCTTACCGTCTGTGTATTTTTATTCAACTGATAGAATTATTATACAACAAGTCTCATAGAAAAGGAAACTATTTTGCTAGTAAAAGTTTTAAAATTGCTTTCTGGGCATGAAGGCGATTCTCGGCTTCATCAAAAACGACTGAATGAGATCCATCGATGACCTCTGCTGTTACTTCTTCGCCACGATGGGCTGGCAAACAATGCAAAAAGATAAAATCCTCCTTCGCCAATTTGCACAGTTCATCATTTACTTGGAATCCTTGGAATGCCTTCAATCTTTTTTTCCGTTTCTTCTTCCTGTCCCATACTGGTCCAAACATCTGTCACGATGACATCTGCGCCTTTAACAGCTTCTAGCGGATCATTTGTAATCAGGAGTGAACATCCCGTTTGTTTTCCAACTTTAATAGCCTTTTCAGTAATATTACCATTTGGCAAATATCCCGATGGACTCGCAATGCTAATATCCATTCCCACTTTCATTGCGCCCTCCATTAATGAATGGGTCATATTGTTATTGCCATCGCCAATATAACACATCTTTAAGCCAGACAGTTTTCCTTTATGCTCGAGTATCGTTAAAAGGTCTGCTAATACTTGGGTTGGATGCTGCAGATCTGTTAAACCGTTAATGACTGGTACTGTTGCATGTTCAGCTAATTCTTCCACTGAATCATGCGAAAAAGTTCTAATCATCAAACCATCCACATAACGGGACAGCACTTTTGCGGTATCGGAAATACTTTCTCCTCTTCCAAGCTGAATATCCTTTGAACTTAAGAAGATTGCGTGTCCTCCAAGCTGGAGCATCCCTACCTCAAAGGATACTCTTGTACGGGTGGAGGATTTTTCAAAAATCATCCCTAAAACTTTTCCGCTTAAATACGGATGCGGTTTGCCTTGTTTTTGGAGTTTCTTCATCTCTATCGCTTCGTTTAGAAGATAGAGAATTTCATCTGCACTGAAATCAGACAGCTGTATAAAATCTTTTCCTTTAAACTTCGGCTTGTGAATATTACTTATCTCATTTATTTTAATCGCCTCACCCATGTACAGCACCTCTTTCTTTCAACTTATAATATTCATTCACAGATCGAACCTCAAAATCAGATGGAGACCCTTTTTCCAGACCGATTATCGCTTCAATTGTATCTAAGTGTGTAAATACCGGTATCTTGTAGCGAACGGCATGTTCGCGAATTTGGTAACCAAATTTAATTTTATTACGCCCCTGATTCGGTATATTAATAACTGCCTTCATGAGCTGATTTCGGAAAAGTTCAATGACCTCATCTTCATTCTTGATCACTTTTTCAACCTGAATTCCAGCGCTTTGAAAATATGCAGCAGTCCCTGCTGTGGCCGCAATCTTGTATCGTTTTTTTACAAGGTCCTGGATAATTGGGAGAGATGCTTGCTTATCTCGATCAGAGATGGAACAGAAAAGATAATTTTCCTCGGTTTGCCCGCCGAGTGATGGAATAGATTTTTCAAGTGCCTCTTGATAGGTTGCTCCCATGCCAAGCGCTTCACCTGTTGATTTCATTTCAGGTCCGAGCACATGGTCGACACCTTTAAGCTTACTTGATGAAAATACTGGTGTTTTCACTGAATAATAATCAGGTTCATCCAATAGTCCCTTTGTTGAACATAGGTCAGTGAGCATTTCTCCTAATTGAACACGCGTCGCCCATTCAATCATCGGGATTCCTGTGACCTTGCTCATGATTGGTACCGTTCTGGAAGACCTAGGATTAACTTCAAGTACATTAACCAGATCTTCGTAGATAACAAATTGAATGTTCATGATTCCAATCACCGGTGCAGAGTTAGCGATTTTCCCAGCGTAGTCAATTAATGTTTCTTTCATATTTTCGGACAGTGAAACGGGCGGGAACACCGAAATACTGTCTCCAGAGTGGACCCCGGCTTTTTCGATATGTTCAAAGATTCCCGGTACGACGATATCTTTCCCATCACAAATGACATCAATCTCGCACTCTAGTCCAGGTAAATATTTATCTACTAATAATGGCCACATCGTTGTCTGCGAATTTTTTTCAAGCTGTATTATATACTGGCTCAATTCCTCTTCTGAAAAAATAGTAAACATGGATTGTCCGCCAATGACATAGGATGGACGCACCAGGACTGGATAACCCAGTTTTGTAGCTGCTTCTATAAGTTCATCTGGATGAGTAACGGTTTGACCCACTATATGCGGTATGTCAAGGTCTTCAAGCAACTGATAAAATTCTTTTCGATCTTCTAAGCGATCGACATTTTTTACAGAGGTGCCTAATATTTTGATCCCTTCTTCTTCTAAATCATGTGCTAAATTAATGGCCGTTTGCCCGCCAAACTGAATCAACACACCTTCAACCTGTTCTTTTTCGATGACATGAAGTACATCCTCAGCCGCTAGGGGCTCAAAATACAGACGGTCCGCAACAGAATAATCGGTACTAACTGTCTCAGGGTTATTATTTATCACCACTGCCTCGTAGCCCTTTTTCTTGATTGCTTTTGCCGCATGTACCGAACAGTAATCAAATTCAATCCCTTGCCCAATTCGAATCGGACCTGAGCCAATGACAAGAATCTTTTTCTTACCTGTAACCTCAACCTCGTCAAACCCGTGCCAGGTTGAATAATAGTAAGGTGTAACAGCATCAAATTCAGCTGAACAAGTATCAACCATTTTATAGCCTGGTTTCCAGTCCAGTTCCTTCCACTTGTCTCTTACTTGTTTTTCTGGAATTGCATATATTTGCGATAGTAGCTTATCAGCAATATTATTTTGCTTCGCCTGCTTGAGTAAGGAAACGGGAACCTCGCTCCAATTATAGGAGGTTAATAAAGTTTCTAGCGTTACGATTGAGCTAATTTTGTGTAAAAACCATGGATCAATCTCGGTCAACTGTTGCACTTTTTCAAGTGTGATACCTCTTCTAAGCGATTCAGCAATGATGAATAAACGCTGGTCATTTGCCTGTTTAAGTAGTTCATTCAATTCCAGTTCAGCAATCAATTTATTTTTCTCGAGGCAAAGTCCATAAACATTCATTTCCATTGAGCGAATGGCTTTATTTAAGGCACCTTCAAAGGTCCGATCAATCGCCATAACTTCCCCGGTTGCCTTCATTTGCGTTCCTAAGGTCCGGTCCGCCTCAGGGAATTTATCAAAAGGGAAGCGAGGCAGTTTTACCACAATATAATCAATCGCTGGCTCAAAGGATGCAAAAGTATTCCCTGTTATTGGATTCACAATCTCATCCAAATGATACCCAACCGCACACTTCGCTGCCATCCGGGCGATTGGATAACCAGTTGCTTTCGATGCAAGCGCCGATGAACGACTCACCCGTGGATTTACTTCGATAATATAATACTGATTTGACTCCGGATGTAGAGCAAACTGGATGTTACAACCACCGATAATCTTAAGTTCTTTAATTACTTTAATAGAAGAATCACGAAGCATTTGATATTGAACATCTGTAAGGGTTTGCGACGGGGCTACGACAATCGAATCTCCCGTATGAACACCCACCGGGTCCATATTTTCCATATTGCAAACAATGATGCATGTATCATTTGCGTCTCTCATGACTTCATACTCAATTTCTTTCCAGCCTTTGATACTTCTTTCAACTAATACCTGCTGAATGGGACTCGCTGCTAAACCTTTCTTAAGAACCGTTTCTAGTTCCTCATCAGTATAAGCAAAGCCGCCCCCATCCCCTCCAAGTGTATACGCAGGGCGAATAATAACTGGGAATCCAATTTCTTTTACGAAGGCTATGCCCTCCTCAAAGCTGTGAATGATAGCCGATTCAGGAATTGGTTCGCCAATTTGAAGCATCAAATTACGGAACTTTTCTCTGTCCTCCCCATTTTGAATAGACTCAACAGATGTTCCTAATAATTCAACATTGTATTTTTCTAAAATATTTTGTTCATAAAGTTGCACGGTTAAATTTAATCCAGTTTGGCCGCCTAGTGTACCAATAATTCCATCAGGTTTTTCTTTCTTGATGATCTTTTCAATGGTTTCAACGTTAAGCGGTTCTATATAGACCTTGTCAGCTACGGCTTCATCGGTCATGATGGTCGCTGGGTTATTATTAATTAAAACAACTTCGATTCCTTCTTCTTTCAAGGCTATACATGCCTGCGTGCCTGCATAATCAAATTCTGCCGCTTGCCCAATGACAATTGGACCTGAACCAATCACTAGTACTTTTTTTAAGCTTTTATTTAATGGCATAAACAGTCTCTCCCATAGAAGCTATCTGAGTTACAAAATCTTTTAAGATATATTCGGTATCGCTTGGCCCTGGATGGGCTTCTGGATGAAATTGTACCGTTTGAATTGGGTAATTCTTATGCATTAACCCCTCAATCGAACGATCATTTACATTTCGATAGCTAATATCAAATACTTTGGTGTCAATACTATCATCAACAACAACATAGCCATGGTTCTGAGCGGTGATTTTCACTTTTCCTGTCATTATTTCCTTAACTGGATGATTGCCACCGCGATGTCCATAGGCTAATTTGGTTGTTTTAGCCCCGTATGCAAGAGCAATTAATTGATGCCCTAGACAAATTCCAAGTGTAGGATAATTTTGGGTGATCTTTTTTATTTCCGGAAACCATTTTTTTAATTCCATTGGGTCCCCTGGGCCGTTACTGAACAGAACTCCATCTGGATTCAGTACTTTTATTTTTTCATAAGATGTGTTGTAAGGAACAATTGTGACCGCACAATTTTCATCTAGCAGAGCGTTAAGAATCGACTTTTTAAAACCATAATCCATGAGCACCACATGCGGTCCATTGTTCTTGAAATATTGAATCTTCTTCGTTGATACTTTATCCACCCAAAATGATCGATTATCTGATTCTACATTTTCATTATTCTTTTTCTTGCTTAAATAGCCTTTTACCGTCCCACGGCTGCGAATAGTTTTTACTAAGAGACGCGTATCAATTCCTGCAATCCCTGGTACTCCTGCGTCTTTAAGTTTCTCAGAAAATTTATTAACAGATTGATAATGGCTCGGTGTTTCACATAAATCCCCGATTACTACTCCTGATAATGCAGGGGTGATACTTTCATTATCGAGCGTATTAATTCCATAACTTCCGATTATTGGGTAACAAAAGGTAATGATTTGTCCAGCGTAAGATGGATCGGTGATGATCTCTTGATACCCAGTCATGCTAGTATTAAAAACTACTTCTCCGAGAGAATCTTTATCGGCTCCAATTAATACTCCTTCAAAGACCTCTCCCGTTTCCAAAGTAAGGTATCCATTCTGCAAAATATTCACTCGCCTTTCTCTATACTCTGGAAAGTTTTTTCCAATGCTTTAATAAATTCATGAATTTCTTCTTTTGTTACTGTTAATGGAGGTAAAATCCTCACTACATTCGGGCCGGCTGTTAAAATAAGAAGCTGGTTTGCAATGGCTTTTTGAACAATTTCTAAAGCACTCGTTTCAACTACTATTCCCTTGAGAAGGCCGAGCCCACGGATATCTTTGATAAAAGAGTACTTTTCCTTCAGGCCTTGCAATTTTTTATCTAAGTACGATGAAATTTCGTTTGATTGATTTAAAATATTAGTGGCAACCATATGCTGAATCGTTGCGAGTCCGGCAGCGGTTGCTAATGGATTTCCTCCAAAGGTACTGCCGTGGCTACCTGGATCAAAACCTTTAGCCGCTTCTTCCTTAGCGATAATTGCTCCAATCGGGAATCCTGAGCCAAGGCCCTTTGCAATGCTAATGACATCAGGCTCTATACCGTATTGTTCATAGGCAAACAGTGTTCCCGTTCGGCCAATCCCTGTTTGAATTTCGTCAACCATGAGAAGAATTTCTCTATCCTGACAAATTTTTGCGAGTTTACTAACCCACTCTTGTTTCGCAGGTATGACTCCACCTTCACCCTGAACGAGTTCGAGAAGGACGGCAGCAGGCTCAATGGTATATAGTAGTTCAAGTGCTTCTTCATCATTAAATGGCAGATAACTAAACCCGGATACTAACGGGGCAAATCCTTGCTGAATCTTTTCTTGGCCAGTTGCCGATAAAGTGGCTAGTGTTCTCCCATGAAAGGATTGCTGAAAGGTGACAATTTCAGGTGATTCGTTACCCTTCACTTTGTTTGCATATCTCCGTGCTAGCTTAATCGCAGCCTCATTTGCCTCCGCTCCACTGTTGCAAAAGAAAACTTGGTCCGCGCAACTATTGGCTGTAAGAAGGGCTGCCAGCTGCTGCTGATTCGGGATGTTATAGAGGTTTGAACAGTGCCAAAGATTCTGTAATTGCTCCTCAAGTGCTTCTTTTACGACATCTGGAACATGCCCTAGGTTACAGGTCGCTATTCCGGAAGTGAAATCTAGATATTGAGTACCCTGATCATCCCAAACATAGCTGCCTTTCCCTTTAATGACTGTGACAGGGAAGCGAGTATATGTTGCCATGACTGGTGATGTTAGGGAGATGGAATTATTTGTTGCCATTACGCGATCCCCTCTTCTAGGACAATTTTTGTGCCGACTTTTTTGCCATCCATATAATCTATCAAGCTATTTTTCTCAAATCCATTGATAATACCAACCTCTGGGATGTTATGAACAAGTCCGTCTATCGCGGCTTTTACCTTCGGAAGCATACCACCATATATTGTTTTATTTTCGATTAACGTTTCAATTATCGATTTGGAAGCTTTATCAAGCTTCGTCTTAATTCCGTTTTTTTCGATTAAAATCCCTGGAATATCACTGATAAAACAAAGGTTTGCTTTCAATGATTTGGCAATCGCACTTGCTGCTATATCTCCATTAATGTTGTACCTCTGCCCGCTATTATCTATTCCGATGGGGGATATGACTGGAATGTATCCTTGTTCAATGATTGTATTTATTACATTGTGGTTTACTTCAATAACGTCTCCTACAAAACCTAAATTCTTTGAATCAGAAGTTGGCTCCGCTTTTAACAAACTCCCATCAACACCGCTTATACCTAGGGCTTCCCCGCCAACTTCTACAATGTTTCTAACAACTTGTTTGTTAACAGAACCGCTTAATACCATTTCCACTATATCTAATACTTCATGATTGGTTACTCTAAGACCATTCACAAAAGTGGTTTCAACATTTAGATTTTTTAATAACGACGTGATTAGTGGACCGCCGCCATGAACGATGATGGGTATACACTCGCCCGCTTTATGCATTTTTACGACATCTTCATAAAAGGATCTTGGAAGATTATCTAACACACTTCCTCCGCACTTAATGACTATATATTTCATATTTAGGTCCTCTCTTACGTGCGGTAGGATGCGTTTATTTTCACATAATCATAAGTTAGGTCGCATCCCCAGGCTGTTGCGCTATATTCACCTTGGTTTAATTCAACACTTAATTTTACATTTTCTGATTCTAAATATCCCTTTACTTCTTCCTCTACAAAGTTACTTGGAAGACCATTTTCAAATACCGTAAAAGGCCCGATCGACACCTTAATTGCATTAGGTTCAACTGGTACACCGCTGTATCCAATTGCAGTAACAATTCTTCCCCAGTTAGGGTCTGTTCCATAAATCGCTGTTTTTACAAGATTAGAAGAAATAATCGCTTTTCCGACTGCACTTGCCGCGTTTTGGCTGTAACCGCCATTTACTTGAACTTCTACTAGTTTTGTAGCACCCTCACCGTCTCTTGCAATTTTTTTAGCTAGGGATTCGCAAACGATTTTCAACCCCTGTTTAAAAGTATTCCATTCAGGGTGTTCTTTTGTTAGTTGATTATTCTCAGCTAATCCATTTGCCATGACTAAAACCATGTCGTTCGTACTTGTATCCCCATCAACTGTTATCATGTTGAAGGTTTGATTCGTTACCTCACGAAGTACTTCAAGTAGGTCTTCTTGTTCAATATTGGCATCTGTTGTTACAAATCCAAGCATAGTGGCCATGTTCGGATGGACCATCCCAGACCCTTTTGAGGCACCGCCAATGGAAACTGTTACTCCATCGATTTTCATTTGCACTGCTGTATGTTTGATACAAGTGTCAGTTGTTAGGATAGCATCCATAAAGTTATTTTCATTTTCATACTCTTTATTTAGTATTTGCTTGATTCCATTTATCACTTTATCCATCTGAAGTAATTCCCCAATAACTCCAGTTGAAGTAACCGCAACAAGATGTTTTTGTATTCCTAATTCGTTCGCAAAGCCCTGTTGCATAGCGAATGCATCCTGTAGCCCTTGCTCCCCAGTACAAGCATTAGCGTTGCCTGAATTCACGATAATTGCTTGAATCTTTTTTTCCTTTGCGATACTTTCTTGGGTAACTAACAATGGAGCTGCCTGAAAGAGGTTGGTTGTATACACTCCTGCAGCAGTTGCCGGAACCTCTGAAATGACGTATCCGAGATCAAGTCGTTTTCTTTTCAGTCCACAGTGCATACCGCCAGCTTTGTACCCCTTCGGTAAAGTTACACTACCTTCTTCTATAATAATGATTTCATTAGATGATATAGCCTGCATCAATTTAAATTCCCCCTTCAAATCCCATTTTGATCTACACCTAAAAGGTAGTTATACTCATGGATACATTGGAATGTCTGTTAGCCCCGTTCGCTCTTCCCAGCCATTCATCAAATTCACATTTTGGATAGCCTGCCCTGCAGCACCTTTGACTAAATTATCGATCACTGAAACGATTGTCAGCCGATTGGTTCGCTCGTCAACATGTAGCCCAATATCACAATAATTTGAACCTAGAACCTCTTTTGTTGAAGGTATATTCCCCTCAGGCCGTACTCTTATAAAATGAGATTCTTGATAAAATTGTTTATATAAATCTATAACTTTTTTTGTAGAAATTTCATCTTTAAGGTTCACATAGATCGTGCACATAATTCCCTTTGTCATCGGAACAAGATGGGTTGTAAATGTAATCGTTATTGGATTTCCGCTCTCGTCAGAAAGTACTTGCTCAATTTCTGGAATATGCTGATGTGCTCCTAGTTTATAAGCTTTTAAGTTTTCATTGATTTCTGAGTAATGGGCTATTAATGAAAGTCCTCTTCCAGCACCAGAGACACCCGATTTTGCATCAATGATAATCGACTTTTCATCAGCTAAATTTGTTTTTAATATCGGAATAAGACCGAGTGTAGTCGCAGTCGGATAACAACCTGGATTGGCTATTAAATTGGATGACTTTATTGAGTCGGGATATATTTCGCTTAAACCATAGGTTGCTTGTTTTAAATAATCCTCATCAGCTGGTTTATGTTTATACCAAGATTCATATTCTTCCATAGACCTTAGCCTGAAGTCCCCTGATAAATCTATACATTTAATCCCGCTCTTCAAAAGTGGTGGAACTAGCTTACTGCTAACACCTGACGGGGTTGCCAAAAATACGATATCGTTTTTTTCACTTAATGTATCTGCATCAAATTTCTCTAGTGGTTGATCAACTATTTCAGAAAGATGTGGATAAATCCCACTAAAGCTGGACCCTGATTGTGAGTTAGAAACAACTGAACCAATCTCCAAAAAAGGGTGTTTATTGATTAACCTGACTAACTCAATTGATC
>Ga0256796_1000822_pt1 | contig 12286 bp, 13 predicted proteins | sample MC6MC0947MT_FD_190209 | JGI IMG/M metagenome (GOLD analysis project Ga0256796, IMG submission 190209) | Metatranscriptome of enriched soil aggregate microbial communities from Iowa State University, Ames, United States - MC6-MC0947-MT... | ecosystem: Environmental > Terrestrial > Soil >...
GATTTCTTAGTTGCAGGAGAATTACAAAAACAAAATAATTTAAAACAACAAGAATTAAAAGAAAAAGAAGCAATGAGAAAAGCTTATTGTATAGCAAACAATGTTCCTTATGAAGAAATAGTTTACAATAATCAATCACCTAAATTCGGTCAAGGTTTATTAAAAGTATTCGTTTGTATAATATGGTTATTCATAGTAGGGGTTTTATTATCCGTTTTATTAACAGATGGTAATTTCAAAGATTTTATAGGATGGTGGTTTTAATGGATACATTAAAATATGCAGAAGCATTATTATTAATTAACAAACAACACCGAAACGGAGAAATAGATAGAGACATGTCTATCAAACTACATAATTTCTTCAAAGAACTTCACAACATTTGGAAGGAGAAACAAAAGTAAGATGATAACAATTCACAGAATCAATTCTAAATATAAACCTAGCCTAAACTTTCTAACTAATCCAGTAAATTACATGTCAGACTCAAATATATCAAATCTTATCAAAAGAGCAGATGAATATTGCATAAGATATGGTTTAGAATATGACGAACCAATTTACAAAGTCATTGAAACATCATCATTTAATTTAATGGAAAATACAGGTGTTAGGTTAAAATCAAATAAAACAAGATACAAAGGTGTAGATGAATTAGAAAAAGTATACTATGAAGCGAAACTCAGAAAGGTTGTTGCATCATGATTAAACTACAATATATGGTTTACGGTTCACTAGCAGAAAGAACAAAAGTATTTTCAGGAGATAATTGTTTCGATGATTTTCTATATTGGTTTTTCGACAAAGATATCAACAATTATAAATTCATTGAAGGAAAAGAATACATTCTCGGAGAAATCCAACAAAAGGGGATAAATAATAAATGAGTTATTTAGTTAACTATAGAGGTTCAATTATAGATATAGATTATTTAATAAATTTCAAAGGAGAAGATTGTAGAATTTGTCAGGGTTGTCATACTATGTATGTAGAATATAAAGGTTATGACAGTTGGTTTCACTCAAAAGAATGTATGGAAAAATATTTTAACCCCTCCAATTAAGGAAGGGTTTTTTCTTTTATGATATATTAAGGTTCTACGGTATCCTATGTATTTTAATATGTTTTAGATATTTTTATTATATCCTTTTTATAATATATTTATTTTATATCTTTTATATATTTTATAGCTCGGTCTTTGTTTTAATCTTTACGTAATTCCGCTTTTTACTGCACACCCATTCGCTTAAACATTTCATAGCTAGTTTGTCTAATAATTTGATTATCAAACATTAACAAACCTTTCTTAAATGCTCTTACCATTTTATCTAGATAAATTTCACTTCTATAGCTATTAACAAGTATACGATTTTCATTCATATCTTCTTTACTAAGTGCAAATGATTTTTTACATGATGGGTCGTGATCTTGACTCAAGAACATAAAATCACTTTTCGTATCAACCCACATTCCCATTGTAAATCCTTTATAAGTAACGTTACAGAAGTGTATTGTGGTTTTAGGTCTTCTCATTACAAATGTATCAACATCATGTGTAAATTCATTGTCTAAACTCATACGCCCATAATCTAATTCATTAATCATAGCACCAAAACGAGTTTTAATTCTTTCTTCTTTAAAATCATTTCCTTTTGGTATTTCTAATACATAATGTCCATATGAATAAAATCTTTTAAACTCGCCTGTATCTTTATCAGGTTCAGGAAGAATATTAAAATATAAGAACCACGGATTAACAACAGAAACTGAGTTACTAAGACACACACATCTAAAATTGTCACGGTTACGTATAACAGTATCTATAATATTAAGTAAAGCTTCCACACAGTTTGGGGGATAACCAACATTATCTTTCTCACGAATAAATTCATCAAATAAAATAGTCTCAACATTCGGGAATGAATTACCTTTAAAACTTTGCCACGCGCTCAACGGAACTGCAAATCCCGCCAACTGACCATCTATATAAAACTCCTTTCCCTTTACTTTAAAATCAGTATCAGGAAATTCTTGAGCAACATCATTAAATAATTGATCGATTTTCTTTAATTCTGTTTTATACATTCTTAAGTAAATAAATTGAGCACCTGTTTTTAAGAAACGATTAATACAATATTTCTTCATCGCAAAAGTCTTCCCTATGCCCCTAGCCGCAATAACGAAGTTCATGATTCTGTTATAACTTAACATTTGTTGCGGATTATAATATAAATCTTTTAATTTATCTTTATCTAATTTGTTATTTACTTTTTCTTTTTTACCTTCTTTTTTAATTTGTTGTTCTTGTTCAAAATCAAACAAAGTTGTTGTCATAACAGAACCACTCCCCTTTATTATATTTTTAATTCCGTTTTAAAAATTTCAAAAATTAGAATTTTAAATGAAAAATTTTTATTTATGATTTATTATAAATTATTTTTATTTTTATATGTTTCCGTTTTCTTTAAAACTGTTCTATATTTAAATTTTATCTATTTATTAAAAAATATTTAGGGAGGGTTAAAATTTTTACACTAACATTCCCCGCCCATTGTTTCACATGAAACATTTATCTAAAACTACCCCAATAATTTAAACGTTTACTATCGCTTGTTTCACCAGTAGCAAGATAAGTTCCATCAACACCTTTAATCCAAACATAGCCATCTTTTTCATATCCAAAAGAATTATATGTAAAATCTTTCCCGCTTTCTAAAGTGCGAATATGTTCACTATTTGTCGATGGTTCTTTTCTCACCTTAATATTTCTATCAGAAGTAAACACACCATCTTGTTTTGTAAACCAACTAGAATCATAAGTGTTTTGAATTTGGTTTTTTACTTCTTCTTTTCCAGTAAACCATTCTAGACTCTTACCACCAATTAAATAATTCAAATCACATTTACCAACACCATTAACATAACCAGTTTCAGTGTATTGCCATATATCACACGGATAATTCGGCTTATTTCCACTATAACGAGGTATCCAAACAAAATCAGCTTGAACACGATTCATTTCAAAAGATTCATACATATGATGACCAACATACAAACCAATCTTTTTACAACCTAATTTCCTTAATTCATCAATGAAAGCTTGTGAACCTTCTCTCATATCATCCATTGTTTTTACTTCTACATCAGCAACCCAAACAGTTGCATTTTTATCTCCTCGATTATAAAAATCTCTAGCTTCAATTTTAGCATCTTCTACAGAAACGAAACGACAGAAAGCATAATTACCAAAAGGAATATCTCTTTTATTCATATCTTCAACATAACTTTTATATTTCGGATCAATATAGTTGCTACCATCTTGAACCCTAGCAATAATAAAATCTATATTCGGTTTAGCAATATTCCAATCAATATCACCATTCCATTTAGATATATCAATAATATTTCCCATCTTCAACCCTCCATCGCATCTAACTTTTGTAAAATCATGTCATTTGTTGTTTTTAATTCATTTAAAGCTAGCGTGTTTTGTTGTAAAACTTTAGTAACAGTGCTCATAAAATAGTAAGCAACAAACATTGCAAAACCATTATTAACAACAAAATTCATTATATCTTGCATAGTCATTTCACCCATTTCATTCAATCTCCCTTTTCTATCTATAAAATTTAACAGTATTCGTTTCCCATCCATTAACCTGATTAGATAATAATTGTTTAATATAATCATTTAATTTCGTTTTTTCTTTATCTTCTTGTCCAGTATTATCTCCACCACATGAATTAATAGCACCATCACCAGTTGTGTAATATTGAATCATACTAGCATAATGAAAATTACCACCATTCAAGTAACGCCAAGGAACACCCAAAGCAACAGATATTTCATTCACATAAGGAACTTTTATTCCTGATGTATTCCCTAAACTTGGTGCAACAACTGTTCTAGAATATTCCATTGATAATTCAAGAGTATGTTTCTTTCCTCTAGCTCCAACATATTTAGCATAACCAATTCCATAGTTATACTGTTGGAAAACGGTCCATATGTCACAATCAAATTGTTTAACTGTTTCTAAAGATTCTTTAAAATGTTTAACACCTTGTTGTATGCTAAGTGCAGGGTCTTTAATCCAATTCATGGGTTTGTTCATAGATTCAGAACTTTGCATAGGGTCTCCACCCTCTCCACCTGATTCAACCATCATTAAAGCAAGTAATGGAATCGTCGCATCTTCAACACCTTGTGTTTTACATTCCGCTCTCACTTGTGGTTCATAATCCCTTACCTTTTGATTAACTTTTTCATTTAATTGAAATGTTCCATTACCGCTATTACTAGGTGGTTGACAAGTTCCATTATCAATTCCAGTTTGATCGTTCGTATTAACCCATGTATAACCAAAATCAACAACAATTTCAGTATCATTTATAAAAAACGCTTCCCAATTATGAATCGCTTTACTTTTATCAAAAACAGACCCATTCATAACTTCAATATGTAAGTGATCTCCAGTAGCAAACCCCGCCGTTCCAGTCTGACCACATTTTTCACCTTGTTTTCTTTTCATTCCGACAGTATATTGCCCGTGATTATTATCATGCCAAAACATATAAACCATTCTTTTTGTTCCGCTTGGTGTATTAACTTCATCATCACTAGCCCACATTGTACCTGCTGAACCTTGTTGAATAACAGTCATATCACATGGAGCATAATACCAAGCTTGTTTTGTTCTTACACCCGATTTTGTTAAATGAATATAATCTATTGCTTTTGCTTTACTATGTGAAAAGTCACCTGATTCGCCTTGTGTGATATACATAACATCCATAGGGAACATGGAATTTTGTTTTCCATTTGCTCCCACGGATTTCATACCTTCTTTCATTAACGAATAACCAACTTAATATTACTAAAGTCAATAGCTGTCATTTCACCAACTGTAGGAACAACAATGCGTCCGGAAGGGAAGATGTTTACACGTGCAAAATCAGATGCTCCGCCACCAGTACCACCAACAACAGAAAATTGTGCTTGTCGTGGTCTAGCAATAACAGGTAGTTGACATACCATAACATCATCAGTATCTGTTCCACCTAACTTACCAACTTTAACAACACCTGATAATAGAATCTGATTACCGTCTACCTGATAAGACATTTTCACATTTTCGTCAAAATTAGTCCAATCATTTTTTAATTCTAGTTCTTTTTTATTCCTTGTAACTAGAATAACTTTATTAGCTAATGCGTTTCCGTCCTCATCATCATTTAAATTTAATTCATTGTTTTGACCAGCATTCACATCTACGGCAATATTAAATTTGCTAATATTATTTTTTCTAAGAATATTTCTTTCTAAAACATTATAATCACAATTTTGCAAAATATTTATATTCGCATTAATACCGTTTTTACCATTACCTTCAACAATATTATCTTTAACTTTTGTAAGGGTTACAGCATTCATTGAAATACCAGACAACTGATTATCTTTTAAAATATTATCTTTTACAATAGTTTTTGTAACAGTGTCATGTAAGAAAATACCATGTGAAGCACAATTTACAACGCTATTTCCTTCAATTAACTCAAGATCACCACCAGTAAAGTTTAAACCATTTGCAGTACAATCTGAAATTCTATTTCCTACATATGTATTTTGTTTACTTCCTTGATATTGAGTTGTACCATTTGCACAACGTCCAATTGTGTTATATTCGCTTCTAACAAACGTACAATTTGCATACTGCAATCCACTACCAGAACAATCTTTGAATGTGTTGTCGCTAACAATAACATCATAACATCCTTCTAATAAAACCCCAGTTTGCATGTTTTTACCATTATTACCAATAATATTTACTTCCTTCATATTTTGAAGATGAATAGCATGTGTTTTCAAATTCTCGAATTTATTGTATAATATATTAATATTCTCATGCCACATTGAAGCTTTGGTCACGTGTGTTCCAATACCAGCACCATGATTTGCAAAATAACAATTTTGAACCGTTACACCATTACAAAGAGTATTATCCCAAGTACCAAAAGGAGGAAAATTCGCATCATTAAAAGCACCGTCAATTTGAATTGCCTCTGCAAAAGTTCTACCACCGTAAAATTTTAAGAAATTACAATTTTCAATTAAAACATTTTTGCTTGAGTTAATTTCAATGTGATGAACTTCATATACATTGTCAATCGTTACATTTCTAAATGTGATGTTTTCACCATGAGCAAACATAAATCCAGCACGTAAAGATTTGAAATTAGGATCATCACTTCCGCCACAATCCCAAAGACCACCCTCAATAGTGATATTACCATTACCATTATAACCACTAAAACAATCATTAGGTTTACCATTCTGTGCAATTGTATAATCATCACCATCCAACCATATTCTAGCATCAGGATGACAATAAATATGGGTATCATTAAAAATGTATAATCTTTTTGTTGTTCGATATACACCTTTAGGAATATATAAATAGCCTTTTTGATCTAAAGCCTTTTGTAAAGCATCATGATCGTCATCTATTCCATTTCCTTTAGTTCCAAACTGATATACATTTTTAAATCCAACTAAGGAATTGGCAACGATTTCAGCTAGTTTACCATCTTTTTCCCACTCGATTAAAACATCGCCAACTGTTCTATATAATTTTTCATCAAAAGTCCTAATAAATTCATTTAAATATTCAATTAAACTATTTGTTAATTTCGTTTGTTGATTTACATGTTCAATCAATCTAATAACCTGTTGATAAATGCTTGTAGAATTGTCATAAGCTGAAGGTAAATATCTACCATAAGACTGCATAGGAAATTGATTTAAATAAGGGAATTGATTCATAGTTTTTACCTCCATTTTTAATAAACAAGCATAAATAAATCTTTTCTACATTCTTCATAAATTTCACTTTCAATTCGTATGAATGTTTCTCTATATTTATTTAGCATTTCTGAATATGTTTCTACACCTATTTTACCTAAATAGTGTTCTTTCATATTTCCAGTTTCATTTGTTTTTTGATCTAATTTTTGATTTCCAGTAGTGTCTTCATTGTTTCTACCATCTTGGAAACCACTATTTTCGTTTGTTCCATTTGCTTTGCCAACATCTTTTGATGTTCCATCACTTGTTGTTTTAGAATTCGCTTCATCATGAGTAACAGATTTATCGGTTGTATTACCGTTTGTATTAGATGATGTGTTTTCATCAATACTGATATTTTCCTCGTTATGATTTTTTCCTGTATTCTCATTTATTTTTGATGCATAACGAATAATTCCTTTGCCATCTTCTGTTGTGATATCTAACCGACCGTCAGGTGTATCCTCTTCTAACACACGTGCAAAATCATTTCCATCACTTGTGTTTTTATTGTTACCTTTTTTCGTTCCTGTTGTGTCTGATTTAGATGTGCCGTTATTATCAATTGTTCCGTCACTTACAATATTACCAGTTGTTTCATTATGGGTTGTTCCATCATTTTGAGTATTTGTTTCAAAACTTCCATTATCTTTTGTGTCAATATGAAACGTACCATTTTTATTTCCAACTTTATCAATATTATCATTACGAGTTCCATCCGTTGTATGGTCTTTTGTTCGATCCATAACAGTATTCATAAGTGGATCAAATTGAATTAGTTCACTTCTAAAACGTTGATTGTAATAAGGCATTTTTTCATTCATCCAATTTTCTAAATGAAACTTGAATAACTCAATCGTTTCGAAACCTATTTCCGTCATATAGAAACGTCTAACCCATTTTCTTTCAAATTCTTTTCTTTTTGATTCGTCAAAGAAAGGATAATCAAAATCAAATAAATGAGGTGTGCCAATCTCTATTTTTTCTTTAATAGATTTAGGAGGATAATCGTATTGTGAAAAGTGGTCTATATAATTATAAAGTTCATCACTATACAACGCCATGTTCTTCATCCTCCTCAAATTCACTATTTAAAATTTCAAACGGTAGATTATCAGTTCTCATTTTCACGTTCAAACCTTCTAATTCAGGATATAATTGGACAATCCTATCCCTAGCTTCTAAACGCGATTTCAACATAATGTTTTCAGATGCTTGTTCTTTTTCGTCTCCTGAAGTAGCTTCTGCACTTGTTAATCTTTCTTTCTTATCAATCGCAACATTACGAATACCAAGATAAGTAAGAAATTCAGACCAATACGCATTCTTTTGGTCATTAATTTTATCAACAACAAATGGAGCATCTGTTTTAAACACTTTAATAGAATTAGGATCAAAATGTTTATTTGCAACAATGACAGGAGCATTTCCTTCATATTGGTTATAGATATTCATAAGAGAAAATTTATTTGTGTCTTCAGCGCTTATCAATACTGGGGTTTTCTGTGCGTTTAAATTGATATCAATTAATTCCATTGCATTTGCTAATTTTTTAGCGAACATAATCACACTATCCATAGTAGGAATATGCAAATCATTGTTCCAAACAACTACACCTGTTTTATCTCTATCCATTAATTCAAGATTGTCTCCAAAATTATAAATTTCAAATTTACGATTTTCATAATCAGGTGTTGCCGTTGTAAACTTAGTTGGTTGTAAATATCGGTTAATATGTGTACCAGCTGTTCCATTTACCGCCATATATCCTAAATCTTTATCTTTATAAAAACCAACATAACCATGTGTATGAATCATCATTTCCATATAACGAGGATCAACTGTGTCAGGCAAGTTTTCCCACTCAAATAACTGGAATGTAAGTTGACTTAAATATTTAGCATAATGCCAATAATAGAAATTTCCAACATTCTCTTGTATCTGATTTGGATTCATATACATACTAATTTGATTAAACATCATATCACCTCATTGCTTAAAGAATAATTTCCAACATCATTTGTATGCCATAAAGTAATTCCTCTATCAAATACCGATTTCAACTCATTCATGTCTTCTGTATTAAAATCACCAACAATATTACAAGATTTTGTCTCAACATAATTCCAATTTTGTCTTGTATGAAAATTCGGTAGTTTAACTTCATTCTTTTTATAGCCAAACATTTTAAAGAAATCTTCTAGTTTTCTTCTGTATTCAGGTTTTAAAGTTTTCTTAATTAATGTTACACCATCATAACGATGTCCCATACTATAAGAGTTATTTGATCCCATTTTATTTAATTGTGGAGGAACATTTGAAATATCCTGTTGTTTCGCTTCTAATCCTTGTAAAGCTAATACAGTATTACCTGCACCTTTAACTGCGGAAACACCACTTTGTGCCGCTCCCATGATTCCACCTGCTCCACCTTGCATAACAGAACTTGCTCCACCTAAAATATTTTGACCAACACCAGCAACCCCATTAAAAATAATTTGTTGTTTTTGGTTTTCTAATGAGTTTTTATTTCCTTGCAAGTAAGCTGAAATTAATTCTGTAATAACAGGTATATCATTTGGGTTAATATTTACAATTCCATATTGATTATCTAAATGATTCGTAGATTCTGTTTTATTGTTATAATCTTGAATAGAATATGTAACATTGTTGCTTGTTCCAATACTTCCCTTTAAATTTAGATTCAAGTTTGATTGATAAATGTATTCTAATTTATAAGTAGAATGATTACCTTTCATATCATCCATTGTTAATAAAGTATAAGGATACATATATAACTTACTTTCCGAATAACTAGGAATACCATCATAACGTGAACCCAATGTAAATGTTTCTGTTTTAAAACGTTTAACATCTTTTACATATAACACATATAATTGTTTTCCAGCTTCACCAATAGATGTGTACTCAAATTTCTGATCGCTTTCAGTGAATCTTATATTTAAAGGTAGTTCTCCCCCACCTCTTACTTCAATTGGGCAACCAATACTTTCAGTCATAAAGATAGAAACAATATTATTTGTAGCACCTTCTAAACCATAAATTTCTGTTAAAAACTTTTCAGGGGTAGCTAATGGACTATCTTCTTCACCTTGCATATAGCTTATTCCTTCTCCATCTATTGTAAAAGGTAAAATATAATAACTAAATGGTTGCGCAATACCTGTATAAGTTGCCTCTGATTTTTTAGCATTTGTTCCATGCATTAATTCTTTTGCAATAACAACCATCCATTTAATACCTTTATTCGGCACATAATGGTTCAAATACACATCATCATATTCTAAACCGTAATTAAGTCCCTCATCAATTGTGTTTACAACAGGACTTCCATCACTATTCCATAAAGGACAATGTTCTCTCACCACAAAAGAAGGTTGGAATTTCATTTCAAACATCCAAGTATGTAAGACATCGATTTCAAAATATACATAAGTAGTGGAACTATTTTTTCGTGTTAATTTTGTAACAAAAGCATAAAACCATTTGTTATTGTATTCAGCATTCTGAAACATCATATAGCTAACATCACGTAAACTATCAATACTTGCATCTGCTGAAACATAAGATTTTCCATTATTTTCTACAAACGTTACTTCTCCCATAGAATGAACAGTCGGTCTTCCACTGAAATAAACAAATTGATCATTTCTATTGTCAAACCATCTTGTATTTTTATAATCATTAGAAAAGGGAACGCCTTTTTTAAAAAAGACGTTGCTCCCACTAACTGGTACGACTGCCATTTTAGACGCTCCTTTCTATTTCACTTCATACATTTCGAAATCTGACCATAAATTTTCATTGTCAAATTCATATTTTGATTGAGCAACTTTAATAATATCTCCTATAGAAACATGAATTAAAGTGTTTAAACTTCTATAAGTCCCATCACCTTCAATTTGGAAGACATCACCCGATCCTCCACCACTAACTTGTTCATGTTTTAAATGAATCCAATAGTTAGGAATACCTGTTCCAGTAACATGAATATTTTCACCTACTGAAACAGGATTAATTGTTGGTTTGGGAATCTTAGGGAGCAGTCACAGTTACTTTTGCAGTATCAGAAACAACTGTTTCCCCAACTTTAGCAGAGAATGTTACTGTTAATTTATCTGTTCCTGCTTCTTCAGTTGCATCAACATCTAATTTACCTGTTGCAGAATCAATTTTTGTTCCTGCTTTTGTTCCACCTGTTACTTCAAATTTCTTTTCAGTTACTGTTCCTTCACCTTCAGTTGTTCCAGAAAATGTTGTTGATTCACCAGCTTTTACACTAGCAGTTTTTGGATCAATTGTTGCTTTTGGTTCTGTTGGTGTTGGTGCATCAGCCGTACTAAATACAACCGCATTCTCAAGAGTTGAGCAAGAAAGAGTTTGCCATACATGGTAGAAGTAATTCCAGTATAAACCTTTTGCATTATACACATTTGTCATTTCAATGTTATTGTCGTAACACATGAACCAATCTTCATCAACAAGAGCCGCTTGTATTGTCGGATCAGCAAATTCATCAATAACCGTTACTTTACCCATGAAATCAGCTTTGCCCATATTGAATGCTGCCGCTAAAACTTCAACATCAATTTCCGCTTCTGTATCAGCCGTAATAAATAAATGTAGACCTTCAATTTCTGATCGAGTATGTACGCCTGTGTGATTATATTTACGAGAACCCATACCAAGTGTTAATTTACGAGCCGTTGCACGGATTTTCTTTACTAATTTTTTCCCCGAAGCTTCATCAGTAGGAGCTTCTACTTTTACATGATGGAAGAAGCCTTTTGCGTAAAACTCATCGATTAGCTTTCTCATGTATAAATACTCATCAACTTCAGCAGAGTTATAAAGAGCTTCAAAAATACCAGTAACAAAGTTATCTAAATTCTGATAAGAAACAAACGCCGCTTTTAATTCAGCTTGTGAAACAGTTTGCTCGTAGAAGTCTTCACGATTACGTTGATGGAAGAATGCTTTTGTATCAGGAATTTCACGTTTATAAAGAGTAGATTCCGCATCAGCAGGATCAAATTTCTTAGCTTTTGTAATATCTGTATAAATTTCTTCAATTGTGTAACCTAAAGGCATTGTTCCTTTTTTGAATTTACCAAGTGGATTGTTTAATGATTTATGTTTAATAACAACTAAACCAATACGATCTACCAATTGATTTAAAAAACTATTACGGTGTTCAGGTAAAGAGTTAATACCAATACCAACTTCACCAATATTTCGCTCGTCAGCTACTGGAACTGCTTTTGCATACGCTCCACCTAATTCATTACGAATCATATTTAATGTGTCAGCAGTTGTTTCAGCTCCCAACAAACCATTAACATCGTTCATGCTAATTTTAGCCATTTATTTTTCCTCATTTCTACTATTATATTATTTATCTGAAATAAGATAGATATCTTAC
>Ga0256796_1000823_pt1 | contig 12273 bp, 9 predicted proteins | sample MC6MC0947MT_FD_190209 | JGI IMG/M metagenome (GOLD analysis project Ga0256796, IMG submission 190209) | Metatranscriptome of enriched soil aggregate microbial communities from Iowa State University, Ames, United States - MC6-MC0947-MT... | ecosystem: Environmental > Terrestrial > Soil >...
CCGGCACCCGCGTGTTCCAGATCGACGTGGCTCCCACCGCGACGCACCCGCACGTCGGCGGCTTCGTGCGTGCGGACGCGCGAGTGGCGGCCGAGGCGCTGGTCGAGCGGCTCCGCTCGGCCGCATCCGACGTGCACCTCGCGCGGGAAAGTGCGCCTGCCGCGGACGAATCTGCGGATTCTGTCCGCGCGAAGCGCACATCTCCGCGCGAAGCGCACAAGCGCTGGCGCGAGACCGTCGACGTCGCCGCGGCCCGTGCGTATCCCGAGGGCGAGGCGCTCGCACCCGACGGACGCCTGGACCCGCGTTCGGCGGCGCGCCGCATCGCGGAGCTGCTGCCCGAGGACCGCGTGGTCGTCTCGGACGGCGGGCACTTCATCGGCTGGGCCAACATGTACTGGCCCGTCGCGGCACCCGACCGGATGATGATGGTCGGCACCGCGTTCCAGTCGATCGGCCAGGGCTGGCCGAGCGTGGTCGGCGCGACCCGCGCGCGCCCGGAGACCACGGTCGTGCTCACCTCCGGCGACGGTGGCGGCCTGATGGCGATCCCCGACCTGGAGTCGGCGGTCCGCGCGGCCGGCGGGCACGGGATGGCTGTGATCTGGAACGACGCCGCCTACGGCGCGGAGGTCAACCTCTACGGGCTGAAGGGCCTGGCCGAGGGTCCCATGCTCATCCCGCAGGTCGACTTCGCCGCGTTCGGCGAGGCCGTCGGCGCCGAGGGCGTCGTGGTGCGCACGCTCGACGACCTCGAGCGCCTGGCGTCGTGGGCATCCGAGGGCCCGGCGAGCCGCCGCTTCCTGGTGCTCGACCTGCGCATCTCGGGCAAGGTGATCGCCCCGTACCAGCAGGAGATCATCCGCGTGAACTCCTGACCCGCGGGGGACCCCTCAGTCCAGCTGCTCGATCCCCTGCAGCCGCACCTGCTCCAGATCCAGGTCGGCGGAGATCCGGTACACGACCAGATCGTCGACCGTTCCCGATCTGCGCAGGCCCCGCAGCACCTCGCGCTTGTGCTCGATCACGGCGAGCTTGAGCCGCGACATCTCCTCGTGGCGGATCAGCGGCGAGCGCTGCTCCAGATCGACCTCGGTCGATGTGGCGACCATCTGCAGCGTCACTCGGTCGCTGCTCGGCCCCGCCGTCCCGGCCTGGTCGCTGAGCTCGACGGAGCCGTCGGCGAGCGGGTCGGGAGAGTCCAGCAGAACCTCCATCGCGCCCACCTCGGCGTCGATCAGGGCGCGCTCCCTGGCCATCGCGCGCGCGTTGGCGAGTTCGAGGCGCTCGTAGCCGTCCCGGCGCAGGCGGTCGCGCACCTCGTCGCTGATCCCGTGCTCCGTGGCCAGCCCGTCGAGCGCAGCCATCGCCGCGCCGGAGATGGCGCGCTCGGCGAGCTCGTACTCCTCCGCCTCTCCGTTGTCGACGGGGAATCGAGCCCACCGCACGACCGCCGGCAGCAGCGGGCCCTGCACGAGCAGGCTGAGCAGGATCACTCCGGCGGTGACGAAGATGATGTCGTCGCGTCCGGCGAGGCGGATGCCCTCGCCGTCGGCGATCGGAACCGACAGCGCGATCGCCAGCGACACCGCGCCGCGCATGCCCGCGACGGTCGAGACGATCTGCATTCTGGTGCGTAGGCCCCTCGGATGCACTTGCCCTCCGCCGAGCCGCTGGAACGGCAGGGCGAGCAGCTGGAACAGGAAGCGCACCACGAGCAGCGTCACCCAGACCACGACGGTCGCGAGCAGCAGCCAGCCGATGGTCTGCAGCGATGTCTGGTGCGCCACCCACTGCACCTCCAGCCCGATCAGCACGAACAGCGCGCCGTTGAGCAGGAAGACCCCGAACGGCCACACCGCCTCGGCCTGCCGCCGGGATGCCGCGGTGGTGACCCGGGAACTCAGGTGGGCGGCGATGAGTCCCGCGACCACGACCGCGAGAACGCCCGAGGCGTGGATCATCTCGGCGAGCAGGAACGAGACGAACGGCACCAGCAGCATCGTCACGTTGATCGCGATCGTCGACGGCGTACGGCGCAGCAGCATCCACCCGGCCGCGGCGACCGCGGCTCCGACCAGGATGCCGCCCAGGTACGAGACGACCACCGTCCAGGCGACGATGAGCGGCGTCACCTGACCGCCGACAGCCAGCGACACCGCGATGGCGTAGAGCACCAGCGCCGTGCCGTCGTTGGTCAGGCTCTCGGCCTTGAGCTTCATGAAGCTGCGCCGCGGCAGCAGGCGGCCGAGCGCGGCGACCGCGGTGGCGTCCGGAGGCGCGACCGCGGCGCCGAGGATCAGCGCGATCTCCCACGGCAGGCCGAACAGCACGGCCACGCCGGCGACCGCGAACGCCGAGGCCACCACGAGCAGCGTGCTCATCGGCAGGATGTACCGGAAGTCGCGACGGATGGACCGCAGCGAGGTCGTCAGGCTCTCCCAGAACAGCATCACCGGCAGGAACAGCAGCAGCACGGTCTCCGGGGGCAGCTGGATCTCCCGCAGCGCCGGCACGAAGCCGAGGAGCAGGCCGAAGACGACCAGTACCAGCGGCAGCGCGATGCGCAGCCTCGGAGCGAGCATCGTCCCGACCAGGATCGTGAGTCCCAGCAGGACCGTGATCTCCAGACCTTCCATGCGCCACCTCATCCGCCGTCGCAGCGGACGCGACGTGCTCAGAGCACAGCGTCCGTCAAGGAGACGGTATTCCCGTGTGTCCTCCCGGGGAAGAGGGCGCCGTCACACCCACCCCTTGTCCTGGGCGATGCGCACCGCCTGGGCGCGATTCTCGGCGCCGGTCTTGCCGATCGCGGATGAGAGGTGATTGCGCACGGTTCCAGCCGAGAGGAAGACCTCGGATGCGATCGCCGCGGCCGATCTTCCGTCCGCGGCGAGGCGCAGCACCTGCCGCTCCCTGTCGCTGAGCGGATTCGCGCCCTCGAACAGGCTCTCCTCGGCGAGCGCCGGATCGAGCACCCGCAGCCCGGAGTGCACGCGCCGGACGGCGTCGGCGAGCTCCTCGGCGGGGGCATCCTTGGCCATGAAGCCCGCGGCACCGGCATCCAGCGCCGACCGCAGATAACCGGGACGCGCGAACGTCGTGACGATCAGTACGCGGGTCGACGGGCTCGCCGCGCGCAGCAGCCGGGTCGCCTCGATCCCGTCGACACCCGGCATCTGGATGTCCATCAGGCACACGTCCGGAGCGAGGAAGCCCACCATCGTCAGCGCCTCCGCTCCATCGGCCGCGACGCCGACGACGTCGATGTCCGGCTCCAGCGCCAGCAGTGCCGCGAGTGCACCGCGGACCAGCGCCTGGTCGTCGGCGATCACGATCCGAATGCTCACCAGGTGACCTCCACACGCGTTCCGCCCGTCACGGGCCTGACCAGCTCGAAGCGAGCGCCGGCGGCCGCGGCCCGCTCACGCATGCCGCGCACGCCGTTCCCCTCCTGGTCGCCCGCACCCCGCCCGTCGTCCTGGACGGCCAGCATGCCAGGCCGCACGGAGACGGTCGCCGTCGAGGCCTCGGCGTGACGGAGGATGTTCGTGGTCGCCTCGCGCAGGATCCAGCTGGCCGTCAGTCCCTGTGCGGGCGAGAGCGCACCGGGATCGCCGTCGACAACGGGCGTGACACCGGCAGACCGCAGCGCATCGGCGCTGGCCGACAGCTGCTCGGTCAGGGATGCGGCCCGTGCGCCCGCCACCGTCGCCCGCACGCCCGCGATCGCCTCCGCCGTCAGCGACTCGATCGCGGCGAGCTCGGCCTTGGCGCGCTCGGGCTCGGTGTCGATCAGACGGCGGGCGAGCTGCGCCTTGAGCTTCACCACGGTCAGCGAGTGCCCGATCAGGTCGTGCACGTCACGCGCCACGGCCTCACGGCCCTCGCTGGTCGCCAGTTCGAGCCCCAGCCGATCGGCGTCGGCGGAGCGGATGATCAGCCACGTCGAGACCGTGTTCACCACGCCCAGCAGGGCGATGATCGCGAGCACCGAGACATAGCTCAGTCCTCCCGGCATCAGGAGGATCCACAGCACGGTCACGGTCACCGCGCCGGCGAAGGTCACCCAGTGCGCGATCCGGTTCAGCCCGTAGGACGCGAACGACATGATGAAAGGCAGGAAGCTCAGCGCCGAGCCGCCCTCAGCCGGGACCGAGATCACCGCGCAACCGATCAGCCCGGCGAAGAACAGCCACTGGCCGGGCGCCGGCGGACGCCCGAGACCGCCTCCCGAGCTCATCCCCCGCATGAAGCCGAGGACGTACAGGGCGACGAAGGCGGCCATCGCCGCCCAGCCGACGATGATCCACCCCTCGGGCGCTGTCGAGCCCAGCAGCGCGATCACGGGATACGCCAGGAAGACCAGCCAGATCACGGCCATCAGCCAGCCGAACCGGTCCCAGGGGCTCTTCGGCCGGCCGTCTCGCCGCTCCGCCATCCACGTGGCGGGCAGCGAACCGGCCGCGGCCCGGATCGCCTCGGCGTCCCGGCCCGCGGCCGTCTCGTCGGTCTCCCGCATCATGAGTCCAACCTACTGACGCGCACCTGTCACCGGCGTGTCCGCGAGCGGCGCACCCCGGCGACGACCAGCACCGAGAACAGGGTGAGCCAGACGACCACGTTCAGCAGCGGCATCCAGAGCGGGTCGACCTGCCCCGTGGTGAGCACGCCGTCGGTGAGCGGCCACCGGCTGAGGGCCACGAAGCCGTAGAGCGGGGTGAAGCGGGCGATCGACAGCATCACGCCGTCCAGGGGCATGAACACGTTGCCGAAGAAGGCGAAGAAGGTCATCGAGATGGATGCCAATGCGGCTGCGGAGTCGGCATTGAAGAACAGTCCGACGCCCAGCCCGAACAGGCCGTACATCAGCCCGATGCCGAGGATGATCGCGGCGGCCGCGACCCAGCGCCAGGCGTCGTCCGCCTTCGCTCCGGTGAGCAGGCCGGCCGTGAACACCGCGACCAGCGCGAGGGCGGCGAACGTCACCGAGGTGATGAGCTTGGTCAGGGCGTAGCCGACCGTTCCGAGCGGCGTCATGGCCAGCTGACGACCCCACCCCTGCTTGGACTCGGTGGCGGCCAGTGAGGTCAGTGAGCTCATCGCGACGGCTGTGCCGTAGGCGGCCATGGAGATCATCACGTAGAAGGACACGTTGCCGTGGCCTGCGGACTGCGCCCCGTACGCGGCGCTGGCGCCGAAGAGGATGTACATCACCACCGGCATCGCCAGTGTGAACGCGAGCGTGTACGGGTTGCGCAGCTGGCGCAGCGCCTCGATGCGGAGCATGGTCGGTGAGATGCCCTTGCGCGGGAAGCGCAGAGCACGCGGCGTGCGGGTGAAGGCGGGGGTCGAGGTGGTCATGGTCAGTCCTCCGTCAGGGCGGTGAAGGCGGTTTCGAGGGTGGGAGCCGTGATCTCCAGATCGTGCGCTCCCGCGGCGAGGAGCGCAGCGGCCACGGCATCCGAGTCGGCCGCGCGCAGGGTGAGCCGATCCGCGTCCACGCGCAGCTCGGTCACGTCGTCACGATCGCGCAGGGAGGAGAGGATGCCCTCGGCGCCGGTCTCCGGCAGGCTCGCGGCGACCGTCCTGGCGCCGAGCCCGGCGCGCAGCTGCGCCGTGGGCGCGTCCGCGACCACTCGGCCGTGGTTCATGACGACCGTGCGGCGGGCGAACTGCTCGGCCTCCTCCAGGTAGTGCGTGGCGAAGACGATGGTGCGCCCGGCATCGGCATCCGCTCGCATGACGTCCCAGAAGTTGCGGCGGGCGGTCACGTCCATGCCGGCGGTGGGCTCGTCGAGCACGAGCACGTCGGGGTCGGCGACCAGGGCCAACGCGAACTTCACGCGCTGCTGCTCGCCACCGGAGCACTTCGAGACCCGGCGGCGCGCGATCTTCTCGAGATCGGTACGGGCCAGCACCTCGGGCACACGCCCGAGCGCGGCCCTGCCGTGCAGCGAGGCGATCAGGCGCACGGTCTCGCCGACGGTGAGGTCGGAGAGCAGCCCGCCGGTCTGCAGCACGGCGGCGATGGAGCCGTCGGCGGTGGCGCGCGAGGGGCGGCCTCCGAGCACCCGTGCGGTCCCCTCGTCGGCGTCCGTGAGTCCGAGCAGCATGTCGAGCGTGGTCGTCTTACCCGCACCGTTCGGCCCGAGCAGCGCGACGATCTCGCCGCGGCGGATGACGAGGTCGACCCCGTCGACGGCCTGCACGCGGCGGTCGCCCGCGCCGTAGCCCTTGCGCACGCCGCGCAGTTCGATCACGGCGTCCTGCTGATGCGCGTCCCGGATGGCGGGAGCGGGGGTGACCCGCGTCTGCGGTTCTGCTGTCGTCTGCATGCATCCAGCGTCGTCGGCGCGGGCGCCGGACACCGGAGGGCGATGTCATGAGGTCGGCATGACAGATGTCATGCCGACCCGACGTCAGGATGCCGGGAGGAGTGCGCCCTCGAAGAACTCGGAGAACCGGTCCGCGGCATCCAGCGGCAGGATCGCCGCCACGTACTGGTCCGGGCGCACCACGACGACCACGCCGTCGCGGGAGAGCTCGCGCACCTCGAAGATGTCGTCCTGGCACCACACGGTCGGGGCCGCGGAGTAGACCTTCTCCCAGTCGATCAGCCCGAAGGGCCCGGTCTGCGGGCGGAACAGCGCCGGCGCGTCGGTGAACTCGAACTCGTCGTGACGCTGCTGGTAGATCGCCTTCACGTCGAACACGGCGTCCACGTCGCCATCTCGCGGCGTGTAGCGCGCGAACACGGGCGTCACGGCATCCGCCCAGGCCGCCAGCTTCGTGGCATCCGCGTCGGCGAAGGCGTACACGCGCCAGCGCCCGTCGGCCGTCGCGTGGTGGCCGAGGTGCACGGCGTTGCCGTCGCTGACCCGGGTGACCTGGGCCGACTTGAAGCGCTTGCCGAGCGGGAACCCGACGGCGAGCTCCTGTTCCGATGCGCCGTCGACGATCATGGACGGCTCGTACTGCGTCATGAACCCGGAGGGGAACTCCGCCGTGCCCAGGTAGAAGGTCGCGAGCTCCTGCGGGTCGGAGATCTCCTCGGGCTTGCGTGCCATGAGCGAGGACCACTCCTTGTCGAAGTCGATCAGTTGCTGGGCGACGGGACGGCGCTCGGCGCCGTAGGTCGAGAGCAGCTCCTGCGGAGCGCGCCCGCTGAGCACGTGCCCGAGCTTCCAGCCCAGGTTGAAGCCGTCCTGCATGGACACGTTCATGCCCTGGCCGGCCTTCGCGCTGTGCGTGTGGCAGGCGTCGCCGGTCAGGAAGACGCGGGGGTGCCGGTCACCGTCCAGCGCGTCGTCGAACCCGTCGGTGACCCGATGGCCGACCTCGTAGACGCTGTGCCAGGCGACCTGCTTCACGTCCAGCGTGTAGGGGTGCAGGATCTCGTTGGCCTTCTGGATGACGACCTCGAGCGACGTGTGCTTGACCTGGCGGTTGTCGCCCTCGGCGACCGCGCCCAGGTCGATGTACATCCGGCTCAGGTAGCCGCCCTCGCGCGGGATGTGCAGGATGTTGCCCGCCTCGGCGTTGATCGCGCACTTGGTGCGCCAGTCCGGGAAGTCGGTGTTGACCAGCACGTCCATCACGCCCCAGGCGTGCGCCGCCATGGCGCCGACGTGCTTGCGGCCGATCGCCTCGCGCACGCCGCTGCGGGCGCCGTCGCAGCCCGCGACGTACTTGGCGCGGATGGTGCGCTCCTCGCCCTCGCGGGGGCCGGCGGTGTGCTTCACCCGCACCTCGACGGGGTACTCCCCCTCGTCATGGACCGTGAGGCCCACGAACTCGACGCCGTAGTCGGGGACGATGCGTCCGGGGCCGTGGGCGGCGGCCTCGGCGAAGTAGTCCAGCACGCGCGCCTGGTTCACGATCAGGTGCGGGAACTCGCTGATCTTCAGCCCGTAGTCCTCGGTGCGCGAGGTGCGGATGATGTTCTCGCGGTTCTCGGGGTCGGGACCCCAGAAGTTCATCCAGCCGATGTTGTACGCCTCGGCGATGATCCGCTCGGCGAACCCGAACGCCTGGAAGGTCTCGACGCTGCGCGGCTGGATGCCGTCGGCCTGACCGAGCTCCAGGCGCCCGGCGCGGCGCTCGATGATGCGCGTGCTCACGGTCGGGAACTGCGACATCTGTGCGGCCAGCAGCATGCCCGCGGGACCGGAGCCGACGATGAGCACGTCCATCTCGTCGGGGAGATCCGCCGGGCGGTCGATGCCCAGTCCTTCGGCGGGGAGCACGCGGGGCTCGCCGGACACGTAGCCGTGGTGGTGGAACTGCATCGTCGGGTCCTTCCCTGGACTGCATCGTCAGGTCTTGCGCGGCAGGAACGGGTGTTCTATATTCGAACACACCGTTCTACTATTGAACAGATCGTATATGACGAGCGGATGCCCTGACAAGAGCCGCCCGCGACCGAAGGAGCACCCGTGCCCGCCGCCCCCGCCTCGCAGACGCTGAGCCGCGGCATCCGGATCCTGGAGATCCTCGCCGACGGCCCCCTCTCGATCGACGAGGTCGCCGCGCGGCTCGACGTGCATCGCTCGATCGCCTATCGACTCCTGCGCACGCTCGAGGATCATCGGCTCGTGGCGCGCAACGCGTCGGGGCTCGCGGCGCTCGGCCCCCGGATGGCGGCACTGGCCGCGGGGGTCGCACACGATCTGCAGGCCGAGGCACTCCCCGAGCTCACGGCGGTCGCCAACGAGTTCGCCCTCACCGCGTTCCTGGCGGTGCTCGACGGCGACGAGGTCATCACGCTCACCAGCGTCGAGCCCCGCCATGCGGTCGCGAATGTCGCGCAGCGGCCTGGCACGCGGCATCCGGTCACGGCCGGGGCGCCGGGCAAGGCGATCCTCTCGCAGTTGGCGGATGCCGACTGGCCGGGCGTCTCCGCGGCACTGCGCACCGAGGTGGCAGAGGCGCGTGCCCGCGGCTACGCGACCAGCCATGACGAGGTCATCCCGAATCTGCACTCGATCGCCGTGCCGCTCTCACTGCGCGGCCGACGCCCGGCCGCACTGGCCGTCGTGCACGTCGCCTCCCGGCATCCGGACGCCGAGATCGCCGTCCGGCTGCAGGAATCGGCGACCGCGATCCGCGAGGCGCTCGGGGGCTGATCGGTCTGCCCGCGGGCATCCGTTCCGCCGCAGAGACGCACAGGAAGCGCTCAGTCCTCCACCACCTGCACCACCTGCGTGTCGCCCGTGCCTCGGCCGATGCCGGAGTAGACCTCGGGCCTGGCGCGCTTCAGCCAGACGCCCCAGGCGATGCCCACCAAGCCGGGAACGATCACCAGCGCGGGGAGAAGGAAGGTGGCGAGCGTCGGCTCCGACTGATCCAGCAGCACGTTGAAGTTCGCGAGGATCAGGATCAGCACCACCACCAGCACGATGCCCGAGATGATCGGGGCGATCAGGCGCGAGCCGACGCCGACGTCCCGGTGGTTCTGCCTGAAGTAGCCGACCACGGCGAAGGCGACGACCGCCATCAGCAGCACGAGGCCCAGCGCACCGGTGTTGGTCAGCCAGGAGAACAGCGTCACCACGGGGAACAGCGGTCCCAGCTCGGAGCCGGCGCCGGCGATCGCGAAGATCACGATCACGACGATCGCCAGCATGGTCTGGGCGATCGACCCCGCCCACGGAGCACCGTTGCGCACTGCCGACAGCCGCACCGGAAGCACACGCTCTCTGCCGAGCGAGAACAGGTAACGGGCGACCGCGTTGTGGAACGAGACGAGCGCGGCGAACAGGCTGGTGATGAACAGCACCGAGGTGATGTCGACGAAGAGCACTCCGATGTGCTCGGCCACGAAGCCGAAGAAGAGCGGCGGGCCGGCTTCCTCGGCCGTGATCCCGCCCGAGGTGATCTTCGACGGGCCGACGGCGAGTGCGAGCGCCCAGGACGACAGCGCGTAGAAGCCGCCGATGATCAGCACTGCGCTGAAGGTGGCACGGGCGACGGTGCGCTTGGGATCCTTCGCTTCCTCGCCGTAGATCGCGGCGGACTCGAAGCCCATGAACGCGGCGATGCCGAACACCAGGACTGCGCCGATGCCCGGCGTGAACAGCTCGGTCGGAGAGATCGGCTGCGCGGTGAAGCCCTCGGTGGGCTGCGCGAACGCGACGACGTCGAACACCAGCACGGCCACGAACTCCAGGCTCACGATCACGCCCAGCACCTTGGCCGACAGATCCACCCGGTTGACGCCCATCACGGCGACGACGGCGATGCACACCAGCACCGGAGCCCACCACGGCACGTCGACGCCGAGCTTCTCGTTCAGCAGCATCGACACCTGGAACCCGAACATGCCGTAGATGCCGATCTGCATGCAGTTGTACGACACCAGCGCGATCAGCGATCCCCCCACGCCGACAGGTCGACCGAGACCGCGTGCGGCGTAGGAGTAGAAGGCGCCGGCGTTCGTGATGAAACGGCTCATCGCCGCATAGCCGATCGCGAACACGGCGAGCACAGCACCCAGCAGCACATAACCGATCGGCACCGCGGTCGACCCGGTGACCGAGTAGGCGGTGGTCACGCCGCCTGCGACGACCGTCAGCGGAGCGGATGCCGCGATGATCATCACCGTGATGGACGGGACGCCGAGTCGCCCCCGACTCGTGGAGGTGGGAGAGGTCTGTGCGAGATGGGCGCTCATGGGAACTCCTGCGTTCGTGAGTGCGTCGGGTGGATGCCGTCCATCGTCATCCGCGCGGTTCCGCTGATGTTGTCATCGCGCGCATCCGTGTTGTCCGCTCGCGCAGGCATCACCCGGAACCACCTAGGGTACTGGTGTGACCAGCTCTCCCGGGCGCGAGGCACTGCTGCGCGCCACCGTATCCGTCGTCGCCGACAGCGGCCTCCGCGCGCTCACCTACCGCGAGGTGGCGGCACGAGCGGGCGTCTCGCACGGTCTGGTGCGCCATCATTTCGGCTCACGAGACCAGCTGATCGCCGCCGCACTCGAGTTCGCCATCGCGGAGAGCCTGCGCGAGACGAGCATGGATGAGGCACCCGCGGATGCTGCGGAGTTCGCGGCCGGCATCGAATCCCTGGCGGCGCGCAGCACAGACGCGCAGGCGTTCCAGTACGAGCTGCTGCTGGAGTCACGGCGCCGCCCCGAGCTGCGCGAGCACGTGGAGCGCTACTACGAGACCTACCGCCTCGCCAACCGAAGGCGTCTGACCGAGCTGGGAGTGCAGGACGAGGAGCTGATCGACGCGATCTGGTTCGCGCTCGACGGCATCGTGCTCAAGCAGCTCACGCTGGGCGGAGGCGAGGACATCGATCGGGTGCTCGCTCGCATCCGCCGGCTGATCACGGAGGCAGCCCGCTCCGCCTGATCCGCGAACGATTCGCTTGACTATCCATTTGGATAGTCTTACGCTCAGGTCCACACCTCAGGACCAAAGGCGGTTTTTCATGGCTGGCACCACCCCTCCCCGCGTCGCGATCGTCGGAGCCGGATTCGCCGGGCTCGTCGCGGCGCGCGAGCTCGAAGCAGCGGGCATCGACGTCGAGATCTACGAGGCGCGCGACCGTATCGGCGGGCGCGCCTGGACAGACGAGCGTCTCGGACATCAGCTGGAGATGGGCGCGACGTGGGTGCACTGGATGCAGCCGTTCGTGTGGACCGAGATCACGCGCTACGGGCAGGGCATCCACCCCAGCCCGATCGCCGACGACGCGTACTGGCTCAGCGACGGCGAGGTGCACCACGGCACAGAGGCCGAGCTCGACGAGAGACTCGCCCGCCCGCAGGAGCGCATCTTCGAAGGGTCCCGCGAGTTCTTCCCCTACCCGCACGAACCGCTGGGTGTGCTCGACTCCGGCGATGCGCACCTCATCGAGCGCTTCCGCGCCGCGGACCAGGGCAGTGTGCTCGACGCGCTGCGAGGCGGGGACTTCACCCAGGAGGAGATCGACCTCGCCGACGCGTACTGGTCCGCCGGCTACAACGGCCGCACCGCGACGGCGTCGCCGCTGATGGCCAAGCACTGGGCGGCGCTCAGCGATCACCGCCTCTCACTGCTCGACGAGCAGACCCTGCGCTTCAAGCTCGACGGCGGCATGCAGGGCATCTACCGCGCGATCGCCGCCGACCTGCGTGCACCGATCCGGCTCAGCACCGCTGTGACCGCCGTCGCCCACGACGCCGACGGCGCTCGCCTCACGCTCGCCGACGGGACCGCCGTCGCAGCGGATGCCGTGATCGTCACCGCCCCGCTCGGCGCCCTGGACGGCATCGCCTTCTCC
>Ga0256796_1000841_pt1 | contig 12153 bp, 10 predicted proteins | sample MC6MC0947MT_FD_190209 | JGI IMG/M metagenome (GOLD analysis project Ga0256796, IMG submission 190209) | Metatranscriptome of enriched soil aggregate microbial communities from Iowa State University, Ames, United States - MC6-MC0947-MT... | ecosystem: Environmental > Terrestrial > Soil >...
GTCAGTTGTAACAAACTTACAAGCAAACTTTGAAGAGTATTGTGAAGAACTATAATATTGTTCATGATGAATGACCATTGCTTCACATGGTGACATAAAAATTTGGTTAAAGTGATTAAAACACTTTAGCCAAATCCTTTTATAATTTTTGCAATATTGGCTAAATAAGTAGCGATATTGGGTGAAGAGTACTAAAAGATGGGAGGCAGTCGGCCTGAAGAAATTTTCAATCGGCTATCGAACTTTAAAAACAGCAATTGGTGCAGCCATCGCGATTGCCATTGCTCAATATTTTGATTTAGCCTCGTATGCATCTGCTGGTATTTTAACGATATTATGTGTACAGCCAACGAAGAAGAAATCTATTCATGCAGCATATACACGATTGGTTGCAAGTATAGTGGCTATGATTTTTGCTTTTATGAGCTTTGAGCTTTTTTCCTACCAGCCACTTACATTAGCAGGTATGCTAATACTCTTTATCCCAACGATTGTGTCTTTAAAGGTTGCAGACGGATTTATTTCTAGTGTCGTGATTATTATGCATATTTACGCCGCTAAAAGTTTTTCGATGGAACTTGTTTATAATGAATTAGCGTTAATGGTTATCGGATACGGAACAGGTATAGCCATTAATATGTATATGCCAGACATTCAAAAGGAATTAAATTACTATAGAGTTAAAATAGAGGAGCTATATAGCAAGATATTTTTAGAAATTGCAAGCTATTTAAGGCAAGGAGATACATTATGGGATGGGCATGAAATCATTGAAGCAATAAGAACATTAGATGATGCAAAGTCCTTGGCATTTAAAGATGTTGAAAACCATTTTACGAGACGTAAAAATGATTACTATATGTATTTCGATATGCGAGAAAAGCAGCTAGAAATTATCGAAAGAGTATTACCGAAAATTACAACTTTACCTGTTATAGTACAAGAGGCTGAAATTGTGGCAGATTTTTTACAAGACCTTGGTGGACATGTTCATTCTGGAAATACAGCACGACATTATCGGGAAAAGCTAGAACAAGTGAAACATGACTTCTCTCAGCTACCATTACCGCAAAACCATGAGCAATTTATCGCTCAAGCCGCACTCTATCAGTTTATCGAGGAAATGGACAGGTATTTAGAAATAAAGCAATCATTTAAGGGTTTAAAGGTTAAAAAAGAGCGCCCACAGTAGTGTGGACGCTACAATCTTCCCTTAAACTAGCATTGATAATCCGAATGCTAGAGATGAGATTAGCATGATTGCTACCATAGTATAAACAACGATCTTTTGAAACTTTTTATTACTCATATGCTCGTTCGCTCCTTCTTTTCTTATAAATAGTTTATCAAATCTGAAAAATTTCTCAAGTAGTAGAGTTTTGACAAAAAAGTCTGTAAAATAGAGTATGTACCATAACAGAAGGAGATGTCACCATGGAGAAGATAGATCATATTGGGATTGCGGTGCGCGATCTTGATGAACGCATTACATATTATACAGAAACTTTAGGTTTAAAGTTGTTGAAAGTGGAAGAAGTAGAATCTCAACAAGTTCGTGTTGCATTTATCGACGCAGGCAACGTGAAATTGGAGCTATTAGAACCAATGAGTGAAAAAAGTGCCATTCATGGATTTATTGAAAAACGTGGAGAAGGTATTCACCATGTTGCTTTCGGTGTGACAGGTATTCGCGATCGTATGGCAGAGCTTCGAGAAAAAGGTGTACGTCTTTTATCGGAAGAGCCAGGACCTGGTGCTGGAGGTGCAGAGGTTGCGTTCATGCATCCTAAATCTTCGTTCGGGGTGTTATATGAATTATGTGATAAAAGTGGAAAAGGGGATAAGTGATTAATATGGATATGTTCGACAAAATCAATGACTTGTATGATCGTAAGACGGTAATTGAACTTGGTGGTGGCTATGAGCGCATCGAAAAACAACATGAAAAAGGGAAATTAACAGCTCGCGAGCGTATTGACTTGTTACTAGATGAAGGTACATTTTTCGAAATCAACCCATTTATTACACATCGTACTGTTGACTTCGGGATGGATAAAATGGAAGGCCCTGGTGATGGTGTTGTAACTGGTTTCGGTAAAATTAACGGACGTCCAGTATACTTATTCTCTCAAGATTTCACAGTGTTTGGCGGAGCACTTGGTGAAATGCATGCGAAAAAAATGGCGACAGTCATGGACCTTGCAGCAAAAAATGGCACACCATTTATTGGTATCAACGATTCTGGTGGCGCACGTATCCAAGAAGGTGTTCTTTCACTAGATGGCTATGGTCATATTTTCTACCGTAATGCGATTTACTCGGGTGTTATTCCGCAAATCTCCGTGATTATGGGTCCATGTGCTGGAGGAGCTGTATATTCTCCTGCAATTACAGACTTTATCTTAATGGTGGATAAAACATCTCAAATGTTTATAACAGGACCTAAAGTTATAGAAACAGTAACAGGTGAAAAAATCTCTGCTGAAGATTTAGGTGGTTCAAAAGTAAACAATGCTGTAAGTGGAAATGCCCATTTCCGTGCACCATCTGAAGAAGAAGCGATTAATGAAATTAAAAAACTATTAAGCTATTTACCACAAAACAATAAAGAAAAAGCACCTCGTCAAGCTCGACCAGAGGGGGATGACTACCGTCCTGAAATCGTGGATACGGTGCCAATTGAAACAACGCGTCCTTATGATGTACGTAAAGTCGTAGAGCAAGTAGTCGATGAAGGTTCTTTCATGGAAGTCCATGCAGAATTTGCGAAAAACGTAGTAGTTGGTTTTGCACGTATTGCTGGTGAATCGGTTGGTCTTGTTTGTAACCAACCAAAAGTACTTGCTGGAGGATTAGACATTGATTCTTCCGATAAAACAGCTCGTTTTATTCGTACTTGCGATGCGTACAATATCCCCATCATTACATTTGAAGACGTTTCTGGTTTCTTCCCAGGAGTTAAACAAGAACATGGTGGAATCATTCGTCATGGCGCGAAAATCCTTTATGCTTATTCAGAAGCCACTGTACCAAAAATTACAGTGATTTTACGTAAAGCTTATGGAGGCGCTTACGTTGCACTAAACTCTAAATCGATCGGTGCGGACCTTGTATTTGCTTGGCCAAATGCTGAAATTGCAGTTATGGGGGCTGCTGGAGCTGCAAACATCATTTTTGCCCGTGAAATTGCGAAATCAGATGATCCAGAAGCAACACGTGCCGCAAAAATTGAGGAATATAAAGAAAAATTTGCGAACCCATATGTTGCAGCATCTCGCGGTATGGTAGACGATGTTATCGATCCACGGGATACACGTATCAAACTGATTCAAGGTCTTGATATGTTATCAAATAAACAAGAAACACGTCCTGAGAAAAAACACGGTAATATTCCGTTGTAAAAAAAGTACGAGCCTAGTAACCTTTTGTTGCTAGGCTTTTTATTTCCAAAAAATAGTATGCAATATAATCAATGATAATTGAAACGTTTTTCCTTTTCATCCGTACTGATATATAAGAGGAGTTGATATGAATGGAATGGAAGCAATTACAACAAGAGCAAGAAGAGATTCATACACAACTAAGAAAATCAGCAAGGCTAAACGAGCAAGGTCTGTTAATTGACAAGCAGATTGACCATACACAACAGGAAATCGACAAACATTCTATGACACTCAATCAAATTAGGTCAAAACTGGATAAATTAGACGGTTTCTCATTTATGAATATGATTCGTACTTGGACGGGGCAACAAGATGAATTACGGGCTGAAAAAATTGATAAAGCGGCCATTCTTGAATTAAAGATTAAAGAAGCAAAGCAAATGCAAACGGATTTAACCGAAGATAGGGTGCAAGTAACTAATAAATTAGCTCTTATTGATGACATGGCGTTACAAGGCGCACTTCAACTGATCAAGGCAAAAAAGAAAGGCTATTTACAAATTCATAATCCTGCACAGGCAGAGAAACTTGAGCATTTAGCTCAGGAGAAAATGCTAACAAAGCAACTGATGGCTGAAATCCAAGAAGCGGAGGATGCAGGAGAGGTAGCTCTGACAAAGTTGGGGCAAGCAGCTGCTTCACTTCATTCGGCCAGCGGATACTCGACTTGGGATACATTCTTTGGTGGGGGGCTTATCGCTACACACTTAAAGCATGATGCACTTGATCAGTCCGAAAATTATTTACATAGTGCCCAAATTGCGTTGCAACGTTTTCATAATGAATTATTAGATGTTCATGAAATGTCAACAAAGTCACTACAAGTCGAAACAGATGGTTTTGTTAAATTTGCGGACTACTTCTTTGATGATATCTTTTCGGCTTGGTCGGTCCATTCTAAAATTTCAACCGCAAGAGAACAGGTTTCACGTGTCCAAGATGATGTACATAATACAATTTGGCGCTTACAAGATAAACATAATAAAGCAAATAACTATCTACAAACAATTGAACAAGAACAAGGGGCAATTTTCAATGCCTAAGTAGAGTCTGAGATTAATTTCTCAGACTTTTTATGTAGGTAGCATTGTTGAACGATTTCAACTCTTCTGAGGTTGTGCTAAAATAATACCTATACTATAACGTGGAAAAACACGTAAACTAAGGGAGTTTTACAACATGACAAGTCGTTTAGTAGAAGAATTTTTTGAGCTCGTTCAAATTGATTCAGAAACAAAATATGAACAAGAAATAGCGCCAATTTTAGTCAATAAGTTAACAGCACTCGACTTTACAGTGATCCAAGATGACGCACATACACGCAATGGGCATGGAGCAGGCAATATTATTGCCACATTAAAAGGGACATTGGATGTAGAACCAATCTATTTTACTTCTCATATGGATACGGTTGTTCCAGGTAAAGGCATAAAGCCATCATTACGTGAAGATGGTTATATTGTATCAGATGGAACAACGATTTTAGGTGCAGATGATAAGGCAGGCTTAGCAGCACTATTAGAAATGGTAAAACGCTTAAAAGAGCAAAATATCGCGCATGGAGATATTGAGTTTATTATTACTGCAGGTGAGGAGAGTGGTCTTGTTGGTGCCAAAGAATTGGATCCATCTATCATCAAAGCAAAATATGGCTTTGCTGTGGATAGTGATGGCAAAGTAGGAGGCATCGTGACAGCAGCACCATTCCAAGCGAAAATTTTTGCGAAGGTTATCGGTAAAACTGCCCATGCAGGGGTTGCTCCAGAAAAAGGAATCTCAGCGATTACAGTTGCTTCAAAATGTATTGCGCAAATGAAGCTAGGTCGATTAGATGAAGAAACGACAGCCAATATTGGCCGTTTTGAAGGTGGACAGGCGACAAATATTGTTTGTGACGAAGTGACTATTCTAGCTGAAGCACGTTCTATTGACCAAACTAAACTAGATGCACAAACAAAGCATATGAAGGAAACATTTGAACAAGTATCCGCTTCATTAGGGGCACGAGCTGAAGTTGAAGTGAAGCTCATGTATCCAGGATTCCGTGTAACAGAATCAGACAAAGTCGTTCAAGTGGCAATGGCAGCAGCGCGTCAAATTGATCGTACACCTACACTAGGAATTTCGGGTGGAGGATCTGATGCAAATGTTATTGCAGGCTTTGGTATTCCAACCGTAAATTTATCTGTAGGCTACGAAGATATTCATACGACAAATGAAAAAATTCCAGTTGAAGAATTAGAGAAATTAGCAGATTTGCTAGTTGAAATCGTTAAAGAATCAGCGAAAAAATAATAGTCTAATTTGAAGGATGTGACCGCATGGAAAGTGTAAAAGCAGTAGTTTTTGCTTGTGGTACAGAGGAATATGCAGTGCCTGTAGAGCAAGCGATTTCAATTGAAAAATTAGAGCAAGTAACACCTATTCCTCATTTACCTAACTATCTTTTAGGTTTTACAAGAATTCGTGGGGAGCTAGTGCCTGTTCTAGATTTTGAACGAATATTGTACAATCGTTCATCCAATACAGCAACTTCTCGTGTCATTGTATTGAATACAGATGTTGTTAATTATGGATTACTTGTAACTGAAGCTCGTGAAATTCTTGATTTTGATGAGTCGATACTTCAACAATTAGGTCTTGTTAATTATAGTAAAACGCGTTATTTTACAGCTGTGGCAAACCTTGAAAATAGAATGATTACGTATGTTGACCCAAAAATTCTCGTCAATTCCTTAGAGGGTATTCGTGAAATTATCAATTATTTACACAAAATGCTCGAAAATGAAAAAGAAAACGTAGAGGCTTAAGCTTCTACGTTTTTCTTATGTTCGAGTAGTAAAAATAACCTGTTTACGATTATTTGTAAAAGAGGAATCATTCAATAATTATGCATTATACCTAGAGACATACAATTGCTAACAGCGTATCATAAAGGATAAGAAAACAACTGTAAAAGGCAAACTTTACCGAAAGGGAAGGACGCAAAGCCGTGAGTCTAAACACTATTTCCAGTGTATGATCGTCAGGTTGCCAGGTTCTGTTCTAGGAGCCTAGGCGAATAGAATGGAGTTACTAAGTATGAAAAAATACGTTTCCCTGAAAGTATGGATAGCAATAGTAGTAATTATTGTAAGTGCATTAAGCGTAACCAGTGAAGAGGTAGATGCTATGGTAATAGGGGACAAGGCAACTTGGCTATGGGATACATCCATTATCATTGAGGATCAGGAAAATATTCTCTTATTTTTAGAAAACCAACATGTCAATAAAGTTTATTTGCAAATCAATCCAGACATAGCCAGTGATATATATAAGCATTTTATTAGCCATGCAGCTGCTAGTGGTATACGCATTTATGCCTTGGACGGTGCTGCAAGTTGGGTTTCAGCAGAGGGCAATCAAAATCTGAACGACCTTTTTAATTGGGTATCAACATATAATAATGATTCAGCTGAATCGGAACAATTTTCTGGCGTTCACCTGGATGTAGAACCGTATTTAAATAGCGGTTGGAGCTTTGATCAAATGCAAACAATTGAATCTTATCAAGCACTTTTAATGCAAGCCAGGGAGAAAGCCAATCAAATACAACTACCTTTAGAAGTAGATATGCCATTTTGGTTTGATGACATTCATTTCAACAACTCTTTTGGAAAAGGTTTGCTAGCTGAGTGGGTAATCGATCATGTGGATAGTGTTACAATCATGGCGTATCGAGACAAAGCAAAAGATATAATTGCCATTGTAAAACATGAACTTGCTTATGCCAAAAAGGTCAATAAATCTATAGTGGTAGGTGTGGAAACTGGAGCTTCGGAGGAAGGGGAAAATATTACCTTTTATGAGAACGGAGAAGTCTATATGAATGAACAACTTTCATTGGTTCAACAGCATTATAGAAATAATACAGCCTTTCATGGAATGGCTATTCACTATGTTGAAAATTGGATGAACATGCAACCATAAAAAAAAGCCCTTCCGGTAAAAATGGAAGGGCTTTTTCGTGTCATTAAGACAGACGACCACTATAGTCTTCAAATTTAAATTCACGAATAACTTTAATGCCTTCTTCATCATTGTAAGCAACGATTGAAGGTAAGTTGACACCGTTAAACATATGATTTTTCACCATTGAATAATGGGCCATATCCGTAAATACAAGACGATCACCTGGTTTTAATGGCTGCTCAAATGAATAATCGCCAATTACATCACCAGCAAGACATGTAAGTCCACCTAGGCGATATGTGTGGGCTAATTCATTGGCTTGACCAGAACCGATAATCATTGGACGGTATGGCATTTCAAGTACGTCAGGCATATGACATGTTGCTGACGTATCTAAAATAGCAAGATCCATCCCATTTTCTTGGATATCAAGCACGGTAGCTACTAAATAACCAGTATTAAGGGCTACTGCTTCACCTGGCTCTAAATATACAAGCAGGTTATATTTTTCTTGCACATAATTAATGATGTTCACAAGCTTCTCTACATCATAATCTTCACGCGTAATATGGTGGCCACCACCAAAGTTCAACCATTTCATTTGGTGTAAAACATCACCAAATTTTTCTTCTACTACTTCAATAATACGCTCTAACGTATCTGAATTTTGTTCACACATCGCATGGAAGTGTAAGCCATCAATACCGTCAAGCTGGGATTTATCAAAGTTAGCTAAAGTTGTTCCAAGACGGGAATTCGTATAGCAAGGATCGTAAAGTGCTGTTTCAATTTCCGAGTACTCAGGATTCACACGAATACCACATTCAATTGTTTTACCAGCAGTTTTCACTTTATCCTTGAACTGAGCCCATTGGTTAAATGAGTTAAACACGACGTGATCCACATAGCCAAGAAGCTCGTCCATTTCATGTTCAATATAAGCAGGAGCATAAACGTGAACTTCTTTGCCCATTTTTTCATAGCCAAGACGTGCTTCATGCAGTGAGCTGGCTGTTATGCCTGCTAAATATTCCCCTACTAAAGGGAATGTTGAATGCATAGAGAAACCTTTAAGGGCTAATAAAATGCGGCAGCCTGTGCGATCTTGAATTGATTTTAAAAGCTCAAGATTTTTTGTTAATAATCGTTCATCCACTACATAAGAAGGGGATGGAACTTTTGAAAAATCAATTGGTTTCATCGGCTTAATTCCTTTGCATCTAAATCAAGGTCAAGTAACTCTGGGTTATGGCTTTCTTGCCATGGTAGACCCCATTTATTTAATGCATCCATAAATGGATCTGGATTGAAATCTTCTACATTCCAAACACCTGGTTTGCGCCATTCACCGTTCATGACAAGCATTGCACCAATCATAGCAGGTACGCCAGTTGTGTAAGAAATCGCTTGTGAACCAACTTCGTTATAACATTCTTCGTGGTCACATATGTTGTACACATAATACGTTTTTTCTTTGCCATCTTTTAGACCGCGAATGATACAACCGATATTTGTTTTACCTTTTGTACGTGGTCCAAGAGAAGCTGGATCTGGTAATACCGCTTTAAGGAAGTGGATTGGTTGAATCATTTGACCTTCAAATTCGATAGGTTCGATTGATGTCATGCCAACGTTTTCTAAAACTTTTAAGTGTGTCAAGTATTTTTCAGAGAACGTCATCCAGAAGCGGATTTGTTTTAAACCTTTGATATTTTTCGCAAGTGATTCAAGCTCTTCATGGTATAGAAGGTAAATATCTTTTGGACCGATTTCCGGTAAGTTATAAACTTCTTTTTTCTCAAGTGGTGCAGTTTCAACCCACTTGCCTTCTTTCCAGTAACGACCATTCGCTGTAATTTCACGAATGTTAATTTCTGGGTTGAAGTTTGTTGCGAAATGATAACCATGATCTCCCGCATTTGCATCCACGATATCGATATAGTGGATTTCATCAAATTCATGTTTTTGCGCATGAGCTGTGAAAACGCCTGTTACACCTGGATCAAAACCGCTACCAAGTAATGCAGTTAAGCCAGCTTTTTCAAACTTTTCTTTATAAGCCCATTGCCATTTATATTCAAATTTTGCCGTTTCAGGTGGCTCGTAGTTTGCAGTATCCACATAGTGCACACCTGTCGCTAAGCAAGCATCCATAATCGTTAAGTCCTGATAAGGTAGGGCAACGTTAATCACTACATCAGGTCCGAAAGCTTTTATAAGCTCAATAACCTCTTCTGTATTATCTGCGTCTACCTGTGCAGTATGAATTTTTGTTTTTCCGCCGTCTAGTTTTTCTTTTAGAGCGTCACATTTTGAAACAGTTCTACTTGCGATACAAATTTCCTCAAATACGTCCGAATTTTGAACACACTTGTGTACCACAACACTGGCAACTCCGCCAGCTCCGATAATCAATGCTTTACCCAATTGTCTACCCCCAAGTTCATAAAAGTATTGTCAAACAAGCTGATTATACAGAAATTTGATATAGTACTCAATCATTGTTTTAAAATTTTCTACAAAAACTTTTATTTTTCTACATCAATTAGACGTAATCATAAGGAATTACCTTGGGTAAAAGTAAAGAAATCCCTTTTCTACGAGGTAGCAAGGGACATCACAGCATGAAACACAAGACCTTCACTTCGATCTTTTTATTTTAAAAATCGACTTGATATTTGTTGCTTTTCATCTCCCCATACATAAAAGAAAATTACAAGTAATGTACTTAAAAATACCATTACAAGAGCATACGTACTGAGGGCTACATGCACTTTGCTTTGCATGGCATAAATGAATATAGCTCCTATTGTTAGCAAATTTCCAGTAATAAGCGATACAAAATGAAAACGTTTATTCATAGCAAGCCCTCCTAGTAGATGAATTATTAAATGAATAAATGCCTAAAAATGAAGATAGTCCACTTCAATTATCGCATAATTCAGAACTTTTATCCAACACTTTAATTTTACTAGAAAAATTAAAGATGCTTTTTTCATACATCTTTTTATAGTATGATGAGAAAATAAAAGGTAATATTCATAGATTATTACAAGAAAGGGGAGAAGATGAATCGTGAAATTACGAAATTCATTAACTTTTCAACTTGGGACAATTATCGCTGGTATTTTAGTGGTCATGCTAGGGATTACTTCGTTCGCTACATACATAACTGCCTACAATAAACTTTATGATGCTGCGGGTGTAGAGGCATATGGATGTGCCAATATTACAACCGGTTTAATTGCCCCCGAACAAATGGACAAGGCCATGCGTGGGGACCAGGCAGCTCAGGAACGTATTGGGAATGACTTAAACTGGACAACTGGACACAAAGATATTTTTCAAACACAATATATTCTATCGCTTGATGGTGCATTGTTAGCGCTGGATGACCATTTAGCTGAGAAAGGTTTTGCACCTGGGGATTCTTTCTATATGGATAAAGAAGCAATTGATAGGCTATTAAAGGATAAGCATCCGACTTACTCTCAGCCTTATACATTTGCTGGCATGGATCGTTTATCAGGCTATGCCCCTATTTTCAAAGATCATGATTCGAGTAAAGAGATCATTGCCATCAGTGTTATCGATTTTGACGCCAATATTGTCAAGGAGCGTACATGGGATGTTGTGCGAAACGGCATATTAATTAGTATTTTCCCTATGCTGATCGCTTCTATTATTACTGGATTTTTAATCCGTCGAAAAGTTAAACCAATTAGTGTCCTTATTCAACAAGCAAAAGAAATTGCGAATGGCAATTTAGCAGTACCAGAAACAACGATAAACAGCAAGGATGAAGTTGAGGATTTAGCAAAAACATTAAATCGTATGGCGGCTAACTTGCAAAATATGATTATGACCATGCGTTCTACTGCTAATACACTTGCTAAAAATGCAGATGAAACCGCTTGCACCTTAAACGATATGACGAATACGATTCAAGGGGTTGCTCATAATATCGAAGAGGTAACAAGCACTGTGACGGCAGGCATGCACCATGCTGAAAATGCTACAGAGGTGCTAACTTCCTTAGCAGAAGACTTGCAAACAATCCAGCACAATGCTACTGATAGTGCAAATAATGCAAGAGAAACAATGAAACTAGCAACAGAGGGAGAAAGACTAGCAAAAGACATAAGCAATGATATGGCATCGATTCATAGTGGATCAGATGAAGTGAAACATACTGTTGAAAACTTAGTCACTTCTGCTACTAAAATACAGGCGATTACAACGTCTATTGCTGGTATTGCTTCGCAAACGAATTTACTGGCCCTGAATGCTACCATCGAGGCAGCTAGAGCAGGGGAACATGGCAAAGGCTTTGCTATTGTTGCCGAGGAAGTACGTAAACTAGCGGAGCAATCCAATGAAGAAGTTTTACAGGTTGAACAGCTTATTCAAGATATGATGAAACATGTCCAGCAAGTCATGTCTTCAACGAATGATAATACGCAATATATTGAAAAAGGCACAGAGACTGTCGGTCTGACTGCACAATCCTTAGGTAATATTTCTAACGCTGTGGCAATGACGGTTGAGGAGATTATTAACATTTCACATGCAGTGACTACTGAAAATGAAAAATCTGCTCGCATTGTTCAGATGATACAACAATTAACAGAGTCCATTAGAGACATCGAAGAAGCGATGAATCGGATTACCATAGCCGCACAGCAAACAACAGCAAGTATCGATGAGGTTGCACAAGGTTCGAATGAAACGAATCATATGGCTCATACACTAGAGCAAC
>Ga0256796_1000858_pt1 | contig 12001 bp, 8 predicted proteins | sample MC6MC0947MT_FD_190209 | JGI IMG/M metagenome (GOLD analysis project Ga0256796, IMG submission 190209) | Metatranscriptome of enriched soil aggregate microbial communities from Iowa State University, Ames, United States - MC6-MC0947-MT... | ecosystem: Environmental > Terrestrial > Soil >...
CGAGAACTGCAGCAAGAGGTGGCGTTCGGTGCCATCAAGCGCATAGTTGACCACTTCGCGGCGCTGAAAATATACGCCATTCCAGAGATCGATCAGCTGCTCGCGGAAATTTGTCTCCATATCGTCTTTGAAGACGTTAGGCAGATTTTTGAGCAGGGTTTGTTTGTCGGGTGCGAGAAACAGATCCAGTGTTTCCCTATTAATATCCAGAACCCGGATTTCACTCATGCATTGACGCACAAACTCCGGATGGACATCGGTGAAAACGCGGAAATCGACAATACCGCGTTCGCGAATGTCGTTCATCAGCTGTTTGATACGGCTGAAATCCTCAACCCAAAGCGAGACGGGTGAATGTTCGAACAGACCTTCAGCGTGTTGCTTGTGTTTATATTGCTCGCGTCGTGCTTCTTCGCGTGCCGTTACATCTTCTATCGAAAGCAGTACCCGGTCCCAGCTATCCTCATGGCCCGGCAGAACCACGCCTTTCAGCTGGATGTCGAGACGTTTACCGCTGAGTGAATAATTCACTGTATCGCTGGTGAAGGCATTGTCGCCGTTCCAGAGCTGAACCATTTCTTCGATATGCGGATCGAGCATATCGTCACGGAAAACACGCTCCAGATTTTCGATCAGGTGATTGACATCGCGTGCTTCGTAAAGCGACAGGGTTTTTCGATTGACCTTTAGAACGCGGATGAGACTTGTGCAGATGCGCAAGCGGGTCGTGTCTTCGTAAAGAAACGCTCTGAAATCTGTAACGCCGAGTTTGCGCCATTGCTCGAACTGCTCTCGCAATCCGCTATAGTCCTCAAGCCACAGGGAAATTGGCGCCAACTCAAAGACACTGGCACCATCATTCAAGGCAGATTCAATATTCATAGTCGGCTCTAAACCTGAGGCGTCCGTGCAATGAGCGCAGATCATAACGGAAAATAATCGATGCCTTATATTACGCGATGACAAGTTAGACCAGCAATTATGTAGGATGACGTGTTTATTAACCAAAACTCGTAGCGATTGCTTAAAGGGCAGTTTGGTAGAGACAAGCCCATGAATAACAATTATCGATTGTAGCGAAGACTAATCATTGTTCATTTGTACTCTCGTTTTATTCATTGCCAAGGGGGCTTGGCTGACGAGAGTTGCCGGGGCGGGTTTGAGGATAATGACTAAAAATGGATGAGCGGCTAAAAAGCCAGGAAGTGCCTTTGGCCGTAGACCTCGACGGAACACTGGTCGCGACAGATCTTCTATGGGAAAGCGCTTTCATTCTTTTGAAGCGAAACCCTTTGTTTCTGTTTTTGTTTCCAATCTGGTTGCTGTCTGGCAAAGCCAACTTGAAGCAGCAGATTGCGAGCCGCATTTCCATGGATGCGGGGTTACTGCCTTATCGGCGGGATTTTCTGGATTATCTACGTCAGGAGCATATGCGTGGCCGCAGGCTCGTTCTGGCGACAGCTGCAGCAGAACCTCTTGCCCAAGCGGTGGCGGTGGAACTCGGCATTTTCGAAGCAGTGCTTGCGACGAGCGGGAAGACCAACCTGTCATCGCATCGTAAGGCAAAGGCGCTGAACGAGAACTATGGTCCGAAAGGCTTTGACTACGCCGGCAACGACCGCGCGGATCTCGCAGTCTTTGCGGCAGCGCGTGAGGCGGTTGTCGTGGCTCCCGACCGCGCAGCCTCGCGCTTTCAGAAAGCCAATGGCAGCCGGCTGTTTGAAAATAATTCCAGGGGTATCAAACCCTATCTGAAAATGTTGCGTGTTCATCAGTGGCTAAAGAACCTGCTGGTGTTTGTGCCCGCAATCCTTGCCCATACAATCTTTTACCCAGATGTATTGCTGTCGTCGATTCTGGCTTTCACCGCATTTTCCGCTGCGGCCTCTGCGATCTATATTCTCAATGATATCATTGATCTGCCGCTAGACCGTCAGCACGCTCGTAAGAAATTACGCCCCTTTGCTAGCGGGACGCTCAGTATCCCGTTTGGGCTTAAGGTTTCGGCTTTGCTGCTGTTGATAGCAGCTGCGACATGCTTTTTCTTGCCGCCTGAGTTTGCACTGGTCATAGGCCTTTACCTGATCGCAACGACTGCTTACTCATTAGCGCTCAAGCGGATGTTGCTGGTCGATGTAATCTGCCTTGCTGCGCTTTATACGCTGCGACTATTGGGGGGGACAACGGCGACAGATATTCCTCAGTCATTTTGGCTGATGGCATTCGCCATGTTCTTCTTTCTTTCACTTGCGCTGGTCAAACGCTATGTCGAGCTACAAAACTCAACGGCGACGGAAAAAGACCGCATTGCTGGCCGCGGTTATCGCCCTGAGGATATTGATATTGTCGGGCAAAGTGGCGTGGCCTCCGGCTTTACGGCCGTCGTGGTTTTGGCGCTTTATATCAACAGTTCCGCAGTCCAGCAGCTATACACTTATCCATGGCTTATCTGGCCGCTTGTTCCGATCGTGCTCTATATCATCATCCGCGTGTGGATTTTGGCGCATCGCAAGGAAATGGACGACGATCCTGTTGTATTTCTCGCCAATGACTGGCGCAGTCAGGTAGTGATCGCCATTGGCGCAGTCCTGCTGTTTGTAGCCGGGATGCGGTAATGGAACAGTCTTTCGACAGCTTTGGACGCATCTATCGCGACAAGCGCAACGCGATTGCGTTTGACGATGTGTTCTCCAAACTGGAAGGTCCAGAAAGTCTGCTCGCTTTTGGCAATGGACGGTCTTATGGCGACAGCTGCCATAATGGCGCGGGTTTGCTTGTGCCGATGCGCACGCACAATCGCATTGTCAGTTTTGACCCGCATACCGGAATTCTGGAGGCAGAATCCGGCGTGCTGTTAAGTGACATTATCCAGACCGTTGCCAAATACGGCTATTTTCTGCCGGTAACGCCCGGTACGCGTTTTGTGACGCTTGGCGGCGCAATCGCCAATGACGTGCACGGCAAAAACCACCACTTGCGCGGAACATTTGGAAGCCACGTTGAGAGCCTGGAGCTACTTCGTTCTGATGGTGTGCATTACATTTGCTCAAGCGCTGAAAACGCCGAGCTCTTCGCGGCAACGATTGGTGGTATGGGTCTGACAGGGCTTATCCTCAATGCTCGTATCCGTCTGATGCCGGTTGGGTCGCTGGATGTAGAAGAACGCATCACGCCGTTTAAAAGCCTGTCTGAGTATTTCGCGATTGCGGAAGAAGCCGACCGCGACAATGAATATGCAGTGGCCTGGGTGGATCAACTGGCAACTGGTCGCTCGGAAGGGCGCGGTGTCTTGATGACCGGGCATCACGCGATTAATGGCAACCGTAGCGTGAACAGTGGTGAAGCGCGGCTCGGTGTCCCGTTCGATCTGCCATTTTCGATGCTCAATAAGCTGAGCCTGACGGCATTCAACGAACTCTATTTTCATGCAAAACGCCGCAAGCAGGAGCCGCATCTGACAGGCTTTGCGGGCTTCTTCTATCCGCTGGATGGTTTGCGCAATTGGAACCGCTTTTACGGCCCAGCCGGGCTATATCAGCATCAGAGCGTCATACCTTTTGAGGCGGCTGAGAAGACAATCCCGGCAATGCTGGCAGCAAGTCGTGATGCCGGACAGTCCTCTTTCCTGACAGTTCTCAAGCGCTTCGGCGATCTGCATTCTCCAGGGCTGCTGTCATTTCCAAAGCCCGGTTATACGCTGACGATGGATTTTCCCAATCGCGGGCGCAAGACGCTTGATCTACTGGACCAGCTTGACAAAATGACCGTTGAGGCAGGCGGGCGCGTTAATCCATACAAGGATCAGCGCATGAGTGCTGAAACATTCAAGGCAGGCTTTCCAGAGTGGCAGCAGCTTGAAGACATGCGCGATGCGCGGTTCTGCTCCGATTTCTGGCGGCGTACCGCATTAAAAAATTAAACCACGGGACAGACGATGAAATATATCCCATTCATTCTCTTCACGGTCATGACCAATGCAGCAGCACAGCTGCTGCTCAAATATGGCATGATGACGTTCAATAATGCCAGCTATACAGCGGATACGTTGATTTACCGGATCTTTCAGATTGTCTTTAATCCGTGGGTTTTCGCTGGTTTGACCATGTTCGTGATTTCCATGGCATCACATATGTATGTGCTCTCAAAAGTCGATTTGTCTTTTGCCTATCCTTTTTTGAGCCTTGCCTATGTCGCCGTGGCGGTTTTTGCGTGGCTTTTGTTCAAGGAAGAACTGGGCGCCTATAAGATTGCGGGCATCGCCTTCATTTGCATTGGAACAGTGCTGATCGCGCAGAGCGGCAAGACGCCGAATGCCGAACAGAACGTGGCGGTTCAAGACCGTTCAGCATCATAAATTTAAGGTTGGGGCAGGATTATGAGACATATTATTTTCGGTGGCGACGGCTTTGTGGGGCGTTATCTGGCTCCCATGCTTCTCGCTGACGGGTATGAAGTGATCGTCGCAGACATCGTGAAAAGCGATCTCGCGCATTATGCGCAAGCAACTTTCGTGCATACGGATGTGACCGACCCGGAAGCAATCCGCAAGCTTGGGCTTCGCGCCGACGATATGATCTATAATCTCTCGGCCAAAATGCTTTCTCCGCTTCAAGTGCGGGCCAAGCGTCACGACTTCTTCTTTCCGGTCAACTATTACGGTACGGAAAACATTATCAAGGCAATGGACGAGGCTGGTGCAAAGCGCCTCGTGCATTTCACCACCGATATGGTTTATGGCCACACTTATGTCTGGCCGCAGAAGGAAGACCACCCATGCAATCCGCTGGGCGAATATGGCCTGTCGAAGCTGAAGACCGAGGAATTGGCTGCAGAATGGCGTAAGAAAGGGATGAACATTTCGCTGTTCCGTCCGCGCCTGATTATCGGACCCGGACGCCTTGGCATTCTGGAAAAGCTGTTCAAGCTGATCGATAACAACCTGCCGGTGCCGATGATCGGCTCTGGCAAAAATCCTTATCAGTTCATTTCCGTGTTCGACTGTGCGTCTGCTTGCTATGCCGCTTTCAAGGCAGGCGTGCCGAACGAGGTTTATAATTTAGGCTCGCTCAATCCGCCGCCGGTGCGCAAATTGCTCGGCGATCTGGTCAAACACGCAGGCTCGAAATCCATTCTGGTGCCGACACCAGCCTGGGCGGTCAAGCGCACGCTGGATTTCCTCGATTGGCTCAACAAGCCTTTGATGGACCCGGAGCAATATCTGATTGCTGATGAGATGTGCGTTCTCGATGTGTCGAAAGGCGAGCGGGAACTCGGCTGGGTGCCGCAATATCGCGATGAAGACATGCTGATCGCAGCCTATAGCGAATATCACAAAAAGCTTGCATCGAAGGCAGCGTGAGGACAGGCCATGACCAATCAAGTAATAACGAATACCACGCCTAAGCCGAAGCTTCTGACGGTTGAAGACGCCAAGGCGCTTGACTTGCCACGCATGACAGAGCTTTTCACTGGACACCTTAACCCGGGACAGCTGCATTTCATGAAGCTGCTCGGCTTTCACAAGGTGAAAATCGAGCGTGCCGAAGGCATGTATTATTACGATCAGAATGGTCGCAAGATTCTCGATTTCTTCGGTGGCTTCGGGTCTCTGGCACTGGGGCACAATCACCCGCGTATTCTGGAAGCACGTCGCAAGTTTCAGGAAGAAATGCGGCACGAAATCGCCATCGCTTTCATGTCGCAATATGCGGCGGCCCTTGCCTATGACATTGCAGCCTGCTCGCCGGGCGATCTTGATATGGTGTTCTTAGGCTCGTCCGGTTCGGAAGCCATGGAAGCTGCGATCAAAGTTGCAGAACGTGCTGCAGGGCCGAAGAAGCCGAAGATTGTCTATGCCGAAAATTCTTTCCACGGCAAAACCAAGGGTGTGCTGTCGATCACCGATGGCGGACTTTATCGTGGTGAGTTCAAGCTGGTCGACAATACGGTGCGCGTACCGTTCGGCGATATTGAGTCAATCGAAAACGCGTTCCGCTCGGACCCTGAAATTGGCGTCATCGTGCTTGAAACCGTTCAGGGCGGCGGCGGCATCATTCAAGCCGATACCGCATTCTGGCAAAAGCTGCGCCAGCTCTGTGATCAGTATGGTGTGATCTGGATTGCCGACGAAGTGCAATGCGGCTTTGGTCGTACCGGAAAGTTTTATGCCTTTGAACATTACGGCGTCATTCCGGATGTTACTGCCCTTGCCAAGTCGCTGGGTGGCGGCAAGACAGCTATGGCTGCAATGATTGCCAAGCGCGACGTCTATATGAAAGCCTATGGTACGCCGAAGACGGCGATGATCCATGCAATGGCAACTTTCGGCGGCATTGGTGAAGCCTGCATCACCTCGATTGAAACGATTAACGTGCTTTACGACGAGCATCTCATCGATAACTCGGCGGAAACCGGCGATTACCTGCTGGAGCGTCTTAATGAGCTGCACGCGCGTTATCCTAAACTCATCAAGGAAGTGCGCGGCAAGGGCATGATGGTTGGGCTGGAGTTCCATGACTTCTCCAACGCAATGCCAATGGTACTTCGCCCTGTGCTGGCTATGCTTGATGACAAGCTGAAAGGCTCGTTGCCGGGCTTTATCGGTAGTCATCTGCTGCGTGATCACGGCGTACTGGTGGCTTTCACCGAGTATAATCGCAACGTGATCCGCCTTGAGCCACCATTGATTTGTGGTCGCGCGCATGTGGATGAGTTCATCACAGCGCTTGATGAAATTCTTGGACGCGGCATTGTTGGCATCGTCAAGGACTTCGTAAAAGCGCAGATCAAGTAAAGAGAAAAGCCGGGTAAATCCCGGCTTTTTTATTGTTTAAGGATGCCGGGGCGTAGCAGTAAATCCCAGCAAGGGTCGAGCGCAACCACATCGCGATCTTTGAGCGCATCGGCGTAGATTTCCTGCAAGGCAAGCCGGGATGTCGTCATCGGACACTTAGGCCGCAATACTCCATCAGTTGCTTCAACTGCGGCCTTTGTCTCTGGTGTCATTGCCCCGACGGTACGGAAAGGGTCAGCACCGATCTGGATTTTCCGGGTGGTTTCTCGGTTGAGGAGCCACGGAAACGGATCGGTGAAGTCGAGTGTCATCAGCGTTTTTAACTGGATGCTGTTTTCTTTCTCGAATTTTTTGAGCGCCTTGACCGCTTCATCAACCGAGATAAGCCAGTAAATCTGATAGTCGAGCTCGGAATAAAGCCGCCAGCTTGGCAGTTGTCCTTGCTGTGCCAGTGCCTCATAAGGTGCAGAATAATCCGCATAATGCTGCGGCAGGAGTTTCGCCCGCTCCATCATATCGGCTCTGGTTGAAACCTGAGCCATGTTTTTCAGCTCGGTAACGGGCAGCTGAACATAGGTTGGGGCGACAGCAATTGCGCGCAACACCTTATGCTCAACCTTGCTGACCGTGGGAACCGCGATGAAAGCTGTAAGGATCAGCACAGTCATCTTGATTTTATTGTCGCTCAACGGCTTGATGCGTTGCCAGATCATCAGCAGAACTGGCCACAGAGAAATGAATTCCTGACTGCCCGTGTTTTGTGTTTCGACAAAAACCCCGCCGACAACGGTGATTGCGAGCCAAACTGAGCCCCGATCGAAAAAACGGGTTGGCGTAATGTTGTGGCGTGTTTCGAGCCAGAACAGCACAAGAACCAGAACGCCTGCTGGCAGAATAACATCGAGCTTGCCGGATATGACGGTGAGAAAACGTGGCAGCAACGCTGCTTCGTTTAGCACGAGCAACTGGCCGATATCTACGAGATACGCGGATATCATATGGCCATTGAGTTCCAATCCGGCGAGCACCACAAGGGCTGCGATAATGGCGATCAGAACATTAACTACTGAGATCCGCCCGGCAAGAAGAGCTGTAAATCCGAAGAGCCCTCCAACGAGAAAACCAGTAATCTTTGTCAGAAACAGGCAAAGCATCGTCGCGGCACATAACAGCGTAAGCTTTCTACCGTTGGGTATGAAAATAAGCCCGGCGACCAGCACATAAAGCAGCAGACACACTTGCCGGTTATAAATGCCGAAACCGTCGAGACCGGGAAAAGATGTTTCAAACTGAGCGTTTGCCGGAGAGATAGCGAAAATCAGAAACGGGATCAGCAATGCGAAAGCGGTAGAGCGGCTTTGACGGTCAACATTGGCAAGAACGACGGCCATTAACGGTGCTGCGAATATGAGTGTCGACCACTGCGCGAGCAGCATTGGCTGAGCGTAGGAAAACACGTTCAGTCCCCAGGCGAACAGATAGTACCCGAGTGGCCCTGCAGGGGTGAAAAAATCAACCGACGGTATTTGCCCGGTGTTTATCCGCTGTGCTGCATCGAGATAGATATAGGTGTCCCAATACATTGGGCCGATTGGCACAACAAGCGGCAGGACTAAAAGGACGACAAGCAAGGCAAGAATGAGCACCATCCAGAAGATCGGGCCGCTTATAAAACGAGATCTTCCAGATTTGTTATCCGGCATTGAAGAGACCGAAGCTTTCAAATTCTGCCCCCGCTTCCTTGAAAATGGTCCAACTTTATACTCTTTCTAACCGCCAGACGTTTAAAAACTCCAAAACACGTCTTGCGCTTGCGATATACAACAATATGGTGCCGCGAAGAATTGACCCGGAGTTGAATGTTGCAGAGCGTCGATGTTTTGGTGATAGGCGCTGGCGCTGCTGGCATGATGTGCGCGATTGAAGCCGCGAAGCGCGGGCGTTCAGTGCTGGTGCTGGATCATGCGAAAAAGCCGGGTGATAAAATCCGTATTTCGGGTGGCGGTCGCTGCAATTTCACCAATATCCACGCAAGCCCGAAGAATTTTCTGTCACAGAACAAGCACTTCTGTATTTCCGCACTGAGCCGCTATACCCAGCGCGACTTCATCAAACTCGTTGAGCGTTATCGGATTGCCTATCACGAAAAGACGCTTGGGCAGCTTTTCTGCGATGGTTCGGCAACACAGATTATCGATATGTTGCTTGATGAGATGCATCGCTACGGCGCGCGTTTGCAGCTGGAAACAGCAATTGAGAATGTCGAGAAGACCGAACGTGGTTTTGTTATTCGCCATTCGGGCGGCACAGTTTCAGCGAAATCGCTGGTCATTGCTAGCGGTGGCAAGTCGATCCCGAAGATGGGGGCGACCGGCTTTGGCTATGAGACTGCCACGCGCTTTGGTCTTCGTATGGTCGAGACACGTCCCGGTCTGGTGCCTCTGACATTTGAGCCGCATCTCCTCGAACGGCTAAAGCCGCTTGCAGGTGTTGCTGTAGATGCAGTTGTTTCTTGCAAAAAGACGAATTTTGCAGAGGCAATGTTGTTCACGCATCGCGGCATCAGTGGCCCGTCTATTCTGCAGATCTCCTCTTACTGGCGGGAAGGGGATGAAATCGTCATTTCCATGCTGCCGCAGACCGATCTGTTTGAAGCGCTGCGCGAACAGCGGTCCAAAAATGGTAAGCAGGCTCTACAAACCGCACTTTCCTATTTCATACCCAAAAAATTGGCCCAGCTTATTGCCGCAGATTTTCCAGCGAGCAATCTCGCTGACCTGTCAGATGCCGTGTTGCGCCGCGCCGCTGCTGCGGTCAATGACTGGCGTGTGAAACCGGCTGGATCAGAAGGCTATCGCACGGCTGAGGTCACTTTGGGCGGCGTTGATACGCGCGATCTTGATTCTAAAACGATGGAAGCAAAGAACGTTCCCGGCCTCTATTTCATAGGCGAAGTGGTCGATGTCACCGGCTGGCTTGGCGGATACAACTTCCAATGGGCATGGTCGTCCGGCTGGAGTGCTGGGCAGGTCGCTTAATTCTTGATCAGACTTGCATCGAGCTTTGGCGGATATTCAAGTTCGATTTCGTTCTCACCATAGATAAAACCGCTGAGCGTCGGATCTGTTATGATTGGGATGACGCGGTATTTGCCGTCGGGCAGATCTGCCGGGAAAAACAGCGGATAGGAATCCTGACCGTCTTCACTATGGTAAATCACATATTTTCCGTCTCGTTGCTCAATCGGGTTATCGTCGATCATGTGGCTTTCGCCGGGTTTAAGCGTCGGGCCTGAAATGTCATAGAGCTTGTGCGCGACGCGCGTGCCGTTGTCGCCATTGAACAAAAGAAACAGTTCTGCGTTGGTGAGTTCCATATCCGTATCGCCGGTGTTTTTCACGGTCAGCGTGAATAGGTTGCGATAGTAGTCAGGGTTTTCCGCAGTATCTTTATAGTCGGAAAGGGCAAGAGAGGCCATTTGTGGCTTGGTGCCATCGGTGTCGTAGCGGGCAACAAGATCATAGGCTTGCGTGAGCGAGATCCAGCCTTGAGACATGCCGGCGCTGCCATCACGAGCAAATTTCATGAAATCGCCACTGAATGCCAAAATGCGGACGGTTTCGCCTTCCAGAAGATAAGCAGGCGTGCGGGTCTGTGGATCGGGTTTGCTATATATTTCCAGCTTGGTGACCGGAACAGTCCAGCTATTCTCGGTGTCATCCTGGGCTGCGATTGTTTCCAGCGTGAGGTTGCCTTCCCGATCATAGGTTATCATGCGGGCCGGTTTGTCGATGTAAGGCCAGTGCCAGGCTTCTTCTTTCGCGCGCCATTGTTCCAGCAAATGAGGCGAACCATCCGGATCAATCTGAACGATATCGACACGCCTATCGTCGTCGCCCTCAAAATAGCAGCTGCTTTTGATGGCGTTCTGGCTTTCAATCAGCTCGACATTCCACAATCCACTGCAGTTGAGTCGATCGTTGAATTCTTCCGGGAGATTAAGCGATGCGTAGGATTTTCTGTCAGCGTCATAGAGAAAGATGCCGAAGCCAGTATCCGGACTGTCGCTGGTTGTTGCGCCAATTGCGACATCGGGAAAGCCGTCAAAATTATAGTCAGCGACAGTGAAGCTGGGTTCACCTTCAAAATTTTTACCCCACTCGGCATCGATCATCAAAAGCTCTGAACCATCAGGTTGCACGATCACATAGCCTCTATCTGTCTTTGCGACATGCGCTTCGACATCCGTATCGGGTGTGAGTTGCAGCAGTTTGCTTTGCGCAAGCGAAGTGCCGGTGAAGCCAACCGAGAGGCAAACAAAGGCAAGTCCAAACAGTGAAGAGCGGGAAAGCTGTGTCATCTTGAACGCGTTTTTTATGAAGGATTAAGCCTGCTTACCTTATTCCACCAGAAAGTGGGAGTGTTCGCATTCATTATCTTCAAGCCGTTTCAATCGCTTGAGTGTGTCGTCCCGTCGCGCTCGGCGGAACGCGCTTGTTACCTGGGTGCGATTCGCGTATCGCCTAGAGTAACGGATGAGGATGGAGGTTCGTCCGAATGCCGCAAAGAAATTCCCCCCTGGCGCCGTTCCAATACGGAACTTTTCGCGCGCTCTGGTCTGCGACACTATTTTCAAATCTTGGCGGTCTCGTGCAAACAGTCGGCGCGGGCTGGATGATGGCCACCATTGCGCGCTCCGATGATATGGTCGCGCTGGTTCAGGCCTCTACAACGCTGCCTGTGATGATTTTCTCGGTTGCGGCTGGCGCGCTTGCCGATAATTTCGACCGACGCCGCATCATGTTGACCGCGCAGGTTTTGCTTCTTCTGGTTTCTGTCGTGCTTGCGGTGTCCGCCTATCTTGGCATCCTTACGCCATGGATGCTGCTTGGGTTTACCTTCCTCATCGGCTGCGGTGGCGCTTTGCACAATCCGTCATGGCAAGCTTCGATGGGCGATATTGTCCCGCGAGCCGACCTGCCTGCCGCTGTTGCGCTCAATTCCATGAGCTTCAATTTGATGCGCAGCATCGGACCCGCCATTGGCGGTGCGATTGTTGCAGTCGCCGGTGCTGCTTTTGCCTTTATCTTCAATGCATTCAGCTATTGCGCACTCATCCTCGCGCTCTGGCGCTGGCAGCCACAGATAGCAAAATCCACCTTGCCGCGTGAAGCACTCGGCCCGGCGATGGTAGCAGGGACAATATCA
>Ga0256796_1000894_pt1 | contig 11764 bp, 9 predicted proteins | sample MC6MC0947MT_FD_190209 | JGI IMG/M metagenome (GOLD analysis project Ga0256796, IMG submission 190209) | Metatranscriptome of enriched soil aggregate microbial communities from Iowa State University, Ames, United States - MC6-MC0947-MT... | ecosystem: Environmental > Terrestrial > Soil >...
CGGAAGCTGCGGCGCGCGGCCGTGGTCGAGCCATACGTCATGCAGCGGACGCGCACCGCGGAGGTGCTGGAACGGCAGGGCGGGCTCGAGGTCGTGCACGCGAGCGACTCGATGGCGGCGCTGATGACCTGGATGCGTGGGCAGGACCGGTCGAACTGGCCTCACCTGCTCGTCGTGGATCTGCTTCCCCTGCGACCGGGCGACCGTGACGTCGCCGCCGTCACGGCGCTTCGCGAGGCCGGGATGCGAGTGCTTCTGCTCTCAGGTCTGTCGCCGCGCCGTTCGGCTCAGCGGGTGGTGGATGCCGGGGTGGACGGCATCGTGTCCAAGCTCGACACCGAGCAGACGTTCCTGGAGTGCGTCGCGGCGGCGCTGGTCGGCGAGCCGGCTGTGAGTGCCGTCGCGAAGGCGGCCATCTCCCACTCCGCGGACGCCCCTGAGCTCTCCCCTCAGGAGGCGAAGGTTCTGGTGCTGTATGTCGACGGCAGCCCGATCGCGGCGGTGGCCGAGCAGATCGGGGTCCGTCCCGACACGGCGCGCAAGTATCTGGCTCGGGTCAAGCAGAAGTACGCGTCCCTGGGACGGACAGCGAGCACGAAGCTCGACCTTGCGAGACTCGCCTATGAGGACGGCTTCATCGGTTGAACGGAAGGAACCGACTGCGGGAAGCCGACCCCCGTTCGAGGTCGTCGCTTTGCCGGGTCGTCGGCGGCCCGATAACGTCGCAACGTCTGGGGACGTCCGGCGCATGCGGCTCGCGAGTGCTGGGGAGTGACTCGACTGCGGCATGGGGATGATCGCAGTCGGCCGTTGAATGGACGAACGCAACATGGAGGAGGCCGCCGACCCACGGGTCGACGGCCTCCTCTCGCGCGTGCGCTCAGTTCTCGACTTCGACGACCTCGGCGTCCGCGGCGTTGCGGCGCACCGAGTCGATGCCGTTGACGGCGCCGGACTTCGACGCGTAGCCCTGCCCGGTCGCGATGACCTCGCCGTTGCCGGCCTTCAGGCGGAACCGCCAGTCGCCGCCCTTGTCCTGGTAGAGCTCGAACTTGCCTGCCATGAGATTTCCTCTCCCTACGGGTAAGGGCGTCATCGCCCCGGCACAAAGCTAGCCCGACCCGGACGTGGCCGGGAAGAGGAAATCCGCGGCGCGATCCGATCCACGGCTCCTGCATAGACGTCTCAAGGGCGACGCGAAGCCACCCGGACCTAGCATGAGCGAGCACGGCATATGACCGTGCGGAATGGGGGAGGCGGATGCTCGCCTGGCTGCTCGGCCTGGACATCATCTCCGGCCCCGCCCCCTGGGTGCTGTGGGGGATCACCGCGGCGCTCATCGTCGTGCTGCTGGTGCGCCGATACACAGGAGGGCGGGCGCTGCGGGCCCTGCTGGCCGTGGTCATCGGCGGCGCTCTCGGGCTCGCCCTCAGCTGGATGCTCGATGCGATCGACGCCTTCGGCACTCCGCTGCCCGACCCGGTCAAGTGGTGGGCCGCCGGATGCTTCGCGGCCATCGGCCTCGGCATCGTCAGCCTCTGGGACTCCACGGCGCCGCGCAAGATCGTCGCGGTCGTGACGATCATCGCCTCGCTGCTCTCGGGCACGATCGGCATCAACGCCGCATTCGGGCTGGACCGGAACCTGGGCGATCTGCTCGAGATCTCCACGCTCCAGCCGGTGGGCGAGCTCCCGAAGCCCGTTCACACTGCCGCGGCTGCCGCAGACGCGCCGCTGTACACCACCTGGCACGCTCCTGCAGGCATGCCCGCACATGGCGAGGTGCGGCAGCTCTCCGGTGTCTCGCGCATCCCGTCGACCGCCGGCTTCGTGCCGCGCGACGCCGCGATCTACCTGCCCCCGGCGGCCCTGGTGGCGGATCCTCCTGTTCTTCCGGTCATGGTGCAGATGATGGGCCTGCCGGGCAGTCCGACCCCGACCGCGATCCAGACCGCGGTCGACGCCTTCGCCGCGAAGCACGACGGTCTCGGCCCGATCGTGATCGTCGCCGATCAGCTCGGCTCGTCGAGGCAGAACCCCGGGTGCGCGGACTCGAAGGCCTTCGGCGGTGTGAACACGTACTTCAACGTCGACATCCCGGAGTGGATCCGCACGCACCTGCGCGTCCCGGCGGCGCCTGCCGACTGGACGATCAGCGGGTACTCCAATGGCGGTGCATGCTCGTTCCTGTACGGCGCGCAGCATCCGGAGATCTGGGGCTCGCTCGCGAGCCAGTCCGGCGAGGAGTGGCCGGGCTGGGAACGGCCTGCTCCTGTGCTGAGCAAGGTCTTCGACGGCAGCAGGGCCGCCTTCGACGCCAACAAGCCCGAGAACGTGCTGGCGGTGCATCCGGGCGCGTACCGCGGGCGGGTGGCGGTGTTCACGGCCGGCGCGGTCGACCACGTCTACGGGCCGCCGGCCCGGCATGCCGCGGACCTGGCGCGGGTCGCCGGCTTCACGACGACCTTCTTCGCGATCCCCGGGGCGGGACATGTGGGTCCGGCCCTGTCGGTCGGCCTGGATGAGACGCTGCGGGTGCTGGCGCCGGTCTGGGGGCTCGCACCATGAGCGGACGGAGCAGTGCTACGGGCGATGCGCGGAGCACCACGCACCTGAGAGGCAGGGCTTTCAGGGCGCTGCGCGCTCATCCCGTGACGACAGGATTCTCTGCTCTCATCGTGCTGACGGGACTGGCATTCGGCACGCTGCGGGGCGCTCACCCGTTCCGTCTCTCGGTGAGTCCTGCGGGCCTGGGCGAAGGACGCTGGTGGACCCCTCTGACCGCCCTGCTCGTGCCGGACTCGGTGATCGAGCTGGTGCTGACGCTGGCGCTCGCGATCATCGGCCTGGGATATGCGGAGCGCCTTCTGGGGTCGCTGCGCAGCGCGGTCGCGTTCATCGTGACAGGCGTGCTCGGGATGCTCGTGGGCGTCGGCGTCCAGGCGCTCTCGATGACGGAGGGCGCAGCCTGGGCGCGCATCTCCGGGCCGGTGCTCGACCCCGCGGTCGGTGTCGTCGGCGCGACCATGGTCGCGAGCGCGCTCGCTCCGGTGCTGTGGCGCCGCCGCATCCGCCTGCTCGGCTTCTCGGCGCTGATCATGTTCGCGCTGTACAGCGGCGACGTCGACAGCGTGTACCGGCTGTGCGCGGCGACCGTCGGACTCGTGCTCGGCGCCGTGCTCGGGCGCGGGCGGACGCGAACGCCGTGGCACCGCAGCTCGTACGGCGAGGTGCGCACCCTGGTCGCGGCGATCGTCGCGGTCACCGGGATCGGCCCGCTCGTCGTGCTGCTCACCGGGCGCGGGATCGGTCCGCTGTCCCCGCTCGTGCAGGGGCTGCGCGGCGCGGGCGTGGATGCGCTGCTGGCGCGCTGCGGCGATGATCTCACCAACCGTTGCACGGTGGGACTGGTCGGGGGCTTCGGCCCGCTGCTGATGAGTCTCGTCCCCCTGGTGCTGACCGTCGTGGCCGCCGTCGGACTGCGCGCCGGTCGCCGTGCCGCGCTGCTGCTCGCCGTAGCCGTCAATCTCGTGCTCGCGGCGCTGACCGCGGTGAGCATCGGCAGCGACGATCTGCGGCATCCGGCCGAGCTGACCGCGATCGATCGCGCGTTCCCCGGCTTCGCCGTCGTCGCGATCCTCGTCCCGCTGGCCGTCTGCACCTTGCTGATCGTGACGCGCCGGCGCTTCGCGGTGCACGCGGAGCACGGGGCGGGCACGAGGCTCGCCGTCGTCGCGCTGCTGGCGGCGGGAGTGCTCGGCGTCGCCGATGTCGTGCTGCTCGTCTCATCCGACGTAGATCTGGGGGTCGCCGCCCTCGACGCCCTGCGCCGGTTCCTGCCTGCCGGCTTCACCCACGCGCGCATCGCGGAGCGGATCGGCGGGGTCGGCAACATCGCACGGCAGGTGATCGGCCCGTTGTTCTGGGGCGTGTGCACAGCGGCGATGCTGCGCCTGCTGCGGGCGCCGGCCGCCGGTGCGGGGAACGTCGACGACGAGAGCTACCGGGCCCTGCTGCGCGTGCACAGCGGCACCCTGGGGTTCCTCGGCACCTGGGACGGCAACGGACACTGGATCACGCCGGACGGGCGCGGCGGGATCGCGTACCGGCTGGTGTCGGGCTTCGCCATCAGCGTCGGCGACCCGGTCGGGGCGGATCCGGATGCCGTCGTCCGCGGCTTCGCGGACTTCTGTGACAGGCAGGGCTGGTCGCCCGTGCTGTACAGCGTGCACGACCTGAGCCTGCTTACCGCGCAGGCGCTGGGCTGGCGGCACATGCCCGTCGCGGAGGAGACCGTCGTTCCCCTGGAGCGCTTCTCACTCGATGGCAAGCCCTGGGCGAAGGTGCGCCAGCCGTACCGGCGCGCTGACCGCGACGGCCTGCATGCGGAATGGACCCGCTGGGTCGATCTGACGCCGGGGATGTCGGCGCAGCTGGACGCCCTGAGCGAGCAGTGGATCGCCGAGAAGGCCCTGCCCGAGATGGGCTTCACCCTCGGCGGCATCGAGGAGCTGAAGGATCCCGAGACCGCGCTCATGATCGCGATCGGCCCGCAGGGGGAACTGCAAGCAGTGACCAGCTGGCTGCCGGTGCACGACGGTGGCGAGCTCGTCGGCTGGACCCTGGACTTCATGCGCCGCGCGGACGGCTCCATGCCCGGCGTCATGGAGTTCCTGCTGGCCTCCGCCGCCCTCCGGATGAAGGCGGACGGGCTGGCGTTCATGAGCCTGTCCGGTGCGCCGCTCGCGCAGACGGCGGACCCGGATGCCGCAGAGGGCGAGTCGCAGGCCATGCTCGGTCTGCTGACCTGGCTGGGCGGCGTGCTGGAGCCCGCGTACGGCTTCCGGTCGCTGCTCAGCTTCAAGGCCAAGTTCCACCCCGATCGCCACGCACTGCACATGGCCTATCCGGATCCCGCTCAGCTGCCCGCGATCGGGATGGCGCTCGGCAGGGCGTACCTGCCGCACGTCACCACGGCGGAGTACCTGGCCCTCGCCCGCACGCTGCGCTCGTAGGGACTTGCGGTACCTCCCTTAGGGGTCGTATGTGGGCGAGCTGGAGTCGGTTCTGCTTGCATGAACGCACGATCGCGTGAGCCCGCGCCGATCGAGCGAATTCGATTGGGGGAGTATCAGATGAGTGAGTCGGATCACGGGACTCAGCCGGACAGTGGCATCAGCCGCCGCGCGGTCGTCGCCGGTGCAGCCTGGGCCATGCCGGTGGTCGCGGCTGCTGTAAGCGCCCCGATGGCGGTGGCATCGGGCGGGCCGGCTGTCGGCCCCGGCGACGCTCCGGTCGTGGTCGGACGGTGCGCTGCCGCAACGGGGATAACGTTCGTCGTGACTCAGAACGGAACACCTGTTCCGGGTGAAAGTGTCATCGTCACGATTCCCGCCGACTGGTCCTGGAGCGATGGCACTCCTGGACAGACGGTTGCTCTCACCTCCGACGCCGATGGGATCGTCAAAGTTCCCTCTGCTCAGGTCATGAGCGTCGGAGGGAACGCGACCGTGAGTGCCCAGCTTGCATCCGGTGGGCCCATTGCAACCGTCACCATGCCAGTCAGCGGAACGGTCGCTCGAGAGGTCTGGCGGCGTGACTCCGGAACGCAGATGGCGATTCGCGATATGGGCGGAGTCCCCGACGGCTCGGCCGCGATCGCGTGGAATGTCTTCCTGGCGCCTGACGGCGGCCTGTATGTCTATCACCGGGGCGCAGGCTACATTCTGCTCTCGTCAGGTGTGACCTCTGTCAACGCTCAGCACTACACAGAGAATCCTCTGTCCGGCAGCGGCAGCGAAGTCGATCTCGTCACCTTCGTAGCCGGTGGCGTCGCCAAGACATGGACGTCCGACGGAGCGGGAAGCCAGTCCGTCGTCTCGCGAGGCCCCGTTCCCGGTGGTACCCAGGTGGTCGGATGGAACTCGTATCTCACCGCGGCGGGCAAGCTCACGGTGAGTTATGACACTGTCGTCGCTGCGAGCGGCGTGACATCCGCAACCGTGCAACACGAGGTCAACCCCGACGGCACGGTGAATGATTACGTGAACTTCGTCAACGGCACGGGGGGACATACGCGCCGCTACAGCGGCGCGGGGCTGGTCGCCAGCAGCGACTACACCAGTGTTCCGGCGGGATCGATCGCAGTCGGCTGGAACAGCTATCTGGCATCCAACGGCACGCTGTACCGGCAGAACACGAGCGTGGCGACCGGTGTCGTCTCCGCCCGGGCTCAGCACACCACTGTCACGTCCACGCCGGCGTCTCAGACGGACGAGATCACGTGGGTCACCTCCTCGGGCACTGGCACGACCCAGACCTGGGGCGGCGTCGTCGGAACGACGACGTTCTCACCGAACTATGGTGCAGGGGCGAAGGTGGTCGGCTCGAACTCGTTCCTGACCGCTGACGGAACGCTCTACCACGGGGACGAGCAGCTCGACTCGGCGGTGGTGACGGCGCATTCGTGGCGGGAGCGGGGCATCGCCGCGGATCTTGGTACTGCACCCGTCGCCGACTGGATCGCCTGGACCGCAGTCACGAACTGCTGATCGCCAGTACCGAGCCACCACGCGAACGCCGAGCCACCACGAGGATCGCCGTGATCCGCGTGGTGGCTCGCCAGCTGGATGGTGGCTCGGCGGTGTCCGTCATCTGCGCGGGCGCGCGGCGACCGGCTCGCCCAGCAGGGCGATGCCCACGGCGTCGCCGAACGCGGGACGGATGCCCGGGGAGTGCTGCACGGTCACCCGCTCGCCGGCGTCGGTGCGCACCACCGTGCGGCGCATGCTGCCCAGGAACGTCGATTCCTCCACGGTGCCGCGTGCGGCGGCATCCGCTCCCTCGGCGAACACGACGTTCTCGGGACGCAGATACACGTCGACCGCGCCCGTGGCCGGGGTCTGCAGCGGGAGGGTCTGACCCCAGACCTCGACGCTCGCGCCGTCGGCGGTGCCGCCGACCACGCTGGAGAGTCCCACGAAGGCTGCGACGGATGCCGTGGCGGGAGCACCGTAGAGCTCCTCGGGCGAGCCGATCTGCTCGATCCGTCCGGCGCTCATCACCGCGATCCGGTCGGAGACGGCCAGAGCCTCCTCCTGGTCGTGCGTGACGAACACCGTGGTGATGCCGAGGCGCAGCTGGATGCGGCGGATCTCGTCGCGCAGCTGCACGCGCACCTTGGCATCCAGCGCCGAGAGCGGCTCGTCCAGCAACAGCACCTTCGGCTCGGTGACGAGGGCGCGGGCGAGCGCCACGCGCTGCTGCTGGCCGCCGGAGAGCTGGTGCGGGAACTTGTCGGCATGCTCCTCGAGCCCCACCAGGGCCAGCGCGTCGAGGGCGCGCTTCGCGGCATCCGCCTTGCCGACCCCGCGACGACGCAGGCCGAAGGCGGTGTTCTCGACGACCCGCAGGTGCGGGAACAGGGAGTACGACTGGAACACCATGCCGATGTCGCGCTTGTTGGTGGGAACCCGCGAGACGTCCTTGCCGCCCAGCAGCACGGCACCCGAGTCCGAGCCCTCGAGGCCAGCCAGCACCCGCAGCAGCGTGGTCTTGCCGCAGCCGGAGGGGCCGAGCAGCGAGACGAACTCGCCGGGGGCGATGTCGAGGTCGACGCCGTGCAGCACGGTGTTGCCGCTGTAGCTCTTGACGATGCCCTGCAGCTGCACGGCGGTGCCCTCGCCGGCGTCGGCGAGCAGCGCGTTGTCCTGGGTGCGGGGGAGCGGAGCGGTCATGAGCGGGCCTTTCGGTGGCCGCGCGCGGCGCGGCCGATGATGAGCAGCAGGACGAAGACGAGCAGCAGCGCGAGCAGCGTGAAGATCGCGGGCAGGTAGGGGTCCTGGTTGCGGACGACGACCATCGCGGTCTGGAAGACCTGACGGTTCAGCAGCGAGGCGATGGTGAACTCGCCCAGCACCACAGCCACCGAGATCAGGGATGCCGCGAGCAGACCCTGACGCAGGTTGGGAGCGAGCACCTTGATGACGACAGTGGGCCAGCCCGCGCCGAGTGTGCGAGCCGCCTCGGAGAGCGTGCGCAGGTCGGCCGCGTCGATGGACGCCTGGATCGCGCGGTAGGCGAAGGGCAGCACTGTGATGCCGTACGCGAAGGCGAGCGTCCAGGTTCCGGTGCCCAGCATCCGGGCGATCTGCAGGTAGATCGGCGACAGGCCGACGACCAGCACGATCGCGGGGATGGAGATGGGCAGCAGCGCGAGGAACTCGAACACCGGGCGCAGCCTTGGGAAGCGCAGGTGCACCAGGATCATGGTCGGGGCCAGCAGCACCAGCACGATGACGACAGTGACGACCGCCAGCACGAGCGAGTTGCCCAGGCCCGTCCAGATCGGCTGGAGGGTGCTGGCGAACGCGGGGTCGATCAGCTTGTGCCAGTTGACCCACGACATCCCGCCCTTGGGGTCGTGCAGGGTGTACAGGAACGTCGAGATGAGCGGGATGGCGAAGAAGGCGCCGACCAGGATGCCGATGATCCAGCGGGTGAGGCGGGAGGGGGCGAGCGAGTTCATGCCTGCCACCTCGCAGCCCGGCGCTGGATAAGGGAGTACAGGGCCATCACGACTCCGACGACGATGATCATGCCGAGTGCGAGGGCGCCGGCCAGGTTCTCGCGGCCGAGCACGGTCTCACTGGTGAGCGCCGCACGGATCTGCAGCGGTACGATCTGCGAACCCTGGCTGATCAGCGCGGCCGCCGTGGCGTACGACGAGAAGGCGTTCGCGAACAGCAGCAGCAGGCTGGCCAGGAAGGACGGGGCGAGCACCGGGAAGCCGATGTGCAGCCAGAAGCTCGCGCGGGTGCCGCCCAGGGTGGCGTTGGCCTCGGCCCACTGCGGCTTCAGCGCGGCGAGGGCGGGCATGAACGTGATCACCATGAGCGGGACCTGGAAGTAGATGTAGGGCAGCAGCAGGCCGGGCACCTCGTAGATCCAGGTGCCGCCTTCGAAGATGTTCACGCCGAAGGAGTCCTTCAGCAGCGTGGTGATGATCCCTTGCACGCCGATGGTCGCGATGAACGCGAAGGCGAGCATGACGCCGCCGAACTGCGCGAGAACACCCGCGGCGGCATCCACCGATTGGCGCACCGCGCCCTCGGGATTCATGCCCAGTAGGGCGTAGCAGACCAGTGCCCCCACGACGGCACCCACGATCGCGGTGAGGAGCGACACCCAGGTCGAGCTCGCGAAGGTGCTGAGCACGGCCGGGTCCACGAGCGCCGACAGGTTGCTCCAGGTGAAGGCGCCCGTCTTGGTGAACAGCCCCGACGCGAGCGCGAGCACGGTCGGGAGAGCGAGGAACAGCAGGACGTAGGCGGCGAACGGGGTCAGGCCCAGCCAGGCCCACCACGCGGACCGTCGGGATCCCGCGCCGCGCGCGGTCCCGGCGGGGACGGGGGCGGATGCCATGGCATCCGCCCCCGGGGTGACGGCGGTCGTCACTGGATCGCCGCCGCCCACTTCTCGCCGAGCAGCGTGCCCGCGTCGGTGCTCTGCTTCTCGGTCGGGACGACGGTCTTCTCCGGCGCCTTCGGCAGCGCGGAGGCGAGCTTCTCGTCGATGGTGCCGGCCTTGGTCATGGCCTCCATGCGTGCGGGACGGGCTCCACCGGCGAGGTACAGGTTCTGACCCTCGTCGCTGTACAGGAACTCCTGCCACAGGCGCGCGGCCGCCGGGTGCGTGGCGTCCTTGTTGATGGCCTGGTTGTAGTAACCCGCGTAGCCGGTGCCGGGAAGCACCGTCACCTTCCAGCTCTTGACGTCCTTGGAGTAGGCGGTGTTCAGGTAGTCCCAGTCGAACACGACGGGGGTCTCGCCGCTCGCGACGGTCGCAGGCGTCGGGTCCACCTTGAGGAAGTTGCCCGCCTTCTGCAGCTCGGCGAAGTAGTCGATGCCGGGCTGGAAGTCGTCCAGCGTGCCGTCGGACTGCACCGTGGCCAGGCCGATCGCGGCGAACGCGGCACCGGCCTGCGTCGGGTCTCCGTTGATCGCGACGGACCCCTTGAACTTGGCGCCCTTCAGGTCGTCGAGGCTCTTGGGCTCGGGGAACTTCGAGGAGTCGTATCCGATCGACATGTATCCGCCGTAGTCTCCGACGAAGAGCCCCGTGGACTCCTTCAGCTCGGCGGGGATGTCATCCCAGGTCTGCACCTTGTAGGGAGCGAAGACGTCGGTGTTGGACAGCGCGACCGCGAGGCCCAGGTCGAAGACGTCGGGTGCGGTGTCGAGACCCTTGTTGGTCTTCGCCGCAGTGATCTCGTCGGCGCTGGACACATCGGGCGACTGCTCGTTGATCGTGATCTCGGGGTACTTCTTCTTGAAGGCGTCCAGGATCGCGCCGTAGTTCGCCCAGTCGTGCGGGAGCGCGATGACGTTCAGCTGACCCTCCTTCTTGGCCGCGGCCTCGAGGTCTGCGAAGGAGCCGAAGTCCTTCACCGACGTCGCGGTCGCGGACTTGGGGGCGTCGCCGCCGTCGGAGCCGCCCGGCGTGCTGCCGCCGGAGCAGGAGGTGAGCAGCAGTGCCACGGTCGCGGCCAATGCGATGCCGGCGCCCAGGCGCGTGCGGCGGGTGATGATTGCCATGTTTTCCTCTCGGAGTTCCGGCGAAGCCGGTTCGGGACGGCTGGACGCTACGCGTCCCCGGTTACCCCGCAGGGGGACGCCGGTTAACGGGAGGTTATCGGGAGGTGGCACCCGGTGTCGACGGTGACGCGACTGCGTATTTGAAGCCCCGATGCGAGCCGACGAAACCGAGACGCTCATAGAAGCGATGCGCGTCGACTCGAGCGGCATCCGATGTCAACTGTACGAGGGCCGCATCGAGCGACGGCGCCGCGGAATCCGTCACCCAGCGCATCAGTGCCGAGCCGAGCCCTGCGGAGCGGAGATCGCTGCGCACTCGCACCGCCTCCACCAGCAGGCGTAGCGCGCCACGCCGAGCCATACCGGGGATGAGGGTGAGCTGGAACGTGGCGACGATGGCCCCATCGACCTCGGCGACAAGCAGGTCGTTCTCGGGGCTGGCCAGGATCGCCCTCAAGCCGGAGGTGTAGAGCTCGCGATCCTCCGGCTTCGCCTGATCTCCGCGCGCTGCGCTGACCGGGTCATCGGCCAACAGGGCGATGATCGCGTCGGCATCCGCCTCGCTCGCACGGCGCAGCACGGCGTCGCCGGTGCGGAAGGACAGCGGATGCGGCAGGGTGAGGGCGTCGAGCATGGGATCAGTCTGTCATCGGGTCCTCCCTGCCGCGGAGTCCGGCGCGATCGTCGAACGCGCCCATGGTTATGCAGGTGAGTGAATCTGACCTGCGACAGGGGTCAGAGGGCGTCGGGTGAAGGGCGGCGTGACCTCAGTGGGGTCACCGGCGAATCCGCGGAATCATGCGGAAGAACGCGTGACCCACGACGGGGGCGGGAGGCTTTGGGATGAAGCCGCAGCGTGCATAGCTTTGTCAGTTGCTGGGGACTTTCACGCTGTCGCGTCACTTCGCGCGTGGTGACGACACTCATCTGGGGAGGGCTGCGAATGCGCCCTGCTCGATCACTGGGGAGATTTCGAAGATGGAACAGTTGAACGCTGGAGTTGGGACGAGGGGCGGTGTGCCGCGGCGCACCATCGTCAAGGGCGCCGCATGGTCGGTGCCGGTCATCGCCGCGGCGATGGCGGTGCCGATGGCATCCGCATCCGGCGAGGGTCTCACCGGAACATCGCCGATCCCGTCGGGCGTGTGCACGGCGGTCGGGGACTTCAC
>Ga0256796_1000895_pt1 | contig 11759 bp, 10 predicted proteins | sample MC6MC0947MT_FD_190209 | JGI IMG/M metagenome (GOLD analysis project Ga0256796, IMG submission 190209) | Metatranscriptome of enriched soil aggregate microbial communities from Iowa State University, Ames, United States - MC6-MC0947-MT... | ecosystem: Environmental > Terrestrial > Soil >...
GACGACACCACCCGCAGGGAATCCCACTGTGATGCCGCAGCTGCCCGGATCGGCGGGAGGCCGCGCGAGCACGGCACGCCGGCCGCCGACGGTGACGTCCTCGACCTCGTACCCGAGCCGTTCCGACGTCCGCGCCTCCACCGCGAGGGTCCCCGTCTCGAACCAGTCGAACGTCACGCGGGCCGGACCGGTGGCGTCGAGCACGGTCCAGCGGCAGATCGCGCCCAGGAACCCCCGCTCGATCGTGTCCCCTCCGACGATCTCGGTGATCCGCTCGGGAGCGACGACGTCACACTCGGTGAGCAGGGAAGCGTAGTCGGACGAGTGGCCGGCGCCGAACCCCTGCGGCACCGGCGTGCCCGTCACGGACTCGGCGCAGCCACCCAGGAGGACCGCCACCGCCGCGACACCCGCCGTCCGCACGAGGAGCCCGAATCGCGACATCTCACTGCCCCCTTGCCACGGTCAGTTCTGCGAGATGACGGGCCGCGACACACGGATCGGCGGTGGGGTCGGTCTTGCCGTACGAGATAGACCAGTGCACGAAGTCGTCGCCGAACTGCACTCCCAGTTCGCACAGCCGACTCGACAGCGACGATTCGAATCCGGGATGCCCGCCGATCTCGATGTCCGCGGCAGGTCGTCCGATCATTTCGCTACCGGCTCGCTCGCGTCCGATCGGGCTGCCCCGGTACCACGAGAACGAGAAGTGAGGAGCGTTCCGGTCCTGGTCCGGCGATGTCTGCCACTCGCAACCGACGGAGTTGCGGACCACACCCGCGAAGCTCGGGACGCCGACCACCTCGGCGACTTCCTCGTCCGTGATCGACCCGCACTCGCCGAAGAAGGGGCCGGCACCGGCCGCGCCGGACTCCACCGCGCCGGGCTCCTCGCTCGAACCTCCCCGGCCGCACCCCGCAACCAGCAACGCGGCGGTCACGAGAACTGCAACCGGACATCCCAGCCTTCTCGCCGCCATGACGCGGAACTGTACCGCCCGCACCCCGCCCGGGGCAGGCGTCACACCACGGTGTGCGCCGCCCCCACCGGGGCGAGCGCGGCGTCGAGCTGCGCGGCCCAGCTCTTGACGATGTCGGCGCGGCGGCGCGAGTCGTCCGTGAGCACGTCGGCCAGCCCGAGCCCGCGGGCGAGGTCGAGTGTCGCCTGCACGAGTCGGCGCACCGCGGGATCCGAGTCGTCCACGCCGAGGCTCTCGACGGCGGTCCGGTGCGCGATGCGTCCGAACCGTTCCTCGAGGGGCAGCACGCGGGCCCGCAGCTCCGGATCCGCGGCCGCCGCGGTCCACACCTGGAGTGCGGCCTTGAACAGCGTGCCGGTGTAGTAGTCGACGAGACGCCCCACCACCGCCTCCGTGCGGCCCTCCCCCGCCGGCAACTCGGTGACCTCGCGGCGCGCCTGCTCCATCCGGCTGTCGAACATGAACTCGAGCGCCGCCGTGATGAGGTCCTCACGCGTCGGGAAGTGATGCTGCGCGGCGCCGCGCGACACCCCCGCGCGCTGCGCGACGACCGCGACCGTGGTGGCAGACCAGCCGAACTCGGCCAGACAGTCGACCGTGGCGTCCAACAGCCGATGTCGTGTCAGCCGGCTTCGATCCTGTTGTGGTGCGCGCATCGGCGTAGTCCTCTCCGGTGTCTTCCGGTGCCGTTCGGGTGCGAACTCCGCCTTGTGGGTGGTGGTTCGCGGATATTCCAGTAAACACTGCGCCAGTAAGGGTAACCTTCGTCACATTCGCATTGCGGAAGGGTCTCGGGCACGTTACTAATTTTCCTTAGGGAAGGTTTACCTACCTTCCGAATCGCATCGATCACAAGGAGACCTCATGTCCTCTGCCGAGCTCATTCCCGTTGCCGACTTCCTCGTCGATTTCGTCGGTGCCGCCGGTGACTTCTTCTCCGGCCTCAGCTTCTTCCTGGGCTCGCTCGACGCGGTCTCGGCGCTCTTCCCGGCTGCCTGATCCGACCTGCCGGACGGCGCCCGTTCCCGTCAGGGGACGGGCGCCGTCCGCGTCTCAGCCTCCGGCCGCCCACGACGGTTGCCGCTTCTGCAGGAAGGCCGTCACACCCTCGACGGCCTCGGGACTTCCGAAGAGCCGAGCAGACTGCGCCGCAAGGGATTCCCCGAAGCTGTCGAAGTCGGCGAGCATCTTCGCGGTGGTGAGTTTCTTGGACTCCGCCAGCCCCTGCGGCGAGCATTTCCGCAACGTCTCGATCAGTTCCTGCACCGCCTCCCCCGAATCCTGAACCGCCTCGCTGATCAACCCGATCGCCTCGGCCTCGTGGGGGCCGAACTTCTCCCCGGTCAGGAAGTACCGATTGGCGGCGCGCGAGGTCAGCCTGGGGAGCACCGTCAGCGAGATGATCGACGCGGCGAGACCCAGCCGCGCCTCGGTCAGGGCGAAGGTGCTGTCCGGCCCCGCGACGACGATGTCGCACGCCCCCACCAGCCCCATACCGCCGGCACGCACGTGCCCGTCCACCCGCGCGATCACCGGCTTCGGTAGCCGGACGATCGCCCGCAGCAGCTCCGTCATCTGCTGCGTCCGTTCCGCGGCGAGATCCGCGGGACTCGCGTCGGCCCCCGCGGCGCTCGCCTCCGACAGGTCCGCGCCCGCGCAGAACGTGCCGCCGGTGTGCGTCAGCACCACGGTGCGCACCCGGTCGTCGGCGGCGGCGTCGTCCAGCCCTCGTCGCAACTGCTCGACCAGGCTGCTCGAGATCGCGTTGCGGTTGTGCGGCGAATCGAGTGTCAGCGTGGCGACCCCGTCAGCGGCTTCGAAGCGCACTCGGCGATCCGTCATCTGCACAGCTCCTAGTAGGACTTGGGTAGGCCCAGCGAGTGCTGGGCGACGAAGTTGAGGATCATCTCGCGACTCACCGGAGCCACCCGCCCGATACGCGCGGCGCCCAGCATCGCCGACAGGCCGTACTCCTTGGTGAGCCCGCCACCACCGTGAGTCTGGATCGCCTGGTCGAGCGTCTTGATGGCAGCCTCGGCCGCCGCGTACTTGGCCATGTTGGCGGCCTCGGCCGCACCGAAGTCGTCGCCGTTGTCGTACAGCGTCGCCGCCTTCTGCATCATGAGCTTCGCCAGTTCGAGTTCGATCTTGCACTGCGCGAGCGGGTGGGCCAGCCCCTGGTGAGCGCCGATCGGCGTCTTCCAGACCGTACGTTCCTTCGCGAACTTCACGCCCGCCTCGAGCGCCCAGCGCCCCATCCCGATCGCCATCGCAGCACCCAGGATGCGTTCCGGATTGAGGCCCGCGAACAACTGCATCAGCGCCGCGTCCTCCGAGCCGACCAGCGCGTCCGCCGGAAGCCGGACGTCGTCGAGGAACAGCGTGAACTGGTGATCGGGTTCGATGATGTCCATCTCCATCGGCTGCGCGACGAAGTTCTCGGCGTCGGTGGGAACGATGAACAGCGCCGGCTTCAGCTTGCCGGTCCTGTGGTCCTCGGTCCGCGCGACGATCAGCACCGCGTCGGCCTGGTCGACCCCGGAGATGTAGATCTTGCTGCCCCGCAGAACCCACTCCTCTCCGTCCCGGCGCGCGGTGGTGGTGATCTGGTGCGAGTTGGAGCCGGCGTCGGGCTCGGTGATGCCGAACGCCATGATCTTGGAGCCGTCGGCGAGCGCGGTGAGCCACTGCTGTTTCTGCGCGTCGGTGCCGAACTTGCCGATGATGGTGCCGCAAATCGCAGGCGAGACCACCACGAGCAGCAGCCCGGCACCCTGCGCGGCGAGCTCCTCCTGCACGAGGGCGAGTTCGTAGATGCCCGCTCCCCCGCCGCCGTACTCCTCGGGCAGGTTGACGCCCAGGAAGCCGAGCTTGCCGGCCTCGGTCCACAGTTCGGTGAGCGGTTCGCCCTTGCGCGCCTTCGGCAGCACGTAGTCGACGTAGTTGAAGCGCTGCGCGAGCTTCGACACCGCCGCTCGCAGCTCCCTCTGCTCGTCCGTCTCGATGAAGCTGCTCATACGCTCTCTCCTTCTGCCCCAGCCTCGTTCGACGCCGGCGCTTCCACGATTGCCAGAACGGATCCGACGTCGACCTGCTGGCCGACGACGACGGGGAGTTCGGTGAGCACACCCGAGGTGGGTGCCTTGACGGTGTGCTCCATCTTCATGGCCTCGAGCCACAGGATCGGCTGTCCGGCCTCCACGTGATCGCCCTCCGCTGCCCCGAGGCGGATCACCGCACCCGGCATCGGCGCGAGCAGAGAGCCCTCGGCGACTACGGTGGACGGATCGACGAAACGCGGGACCGCCGTGAGTGCCACCGGTCCGAGCGGCGAATCGACGCACACCGTGTCGCCGTAGCGCGCGACGTCGAAACGGCGCTGCAGGCCCGCGACGTCGAGGACGACGTGATCGGGCGTCGACGACACCAGCGACACGTCGTCGAAGCCCTCGGCGCGCAGACCCGAGCGGGTGAGCAGGTACCGGACGTCGTGGTCGCCGTGGATTCCGCTGTACCGCTTGATCTGCGGCTGCGACGGCAGATTTCGCCAGCCGCTCGGCAGGGCGCCGACCACGGGGGCCGCGGCCCGGTTCACCGCGGCGTCGGCCAGGGCGGCCGCGAGTGCGGACAGCCTCTCCGCGTCCGCGTCGGCCAGCGGTCGGGCGAGCACGTCCAGTCCGTGCGTGTCGAAGAAGGCGGTGTCGGTGTCGCCCGCCAGGAACGCCGGATGACGGAGGACGTTCACGAGCAGATCGCGGTTGGTGCGCAGTCCGTGCAGACGGGTACGGGCCAGCGCCGACGCGAGTACCTGTGCGGCCTGCGCACGGGTCGGCGCGAACGAGATCACCTTGGCGAGCATCGGATCGTAGAAGACGCTCACCACCGAGCCGTTCTCGACGCCCGAGTCCAGGCGCACGCCGGTTCGGTCGAGGAGATCGAACTCGACCGTCTCGCCGGGCAGTTCGATTCGTTCGACGGTGCCGCTCTGCGGCCGCCAGTTGTGCGCCGGGTCCTCGGCGTACAGCCGGACCTCGATCGAGTGGCCCCGGATCGCCGGTGGCTCGGCCGGCAGTTCGGCACCGGACGCCACCTGCAGCTGCAACTCGACGAGGTCGAGGCCGGTGGTGCACTCGGTCACCGGATGCTCCACCTGCAGACGCGTGTTCATCTCCAGGAAGAAGAAGTCGCCTCGTTCGTCCGCCAAGAACTCGACGGTGCCCGCACCCTCGTAGCCGATCGCGTTCGCGGCGAGCCTGGCCGCGTCGAACAGCCTGGCGCGCATGGACGGAAGGCGTTCGACGAGCGGGGACGGCGCCTCCTCGACCACCTTCTGGTGACGACGCTGGATGGAGCACTCCCGCTCTCCGATCGCCCAGACGGTGCCGTGCCGGTCGGCCATCACCTGGACCTCGATGTGGCGGCCGGTCTCGAGGTACCGCTCGCAGAACACCGTCGGATCACCGAACGCGGACTGTGCCTCGCGACGCGCCGCCTCGATCTCGCGGGGCAGCGCCGACAACTCGCGCACGACGCGCATGCCGCGCCCGCCGCCACCGGCGGAGGCCTTGACCAGCACCGGTAGGTCCGCTTCGGTGACCGCAGCCGGATCGAGTTCGGCGAGGACCGGTACCCCGGCCTCGGCCATGATGCGCTTGGACTCGACCTTCGAACCCATGAGCTCGATCGACTTGACGGGTGGGCCGACCCAGGTGAGTCCGGACGCCTCGACCGCCTGCGCGAAATCGGCATTCTCCGAGAGGAATCCGTAGCCGGGGTGGACGGCGTCGGCTCCGGCCGCATGTGCCGCAGCGATCAACGCGTCGGTGCGCAGGTACGTCTCCGCCGGCGTGGCGCCGGGCAGTCGCACCGCGGCGTCGGCCTCGGCGACATGCGGACTCGCGGCGTCCGGGTCGGAGAAGACGGCAACCGTGCCGATGCCGGTGCGCCGACACGTCGCGAACACCCGACGAGCGATCTCGCCGCGGTTCGCGACCAACACGGAAGTGATGTCGGAAGTAGTCACAGTCGGCCTCACATCCGGAAGACGCCGAAGTTCTCGGTGCCCTCGATCGGGGCGGTGGCGATGGCCGACAGGCACATCCCCACCACCGTGCGGGTGTCACGGGGGTCGATGACGCCGTCGTCGTACAGGCGCCCGGACAGGAACATCGGCAGCGACTCGGCCTCGATCTGGTTCTCGATCATCGCCCGCATCCCGGCATCGGCCTCGGCGTCGAACGCCTGCCCACGCGCCTCGGCGGCCGCCCGGCCGACGATCGAGATGACACCCGCGAGCTGGGCGCCGCCCATCACGGCGGACTTGGAACTGGGCCACGCGAACAGGAATCGGGGGTCGAACGCGCGCCCGCACATGCCGTAGTGACCGGCGCCGTACGACGCCCCGAGCAGGATCGAGATGTGCGGCACGGTCGAGTTGGCAACCGCGTTGATCATCATCGAGCCGTGCTTGATCATCCCGCCCTCCTCGTACTCCCGTCCCACCATGTACCCGGTGGTGTTGTGCAGGAACAGGAGTGGCGTGTTCGACCGGTTCGCGAGCTGGATGAACTGGGTGGCCTTCTGCGACTCCTCGCTGAACAGGACACCGCGCGCGTTGGCGAGGATGCCGATCGGGTAGCCGTGCAGTTCGGCCCAGCCCGTCACGAGCGACGATCCGTACATCGGTTTGAACTCGTCGAAATCGGATCCGTCGACGATCCGGGCGATCACCTCGCGCGGATCGAACGGAATCTTCAGATCCGACGGGACGATGCCGATCAGTTCCTCGGGATCCTCGAGCGGTTCGATCACCTCCGCTCGCGGCGCCGGGCCCTCCTTGCGCCAGTTGAGCCGTCGGACGATGCTACGGCCGATGCGGATCGCATCCTGCTCGTCGAGGGCGAAATAGTCGGCCAGACCCGATGTGCGCGCGTGCATCTCGGCGCCGCCGAGGGACTCGTCGTCGGACTCCTCACCGGTCGCCATCTTCACCAGCGGCGGTCCGGCCAGGAACACCTTGGACCGTTCCTTGATCATCACGACGTGATCGGACATGCCGGGGATGTAGGCGCCGCCGGCGGTGGAGTTGCCGAACACGAGCGCGATGGTCGGGATCCCGGCCGCCGACAGCTTCGTCAGGTCGCGGAACATCCGCCCGCCCGGGATGAACACCTCCTTCTGCGTCGGCAGGTCGGCGCCGCCGGACTCGACGAGCGAGATGACAGGCAACCGGTTCTGGACAGCGATGTCGTTGGCGCGGAAGCCCTTCTTGAGTGTCCACGGATTGGACGTGCCACCGCGGACAGTGGGGTCGTTCGCGACGATGAGGCATTCGACGCCGCTGACGACGCCGATACCGACGATCGTCGACGCACCCACCGGGAACTCGGTGCCCCACGCGGCGAGCGGGGACAGTTCGAGGAACGGCGAGTCGGGGTCGATCAGCAACTCGATGCGCTCGCGCGCCAGCAGCTTGCCCCGCTTGTGATGTCGCTCCACGTACTTCTCGCCGCCCCCGGCCAGGGCCTTCGCGTGCTCGACCTCGAGTTCGGCGAGCTTGGCGGTCATCGACTCGGCCGCCGCCGCGTACTCGGCCGACGCCGTGTCCAGAACCGACTTCAGAATCGTCACGACTGATACCCCAATCGCTTGGCCGCCAACGAGGTCAGGATCTCCGTCGTCCCGCCCCCGATACCCAGAATGCGCATGTCCCGGTACTGCCTCTCCACTTCGCTCTCCGCCATGTAGCCCATGCCGCCGAACAACTGCACGGCCTGGTTCGCCACCCACTCACCGGCCTCGACGGCCGTGTTCTTCGCGAAACACACCTCGGCGACGAAGTCCTCGTTCGAGACGAGCGAACGTTCGACGAGGGCGCGCGTGTAGACGCGGGCGACGTCGATGCGCCGCGTCATCTCGGTGACCGTGTTCTGTACCGCCTGCCGCGAGATCAGCGGACGTCCGAACGTCTCCCGGTCGCGGCACCATTGCAGCGTCAGATCCAGGCAGCGCTGCGCGCTCGCGTACGCCTGCGCGGCGAGCGCGATGCGCTCGGTGAGGAACGCCTGCGCGATCTGTGCGAACCCCGAGTTCTCCTCGCCCACCAGGTTGTCCACCGGGACTCGGGCGTCGACGAACGACAGCTCTGCGGTGTCCGACGCCCGCCAGCCCATCTTGTCGAGCTTGCGGGCCACCTCGAACCCCGGGGTGCCCTTCTCGATCACGAGCAGCGACACCCCACCGGCGCCGGGACCGCCGGTACGCACCGCGGTGACGACGAAGTCGGCGCGCACGGCCGACGTGATGAACGTCTTGGCGCCGTTGACGACGTAGTGGTCGCCGTCGCGCACCGCGGTGGTCCGCAGGTGGCCGACGTCGGACCCGCCGCCCGGTTCGGTGATCGCGAGGGATCCGATCTTCTCGCCCGCGAGGGTGGGGCGCACCCACCGGTCGATCTGTCGAGAGTCGCCGGCCGCGACCAGATGCGGGAGTGCGATACCGCACGTGAACAGCGATGCGAACAGTCCGCCGGACGCGCCGGCCTGATGCATCTCCTCGCAGATCACGACCGCGTCGACCAGGTCGCCGCCCTCGCCGCCGACCGCCTCGGGGAAGCCGGCACCGAGCAGCCCCAGCGCCGCGGCCTCACGGTGCAGCTCGCGGGGGATCTCGCCGTCGCGCTCCCAGTCGTTCAGGCGCGGGAGGATCTCCTGGTCCACGAATCCGCGGACCGTCTTGCGGAGCTGTTGCCGCTCCGGTGTGTCCCACACGGTCATGCGTGTCCTTCCTCGAGCTGGTCTCCGTAGCTCGGTACGAGCCCTACGGGGATCTCGATGTGCCGCGAGCGCAGCCACTCACCGAGTCCCTTGGCCTGTGGATCGAAGCGGGCCTGCGACGCGACACCGCGGCCGAGGATGCCCTCGATCACGAAGTTCACGGCCCGCAGGTGCGGCAGGACATGGCGAGTCACGTCGAGGCTCTTCGCTTCCGGCAGCATTCGCTTCACCTCGTCGACGGTGAGCGCGTGCACGAGCCAGCGCCACTGCTCGTCCGTGCGCACCCACACACCGACGTTGGCGTTGCCGCCCTTGTCGCCGCTACGGGCCGCCGCGACCGCGCCGAGGGGAACGGTGACCGTGTCGTCCCGGTCCCACGGATCGGGCAGCGTCGGTTCCGGCACGTCCTCGAGTGCTCGGGTATGCGTGCTCGGCGCGATGTCGACGCGTGTGCCGTCGGGCAGCACTGCGACATGCGGGACCTCGGCGGCGTCGACATAGCCGGGTGTGAACACCGCGTACGGCTGACCGTGCGACGGCGGTGCGGTCAGCGTGAACCCCGGGTAGCTGGCGAGCGCCATTTCGACGGCCACCGACGAGAACGCGCGGCCCACGACGTCCGGGTCGGTGTCGCGCACCGTGCAGCGCAGCAGCGCGCTCGCCGCCTCCTCGGTGTCGGCGTCGGGATGATCGGTGCGCGCGAGTGTCCAGTCGAGCTCCTGCGGCCTCACCTGCAGCCACGAATCCATCTGGCGCCGAACCAGTTCGGCCTTGGCCTCGATGTCGAGCCCGGTGAGCACGAACGTCGCCTCGTTCCGGAATCCGGCGAGCGCGTTGAGCGACACCTTGTACTGCGGCGGCGGTGCCTCACCGATCACGCCGGAGAGGCGAACGCGATCGGGGCCGTCGCCGGTGAGGACCACCGAATCCACGCGGGCGGTGACGTCGGGATTCGCGTAGCGGCCGCCGGTGATCTCGTACAGCAACTGCGCGGTGACGGTGTCGACGGTCACCGCTCCCCCGGTCCCTGCGTGCTTGGTGACGACCGACGAGCCGTCGTCGTGGATCTCGGCGATGGGGAAGCCGGGACGGGTGAGGTCGGGAATCTCGGTGAACCACGAGTAGTTTCCACCCGTGGCCTGGGTCCCGCACTCGATCACGTGACCAGCGACGACGGCGCCCGCGAGCTTGTCGAAATCGTCTCGTGCCCAGCCGAAGTGCGCTGCCGCCGGCCCGACGATCACCGACGCGTCGGTGACGCGTCCCGTGACGACGATGTCGGCGCCCGCATCCAGACACTCCACGATCCCCCAGGCCCCGAGATAGGCGTTCGCAGTGAGCGGCGCGGTCTCCCGATCGAGCCCCAGCTCGGCGACCCGCGCGATGAGGTCGTCGCCCTCCACGTGCGCGATTCTCGCGTTCAGTCCCAGCCTGTCGTTCACCTCGCGTAGCGCGCCGGCGAGACCGGCGGGGTTCAGCCCTCCGGCGTTGGCGACGATCTTCACGCCGCGATCGAGCGCGAGCCCGAGACAGTCCTCGGCCTGACGGAGGAAGGTCTTGGCGTAGCCTCGCGACGGATCCTTCATCCGGTCCCGCCCGAGAATCAGCATCGTGAGTTCGGCGAGGTAATCACCGGTCAGATAGTCGAGTTCACCGCCCTCGAGCATCTCGCGCATCGCCGAGATGCGGTCGCCGTAGAAGCCGGAGCAGTTGCCGATGCGCACCGCGGTCCCGGTCATCGGGTCGCCTCCGTCCGACCCCGGTCCCTGCCCGCACCCGGCGGACCCGCGAACGCCTGCGCGATCCCGAGCCAGCGCTCGGCGTCGTCGCCCGTCGTCCGCAGGGCGGTGTCGCGGCGGTGCACCCGCTGTGTGACGAGCAGGCAGAAGTCCTCCGCCGGCCCCGTCACCCGCTGGACCGCGTCCTCCGGACCCCACGCCCAGATTCCGCCGTCCGGCGCGGTCAGTTCCACCCGGAACTCCTCGGCGGGCGGCGTGATCTCGTTGACGCTGTACGCGAAGTCGCGGGTTCGCACCCCCAGGCGGGCAATGTGCTCGAGGCGTTCGGACACCTCCGGCGCCGCACCCAGGGCCTCGGCGACGTCGCGGCCGTGCGCCCACGTCTCCATCAGCCGGGCCGTCGCCATCGAGGCCGCACTCATCGGCGGTCCGTACCACGGAAGTTTGGTGCCGACCGGAACGTCGCGCAGTACCTGCGCGAGCCGGGCACGGCACTCCCGCCAGTCGGCCAGAAGTTCCCGGGGCGGACGCTGCGCCTCGATCTCGGCGCCCTCGTCGACGAAGCCGTACGGGTTCTTCCACGCCTCGGCGAGCTGGGCGGTGAAGCCACCCTCATCGGTTGCGGCCAGCAGCGCCGCGCGGTCGGTCCACGCGAGGTGGCCGATCTGATGGGCGACGGTCCAGCCCTCCGCCGGTGTCGGCGACGCCCACTGCTCCTCGGGTAGGTCGGCGACCAGCACATCGAGTGCCGCACCTTCCGCACACAGGTCGTCGACGATCTTGTTCAGGTCAGCCACATACCCTCCTCGATACCGAGATCAGCATCACATCGGTGGGATTAAAAATCAAGCATGACTGATTGTTTATCGGCGAACAGCCACCGCACGGCCCCGCCCGGGGCCGGTCACGCGGTCAGATGAGCCGCCGCGCCCCACGCCCGCCGGCCACCACTGAGTGACCACTCCGCGTCGGGTGCGCGCGTGACGGGATGCTGCCGTTCGACCGTGAAGTTGGTGATGGGCAGGCGCTCCACCATCGCGGGCTCGGCCAGAGTGTTCCCGACGATCCCCTGCTCGAACATCGAGTAAGCCGTGTGATTGACCGAGTGGACGGCGACCTGCAGCGCCGACAGTGCGGTGTGGTGTGGGCCGAACTCGGCGAGCGTGTGACCGCCGCCGATCGTGGTGCCCACCACCGCGTAGTAGTGCCAATGCGAAGGATTGTCCGGGTTGTACGTGACGCCAGGCTCTTCAGCCATGATGCGCC
>Ga0256796_1000900_pt1 | contig 11686 bp, 10 predicted proteins | sample MC6MC0947MT_FD_190209 | JGI IMG/M metagenome (GOLD analysis project Ga0256796, IMG submission 190209) | Metatranscriptome of enriched soil aggregate microbial communities from Iowa State University, Ames, United States - MC6-MC0947-MT... | ecosystem: Environmental > Terrestrial > Soil >...
TTGAGAACGAGTATCTGCTGATTTAATGCTTTGATGTTAGGTTGATTGGTATCTATACTTACATCATCAAATAGTTTCATTTTTTTTATAAATGTATCGTTAAAGTAAATAACAATCGCTTCAAAAACACCATCCTCAGCAAGATACTCGGTCATATTATGAATCCCTTTCTTTACTATCAAAAGTTGTCTGTTGTTCACTTCCAATATCTCCTTATCTCGGAAAATTATTTTTTTCCCTTTAATAACGAACACGAACGCGTTTTCTTGCATCAGAATATATTGTTTGGTAGACACTGTATTGGTTTTCCATCTTGCAAACAGTAGTTTATTATTCTCTAGAATTTTTTCTTTTGGGAATTGTTTCATTCTGGGTGTATTCTGATTTCGGTACTAAATATATAAATAACTTTTTTCTATTTCTGTCGAGACAAAACACTTAGAAAAACAGTAGATCGTTCAGCCTTACTATAAGTACCCCATTTTTCAACGTCCAAAATGGATATGCAACTATCAGTACAATTTTGTGCCTATAACCGGCATTAGCATGGCCTCGAGAGCAAAATAGCCTATCTTTTTACCCGAATAATATATCCGTCAATCGCATATTTGCCCCCGCCTTCAACTACCAAAGCTAAAGCAATTCCGATAGCCATTAAATCAAACTGACAACCTTCCCCCTGCTGTGTTCCCATCCAATTCATAAAAAATCCATATTGTAAATGGGTCGTAAACATAATTCCCAGCATCAGACCGATATAAGCTATAGCCCAAAACCTAGTCGCAAAACCAAAGATTAAACATATAGCACCAACAAATTCAGTCATAATGACCAAGAATGCTACAATTGTCGGAAGATGCATCTGTTCTGTAAAAATTTTCATCATCTGGCTGAAGCCTGCTCCGCCAAACCACCCTGCTGTTTTTTGCATGCCGTGCGGAAAAAAAATAATACCTAAGGTCAATCTTAAAATAAATCCTGTTAATGTATTCTGTGTTCTAAAAAATAAATTGTTCATAATTTTAACGATATATTTATTATTGCTGTTTTTTATTGCAGTGATTATTTTCATTGACTTTTTCAATTAATTTGATTGCAATAGAGAGAAGGATAACTAATTAAAGACATTTGCTGCTACAAAGACACCATAATTTGCTTTAGTATTTCTTGTAGGACCATATGCATCCCAGTTGGCTCCTAAGCCAAATCGAAATTCTTTAGAGCTAATCCCCACGCGTAACATGAGATAGCTCCGAGCATGATCTCCACTGTTGATGGTGGCACAATATAGTCCCTGAGCCCGGGTGTATAGATTCCAAAACTCATTTAGTTGTGGCTTGTATTCAACTAAAGCAAAACCTTCCAAATTGCTATTATTAGCTAAATCAATCCTTGGCATCAATGTAACTAAAAACTGCTTAGAAGAATATGAGTACATTAGTGCGGTATTGGGGCGTACTCCCGAACTGGGTGTGTAATGGGTGCCTGCCAACACACTGAAGCCTTTCGCAAAATGATATGTGAGATGGATTTGATTCATCATATCTTTGGAATTAGTTTCGTTCCAGCGCGAAGAAAAATTGGTTACACTGAATATACCCAATTTTGGGAATGACCGAAACGCCTTATTAACGGTCATTTGGGATGCATAGCCATTATTCCCTACCAAAACCTCAACAACAACTGGTGGATTTTTAAATTCCGGAACGGGATGTTCTTGGGCCTTGAGGTAATTTGAAAGAAGTAATACACATACGATTAAAAGTGGACTTTTCATGATTTTATCTGTTCTTAAATATTGACAATACAAAGTTCAGTATGTGAACTATGAAATATTAGAACAGATAAATCATTAATCAGGACAAACCAATCATATTACGATATTCCGAAGGAGTATAATGTGCATGCTTTCTAAAAAAACGGGAAAAATATGAAATATCTTCAAATCCCAGTGAGTAGGCTACTTCAGAGATTGCATATTGGGGCAGTGATAATAATGCCTTTGCTTCCATTAACAGTGCTTCATTTATTAGTTCAGAAGCCGTTTTACCGGTTGTAATTTTTACGCATTTATTTAGATGATTGGGAGACACATGCAATAGCTCCGCATACACTTGTATGACGTGGGTATCTTGAATATGTGACGTAATTAGCTTTCGGAACCGCTGTGTAATGGTTTCTCTTGGTGAAAAGATAGGAATAGGTAATGTTTTTATAAAATGGACAAGCTCCCCTATGAAGGTATTTAGATACAATTTTAACAAATATTGATTGTCATCCGATCCATATAAATTCATTGAATGTTTTAAAAGTATTTCGATTCTCTTAGAATGTCCATCGTCTAATTCGAATGAATGGGTATTCAATAATTCCGACAAATGATAAATTTCCTGTACTCTTTTCAACCCACTTCCTTCAGTAATAAAATCATCCGAAAAGTGACAATAATAACCTTCTATATCCTTCGAGCTATATAGGAGGGTTCTGATTTTATACGCAGGCAAAATCATGCAGGTACCGGATGTAAGTGTAGAAATATCCGAGCATACCATTTTATCTAATTTACCTTTACTGATGAAAACAAAATCATTTACTGTCTTGCGATGTGGTAAGGATGGCATAATTGTTTTTTCATCTAACACAGAAAGCGGTTCGATAAAAAAATCATTAAAAATCTTCCTTGTATTTGGACGCTCCACATTGATAATTGCCTTGAAATTATCTGGCTGATATTCAGGTATGCGATTCATTTTCGGTCAACGGACTAATTTTGTGATTTCATAACTATAAATACTCTCCTCACAATGGTACAACAAATAATGATATAAGATAGCGCATTGGTTGAATTTACTTCAATTTATTTCGCACACACACCATTAAACAACTCACTACCAATCATCTATCTGGAATTTTAAATTTAAGCATTTGCTTCCTCAAGCCACAAGTCACCATTGACAATTGCATATATTACTTTATCCCTGATTTCAATAGGATACCTTCTTCTATCATTATTTTTCACATTAATCCAAAATAAGTTTAGTCAAATAGTTTATTTTATCAATACCAGATCTATCCATCCAAATTTTTCGGCACTTTTAATAAACCATACTTTTTGTTGATCATAATTTATTTTTAATATGATACAAAATTCTTTTAAATTATGCCCTTAATTGTATTAAAATCAGGTTTTTTTGTGCTCATATTTTTTAGGTCGGTAATTTCCTATAGGGGAAAATCGGTTTTTTGTTAAACATTTTTAGCAGTCTATATTAGCCTTTACATTTGGCCCCATAGGAACTATATAAGGGACTAGCTTCCTATATTGCCATTGAAAAGTGTATTCATTACTTTTCGTTATTTTTTCTTCGATCTGTGGTGGGATGAGCCTGTACATTACTTGATAGGATTGTTGAACTTATAAGCCCGCCAATAAGTACAATCGCCAAGGGGGCAATAAGCGGATTGGGATTTAATGCAGTAGTTATCAATCCACAGATAGCGGTAATAGATGTAAGACAACAGGTAAAAACCGTGTCTCGCCCGCTATATGAATAGCTTAATCCAAGGAGTGGCCCTCAACCCTAAGCTAGTTTGTAAAATCCACGAGGAGGAGCGAATTCTTAACCTGTATTCCTGACGGGCCGATAAAACCGATGATAGAAACCAAAGACATGGGATTGCCGGTTAAAAGCAGCGCTATTGCACCACCCAATATACCTAACGGAATAATGGATAATAATCCCCTTGAAATTCTTAAACTGTAAAAGGAGCACGCCTATAAAAAGGAAGCCACTTAATAATATGACCGAAAAGAAGTTGCCTCCCAGGACATCGCCTTCCGACTCGACCTCACCCGACAATTTATAATAGTACCCCGGTGGAAGCTTTAATCGGTCGACGAAACGCTAAGAAAAACCATTGAAATCCTTGAAACAAAAGAGTTCTTACAAAATAATGGACACTTTAAAACCATTGAAACCCATCATAGGCAAAGAGTTATGGAATTTGTGTGTTTCTCCCCTTTATTGTGGCTTTGATGGATGTCTAGTAAAAAATTGCTGATCCAAGTTATATCTGTCAAGGAGTTATCTTCGGAAAGATACATTCTTTCTAGGACTGTAACTCCGGTAATGTACAAGTTAGTAAGTCAACAGTTGCTTTGTAATTTCTAACATAATTAATAAAAAATGACTACTAAATAGTAGTCATTTTTTATTAATAGGACCTAAATCGCTATGACAAATCTCCATTTCTTTATATAATAAAAATTACCAGGGTAAAAGTTCACCGTCTTGGGAAAATGTGCCTGTAGGTCCATCGTCATCTAGCAGAGCTAATGAAACACCTGTTCTAGCACCTTCTTGAGGCGTAAGTGGAGCCTGCTCTGAACCGATGGAAGTCTGTACCCATCCCGGATTCGCTGCGTTAACTTTTATATTTGTCTCACGAAGTGCATCGGCTAAAAAAACTGTAAACTGGTTAAGAGCTGTTTTTGAAGCACTATATGCGTAAGGCTTTAGATCAAAAAGCCAATGGGATTCATCCAAATGGGCAGCGAAAGACCCAGAAACACTGCTGATGTTGACGATACGCCCAGCCTTGCTTTTTTTAATCAACGGTAATAATGCCTGAGTCAGCTCCACTGTACCAAAATAATTGATGTCAAAAGTATCCCGAAGGATCTGCATCGGAACAGTTTCAATGTTGTTTCCAAACCACGAGCTGTCCAAAAATACAGCGGCATTGTTGACCAGAATATCCAATGTTCCATAATCATTTTCAATAAGATTCCTAACATTTTCTATATCAGCCGAATGACTGATATCTAGTTTCATATAGGTCACATCTAGCGAATGACCTCGAAGTTTCTCTTCTGCCCTTTTACCGTCATTTTCATTCCTTGCCCCTAATAAAACCTTGATGTTCTGTTGTGCTAGCTGTTTGGCTGTTTCAAAACCAATCCCTTTATTGGCTCCTGTTACTAATGCTATCTTTGTCATATAAAATCTTTTAAATTACTATGCAAAGGTAGAACGAAAGGTATAATCGGAGCTAGCGTAATTAAAACCAATCCTTACTAAAATCAAACTTACTAGACTGGTTTAAAGTACACAACTATTCCTTATTTCAATTTCCGGTATCCCGTAGGAGAAGTGTTCGCATGTTTTTTAAAAAACAGATTGAAATGAGATGGTTCTTCGAAACCGAGTGCGGATGAAATTTCTGCAATTTGCCAATTGGTTAACTTTAATAGAATTTTTGCTTCTTGTACAAGTCGTGCTGCGATAATATCACTTACGGTCCTGCCCTTGGATAATTTCACCTGTCTATTGAGGTAATTCGGATGCAGAGCCAATCCATCCGCAAAATCCTTTGAGGTTTTTAATTTTATAATGTCTTGTGGTGATTCTATCGGAAATTGTGATTCTAACAATCTGATAAAGGAGCAAGCGATAACCTCAGCCGTATTATTTGTTTTTACAAATAAGTTGGCCGCTTCGAGCTTTTGAGCATTGAAAATGATTTCCAGCAGATAGTTGCGTAAAAGATTGACTTTAAAGTCGCTGTCAGCTTTTGATTCGTTATCTATTTTAGTGTAAATAGTGATAATGTTTTTTGTCTGCGCATCAGTGAGGGAATAGATATTCTGCCTTCCAGGTTTATAGATTGGAAATTCGAGCAAACGATATCCACTGTTCGCTTTGGTGATGAATTCTTCTTTAAATATGCAGCTAAATCCTTTATAACCATCATCCATAACGTGTATCCCAAAAGGTATTTTGGTAGTCGTGAAAAGTAAAGAGTTCCCAGAGATCTCAATGTTCCGGTCCTCAAATTCAAGATTATAATTACCCTGAAGTAAAGTAGCGGTGTAAAATATTTTACGACTATACTCAAAAGGAAACAAAATGGTATTTGCTGTACTAAGGTCAACTATATTAAAGGCATCTGCGTCACTTGCTTTTCTATCTGTTTTTACAACATTGCCTTGAAATGTTTCGGACAATATTCCATCAGAAATTTTCATATACAAAAATAGTTAAAATTTGTCCATGACTTTGTAAATCTTCTCGTTCGAGATAAAGAAAAAACTATTTGTCAGGGGATAAATTGGGCGTAAATCTAATAGCTCTTCCATTTAAATGGCATATAGATATTACGCAAAATCAGTGAAGTGAAAATGTGATAAGTCTTGCTATTTTATTTTTACCACAATCTTTCCCTTTGCTCTTCCACTTGCCACGTGGTTCAGAGCCTCATTCGTTTGCGAAAATGGATAAACCTTATCTACAACAATTTTAATTGTTCCATCTTCAATAAGCTTCGTGATTTGTGCAAGCTGTTTTCCACTTGATTTCATGAACAGGAACTCATAATCAATACCTCGTCTTTTTGCTTTTTTCCTCACTCCGAAACTAAGAAGTGATAATACTGAAGCAATGATCCATGAAGCGCCAATTTCCTGTGCAAATGTTGGTGTTGGAGGACCTGAGATAGAAATTACCTTACCTCCTTTTCTTACTACATTTAGAGACTTCTTCAACGTCTTGTTGTCTTGGCTATTTAATACCAAATCGTAGTTCTTCAACACTGTTTCAAAATCCTGTGTTTTATAGTCAATTAAAACATCTGCTCCTAACTCCTGAAGCATTGGGAAACTTGTTTTTCCAGCTGTAGTGGCAACAGTGGCACCTAAATATTTTGCCAACTGAATGGCAAAAGTTCCAACTCCTCCGGAGCCAGCCTGTATAAAAACTTTTTGTCCTTTCTTTAACTTCCCTATTTCTACTAAAGCTTGCCAAGCGGTCAAAGCCACGAGCGGAACACCAGCTGCTTCGTCCATGGAAAGATTTTTTGGTTTTAAGGCCAGATCATTTTCGTCAACAGCTAAGTATTCGGCAAAGGTTCCGATGTGACGATCGGAAGGACGGGCGTAAACCTCATCTCCCATTTTAAACGTTGTAACCTTTGAACCTGTTTCGATTACAATACCCGCCAAATCATGTCCCAGAATAAATGGTGTTTTATAGGGTAAGATCATTTTGAATTCACCTGACAGAATTTTAGTATCCAACTGATTGAGGCCTGCCGCATAGATCTCAATCATGACCTCGTTCTCGCCGAGCGTGGGTTTACTAACTTCACGGAATGATAACTCCTCTTTCTTACCATAGTTTCGAACTACAAATGCTTTCATAAGTTTTTTTATTGGATAGATTGACAATGCTCTTTCTTATTAACCAATTTATAGGGTTTAGTATTATATTATTTTTTAAGTTCATAACTTCAGAATCTAAATATACCGATCACCTTCCATATTTAAATTCAAATGATCCATAGTATTAGTATTTATGCATGCGCTAATTTCGACATTGCCTCACCGATCGCGGTTGCATAAATCTTGGTTTCTCCAACCGGAATATCAAATAGATTAGTTTCTAATCCAATCAATAGTTCATCCGCCACTTCGCTAGGTTGAATTCCTGCTGCCCCCCCTATTTCAGCTGAAAATTCGGTATTTACAAGCGGTGGGTAAACTTCAAAGATCTGGAGATTTTTCTGTTCTTCATAAGTTTGTCTCAAAGCGGTTGTATAGCTATGTAAAGCTGCTTTCGTAGCTCCATAAGTCGGTAAGAATTTATGACTTCCATATACTGCTATGGACGATACATTCACCACTGCAGACTCTTCTTTTTCCAGTAAGTGTGGAATCATTAATTCTGTAAAATGGATAATTGCAAAATAGTTGGTATTCATTTCAATCAATGCTTTTTCGTGTGCATTAGTTGTTTCACTCAGTAGATATCCAAAAGCGGCTCCTGCATTGTTGATGATAATATTAACATCTGCATGATTCGTTTTCAGGTCTTCTGCAATACGGATCCTGTCTGCTTCCATGGATAAATCCCCCTTAATTGCTACCGCATCTCTTAGTTCTGCTAAAGCACTTTGAAGACGTTCTTCATTACGTCCATTGATAATGATTTTATTTCCGGCAGTATTTAATTTTTTAGCAATTGCCAATCCTATTCCGGCGCTTCCGCCACTGATGAATATTGTATTTCCTGTTGTTTTCATTTTGATTGAATTTAGTTAATGATATTTTTTTACGTAATCAGTTGTTGCTAAGAAAAGGATAATCTATATAGCCCTTTTCTCCGGGTGTATAGAATGTTTCCTGGTCTGGAGCGTTAAGAGCCGCCCCAGTTTTAAAACGTTCCACAAGATCAGGGTTTGCGATAAAAGGAACTCCAAAAGAAACCAAGTCTGCATAGTTATCTTCTAAAACCTGCGTCGCTGTCTCTTTATTAAAAGCACGGTTGATAATGATGGTCCCGTTATAAATCTTTCGGAAATGTTTTGCCACCTCCTGAATGGCGTTGTCATTACCACTGACATCTGTAAAAGGTTCTATTAGATGGATATAAGCTAAATCGTAATCATTTAATCGGTTAACGATATAGTCGTAAGTTGCAATTGTTTCGTCATCTACAGCAATCCCCATGATTCCGTTTAGCGATGGATTGAGTCGAACACCTACTTTTTTTAGATCAACAGCTTCTTTGATTGCCTCAAGTGTTTCAAAAAGAATTCTAGCGCGATTTTCCGGTGATCCTCCATATTCATCGATTCTATAATTAGAGTTTTTGCTAAAGAATTGTTGTAAAAGATAGCCATTTGCTCCATGTAGCTCTACTCCATCAAAACCTGCCTCAATCGCATTGATAGCCCCCTTTTTGAAATCTTCGACAGTCCGCTTGATATCTTCAACCGTCATTGGCTGTGGGGAAATTGTAGGCTTAAAACCTGCAGCTGTAAAAGCTTTCTGCTCAGGATTAAAGTCTGAAGGAGCCATAGGTAATCTGCCTTCATGCAAATCTGGATGTGAATATGCTCCAGTATGCCATAGCTGAGCAAAAATATTACCTCCTTTTGCGTGAACAGCTTTGGTCACTAGCTTCCAACCTGCTATTTGTTCATCCGTGTAAATACCCGGAACGTTAATAAACCCGATTCCTTCTTCACTGATAAACGTACCTTCGGTAATAATAAGTCCGGCTGTCGCACGCTGTGCATAATAGGTTGCTGTCAGTTCTGTTGCAACATTGCCCTGACTAGCAGAACGAGCTCTTGTCATAGGAGCCATTACCATTCTGTTATTGAGTTTCTTTCCACTAAGCTCGTAGCTCTCAAATAATTTGTTACTCATATCTTATTTTGAATTGATTTATAAAATCCTTAAAAATATACTAAAAAGTATATTTTATATCAAAAAAAATCACAGTGTATACCGCTCTAATTCCTTCTTAAGGTCTTTTATAAGTTCGATCATTATTTTTTTAGAATCCATTGTTCTGCTAATGACAATTCCTCCTTCCACTGCTGACAATATTTTAAAAGCGAAAACTTCGGCATTAAGTTCTTTTGAAAACTCTGCATTAGCGATGCCATCCTTTAAAATAGTTGAAATACCCTGCAAGCCTGTTTTCAGAACTGTCGCAACTTTCCTTTTAATGGAAGGAAAATGATCATCTGCTTCAACAGCAGTATTAAAAATCGGGCAACCGCCGGAAATATAGGTATCAAGGGGGTTCTTATGAAAATCGAGATACAAAAAAATCTTTTCTTTTGCAGTTTTGCCCTGGGAAACAATACCAGCCAGCTTTTGTGACATTTTTTTTAATGAAAAGTCTACAACCTGTTCAGATAGATCATCTTTTCCGTTAAAATGTCCATAAATACACCCTTTTGTTAATTTGGTCGCTTCCAAAACCTCATCTATGCTTACACCAGAAATTCCCTTCTCATTGTAAAGAGGGCTTGCTGTTTCCAGGATAAATAACTTCGTTTTTTCTGCCTTTGTTAACATTTTCTTATTTTCTACTTTGCAAATATACTAAAAAGTATATTTCAAAAACAAAAAAAATATACTTTTTAGTATATTTTATTGAAATACAAAACTCTCAAACATCTCGTTTGAGATATATACTCAAAACCCTACATATTGATGAAAAATAAAATAAAAAGGGGTTACACTTATCTCTATCATCAGATTCTCAAAGTAAAAATAAAATCCAAAGGTATTTCGCATTTTTTTTGGTACGTCTTCCATTCTTAGATACTGTTCGCCTTTAATTTTATTATAGAGCTGATGATGTCAATATAAGTTTTTAAAGTTTATAATGGGCTATGGCATATTTGGTTTGAATAGACTAACGGGGAGCCAGAGAATTTTGATACCTGAGGCTAATATCAAAACTTAAGGAGTCTTTTTTTTGCAAACCAAGAGCGGTGATATCTCGTGTTTATGGTACATGCAATAAAATTTTTCCAAATTTTGGAAAATACTATAAAAAATTGGATGAATTTTGAGATATTGAATTTCCTGAATGATATGAATTCATTACAGGTACATGCGACTTAAAATTGAAAATGAAGAAAAGAACAATTCTCGTTTCTGGTGCCAGTATAGCTGGCCCCACCCTGGCATTCTGGCTACACCGATTTGGTTTTGATGTGACGGTTATCGAACGTGCAGATGAATTAAGGTTGGGAGGTCAAAACATAGATGTCCGGAAAGAAGCACAGCAGGTAGTTCAGCTAATGGGATTAGAAGATAAGATCCGCCAGGCCAATACCGGAGAACTGGGCGTTTGTTTTGTTAATAAAAACAATCAAATCATAGGATCTTTTCCAAAGGGAAATTCAGACTTCGGAACAGCTGAACTTGAAATCCTGCGTGGCGATCTGGCAAAAATCCTTTATGACGCAACAAAGGATAGTGTGAGGTATGTTTTCGGTGATCAGATCATAGACCTAGAGGATCAAGAAGATAAAGTTACCGTCACCTTTAAAAATAGCCCCCAACGTTCCTTTGATCTCGTCATTGCAGCAGATGGTATCCGTTCCACAACCCGCACTTTAATGTTCGGAAATGAACCTGTCGTAAAATATATTGGTGTCTATTGCTCATATCTGACCATTCCACGTATTGAATCGGATACAAAATGGGCTTATTGGTACAATGCTCCAGAATCAAGGGTTATTAACACAAGACCGGACAATGAGGGCACGACCAGAGCATCTTTTTCCTTTCTGTCATCAGATAATGGATATGAAAAGCTCAATTTAGCTGAGCAAAAAGAAATTCTCAGACAAAAGTTTGCAGATGCTGGGTGGCAGGCTTCCCGGATACTTGCTGCATTAGAAGAAAGCAAAGATGTGTACCTGGACGGAATTAGCCAAGTAAAAGCGCCTAGATGGACCAGCGGACGATGCGCCATGGTGGGAGATGCAGCTTATTGCCCCACCCCTATGACCGGAATGGGCACAAGTCTCTCGATTATTGGCGCTTATATTTTGGCTGGAGAACTGTCTAGGCATAACGATCATAAAGAAGCTTTTACTGCTTATGAAAAATTATTGCGGCCTTATGTTGAAGAAATTCAAAACCTCCCTCCTGGTGTGCCTTGGATCGCGCATCCAAAAACCAAATTCGGTATCGGACTATTCAATACTGTCATAAGAATTGCTTCTAGCAAAATAGCTAAAAAGGTTTCAAAGCTCTTTACGAAAAAAAAAGAGAAAACAACAAAAGAAAGGCTGAATATACCCATTTATAAGTAACACTTAATTAATTATAAACGGGCTATAAAGTAGTATTCCCGCTTTGGCATTATCCAAA
>Ga0256796_1000903_pt1 | contig 11677 bp, 10 predicted proteins | sample MC6MC0947MT_FD_190209 | JGI IMG/M metagenome (GOLD analysis project Ga0256796, IMG submission 190209) | Metatranscriptome of enriched soil aggregate microbial communities from Iowa State University, Ames, United States - MC6-MC0947-MT... | ecosystem: Environmental > Terrestrial > Soil >...
CGCGACCTGGTCCGCACCGTCGCCGACGGCCCCGGACCCGACCACTTCCTCTCACCCGACATGGAGGCCGTCACCGAGCTCGTGCGCTCGGGCGCCGTCCTCCGCACTGCGAAGGAGCACACGAATGTCTGAGCCCACTCTCCACGACCCGACCCGCAGCATCCGCGCTGCGCGCGGCAACCAGCGCACCGCCAAGAGCTGGGGTGCCGAGGCCGCCAAGCGGATGCTGATGAACAACCTCGACGCCGAGGTCGCCGAACACCCCGAGGATCTCGTCGTCTACGGCGGCACCGGTCGCGCGGCCCGCAGCTGGGAGGCGTACGACGCGATCGTGCGCACCCTCGACGAGCTCGAGCCCGACGAGACGCTGCTGGTGCAGTCCGGCAAGCCGGTCGGCGTGTTCCGCACCCACGAGTGGGCGCCGCGCGTGCTGATCGCCAACTCCAACCTCGTCGGCGACTGGGCCACCTGGCCCGAGTTCCGCAAGCTCGAGGCCGAGGGCCTGATGATGTACGGCCAGATGACGGCCGGTTCGTGGATCTACATCGGCTCGCAGGGCATCCTGCAGGGCACCTACGAGACGTTCGCCGCTGTTGCGCAGTCGCTGGGCAAGGAGTCCCTGAAGGGCACACTGTCGCTCACCGGCGGGGCCGGCGGCATGGGCGGCGCGCAGCCGCTGGCCGTCACCCTCAACGAGGGCGCCTGCCTCATCGTCGACGTGGACGAGACCCGTCTCGCCCGCCGAGTCGACCATGGCTACCTCGACGTCTACTACACCGACCTCGATGAGGCCGTGGCCCGTGCGGTCGCCGCCAAGGAGGCGGGCGAGGCCCTCTCCGTCGGCATCGTCGGCAACGCCGCCGAGGTCTTCCCGGAGCTGTTCCGCCGCCAGCAGGCCGGCGAGATCGCGATCGACGTCGTGACCGACCAGACCAGCGCGCACGACCCGCTCGCGTACCTGCCTGTCGGCATCTCCGTCGAGGACTGGAAGGCCGAGGCCGAGCGCGACCCCGAGGAGTTCACCCGTCGCTCGCGCGAGGCGATGGCCGCGCACGTCGCCGCCATGGTCGCGTTCCAGGACGCCGGGGCCGCCGTGTTCGACTACGGCAACTCCATCCGCGCCGAGGCGAAGCTCGGCGGCTTCGACCGGGCGTTCGAATTCCCCGGCTTCGTGCCGGCGTACATCCGCCCGCAGTTCGAAGAGGGCCGCGGTCCGTTCCGCTGGGCTGCCCTCTCCGGCGACCCGGAGGACATCTACAAGACCGACCGCGCCATCGCGGAACTGTTCCCCGAGGACAAGGCGCTGCACCGCTGGCTGGAGAAGGCCGGCGAGAAGGTGCACTTCGAGGGCCTGCCCGCACGCATCTGCTGGCTGGGCTACAAGGAGCGCCACCTGGCCGGTCTGAAGTTCAACGAGATGGTCGCCTCGGGCGAGCTGTCCGCCCCGATCGTGATCGGCCGAGACCACCTGGACTCCGGTTCGGTCGCGAGCCCGTACCGTGAGACCGAGGCCATGAAGGACGGCTCCGACGCGATCGCCGACTGGCCGCTGCTGAACGCCCTGCTCAACACCTCGTCGGGCGCCAGCTGGGTGTCGCTGCACCACGGCGGCGGCGTCGGCATCGGCCGCTCGATCCACGCCGGCCAGGTCACCGTCGCCGACGGCTCCGAGCTCGCCGCCGAGAAGCTCGAGCGCGTGCTGACCAACGACCCCGGCACCGGCGTCATGCGTCACGTGGACGCCGGCTACGAGCACGCCCGCGACATCGCCCGCGAGCGCGGCCTCAAGGTGCCGATGCTGTGAGCACCACGCTCATCACGAACATCGGGGAGCTGACGACCAACGTCAGCTCCCCGCTGGACCGTTCCGGCACGCTCACCGACGCGGCCGTCCTCATCGAGGGCGACCGCATCGCGTGGGTCGGTCCGGCGTCGGACGTCCCCGCTCTTCCCGGCGGGTACCTCGAGGTGGACGCCGAAGGCCGTGCGGTCATCCCCGGCTTCGTCGACAGTCACAGCCACATCGTGTTCGGCGGCGACCGCGCGGCCGAGTTCGAGGCGCGCATGGCCGGTGAGAAATATGCCGCCGGCGGCATCCGATCCACCGTCGCCGCGACCCGCGGCGCGTCCGACGACGAGCTGCGCGCGCGGCTGCGGGGGTTCCTCGACGAGATGCTCGCGCAGGGCACCACGACCGTCGAGATCAAGAGCGGCTACGGGCTGGATGTCGAGACCGAGGCGCGCCTGGTGCGCCTGGCCGCCGAGGTCACGCCCGAGGTCACCTTCCTGGGCGCGCACGTGGTGCCGGCGGAGTACGCCGACCGCGGCGACGAGTACGTCGAGCTCGTGATCGGCGACATGCTGGACGCCTGCGCCCCGTACTCCAAGTGGATCGACGTGTTCTGCGAGACCGGAGCGTTCACGGTGCCGCAGTCGCGGCGGGTGCTCGAGGCGGGCGTCGCCCGCGGCCTGAAGCCGCGCGTGCACGCCAGTCAGCTCGGCCCCGGCGAGGGCGTGCAGCTGGCCGTCGAGCTGGGCGCGGCATCCGTCGACCACGGCACGTACCTCTCCGACGAGGACGTGGCCGCGCTCGCCGCATCCGACACCGTGCTCACGGCGCTGCCCGGGGTGGAGTTCTCCACCCGGCATCCGTTCCCGGACGCGCGCCGGCTGATCGACGCGGGCGTGACCGTCGCGATCGCCTGCGACACGAACCCCGGATCGAGCTTCACCTCGTCGATGCCGTTCTGCATCGCGCTGGCGGTGCGGGAGATGGGCATGACGACGGCCGAGGCCGTCTGGGCGGCCACCGCCGGAGGCGCCGCAGCGCTGCAGCGCGACGACATCGGGGTGATCGCTCCGGGCAAGCGCGCCGATCTGGTGCTGCTCGACGCACCCACGCGGGTGCACCTGGCCTACCGCCCCGGTGTGCCGCTGGTGAAGAAGGTCTGGAAGGACGGCGTCGCGGTCCGCTGACGCCAGGAGAGGACGAACATGGCACTTCCGCACGACGAGCTCTGGCCGCGCGCCGGATCCTGGCCCGCGCCGGTCCCGGGGGAGAAGACGGATGCCGTGCTGCTGGGCGTCCCGACCTGGCGCACATCGATCTCGAGCACCGGCGCTCACGCGACGCCGGCCGCGATCCGCGAGGCCCTGCCGCGCTACAGCGCGACGCTGATGGGCACGCCCGCCGTGGACCTGAACGAGGCGCTGCGGATCGCGGACGCCGGTGACGTGCACGAGCCCGACGGCGACGAGGGCGTTCAGCGCGCGGTCGACCGCGTGCGGGAGCTGGCCGCGGACTCGCGTCTGGTCATCGCGCTCGGCGGCGACAACTCGCTGACCTACCCCGTCGCACGCGGGGCGGGCGCTGAGGGGCTCATCACGATCGACGCGCACTACGACCTTCGCGACGGCGTATCGAACGGCTCCCCGGTGCGCCGGCTGGTGCAGGACGCCCCGGATGGGGAGCGCATCGACCCGAAGCGGATCGTGCAGATCGGCATCGCCGATTTCGCGAACTCCGCGGCCTACGCTCAGCGCGCGGAGGAGTGGGGCATCCGCGTGATCACGCTCGACGAGGTGCGCCGTCGCGGCATCGCCGACGTCGTCGCCGAGGCGCTGGAGGTCGCCGGGGCGGGCTCTCGCATCCACCTGGACATCGACGTCGATGCGGTCGACCGCGCCGCCGTCCCCGGCTGCCCGGCGAGCGTTCCCGGCGGATTCGCCGCATGGGAGCTGCGGGCTCTGGTGCGCGGCATCGCCGCCGACGAGCGCGTCGTCAGCGCTGACCTCGCCGAGGTCGACGCGACCGCGGATGCCGAGGACGGCCGCACCGTGCGCCTCGCTGCGCTCTGCGTGCTCGAGCTGCTCGCGGGCCTCGCCGCACGCTGAGGCCGCAGGAGAGTTCTGCTCCGGCAAGGGAGTCCTGCTCCAGCACGAGACGGGCGTGAGGGCTGTCTCGTGCGGGGGAGGAGCCTCGGCGGTGCTCCGGTGCCAGAGCCGCTCCGCGCGGGTAGCGTGGAGGCATGGCTCGGATCATCGTGTTCGGCGGCCACGGCAAGGTCGCACTGCTGCTCGCTCCGGTGCTCGTCGCTCGCGGCGACGAGGTCACCGCCGTCATCCGCGATCCCGCGCAGTCCGATGACGTGCGCGCCGCAGGAGCCGTACCGGTGGTGTTCGACATGGAGCGGGAGGATCGGGCGGCGTTCGCCACGCTGATCGCCGGGCACGACGCCGCCGTGTGGTCGGCCGGTGCCGGCGGCGGGAGTCCGGAGCGCACGCGTGCCGTCGACTTCGAGGCCGCCGTGCGGTCGATGGACGCGGCGGGGGACGCCGGCGTGGACCGCTTCGTCATGGTCTCCTACTTCGGCTCCTCGCCGGCGCACGGCATCCCCGCATCCGATCCGTTCCATGCCTACGCCGAGGCGAAGGCGGCCGCCGACGAGTACCTGCGGGCGACCAGCCTGGACTGGACCGTACTGGCGCCCAGCCGCCTGACGCTCGGCGATGCCACCGGCCGCATCGACGGGACCGCCGCCGTCTCGGGCGAGGTGAGCCGCGCGAACGTCGCGCTCGTGATTGCGGAGACGCTGCAGCAGCCCGCGGCCATCCGCCAGACGATCCGCTTCAACGACGGCGACCGGCCGATCGCCGAGGCCCTGGCGGGCTGAGGCCCCGGCTCACGCCACCGGCATCAGCCCAGTCCCAGTGGAACCGGGATCGCGGCGTGCGCGACGGCGAAGATCGCGAGTCCCGCGAGAGCCCCCACCACCGTGCCGTTGAGCCGGATGTACTGCAGATCGCGACCGACCATCAGCTCGATCTTCTCGGTGGTCTCCGCGGCATCCCACTTCTCGACGGTGTCGGTGATGATCGACGCGATGTCGTGCCGGTAGCGGTCCACCAGGAACACGGCGGCGTCGGTGACCCAGCCGTCGACGCGGGCCTGCAGGGCGGGTTCGGTGGCCAGGCGTCGCCCGATCTCGGCGACGGCGGATGCCGCACGGCGGCGCAGCCCGCTCTCCGGATCGGCGAGGGCGGTGAGCAGGCCGTTCTTGGCGGTGTCCCAGGCCTGCGCCGCGAGCGCGATCACTCGCGGGCTGTCGAACACCGCAGCCTTGGCGCCCTCGAACCGGTCCCGCATGGCGGGGTCGTGCTGCAGGCGGTCGGCCAGGCGGGCCAGGTAGCCGTCGAGCGCCTGACGGGCGGGATGCTGCGGGTCGGCCTGCACGGCCTCCACGAAGCGGACGGCCTCGTGGTAGACCGTCTCGTCGACGAAGCGGTGCGCGAGCTTGGGGACCCAGCCCGGGAGCCGCCGGGAGACGAGACCCTGGAAGGTGTGCGCGTTGGCGTGCAGCCAGGTCGAGATGCTGTCCACGGCCAGGTCCACCGCACCGCGGTGCGCATCCGCCTCGACGATGCGCTCCAACCAGCCGCCCGCGGACGGCGCCCAGTCCGGCTCGATCAGGTGCTCGCGCGCGAGATCGGCGATGAGGCCCTGCACGTCGTCGTCGCTCAGCGCGCGGAGCACGGCGGATGCCGCGGTCGAGCCCTCCGCGGCGACCCGCTCGGCGTGAGCAGGATCCTGCAGCCATTCGCCGAGGCGCTTCGACAGCGCGGTGCGGGAGAGCTTGTCGCGCACGATCTCGCCGGAGAGGAAGTTGGTCTCGACGAACTCGCCCAGCGAGCGGCCGATCTCGTCCTTGCGGTTCGGGATGATCGCGGTGTGCGGGATGGGCAGTCCCAGCGGGTGCCGGAACAGCGCGGTGACGGCGAACCAGTCGGCGAGTGCGCCGACCATGCCGCCCTCGGCGGCCGCGCGCACGTACGCCAGCCACGGGTACCTGTGCTCCAAGGCGAACGCGATCACGAAGACCACGGCCATGAAGATCAGCGCGCCCAGCGCCACCGCCTTCATCCGGCGCAGGCCCCGCAGCCGCTCCTGATCGGCGGGGGACAGCAGCGCCATCGGGGTTCGCGACATGCCGTCATCCTTTCATGACGGCTACGCTCTCAGTGTGATCGACGACATCAAGAAGCGCGCACTGCACCGAACCAGCATCCTCGAGGGTCAGCTGCGAGGCATCGCGCGGATGATCGAGAACGAGGACTACTGCATGGACATCATCACGCAGTCGCGTGCCGTGCAGCGCTCACTGGAGTCCCTGAACCGGCTGCTGCTCGAGAACCACCTGCGCACGCACGTGACGCACATGTTCGAGCAGGGCGGTGACGAGCGCGAGCAGGCCGTCGGCGAGCTGCTGAAAGCCTTCGACTTCGACCGCAAGTAGCGTAAATTCCGTTGCCTCGCTAAGTCTCGACAACGGATATCGTCGCGATTCTGCTTCTTTTCTTCGCTTTTCGCTGTACCTCAGCACCCGACTGTGGTTGACTGACGGCTGTTCGAATCTCATCGTGGAGGTTTCATGGCCGATATCGCAGTGGCGGCGACCGCACCCGACGCAGGCACCGCGTCCGGTGGCGTGGAGATCGCCGGCGTCACCAAGCACTACGGCGAGTCGACCGCCGTCGACGACCTGTCCCTGACCATCCGGCCCGGGGAGTTCCTCTCCCTGCTCGGTCCGTCCGGGTGCGGCAAGACGACAACACTGCGCATGATCGCCGGCTTCGAGCACCCGGACAGTGGCGACATCCGCATCTCCGGGCGCAGCGTGCTGGGCCTGCCGCCCTACAGGCGCGAGGTCAACACGGTCTTCCAGGCCTACGCGCTGTTCCCGCACATGACGGTCGCCGAGAACGTGGCGTACGGGCTACAGCAGCGCGGTGTTCCCAAGGCCGAGCAGCGCGAGCGCGTAGCCGAGGCGCTGGACATGGTGCAGCTGCGGCGCTTCGCCGATCGCAAGCCCACCATGCTCTCGGGCGGGCAGCAGCAGCGCATCGCCCTGTCGCGGGCGCTCATCAACCGTCCCAGCGTGCTGCTCCTGGACGAGCCGCTCGCGGCGCTCGACCGGCAGCTGCGCGAGGAGATGCAGGTCGAGCTGAAGCTGCTGCAGTCCCGGCTCGGAACGACGTTCGTCTTCGTCACGCACGATCAGGGCGAGGCGCTGTCGATGAGCGATCGCATCGCCGTGATGCGGGCAGGGTGCATCGAGCAGCTCGACGCGCCCGACGCCATCTATGCGGCACCCGCCTCCGCCTATGTGGCCTCGTTCATCGGGCAGCAGAACTTCATCCGGGGCATCGCCGCCGACGGCGATGCGATCGAGACGCCCCTCGGCGTGATCGAGGGGCGCTGGGGCGCCGGTCGTGTCGAGCGCGGCGCGGAGGCCGTCGCGGCGATCCGTCCGGAGTTCATCCGACTCGACTCCGCGGGCGCGACCGGTGCCGGGGCCGACGGCCGCGTGCTGAGCGTGTCGTATCTGGGCGAGACCCTGCAGGTCGTGGTCGGGGTCGCGGACGGGCAGACCCTGCTGGTGCGCACCCCCGCGCCGAACGCGCCGCGGGTCGCGGTCGACGACGACGTCCGCTGCACCTGGGCGACATCGGATGCACGCCTGTTCGCGGCCGACGGAGCGCCGACGTCCGCGACGCACGTGATCGCGCTGCCCAAGGCCGTCCGATGACCTCCGAACCGGTCCGGGTGCTCGCGCACCGCGGTGCGGCGGGCATCCTGCGCAGCGAACTGACCCGCCGGGGATTCCTCGCCACGGCCCTCGCGGCCGGCGGAGCCGTGCTGTTCACCGCCTGCGCACCCGGCCAGGCCGGGACCGCGGCCCAGGCGAACGGCGGCCCGCTCGAGGACCGGCTGTCGATCTACACCTGGAGCGACTACGACGAGCCCGAACTGCTCTCCGCGTTCACCAAGAAGAAGGGGCCGAAGATCGTCGTCGACGCGTTCAACTCCAACGAGGAGCTGATCGCGAAGCTGGTGGCCGCACGCGGGACCTCCGGGTACGACATCGTCGTCCCCAGCGGGCTGTTCGTGATGCCGATGGCCGAGAACGGTCTGCTCGAGAAGCTGAACCTCGACCTCATCCCGAACTTCGCCACGATGAACCCGAACTTCATCCATCGCTCCTTCGACCCCGACAACGCGTACTCGATCTGCAAGGCATGGGGCACGACCGGCTTCGTCTACGACAAGCGCGTCATCAACCGCGAGCTCACGACGTGGGCCGACTTCATCGACGCCGCCCAGAACGAGGCATCCGGCAAGACCTCGGTCCTCGACGACCCGGCGCCGCTGTGCGGCATCTACCACTGGTCGCACGGCGTCGATTGGAACACCACACGCAAGAAGGACCTGGACGCCTGCGAGAAGTTCCTGGTGACGCAGCTCGCGCCGCACATCTCGATCTTCGACTCCGCACCGGGCGGGCAGGTGATCCCGCAGGCGTCTGCGGCGCTCGTGCAGTCGTACAGCGGCGACGCCAGGCTCGGCATGGACGAGTCGGACGACCCCGAGCGGTGGCATTGGGTGCTCGGCGCACCGGCCACGGAGCTGTGGATGGACAACTGGGCGATCGCCAAGGGAGCACCGCACCCGGAGGCGGCGCACGCGTTCATCGACTACATCATCGCCCCCGACATCCAGGTGGCGCAGGTCGACTACATCGGTTACGACACGGGCGTGCAGGGCACGCAGCAGAAGGCCGAGGAGGCCGAGCTGGACCGGCTCGACATGGTGTACTTCAGCGACGAGCAGGTGAAGACGATGCACGAGCAGAAGTTCACCAGCGCACAGGAGCGCATCGTGGAGATCTGGAACAAGGTGAAGGTGGCCGCAGGTGCGTAAGGTCAGGATGCCGTTCGCGCTGGCGCTGCCGGCATGGGTGTGGCTCGCCGTGTTCTTCGTCGTGCCGATCGGAGTCGTCGTCTGGTACAGCTTCGGCTACAAGCCGAGCATCTTCTCGACGAACTCCAATGACCGGCTCTCCTTCGACCGCTACGTCGAGGCGCTCTCGCCGACCTTCTTCAACACGTTCCAGAACACCTTCTGGGTCGGTGTCATCGGCACCCTGCTGTGCCTGATCATCGGGGCGCCGGTGGCGTACTGGATCGCTGTGAAGGCGGCACCCTCGAAGCGCGGGATGCTACTGGCGCTGGTGATGGTGCCGTTCTGGACGAACTTCCTGGTGCGCACGATCGGCTGGCAGGTGATCCTGGCGCCCGAGGGATGGCTGTCCGGCGCACTGCAGTTCATCGGCGTCATCCCCGGTCCGCTCGACATCCTCAACTCCCGGGGAGCCGTGCTGCTGGGCGTCGTCTACAACTACCTGCCGCTGATGATCCTGCCGCTGTACGTCGCCTTCGACCGTGTCAGCGGTCCTCTGCGCGAGGCGAGCAAGGACCTCGGGGCGAACAGTCTCGTCACCTTCCTGCGCGTGACGGTGCCGATCGCGCAGCCGGGAATCATCGCCGGCGTCCTGCTGGTGTACATCCCGCTGATGGGCGACTACATCACCGCCACAGTGCTGGGCGGCGCGAAGGGCAACATGGTCGGCCAGATGGTGGCCAGCCAGTTCCAGACCGCGCAGAACTGGGCGCTGGGATCGGCGATGGCCGTGCTGCTCATCATCACCATCGCCGTCTCGATCGGCGTCGCCGCGCTGCTGCTGTGGCTGGTCACGATGCCGTTGAGACGGCGATACGCACTGAGGTTGGGAGAAGGATCATGAGCCGCTGGCTTCTTCCGGTGTGGTCGACACTGGTCTTCGTCTTCCTGTTCCTGCCGATCATCGTGATCATCGTGTATTCGTTCAACGTCGGGCGACTGCTCGTCTCGTGGGACCACTTCGGCTTCGACTCCTTCGCCGCGATCGTCACCAAGCCGGCGATCAGGGATGCCGTGCTGGTGTCGGTGCGAACGGGTCTGCTCGCCGCGGTCATCGCGACGGTGCTCGGCACACTCGCCGGCATCGCGATGGCGCGGAACCCCGGCAAATGGGTGGTGTGGTTCCTGGGCATGCTGCTGCTGATCTCGGTGACACCCGAGATCGTGGATGCCGTCGCGCTGCTGCCGTGGATGGTGTTCCTCGGTCAGGACGCCGGGATCGGGATCTTCAACGACGGCACCGTGCGACTGATCATCGGGCAGTCGCTGTTCTCCATCGCCATCGTGTCGTACATCGTGCGGGCGCGACTGGTCGGACTGGATGCCAGTCTGGAGGAGGCATCCGCCGACCTCTACGCGCCGCCGTTCCGCACCTTCGTGAAGGTTACGCTGCCGCTGGCCATGCCGGCGGTGCTGGCCGGCTTCCTGCTCTCGTTCACGCTCGGACTGGACAACACGATCGTCTCCGCGTTCGTGCAGGTGTCGGGCACGACGCCCTGGCCGGTGTACGTGCTCAGCGCCCTGCGCAGCGGTCTGCGACCGGAGATCGCCGCCGTCTCCACCATCATGCTCGTGCTGACCCTGGCGTCGCTTGCGCTCGTGGCGCTCGTGCTCAAGCGGGCGGGGGACTCGGCCACCGACATCGCGCGCACGATGGCGGGCGGCTGAGTCGTCAAACGGCGGCATCCTCCTGTTCTCGGATGCTCGGGGTCAGCGGCTCGAGGGTCTCAGCCCTCGAGCGGTCCGAGCCAGGCGGTCGCGGCTGTGGCGTGCGCGGACTCCGGGTCGGAAGGATGGAACTGCCCCGCCAGCACATCGCGGTACAGCCGCGAGAGCTCGTTGGAGGAGAAGTACGATCCGCCGCCGGCCACCAGCATCGCCTCGTCGGCGACCTGCTTGGCCATGACGACCGCGCGATGCTTCACGCCCGAGAGCAGGCTGAACCAGCGCGGTCCGTGATCGGCGAGCTGGTCGACGTCCCGGGCCAGTGCGGAGATCTGCGGCGGCAGCGCGTCGTATGCCAGGCCCATGCCCGCGACCCGCCAGCGGATGTCGGGATCCTGGCTGTAGGTCGTGCCGGACTTCTTCGAGCGGCGCTTCTGCGCGGTCTCGACGGCAAGATCCAGCGCGCGGCGGGCGATGCCGGTGTACACCGAGGCGAGCAGGATCTCGAACACACTGAAGATGCCGAACACGATCGGGTCAGGGTTCGGCCCCGGGTCGATGCGGCGGACCACATGCTCGGGGGCGGCGATCGCGCCGTTCAATCTGGTCGTGCGGCTCTGCGTTCCGCGCATGCCGAGCGTGTCCCAGTCGTCGCCGGTGACCACGGCATCCGTGCGGTCGATGAACGCGAAGACGAGTTTCGGGGCGTCCACACCGGTCGTGTCCAGGCCGTGCAGGCCGAGCTTCGTCCAGACCGGCGCGAGCGAGGTGAAGATCTTGGTGCCCGTGAAGGCGTAGCCGCCGTCGGGCTGAGGTGCGGCATCCGTGTCGCTGCCGAACAGCACCAGGTCGTTGCCGCCCTCGCTGATCCCGAAGGCGAAGACCTCGCCGGCGACGGCGCCGCGCTGCACGAACTCGAGCCCGGGCACGCCGCGGTCGCTGAACACCTTCGCGACGCCGGTCCACACCAGGTGCATGTTGATGGCGAGCGCCGTGGCGGGGGATGCGGTGGCCAGGCGCTGCTGCAGCAGGGCCGCCTGCTCGAGGCCCAGGCCCGCTCCGCCCAGCTCGGCGGGCACGAGGATCGAGAGGTATCCGGCATCCTTCAGCTCGTCGAGGTCGTGCTGCGGGAAGGTGTTCTCGCGGTCGTGCACGGCGGCGCGCTCGCGGATGCGCTCCAGCAGGTCGTCGGGAAGGAAAGCAGCGGCGTCGAAG
>Ga0256796_1000935_pt1 | contig 11451 bp, 10 predicted proteins | sample MC6MC0947MT_FD_190209 | JGI IMG/M metagenome (GOLD analysis project Ga0256796, IMG submission 190209) | Metatranscriptome of enriched soil aggregate microbial communities from Iowa State University, Ames, United States - MC6-MC0947-MT... | ecosystem: Environmental > Terrestrial > Soil >...
CGTCGGCGTCTCCGACGAGATCCTGGACGGAACCGACCCGACCAGTGAGGACGTGGTGGGCGATGGACCGCTCGTGTCCGCGCTGAGCGGGGCGCGGACGGGGCGCATGCGCGAGGCGGCATCGACGCTGCAGCGGGAGCAGGACGAGATCGTGCGCTCAGAACATCGCGGCGTGATGGTCGTCGACGGCGGCCCCGGAACGGGCAAGACGATCGTCGCCCTGCATCGGGCCGCCTACGTGCTCTACGCGTTTCCGTCCGTCGCTGAGCGCGGTGTCCTCGTGTTCGGCCCCAACAGGCGTTTCCTCGACTACATCTCCGATGTGCTCCCCTCGCTCGGGGAGAACGATGTCGACCTGGCCACGACACCGGACCTCGTCACGGTCGAGGCGACGAGGTCCGAACCGGATGCGGTGGCACGGGCCAAGGGCCGCATCGCCTTCGCGGAGACGATCGCGCGAAAGGTGCGGGAGCGGCAGCCGTTCGGCGTGCCCCTGCGACTCGACACCGCACACGGATCGGTGGTCCTGGACTCCCGCCGCGTCGACGCGGCCCGCCGCAGCGCGCTGCAGGGCGGCGTCGGCCACAACCGCGCACGGGGACTGTTCCTGGAGTACGTGGTCGACGACCTGGTGGACGAACTGGAGCAGCAGACCGCGAAGGAGATGTCGGATTTCGAGGAGGAGCTCAAGGAGGTCGGCGTCGATCTCGACCGCATGTTCGCGCATCAGCACGTCGAGCCGGAGCCGCACGGCCTCGAATCGTCCCCCGGCGGCCTGGACATCGATTGGGATCGCATCCGCGACGATCTGCTCGACGACGCCGGCATCGGTCGGATCGTCTCCGAGGTGTGGCCCGCGCTTCGCGCGGAAGACGTGCTGCTCGGCCTGCTCGCGGATCCTGAGGCGCTCGCGTTCGCCGCGCCGGAGCTCTCGGACGAGCAGATCGCCGCGGTCGTGTCCGGGGCGGGCGCGGGATGGAGCAGGGCTGATCTCGCGGCACTCGACGAAGCGCGTGCGCTCGTGGACGGAATCCCCGAGGTGACCTACGGGCACGTCGTCGTCGACGAGGCGCAGCAGCTCTCCGAGATGGAGTGGCGCATGCTCATGCGCCGCTGCCCCAGCCGCTCGATGACCATCGTCGGCGACCTCGCCCAGGCGGGCCCGACGACGACGGTCACACGGTGGGAGGAGGCGCTGGAGCCGTTCGTGGACGGTCGATACGCGCACCACACGCTGACCGTCAACTATCGGACGACCGCCGAGATCCTCGCCGCGACCCGCCCGGTGCTCGCCCGCATCGCCCCGTCACAGCGGCTGTCGAACTCGATCCGTCACGGCGAAGTCCCGAGCCACCGCACCGTCGCCGATGCCGATCGCGCGCTCGGCGACCTGGTCGCTCGGGTGCGCGACGAGCATCCCCAGGGTCTGATCGGGATCATCGCCGCGCCGCGCCGCATCCGAGCGCTGGATGCGAGGTTCGCAGGAGACGGCGTCACGGTCGTGCCCGCGCCCGACGCGCGAGGGCTGGAGTTCGACACGGTGATCGTCGTCGATCCCGACGAGATCGAAGGCCACAGCGAAGCCGGCCTCCGCGATCTCTACGTCGCGCAGACCCGAGCGACCCAGCGCCTGATCACTCTCGCGATCGCACCGCGCGGCGGAGCAGCAGTCGTGTCCTGAGGCCGCGAGGGTCAGCGAGCGTCCGCCGAGTCGGGAGGATCCGCGTTCTCGTCCGGGTCCTCCACGGGCTCATGCGCGTCGCCGGGCAGTTCCGGTTCGTCGATCGCGTGCAGATCCTCGACCGCCGGCCCCTCCAGCAGCCGGCCCTGCGCGTCGAAGCGGGACCCGTGCAGCGGACAGTCCCAGCTGCGCTCCGCGCTGTTCCAGGTGACGATGCCGCCGAGGTGCGTGCACACGGCGGACAGGCGGCAGGTGGTGCCGTCCACGGTCGAGACCGCGGTGGGCTCCATGTCGTACGCCCCCACGGCGCCCTCGCCCTCGGCGGGCGGATCCTCCGGCAGCGGATGCAGACCGGAGGCCACCCAGCCCGAGGCGAGCCGGCCCGCCACCTGGGCGTTCGCCGCGACGCCGTGGGCGACATCCTTCGGCAGGGTCACCCGATGATGCAGCGTCTTCGCCCACGGGATGCCGCCTCCCAGAACGTCCGCGGCGATGCTCAGGGCCGCGGCGACGGCGTTCGTCATCCCCCACTTGTTGTAACCGGTCGCCAGGGCGACGCGATGCCCGGTGCGCGGCATCCACCCGACGAACGGCACGAGGTTCATCGACTCGTAGTCCTGCGCCGACCAGGCGTGCGTGCGCTCGGCACCCGGGAACCTCTGCAGCGTCCAGTCCTCCAGGTCGTCGGCGAGCCGCCGGGTGTCGTCCTCACGGCCGACCGTGTGCCCGTTGCCGCCGACGAGCAGTAGCTCCTCTGCGCCGACCGGGGCCGTGCGCAGGGAGCGGCCCGGCGTGTCGATGGAGAGGTACATGCCGTGCGGGAGTCCGCCGCCCGGAACCCGGTACGCCTGCGCATAGGAGCGCGACGGCTTCAGCTTGGCGAAATACAGGCCGCGATCGAGGATCGGCGTGCCCGTGGCGAGCACCACTGTCGTCGCGTGCACATCACCGAGCGGCGTGATCACGCGGCACGGGTCGCCCGTGTCGACGTCCTTCACCCGCACGCCCTCCACGACCACCGCGCCGCGGGAGCGCAGATCGGCGGCGAGCGCGTGCAGCACGTCCATCGGGTCGAACTGCGCCTGATCAGGCAGCCGCAGGGCCCCATGCGTCTCGAAGGGGAGGCCGGTCTCGGTCACCCGCTCGACATCGAGTCCCGCATCCCGGCACGCCTCGTACTCCTCGTCCAGCAGCTCCGTCCCCTCCGGTGAGCCGGCATAGGTGAACGCGTCACGGCGCTGCAGTTCGACATCGTGCTCGTCGAGGTAGCGCAGCATCCAGTCGCGGCCCTCCCGGTTCGCGTCGACGTACGCCTGCAGCACCCGCCTCGAGCCGCGGGAGCGGATGCCCGACAGCACGCCGCCCTGCAGCAGACTCAGCTTCGCGGTGCTGTGGCCCGTCGTGACCGCGCCGATCGAGCGGGCCTCGAGCACGGCCACGGCGAGCCCCGCTCTGGCCAGCAGCAGTGCGGTGGTCAGGCCGGTGAGTCCCGACCCGACGACGACCGCGTCGTAGCGGGCATCCGGATCGAATGCATCCGAGGGAACGGGTTCGCGCTGGGTGTCGAGCCACAGTGATGCCACAGGAGCCTCCTTCACGGGACCGGAGCTCAAGTACACCGCGCTCCGCGCCGAACCCATCGGGGCTTGACTTCGACGGACATCCCACCCAGTCGATGTCCTACGCTGGCACGGGGCCCGCCACGGAGAGGACACGTCTTTGTCACAGGAACAGCGCGCGCTGCTCGCGATCGACGCCGGGCAGACCGGCATCAAGACCCGCCTGATCCGTGCCGACGGCACGGCGACGGATGCGCTGTTCTCCGGTGTGCTCACCGATCGGCCACTGCTGCCGCAGCTGGCCGAGGTCGTGGCTTCCGCCGGCGGTTCCCCCGACACCATCACCTTCGGAGTCTCCGGACTCACGGACGCGGATGCCGAGGCATCCGCCCTGCTCGCGCATCCCGCACTCGCCGGCGTGCGCCGCGTGGTCGTGACGCACGATTCGGTCACCTCGTTCCTGGGCGTGCTGGGCGACAGGTACGGCGCCGTGGTCGCAGCAGGCACCGGGGTGGTCACTCTCGGCGTCGGCCCCGAGCACTCCACCCGCGTCGACGGCTGGGGCTACATCATGGGAGACGCCGGCAGCGGGTACTGGATCGGGCGCTCCGCGCTGGATGCCGTGATGCGCGCGTACGACGGGCGCGGTCCCGCCACCGCGCTGACCGCCGTGGTGCAGGACCGCTGGCCGGACCTCGACTCCGCGTACACCGCGCTGCAGGCATCCGAGGATCGCGTGCGCACCGTGGCCTCCTTCGCCGCGCCCACCGCGCTGCTCGCCGCCACCGGCGACGAGGTCGCGGCCGGCATCTGCCGCGCGGCGGCGACCGAACTGGCCCTGGCCGTCACGACCGCGCTGCGCGTGACCGATGCCCCGGACGACGCCGCTGTCGGAGCCGTCGGCGGCGTGTTCGGCTCGGACCTGATCCGCGCGGCATTCGCCGATGCGGTGCGCGCCGCGCGCCCGGATGCCCGTTTCGTGCCTCCTGCCGGCTCGGGCCTCGACGGCGCCGTCTCCCTCGCGGGGCTCGGGGCGCAGCATCCGCTCCGCGAGCGCTTCGCGGACCTCAGCCGGGGCTGAGGCTCGGGGCAACCGCTTCGCTGCGCTCGGCCTCGTGCAGGATGCTGCGCGCCATGCCGTTGAAGATGATGCCGTGGAAGGGCAGCAGCACCAGCCAGTAGAGGCGGCCGCTGAGTCCCTTCGGGAAGTAGATCGCCCGCTGGCGGTACACACTGCCCCCGGCGGGGTCGGGCTCCACTCCCAGCTCCAGCCAGCCGCGGCCGGGCATCCTCATCTCCGCGCGCAGCCGCAGCATCCGTCCCCGCTCCACCGACTCCACACGCCACACGTCGATGACGTCGCCGCTGTTCACGCGGGACGGATGCCGGCGGCCGCGGCGCATCCCCACCCCGCCGACGAGACGGTCGATCCACCCTCTGGCCGCCCACGCCAGAGGGAACGAGTGCCAGCCCCTCTCCCCGCCGATCGCCTCGATCACACGCCAGATGGAGTCCGGCGAGGTGCCGCTCCGGCGTTCGCGAAGGTCGGTGAAGACGGTGTGGCCGGCCCAGTCCGGGTCGCTCGGCAGCGGATCGCTCGGCGCACCGGGCACCGTCGCGCTCTGCCAGCTGGTCTCGACCTCGCCGTCGGCCTCGCGCCGGAGAGCGAGCCGCACTGCGGTGCGATACGGCAGCAGCCCCTCCGCCGGAGGCGGGATGACCTCGTCGATGTCGTGCTCGCTCATGATGCAGTCGTTCTGCAGCGAGGCGATGATCGGCACCGCGATCTGGCGCGGGATGGGGCTGACCAGGCTGACCCACTGCGATGCGAGCCAGGGGGTCAGCACGGGCAGCGCGGCGATGTGCCGCTGCGGCAGACCCGCTTCGACCGCGTATCCGTTCATCATCTGCCCGTACCGCAGAATGTCGGGCCCGCCGATGTCGAACGTCCGGTTCAGGTCTCCCGGCGCATCCACCGACCGCACGAGGTACCGCAGCACGTCGCGCACGGCGATCGGCTGCACCCTGTTTCGCACCCAGCGGGGCGCGGGCATGTACGGCAGCACCTCCGTCAGATGCCGGATCATCTCGAACGACGCCGAGCCGGAGCCGATCACGATCCCCGCCTGGAAGACGATCGCCGGCACCGGAGCATCCAGCAGCACCTGTCCCACCTCCGCCCGCGAGGCGAGATGCTCCGACAGTCGGCCGCTGCGAGGGTGCAGGCCGCCCAGGTAGACGACGCGGCGCACGCCGGACGCGGCGGCGGCATCCGCGAAGGTCTCCGCGCCCTGCCTCTCGACACTGCGGAATCCACGGCCCGAGCTCATCGAGTGGACCAGGTGAAAGGCGACCTCGATGCCGGCCATGGCGCGCCGCGCGGCGATCGGATCCGCCAGGTCTCCCGAGAAGACCTTCACCCGGTCGCGCCACGGCACATCGCGCAGCTTCCATGCGGAGCGCACGAAGACGCTCACCTCGTGACCGGCATCCAGCAGCTGGGGGACCAGCCGGCCGCCGATGTAACCGGTGGCACCGGTGACGAGTACACGGGTCATGCGAACAGTCCTTCCGTGGCGCACAGGATCAGCAGCATCGTCACCGCGAAGCCGACCGCGTAGTTGATCGCGAGGAACCGACGCCAGGCCCGGTTGGCCGAACCGGAATGCGCGTCGTCCACGCGGGCGAAGGGGGCGACGATCACGATGTACGGCACGGCGGCGAGCGAAGCCAGCGACGCCGGCCACGGCGCGAACAGCATGAGCACTCCGGCGAGCGCCCACAGCAGGATCGCGATCCGCACCGTCCGTGCGGCGCCGAGCACCGTCGCGATGGAGCCGATCCCGGCCTCGCGATCGGGAACGATGTCCTGCACGGCGCCGAAGGCGTGGCTTGCCATGCCCCAGCAGAAGAACGCGACCATCGTGAGGATCAGCGGAGGCGTCAGGGTCGTGCCGGCGAGGGCGAAGGCGTACAGCGCCGGGGTGACGAAGTGCGTGCTCGAGGTGAGGGAGTCGAGGACCGGGATCTCCTTGAACCGCAGTCGCGGCGCTGAGTAGGCGAGCACCGCGAACACGCTGATCGCGAGCACGAGCCACGACAGCGGGCGCTGCGCGCCGAGCACCACCAGCGCGACGACGAAGACGGCCGTGAGCACCGTCGACGACCACAGCGTGATCGGATGCAGCGCGGGAGGCAGCTTGGCGCCCTCGGCGCCGCCCTTGCGGGGGTTGGCGAGATCGGACTCGTGGTCGAACACGTCGTTCACGCCGTACATCGTGAGGTTGTACGGCACCAGGAAGAACAGCGTGCCGATCACGAGTGCAGTGTCGATCCGCCCTGTGGTGAGGAAGTACGCGGCGGCGAAGGGGAAGGCGGTGTTGATCCAGCTCAGCGGCCGCGAGGCGACGAACAGCGTGCGCACGACGGAGGGGCGATCAGGCATCGGAGCGTCCTCCCGGTGCGCGCGCGGCATCCAGCAGCTGCCAGACACCGCTGAGCAGCAGCGTTCCCGCGATCGGATACAGCAGGTCCTCGACCGGCATCAGCGCGATGCGAACGCCCGAGATGCCGTCCTCGCGATAGTCGAAGAGACCCGCCGCGATCATGATGTTGTCGAACACGGTCGTGAGGACCAGCAGCGCGGCCGTGCTCGCACCCCACCCGGACAGATACCGCCGCAGGTCGCCCCGGCGTCGCGTATGCGCCGCGCCGATCCCGAACAGGGCGAGCGCCGCCAAGACGAAGGGCGTCGACAGGAGCAGATAGGTCATCGGCGGTCCCTGCTCTCGCTCCAGCGTCGCCACCCGCTCAGCAGTATCAGCGTCAGATAACTGAGGAAGAGCAGGAACAGCAGCTCCTCGACCGGGAACTCCGGGGCCAGCAGCATTCCGCTCGCCCACCGTGAATCGACGTGACGGAACACCCCGAGCGCGATGCCCGCGGCATCCCAGGCGACGAAGAAGGCCAGCCCCGCGCCCAGAGCGATCGCCGTCGCGACCGGCCGCCGGCGCAGCACCAGCCCGAAGCGCAGGTCGAGCAGCACCAGGCAGGCCCCGCTGAGCAGGAGTGCGACTGCGTACACGAGACTCATCGCACCTCCGACGGACCCGCGGAGTGGTCGCCCCTGATGTGCTTGAGCACGAGCTCGGCGCTGATCAGGCACATCGGCAGGCCGACCCCCGGAACCGACGTCGCACCGGCGTAGAACAGCCCCGACACCCTGCGCGAGCGCGTGACGCCGCGCAGGAACGCGCTCTGCCTCAGCGTGTGAGCCGGTCCCAGCGCACTGCCCCGGAACGTGTGGAAGTCCGACTCGAAGTCGGCGGGTCCTATCGTGCGCCGCACGATGATCCTCGACTCCAGATCGGGGATGCCCGCCCAGCGCCCGATCTGCGCCACCGCGGCATCCGCGATCGCCGTGACCCTCGGGTCGCCTGCACGCCCCGTGCCGCCATGGCCGATCGTCGGGTCGGGCGGCAGGGGCACCAGCACGAAGACGTTCTCCGCGTCGGCGGGCGCCACCGAGTCGTCGGTCGCGCTGGGTTTGCAGACGTAGATCGACGGCGGTCGGGGCACCCGCGGGGTCGCACCGAAGATCGCATCGAAGTTCTCGCGCCAGTCGTCCGAGAAGAGCAGCGTGTGGTGGGGCAGCTGCGGGAGCTTCCCGCGGATGCCGAGCAGTACCAGCACCGCGCTCGGACCGGTCACCTGCCGGCGCCACCGACCGGGCCGGTAGGACCGGTCCTCGGGGGCCAGCAGCACGGTCTCGGTGTGATGCTCGTCGATCGCGGAGACGATGATGTCGGCATCCAGCCGCTGCCACCGGCCGTCCTGCTCGAACTCGACGGCACGCGCGCGCCCCTGCTCGCTGACGATCCGCACGACGTCGCTGCCGGTGCGGATCTCGACGCCCGCCTCCCTCGCCAGCGCGGCCAGCGACGCCACGAACGTGCGGAATCCGCCCAGGGGGTACCGCACGCCGTCGACGAGATCCATGTGACTCATCAAGTGGTAGAGCGCCGGGGCGTCGAACGGCGAGGTGCCCAGGAACACGGCGGGATAGCCGAGGATCTTGCGCAGCATCGGATCGCCGAAGCGCCGGGCGATCAACGACCACAGCGAGCGCGTCAGCAGCGGCACGACGGCGGGCGCCGCGGCCAGCACCGCCGGGGAGGCGAAGCTGCGCCAGGAGGAGAACGGGTTGTAGAGGAACGAGGAGACCGCCGCACGGTAGGTGCGCGTCGCGGATGCCAGGTAGCGGCGCACCCGTTCGCCCGATCCGGGCTCGCGGCCCTCGAACAGGGCGGCGACGCGGTCGGCACCGGCCGGGACGTCGATCGCCGCGGTGGCGCCTTCGGGCGCGGCTTCGGATGCCTCGCCGTAGACGCGGTACCCGGGTTCGAGCGGCACCAGGTCGAGATGCTCGGCGGTGTCGGTGCCCATCATCCGGTAGAAGTGCTCGAACACCTCCGGCATCAGGTACCAGGACGGACCGGTGTCGAAGGCGAAGCCGTCCTGCTCCCACGCCCCCGCACGTCCGCCGAGCTCACCGCTCCTCTCGAGCAGCGTGACGCTGTGGCCGTCGCGGGCGAGCAGGCACGCGGTCGCGAGTCCGCTCACTCCCCCGCCGATGACGACGACCCGGGACGCGCTCATCGTGACGCCTTCATGGCCAGCGCCCGCACCAGGATGCCCGCCTTGACCGGGTCTGGCACGCGGACGCGCGTGACCGCGAGCACCTCCGCCGGCGTCGCGTCGATGCGGTCGGTGAGCTCTCGGAACATGGCCTGCGCAGCCCACACCGAGGCGCGTGCGGCGCGGTCGAGCAATGGCACGGCGCGGTCGGCGGCGCGCAGGTCGGCTCTGATCGACGCGACGATCCGGCGCTTCGCCTCCTCGGTGAGTCCGTCGGCGGTCTCCGCGAAGTACGTGCGGCCGAGCTCTCCACGGTCGTCGGCGTAGTCCCGCAGGAAGTTGACCTTCTGGAACGCGGCCCCCAGTCGCCGCGCCCCCTCCTGCAGGATGCGGTTCTCCTCGTCGCTGCGGGACGGGGCTCCTCCGCGGATGCGGCGCGACTCGAACACCGCCAGGCACATGAGTCCGACGACCTCAGCGGAGCCATGGATGTACTCGTCCAGTGCGGCGGCATCCCAGGTCCCCTCGCCGAGATCCCGCCGCATCGACGCGAAGAACGGGGCGCTCAGGTCGGTCCCGAAGCCGTGCTCGCGCGCGGTCAGGGCGAAGGCGTGCACCACCAGGTTCGCGCTGAAGCCGATCCGCAGCGCGCGTCCGGTCTCGGCCTCCAGCTCGTCGAGCAGCATCTGCCGCATCCGGGTATCCAGCCCGGCCGTCTCGGCAGGCCCGTCGACCAGCTCGTCCGCCAGGCGCACCAGGGCGTAGATGCGGGCGATGTGCTCTCGCACCGGGGGGTCGAACAGACGGCTGGCCCAGTTGAACGACGTCGAGTAGCGGCGGATGACGACGGCGGCGCTCGCCTGGGCCGTCTCGTTGTAGAGATCCAGACCGTTCACGAGATCCTCGAGACGCAGGCCCTGGTCAGGGCGAGGAGCTGCTCACGGAGTGCCTCGGGCAGACCGGATGCCCGGACCAGCCGGTCCACCTCGTCGCACCGCTCCGCGATCATCGACTCGACGAAGATGGTCGCCCCGGACTCCTCGATCACGCTCCGGATGAGCTGAGCGTCGGCCACGCTGAGGTCGGCGTCTCCGAAGAGCGCGCTGACTGCGGCCCAGGCCGGATCAGACCGGGCATAGGCGACCAGCAGCGTCTCCTTGCCCGCGCGCAGGTCACTGAGCGCCGATTTGCCCGTCTGGCGCTCATCGCCGAACAGCCCGAGCACGTCGTCCCGCAGCTGATAGATGACCCCGATCCGGCGGGCGATGGTGCTCAGCTCGGCGATCAGGTCCCGGCCCGCGCCGGCGAGGATCGCCGCGAGCAGCAGCGGTGCGGCGAAGGAGTAGGACGCCGTCTTCCGATCGGCCATCTCCAGCACCTCCTGCGGCGAGATCTCCTCCAGGTGCAGGCTCAGCCAGACGTCGTCGTGCTCGCCCGCCGCGCTCTCGAACACCGCGTCGTCGAACACGTCGAGGATCGCCTCGCGCTGCTCCTGGGCGACGTCCAGTCGCGCGAGGAGGGAGTGCGCCGCCGTCAGGACGAGGTCGCCGGCGAGAAGCGAGGACGCCTCGCCCCACGCGCGTGCGGCCTCCGGCGGTGCGCCTCTGACGACCGCGTCGGCCGCGAACCGTCCGGTGATGTTCATCTCACCGCGCCGCACCAGATCGCGGTCGATCACGTCGTCGTGGATGACCAGGGCGAGGTGCAGGAGCTCCATCGCGCACGCCGCATCCAGAGCGCTTCGCCGGTCGGCGCCACCGAGTGCCTCGTACGCGTCCATCAGCATGCGCGGTCGGATCCGCTTGCCGCCGGCGGCCATCCTCGCCAGCGACTCCCACAGCTCCGCGTATGGCGCGGAGAACGCGCGCGAGCGCTCGGCGTACCCGGTGAGGATCTCGCTCAGTCTCGCTTCGAACATGTCGGTGCGAGGTCCGAGATCGGCGGCGGGCTCAGGCATGATGCCTCGCCGTGGCCTCGAGGAGGTGAGGGGCGAGGGCGGGAAGATGGGCGACCAGCCATGGGCTGAAGGCCCAGGGCGCCGCGGAGGTGGCGGCGGTCAGATCGCCCACCGTCGTCCACTCCACCTCGTCCACCTCGTCGGGATGCGGCACGATCGGGCTCACCACTTCTGCGATGAAGACCGGGCAGTGCTCGTTCTCCTGGATGCCCGATGCATCACGGGCCGTGTAGCCGAAGTCGGGCAGGATGCACGTGACCGCCCTGATCTCCGCTCCGAGCTCGAACCAGGCGCGGCGGCGCACGGCATCCTCCATGGCCTCGCCCGGGAGCGGATGCCCGCACAGGGCGTTCGTCCACACGCCGGGCCAGGTGGCCTTGACCAGCGCGCGCCTGGTCACGAGCAGCCGGCCGCGCCTGTCGACGAGATGGCAGGAGAACGCCAGATGACGCAGCGTCGATGTGCCGTGCACGCTCCGCTTCGGCATCTCGCCGATCGGCGCACCGCCCTCGTCCACGAGAACGACCATCTCCTCCACCGCATCACCTTCCACAGAAACTGCTGAATATAGCTGAAAAGCGAACTTATGATGTACAGGGACGCCAAGAAGAGCACAA
>Ga0256796_1000941_pt1 | contig 11427 bp, 16 predicted proteins | sample MC6MC0947MT_FD_190209 | JGI IMG/M metagenome (GOLD analysis project Ga0256796, IMG submission 190209) | Metatranscriptome of enriched soil aggregate microbial communities from Iowa State University, Ames, United States - MC6-MC0947-MT... | ecosystem: Environmental > Terrestrial > Soil >...
CCCATGAATCGGTCTTTCATTCGGCTAAACATATGCTTCTATCGATAGACAAGCATGCATAAGGTAGTGGTAGGACAAGATTGCTATTTTTGGAGGGAGGTGCTGCGATGCTGAATAAGTTCGTGCTTAGTATGGCGATGCTCCGGATGTTTTCCGGAAGTCTTGAGATTATTGCCGCTCTTGTCATGCTGCGGATCAATCAGGTCGATAAAGCGCTGATCGTCAACTCTTCGCTCGCGTTTGTCGGACCGATCGTTCTGCTTGCGACAACGACGATCGGGCTTGTCGGAATGGCCGATAAGCTGTCGTTCGGGAAAATCGTCTGGATTTTTGCCGGCTTGACCTGTATTTTCATCGGCATATTGAAAAAATGAACGCGTTCCTTGCAGAAGACAAGTCATATTCTATAGGGTCAAGCATATAGATAATGATAGACTGGACAACTTACTTGGAGGCGCGACATGCTTGAGACGATATGGGCCGCCATGCCCCCTGCGCTGATGCGGATACTGAAGGGAATGCCGGATGCGATGCTGCACGAGCTGGAAGAAATACGGGTCCGGGAAAATCGGCCGCTCGAAATCGTGAGCAGAGGCCGCTATGTTTTCTTGACCGAGCAGAGTCAGCCGACTTTGGATGCTTCCAAAGGCTTTCGTCCCAATCGCGAGATTTGCGCTACGCTTCTCGATTTGCTGACGAATCATTCTCTTTACACCTTCGAGGAGGAGCTGAAGCGCGGATTTATTACGATTGCGGGCGGACACCGCGTCGGGTTGGCGGGCAAAACGGTACTCGAGCACGGAAGCGTTAAATTGATTCGCGACATTACGGGCTTTAACATTCGCGTGGCAAGGGAAATCGTCGGCTGCGGGCTGCAAGTGCTGCCGTGCTTGACGGACGATACGGGGTACGGCCGCTCGGTGCATCATACGCTGATCGTTTCCCCTCCTCAGCACGGCAAAACGACGCTGATTCGCGATTTGGCAAGACTGCTGAGCGCAGGGGCGTGGCCGGACGGACGAACAGGCGGCCTCAAGGTCGGGATCGTCGACGAACGGTCGGAGCTGGCGGCTTGCGTGCGGGGCGTGCCGCTCTTCGAGGTCGGACCGCGCACCGATGTGCTGGATGGCTGTCCGAAAGCGGAAGGAATGATGATGATGATCCGCTCCATGTCGCCTGACGTGCTTGTTGTGGACGAGATCGGCAGACAGGAAGACGCCTCCGCTGTACGAGAAGCGCTTCATGCGGGAATTCGGGTCATAGCGAGCGCGCACGGCTTCGATTACGACGATGTGCGAAGGCGGCCGGTGCTGCGGGAGCTGCTCGCCGACCGGCTGTTCGGCAGAGTCGTATGTTTGGCCAAAAGAGACGGCATTCCCGCAATCGCTTCGGTCTATGACGGCGCGGGCAAAAAAATAGCGGGCTCCGCTTTCCCGAAGCTTGCGAGGGGGGATGAGGCTTGCTCAAGCTGATCGGTGCGGCTTGCATCTTGTTTGCCGCTACGATGCTCGGATTTTATCAGGCAGGTCTGTTTGCCAGACGGCCGAAGCAGATCCGTCAGCTCGTACAGGCGCTCAAACGTTTGGAAACGGAAATCGGCTACGGCTTCACGCCGCTGCCGGACGCGCTGGGAATCATCGCGAAGCCCGTTTCTCCGCCGCTCGCTTCGATGTTTACGGTTGCCGCCGACAGGATGCGGGATGCCGATGGACGTCCAGCGGCGGAAAGCTGGAAAGAGGCGATAACGGAAGGATGGAGACACACGGCGATGAAAGCCGGCGAGCAGGAAGTGATGCAGCAACTGGGCAGCACGCTTGGCGTATCGGATCGCGAAGACCAGATCAAACATCTTCGTCTGGCAATCAGCCATTTGCAGGCGGAGGAAGAGACGGCTCGCGAGGAGCAGAAGCGTTACGAAACGATGTGGAAAAGTCTCGGCGTGTTGGCCGGAGCGCTGCTGGTCATCTTGATGTATTGAAGCAGGGGGGCCGAAGACGGCGGCCGATCGATTTCCTCTAACCGCTAGTTGTGAGGTGCCGGCATGAATGTTGATGTGAATGCAATATTTCAAATAGCAGGTATTGGCATTATTATCGCGATGATTCACTCGGTGTTGAAGCAGATGGGCAAGGAAGATATGGCGCACTGGGTAACCGTCATCGGATTTGTCGTCGTGCTCTTTATGGTCGTAAGCATGCTGAACGAGCTATTCCGCGAAATCAAGACGATCTTCTTATTCCAGTAGCGATTACAGCTGCGGTCGATCCGCTTTTTCTCTCGCAAACCGGCTTGAACATTCGGAGTCGATCGGTTTACGCAAAGCAGACATATGCTTCCGAAGGCGTTTTGCCCCGGCAAAACGTGGAGGGAATGTTCAATGGACATCATCCAAATCGTGGGACTCGGACTGCTGGCGACCGTGCTGGCGCTTGTCCTTAAAGAACAAAAGCCGATGTTCGCGTTTCTGCTGACCGCTTTTACGGGCGCCATCATCCTGTTGTTTTTACTGGGCAAGATCGGGGCCGTCATTCGCGTGCTGGAGGAACTTGCGATCAAGTCACATATCGATATGGTATTTCTCAAGACGATTTTGAAAATAATCGGAATCGCCTATATAGCCGAATACGGCGCTCAAATCGTAAGAGATGCGGGACAGGAAGCGATCGCATCCAAGATCGAGCTGTCAGGCAAAATTTTGATCATGGTTATGGCAATTCCCATTATAAAAATCATTGTCGAAACGGTCGTAAAGCTGATGCCCGCCTAGATGCCCCAGAAGCCGTACCAGAGGAGTTGAATCCCATATGCTGCAGCCGAATAATCAGCCCTCCGTGTTTGCAAGAATCAGAGGCCCGTCTTTTGGATTCAGGCTTTCCTTACGAGCTTCCGTCGTTTTGACGGTGCTGGCCGTTCTGCTCGTTGGCTTCGGAGCAGGCGTTTATGCCGCAGGGCCGATCGATGCGATGGTCGGCGAACAAGCGCAGCGGCTTCCTACCGAGCAGGTCGAAGATTATTGGAACAAGCTGGTTGTCGATTACGGGGGATTTTTTCCGTCCGGCACGGTCCCTTCCTTCAAAGAAATGCTCACGCCGGGCGGCGGCTTCAGCATCAAATCGATCGCAAGCGGACTGATGAAATATTTATTTTACGAGGTGCTCGCCAACGGGAAGCTGCTCGGCACCATCATCCTGCTGACCGTGTTCAGTTTGATTCTGGAAACCGTTCAAAGCGCATTCGAGAAAAAAGCGGTCAGCAAAGTAGCATACGCAATCATTTACATGGTGCTGATCGTTCTTGCGATCAACAGCTTTACGATAGCGATCGGGTACGCCAAGTCGGCCATCGGGGGCATGATCCAATTCATGGTGGCGGTCGTGCCGCTGCTGCTGACGATGCTGGCTTCCATGGGCAATATGACGACCGTGGCCGTCATGCACCCGCTGATCGTTTTTATGGTCCATATGGTCGGCACATTGATTTATACCGTCGTTTTCCCGCTGCTTTTCTTTTCGACGGTTCTGCATATCGTCAGCTCGCTTTCCGAAAAATACAAGGTTACCCGCCTGGCGAACATGCTGCGTACTTTGGGGGTCGGACTTCTCGGCTTTTGCGTCATGGTTTTTCTCGGCGTCATTTCCGTGCAAGGAACGACCGGAGCCGTCACGGACGGCGTGGCGATCCGGACCGCCAAATATGTGGCGGGAAATTTCGTGCCGGTCGTCGGGCGAATGTTCTCGGACGCATCGGAAACGGTTGTGGGAGCATCCCTTCTCGTTAAAAATGCGGTCGGTCTTGCAGGCGTCGTCGTCATTATTCTGCTCTGCGCTTTCCCGGCGCTCAAAATATTGTCGCTCGCGCTTATTTACAACTTGTCGGCGGCGGTTTTGCAGCCGCTCGGCGACAGCCCGATCGGAGGATGTCTACAAACGATCGGCAAAAACATGATGTATGTGTTTGCTTCGCTTGCTGCAGTAGGATTTATGTTTTTTCTTGCCATTACAATCATGATTACGGTCGGAAACGTATCGGTCATGATGCGGTGACATCGTGCCGGTGCCGCAAGTGCGGCAATAGCGGCGGAGCTACGCCGGGGGAGGTGGAGTGCGGTGGATTGGTTGGGAGGATGGCTGAAGGAGCTTATTCTGATCATCATGCTGGCTGCGTTCGCCGAACTTTTGCTTCCGAACAACAATATGCAGCGTTACGCGCGGACCGTTATCGGATTATTCCTTCTGCTGACCATTCTTTCGCCGATTCTTGAACTGTTCCAGCGCGGGATGGATGCGGGCAAGCTGTTATCCGCAGCGGATTCCTGGCAGCTGGAGTCGGGTTCGGCCGCATCGGCGGCAGGGACGGACAAGATGAAGCCGGTAGACGCGGTAATAAAGGATGGGACGAAGCTGCAGAACGCGAATCTTGAGCAAGCCAAAAAGCTCGTCGAGACGCAGCTGGCCGCAGGCATCAAGGAAGGCATCGAGCGGGATGAAGGAATGACCGTCGAATCGGTTCAGGCGATCGTGAAAGTGGATGATCGCGGCAAGGCTTCGCTCGATTCGGTACGCGTCACATTAGGGAAGCCTGCGAATAAAGGCGAGAGTGGCGGCGGATCGCCAATACAGCCGGTCAAACCAGTCGAAGTAAGGATTGAGCCGAGCGGACGAACGGTTCCGGCTCAAGCGCAGGAGCAGCCAGCAGCCGGGATGAACGAGACGGCAAAACGCGCCGTCAGCCGGTATGTTCAGACGAATTGGCAGCTCGCTCCCGAACGAATAACCGTTTTGGACGGGGCTGCCGTAAAATAGCCCGTTTAATGGGGATTTCTTTCAAAGAATTGAAGCGGCGATTTATGGATGGAAGCCGAATTATTGCGGGATCAACGATGTCGGGAGGGGAAGCCGGTGGCGAAATGGATGACGCAGCTGGAGGAATGGCTGGGCGGCGGTCCAGGCGGTACGAAGCGGGTAAAGACGTTTCGGTGGCTGCTGCTGATCGGGCTGATCGGCGCGGCGTTAATGCTGTTCAGCTCATTTGCCATGAAGGAGGTGGACTCTCTCGGAGCGGGAAGAGCATCGCCTCCGCCTAACGATACGCTGCCTGCGATGGCTAACGGCATGAGCAAGGAAGGCGCCGCCTTCAAGGAGTACGAGCAGGCATACGAGATGCAGCTTAGAGATATTTTGCAGAAAATCGTCGGCGTGGGGGATGTGGAAGTACTGGTTACCGTCGATTCGACGGAAGAGGTCGCAGTCGAGAAAAACATGAGGGATACGCAGCAGGTCACAAGCGAGAAAGACGTGAACGGCGCCACGCGCAACATTACGGATGTCACACGAAGCGGAGATACCGTCATGTATTCCAACTCGGGCAGCCAATCTCCGCTCGTACAGAAATATATCAAACCGAAAATAAGGGGGGTTCTCATCGTCGCCAAAGGAGCGGAAAACTTAACCGTCAAAAAGCTGATCTCCGATGCAGTCGAGCGGGGGCTTGACGTTCCGCCGCACCGCATTTCAATCGTGCCGCGCAAGCAGTAAACCGAATGATTTCCCAATATAAGGAGGAATTGTACAATGAACTCGAAACGTCAAACGATTTGGTTGGTCTCGATGCTGAGCTTGATGGTCGTCCTATCCGCATACTATTTGTTTACCGATGATCCCAATAAGAAGGAAACCGCAGCGGGCGAATTGAACACGCAGGACATCATTGTCGGGCTGAACGAGCTGACGCCGGAAGATGCCGCTAAAGCAGCCGATAAAACGGCTCCCGCCGCTGCCAGCGGAACGGACGTTTCCAAATCTGCCGGTACTAACGGTACCAAAACGAACGATGCGAAAGCTTCGGATTCCAAATCGGTCGATGCCAAATCGGAGTCTGAATCGAAAACGGGCACAAAGGAAACGACGACGGCCAAAACCGACGAACAGGTCATTCAACAAATTCAATCGCAAGGCAAATCCGGTCAGGAGTACATCATTACGGAGCAAATGAAACGAAATGAGGAATTCAAACTTAGCATGGAAAACCTGATCAGCATCATGACGGATCCGAAGAAAAGCCAGGAAGAAGCGGTCAAAGCGACGAACGAATACAATGCGATCGAACAGCGCGAGCTGAAGCTGACCGGCATTGAAGAAACGCTCGGCAAAAACTATGAAAACGTCGTAGTCCTGCAGGAAAACGAAAAGTGGAAGGTCGTCGTTCAAGCGGCCAAGCTTGAGAAAAGCGAAGGCGCAAGCATCGTAACGCTCGTTATGAACGAGCTGAACGTAGGGCCGGAGAAAGTCGTCGTGCAATCGATCGCCCATTAAAGGACAACACGCAAAATCGGTGGAGAAAGAGTCCGGATAATCTGGACTCTTTCCATTTCTTTGGTTTGTGATATAATATCTAACGTCGCCGTGGTGCCGTTGTCGTGGACAAGCACCCGTCCGGCATGCTTCACAAACCGAGAAGGAGTGAACCTACTCATGTTCAAATTGAGCGAAATCAAAGAGTTGATCAAGCTAGTGGATCAATCTTCCTTACAAGAAGTGGAAATCGAAAGCGAAGGCGCCCGCCTGATGATTCGTAAGCCGAAGCCGAGTAAAGCCGAGCCCGTTATCGTAGCATCGGCGCCAATGCAACATACATATGCTCCAGTAATGCCGCAAGCCGCCGTGCTGCCGCATAACGTGCCTGCCGCTCCGGCCGAACCTCCGGCTGCCGTGGCGATCGACAGCAATCTTCACAAAATCGTTTCGCCGATGGTCGGCACTTTCTATCAAGCGCCGTCTCCCGATGCGCCTCCGTTCGTATCCGTCGGCAGCGCCGTGAACGAGAAAACGGTCGTTTGCATCGTCGAAGCGATGAAGCTGATGAATCCGCTTGAAGCGGAAATCAAAGGCGAAATCGTCGAGGTGCTGGTCGAGAACGGACAACTGGTCGAGTACGGCCAGCCTTTATTCCTCGTTCGCGTGTAGCTTGTATTCGCTGCCCGGCAGTATAGTGTTTAGGAGGAAATCAACTTGAAGTTTCAAAAAATATTGATCGCAAACCGCGGCGAAATCGCCGTGCGTATCATAAGAGCTTGCCGCGAAATGGGGATCTATTCGGTAGCGGTTTATTCGGAAGCCGACCGCGACGCTCTTCATGTGAAGCTGGCCGATGAAGCCTACTGCATCGGGCCGACGCTTTCCAAGGACAGCTACTTGAACCTGACGAACCTGATGAGCGTGGCGACGCTTACGGAAGCGGACGCCATACATCCTGGTTACGGATTTCTCGCGGAAAACGCCGATTTCGCGGAGATCTGCGAACGCTGCAATATTACGTTCATCGGACCTTCTCCGGAAGCAATCAGCAAAATGGGCGACAAATCCGTAGCGAAGCAAACGATGAAGGATGCCGACGTACCGGTCATTCCGGGCTCGGACGGACTAGTCGAAGATATGGAGGATGCCGTTCGCATCGCGCGTCAAATCGGTTATCCGGTCATCATCAAGGCGACGGCTGGCGGCGGCGGCAGAGGCATTCGCATCGCCGAGAACGAAGAGGAGCTTATTCAGCAAATTACGACCGCGCAGCAGGAAGCGGAGAAAGCTTTCGGCAATGCAGGCGTTTATCTTGAAAAATATTTGACCGGCATGAAGCATGTGGAAATCCAAATCATCGCCGACAAGCACGGCAATGTGGCTCATCTTGGCGAACGCGACTGCTCCGTGCAGCGCAGACGCCAGAAGCTTGTCGAGGAAGCGCCTTGTCCGGTGCTGACGCCGGAAATCCGCAGCCGGATGGGTGCGGCGGCAGTCCGCGCGGCTAAAGCCGTTCAATATTCCGGGGCCGGAACTTTAGAGTTTCTGCTAGGTCCGGACGGCGAGTTTTACTTTATGGAAATGAACACGCGGATTCAGGTCGAGCACCCGGTTACGGAAATGATTACCGGCGTCGACTTGATCAGAGAAATGATTAACGTGGCCCAAGGCGAGCCGCTTTCTTTCAAGCAAGAAGACGTTAAAATCAACGGCTGGTCGATCGAATGCCGTATCAACGCGGAAGATTCGAACCGCAACTTTATGCCTTCCCCGGGACAAATTCAATTTTATTTGCCGCCGGGCGGCTTGGGCGTACGCGTAGACAGCGCGGCTTACCCGGGATACACGATTCCGCCGCATTACGACTCCATGATCGCGAAGCTGATCGTATGGGGGAGCACGCGCGACGAAGCGATTTCGCGCATGAAGCGCGCGCTGAACGAGTTTGCCGTCGAAGGCGTGCATACGACGATTCCGTTCCATCTGAAGCTGATGGATCATAATAAATTTCTGAGCGGCGATTTCGATATCAAATTTCTTGAAGAGCATGATATTAACGATCCGGACTCTTAAGGTGCGGATTGAGCGGTTTCATTGTCATATTTTCAGGGGAATGGTATAGTTATGAATTAAGAAGGATGCAAACAAGCTCATATACAGAAGATAGGTTTTACAAATCGTCAGGAGGTGCTTTCATGGGTTCGATTGCAGCGGATTACGTAAAAACCGACATGGGCAATATTCAAATTGCTCCGGAAGTGATCGAGGTTATTGCAGGTCTTGCCGCTATTGAAGTGGAAGGCGTTGCCGGGATGAGCGGAGGCTTTGCCGGTGGCATTGCGGAATTGCTCGGCCGCAAAAATTTATCCAAAGGCGTGAAAGTCGAAGTCGGCCAGCGGGAAGCCGCCGTCGACGTTTCGATCATCGTGGAATATGGTCACCGTATACCGGAAGTTGCGAGCGCCATTCAGCGCAACGTCAAGCAAGCGATCGAATCGATGACCGGACTCGGTGTCGTCGAAGTGAACGTCCATATTCATGACGTTCATTTTAAAGCTGCGGAGAAAGTTGCAGACGAAGAGAACGCCGTACATCGCGTGAGATAGATGAGTTGAATAAGCAAGGCGAGAACCCCCTGCTTTATGCTATGGGGGGTTTCTCGTTAAATAACCAATTTGTTTCAAGGGGACGACAACTGTGGCTAAAATTATCGACAGATTCCTATTGTTTGTTTTCAGCCTCGCCGCCATTGTGGCCGTTTGCTTTTTGCTGCTGTCGGCGTTTGCCATCGTTCCTTACGATTGGACAACCCGGTTCTGGCGTGACGTCTATTTCGAGATCGATACGGCTGTCGTCTTTATTACGGTTTGTATCGTCGTTTTGCTGATCGGCATCCGTTTGTTCTACATTTCCGTACGTACCGGACAAGCTCAAGCGCCGTCAATCGATCAGCGCTCGGATTACGGCGATATCCGCATTTCGATGGAAACGGTCGAGAATCTTGCCCTTCGGGCGGCTTCGCGGACTCGCGGGGTGAAAGATTTACGTGCGCGCGTTCGCGTTAGCGGCGCCGGTCTGGAAATAACGATCCGTACGATCGTGGACGGGGAAGCTTCCATACCTGCCATTACGGAAGAAATGCAAAGCGCAGTCAAGTCCCACGTCGAAGAAATCACCGGCATTCCGGTAGCATCGGTTTCCGTGTTCGTTGCGAACGTTTCCCAGACGACGCCAACCTTCAAAAGCAGAGTCGAGTAGAGGGGGGCTTTCGCAATGTGGAACGAGCTTTGGGAGAAGCACAGAGGAAAGTGCATCGGAGCCGCGTGCGGCATTTTTTTCGGCCTGGTATACTTATTCTTCGGTTTTTGGGACATGCTGATCTTTGCATTCATCGTGTTTATCGGGTATTATTTGGGGAACAAGCTTGACCGCGGTGAACGGCTGCTCGGCATAGAGGAACTATGGCGGTGGCTTACGGAACGGTGGAGAATGTTCAGATAATCCTGTGAAAGGCAACGCACTCTCAAAGCGCTATACTTTCGGGGCGATTTTTACTCCGGGTCGCTTGCGGAGGGTTGCCGCTCATAGGATTTTTTTAAGGGCGAAGGCGTTACATATTCGCTTAAACATAATGTTGAGGTGGTTGCGGTGAGGCGAAGGCTAGCCAGAGAAATAGCGCTTCAGAGTCTTTATCAAATGCAGATGAACGACGTTTCTTCAAAGGATGCGATCGCGATGGCGATCTTTGAAGCGGAGAACGACAATGAGGCGGAGCTTGAAACCGGAGACGATAAAATATCTCCGCAGTACGTGCAGGAACTGGTCGAAGGGGCGGAAGATAACAAAGAAACGATCGACGAGCTCCTTGCCGAATATTTAAAAGGCTGGAAAATCGACCGTTTGTCCAAGGTCGACCGTGAAGTATTGCGTCTTGCCGCTTACGAAATGATTTATCGCAATGACGTGCCTCCGAAGGTTGTCGTCAACGAGGCGATCGAGCTCGCCAAGCATTTCGGAACGGAGGAATCGGGCAAATTCGTCAACGGCGTGCTGGGCAAAATGATCAAGGAGCTCGATTCGATCAAAGCTAAGCAAGCCCATACGCAACACAAACCATAATGACACGTTATCGTCAATAGCGGGAGGCATCCATTTATGTCGGCAACAATTATTAACGGGAAAGAAATCGTTGGTTCCGTACGCGAACAAATCAAAGCGGAAGTCGGCGCTTTGAAGGAGAACGGCATTCAGCCCGGGCTGGCGGTCGTACTTGTCGGCGACGATCCGGCATCCGCCGTATATGTAAGAAATAAAGCGAAATCTTGCGATGAAGTAGGCATTTACTCCGAGGTATACCGCTTGCCTGCCGAAACGCCGCAGGACGAGCTTCTTGAGCTGATCGGCAAATTGAACGGAGATCCGAAAATTAACGGCATTCTCGTGCAGCTGCCGCTGCCGAAGCATATCGACGAAGATACGGTTATCGATGCGATTGACGTGAACAAGGACGTCGATTGCTTCCATCCAATTAACGTAGGCAACTTGATGATCGGCAAAAACAGCTTTTTGCCATGCACGCCCGCCGGCGTTATCGAGGTACTGAAGCGCACCGGAACGGAAATCGCCGGTAAGCATGCGGTCGTCATCGGGCGCAGCAATATTGTGGGCAAGCCGATGGCGATGCTGCTGCTTCGTGAGAACGCAACCGTCACGGTATGTCACTCGAGAACGGCGAACATGGAGGAAGTGGCGAAGCAGGCGGATATTCTGGTTGTAGCGATCGGCCGAGGCAAAATGATCAACCGGAATTACGTGAAGCCGGGCGCGGTCGTGATCGATGTCGGCATGAACCGGATGCCTGACGGCAAGCTTGCGGGCGACGTCGACTTCGACGATGTGCTGGAAGTGGCCGGTGCCGTTACGCCCGTTCCGGGCTGCGTCGGTCCGATGACCATTACAATGCTGCTGCAGAACACGCTGGAAGCGGCTCGCCGCGCAAACGCCGGACAAACCTCGGCTCAGCATGCGTCTCATTAATCGCGGAGGCGGATCGATGAATCAGCCGCGCATTATTTCGATCAAAGATTTAAACCGGTATATCAAAGGTTTGCTTGAAGATGACGATGTGCTTGCG
>Ga0256796_1000950_pt1 | contig 11372 bp, 4 predicted proteins | sample MC6MC0947MT_FD_190209 | JGI IMG/M metagenome (GOLD analysis project Ga0256796, IMG submission 190209) | Metatranscriptome of enriched soil aggregate microbial communities from Iowa State University, Ames, United States - MC6-MC0947-MT... | ecosystem: Environmental > Terrestrial > Soil >...
CTATATTTGTTATTCAAACCAAAATATTTTATGCCTATGAGGAAAAACTCTACTTATTCTATCTATTTTATCATTTCAAATTTTAATCTTTTTTTGAGAAAAAGATACACTCACAATTTTATTAACTTACCAAATTCCGATTATATGAACAGACTTTTAATGGTTCTGGGACTTTTGCTGTGTATACAGATAAATGTCTCGGCGCAAACGTGTAATGCGGTTCCCGTACCGTTTTTACAATCATTTAGTACGGGAGCAGTGCCAACTTGCTGGACCAATCAAAATCCTACAACAACATCTACGAACGTTAATGTAAAATGGAAATTTTCTGGCTCAGCGGGTTATGGAGCTACAGGAAACGGTGGAAAACCCGCAGGAACTTTTGCCTGGGTGGATGCAAGTGCTCCTTACGAGGATGAAAATAATGTAGAATTAATAAGTCCTCAGATTAATCTTACAGGACTTACGAACCCATATGTGAAATTTGAGTGGTTTAAAAATCACCTTACTTCAGCAACAGGAACCGTTCCTGCTTTTGAGCATAATGTATTAAAGCTTGCTGTAAATAACGGGAGTGGATGGGTTCAGATCTGGACAGACAATAGCAACAGTTCTGAATGGAGAACTGTAGGTATTCCTTTGCCAGCGAGTTATATCGGCGCAACAATTCAGCTTAAATTTACTGTTGATAAAGATGTCGCTGACAATGGAAATTTCTATGATGATGTTTTGCTGGATGAAGTGCAGGTAATTCAGGCTCCAACCTGTTTCGTGCCTTTGGTTTCTCCGGCAACTAATATTGCACCAACTTCGGCAACGCTTAACTGGTCGCCTCCTCTTTCACCAGCTCCTGCACCGGCAGGTGGTTATGAATATTATTATAGTACGACCAACACGCCTCCGACTGCGGCAACTGTCGGTACTATTATACCGGGAACTTCAGCAAATATTTCGCCTTTAGTATCTGGAACTACTTATTACTGGTGGGTACGTTCCGTATGTTCTGCTTCAGATAAATCTCAGTGGGTGGAAGGTGACAGCTTTATACCGGGACAAATTGGAGGTGGAACAGCAACGCACGGATTTTTACCGGTATATTCATGCTCGGGATACAATTATTCTCAGATGATCTATACTACGGCTGAAACTGCAAGTGCTGTAGGAACGAATAATTTAATTACATCAATTAGATATTTTGTATCAAGTACAGCAGCTACTCAGGCAAATTATAATCAATGGGTAGTGTACATGGGGAATACTTCTCAAACAGATTTCGCAACCACAACAAGCTGGATTCCTGCAGGATCTTTAACTCAGGTTTACTCCGGGACTTTGCCTGCAATGACAGCCGGAACATGGGTGGAAATTCCGCTTGCAACACCTTTCCTTTGGGATGGGACGAGTAATGTAGTGATTGCTGTAGATGAAAATACACCGGGAACATCTTGTACCGCAAACTGGGGCAGTTATTCTGCGGGAGCAAACAGAGGAATGATTTATTATAATACGACAACAAATCCGGATCCTCTTAATCCTCCTACTGCTACAAGCAGATATGCGGTATTGCCACGTCTTCAACTTGTAGGAACTGTACTTCCTCCGTGTACAAATGTACCTCCGGCAAATATTACGGTAAATAATATTACGGCTACTTCAGCTTCGGTAACATGGACGGCGTCTCAGAATGCAACTTATGTCGTAAGGTACAGAGTATTGCCTTCTGGAACATGGCAAACCATTAATGTAACAACCCCTTTTACGAATAATATTTCTCTTCCGGGGCTTACAGAGCAAACGCAATACGAAGTAGAAATTGCTACAATATGTGGAACTCAGGGAGTATTTTCTCCGCCAGTTACTTTCACCACACCAGCGCTTACTTATTGTAGTTCGGGAACTGCAACGGTTACCAATGGTTTTATTAATAATGTGACTATGATAGGAACCAACGTTCCGATGACAAGTAATAATTCTGGAGCGAGTACCTATACGGATTATTCCAATGATCCTACCAAAACCATTACACTCCTTAGGAACTCAGTTAATAATACACTTTCTGTAGGAAGAACAATTGCATCGAGTACTTATACAACGTACGCATGGATTGATTTTAACGGAGACGGTATTTTTAATAATAATCCTTCTACTACACCTGGTGGAGAGAGAATAATGGGTATGGGGCTTTCAAACACAACTCCTGTCACAGGAAATTTTGATGTTCCTGCAAACGCTTATGTTGGAACAAGTAAAATAAAAATGCGTGTTATTGTGTACTGGGTAACTCCTGCGGATGCATGTGCAAACCTTACGAGTAACGGAGAAGTTGAGGATTATCAAATTAAATTTATTGATCTTCAGCCATGTACTACGAATCCTCCAACAAACATTGCGGTGAGTAATATGACCCATACTTCAGCCTATGTTTCTTGGATGCCAACTGCAAATGCGACCTATGTTATCAGATGGAGAGAAGGAACAACTGGAGCATGGTTACCAAGTGCAGCAGGATTAACACTTCCTGTAGGACAAAGTTTTTATACAATACCAAATCTTACGGAACAAACTGCTTATCAGGTACAGATCGCTACAATTTGCGGAGGCAATCAGGGAGCTTTTTCTCCATCTCTTAATTTTACCACACCACCTGTTACTTATTGTAATATGATAGGTACCGGAACTAATGATTACATATCAAATGTTACGGTAACTCCGGTAAACTTTCCGGTGATGACTAATACGACTTTGCAGGATAACTATACAAATTATACGACACCTGCAACATTGATCAATTTAGAAATAGGATCAATAGGAAATCAGCTTTCTGTTTCTAAAGGATGGGTAGGAACTACATTTGGAGATGCGGTACATGCCTGGATCGACTGGAACAGAGATGGTATATTTACTGATTCAGAAAGAATCATGAGTACTGCTTCCAATACTTTAAGTCCTGTTACATTATCGTTCGATGTTCCGGCAACCGGAGTATATACCGGGCCAAATACGACGACCATGAGAGTAGTGCTGAAAAGAGGAAGTGCTCCGGTAATGTGTGTAGATCCGGTAAATGGTGAAGTGGAGGATTATGCTGTGAAACTTAGACCGTGCAGCAATGATACTCCGGCTACACCAACATTTAATACGATAACCCATAATTCAGCGATTATTAATTGGGTTTCTGCTACTAATAATACTGCATTTGTTTTAGAATACAGACCTGTGACAAACCCAGCTTCTGCATGGACTACACTGAATGTTTCCACTTTAGCAGGTAATCCGCCTGTACTGGTGAATGCACTCACTCCAGCCACTACGTATGAAGTAAGAGTAGCTGCAACTTGTGGAGCCAGCGGAATTGGAATTTTTACTCCAACTACTACCTTTACAACAAGATGTGATCCGACTCCGCCAAACGTGACGGTAACCAACATTACATCAAATTCTGCATTGGTAACCTGGAATCCGATTGTACCGAATGCAACCTATGTTTTACAGTGGCGTGAGCAAGGAACTATACTTTGGAATACTCCTGCATTACCGCCGCCGCCAATTAATACGTATACAATTCCGAATCTTGATTCTTATAAAACATACGAAGTTGTAGTAGCAAGTATCTGTAATGGTGAAACTACACCAAACCCCTGGTCAAATACTCAGGTATTTACAACAGAAAGAGTTTGTGAAGTTCCTCCTCCAGGATTTACAATTACTCAGCTGAACCCTACAAGCGTTGAAGTTGTGTGGGATCCGTTCCCGGGTGCAACGTATATTTTAAGATACAGAAAAGTCGGAATTCCAAGCTGGACAAATATTCCGGTAAATACAAATACGTACACCATTACAGGATTATTAGAAGTCACCAAGTATGAAATGCAGGTAGCTAATATTTGTAACGGTGAACCAGGGAATTTCACACCATTGTATTATTTCGTAACTCCTACAGTAATATATTGTCCTATGCAGTCTGCAAATTCTGCTAATGAATTTATTTCAAAAGTTACTGCTAAACCAACCGGTAAGCCTGAAATGATCAATGAATCCACAGGAACTACTTATTCTGACTTTACGGGAGATCCTAAGAAATTTATTGAAATGGTTCAAGGCTCTGCAGGAAATCAGATTATTATTGATAAAAACCTGAGTTCAGGAGGAAAAGCTGGTGTAGCTGTCTGGATAGATTTCGACAGAAACGGAACTTTCGATCTTGATGAGAGAATTCTGGCAGACGGGCCGAATACAAATGCAACTGCAAGTGCAGTATTTAATGTACCTTCTGATGCATTTATCAGCATGACAGATCATAAATATGTGGTTATGAGAGTGGCAATGGCAAAAGATGCAATTCCTGTAAACTGTATTAGTTTTGCTGATGGGGAAGTAGAGGATTATACCGTTAGAATTTCAAAAGTTCCGGCACCAAATTCATTAGATCAGACTTCTATAATGATTTATCCGAATCCTGTAAAATCGATACTGAATGTAAAGAATATCAGTGAAAAGGCGAGCTATAAAATTTACAGTGCAGCTGGAAGATTAATTTCAAGCGGATTTATTGTTAACAATAAAATTGACGTAAGTGTACTCATCAGTGGAGTATATATTATTGATATAGAAGATGTAAAAGGAAAAGTACAGAAGAAGTTTATCAAAGAAGAATAATCAAACAATTCATCATTTAACAAAAAGAGCTCTCAGAAATGGGAGCTTTTTGATTGATAGAACGTTTTGAATTCCAACCCCAAATATTGATAGGTATATTGTATTCGAAATATTTTTTTAATTAAAAATGCCCCGCAGATAGGCGAGGCGCTAAATGTTTTCACAACGGAATAATCCTTATTGTGAATTGCTTTCGGTTACAAATCTAAAAATTATTTTTTTAACTGTTTTATGGTTTTCCGTATTTATTATAAAAATTTTAAGTATATCTTTCGGTAGTTTATTGCTATTATAGAAAAAGAAATCCTAACAAGAATTAACTTATTAGGATTAAAGTGAAAACAATTCACAATAGTTATCAATTATAAAATAACCACTGTGTAGAAAAAGCAAAAAACTTCGGGGGATTTTTGAATTAAGTTTGGACCTTAATAATAGTTTCTCGTCAGAAATTATCCTTTTCTGAGAACAAAGATAAAGATTTGTTTATCAATTGATAACTGAAACGGTAATTATTTTTATATTTGTATATTATTTAATTGTAAACCATTGAAAATGAGAGTTAATAAGATCTTGGGGTTAGACTTGGGAGTTTCATCAATAGGGTGGGCTGTTGTACAGGAAGATTCTAAAAATCCTGAAAACAATAAAATCATCAAATTGGGGGTTCGTGTAAATCCGCTGACTGTTGATGAGCAACTAAATTTCGAAAAAGGAAAACCTATTACAACCAATGCCGGAAGAACTTTAGCCAGAGGAGCAAGAAGAAATCTCCAGAGATTCAAGCTAAGGAGACATTATCTTATTGATGTTTTAAAGAAAAATAATATTCTCAAAGAAACCGACCTACTTGCTGAGGTTGGAAAAAATTCGACTTTCCAGACACAGGAAATAAGAGCAATATCGGCTAAGGAAAAAATAGAGCTTTCTGAATTTGCCAGAGTTTTACTTTTAATCAATAAAAAAAGAGGTTATAAAAGCAGCCGTAAAGCCAAAAACGAAGAGGATGGACAAATCATAGACGGAATGGCTGTTGCTAAAAAATTATATGAAGAAAACCAAACGCCCGGAGAATATTCTTATCAACTTTTACAACAAGGTAAAAAGCAACTGCCTGATTTTTATCGTTCCGATTTACAGGCGGAATTTGATAAAATCTGGAATTTTCAAAAACAATTTAATCCCGAAATTTTCACTAATGAACTTTACGAAAGACTTCAAGGTAAAAATAGAAATGCAACCTGGAAAGAATTAGAAATTCCGTTTTCTCTTGTTGGCATTAAACAAATTGGGACGATGCAGGAGAAAAAGATGGAAAGATATTTTTGGAGAAGTGAAGCTGTAAAAAAACAATTAGATTTTGAAAGGCTGGCTGTTGTTTTTCAGGAAATTAATAGTAATCTGAATAATTCCAGTGGTTATCTTGGAGCCATCAGTGACAGAAGTAAAGAATTGTATTTCAATAATCAGACTGTTGGAGAATATCTATACAATCAATTAAAAATTAATCCTCATACGAAACTTAAAAATCAGGTTTTCTACAGACAGGATTATTTGGATGAATTTGAAAAAATCTGGGAAACTCAAGCAAAATATCATAAAAAATTAACGAAAGATTTAAAAGAAGAAATTCGTGATATTATTATTTTTTATCAGAGAAAACTTAAATCTCAGAAAGGATTAATCAGTATTTGTGAATTTGAAAACAGAGAAATTGAAATCAACGATGTTTCGACAGGCTCAACAGGAAAAATTAAAAAGAAAACGGTTGGTTTAAAAGTAGCTCCAAAATCTTCTCCTTCATTTCAGGAATTTAAAATTTGGCAAAGATTAAATGATTTAGAATTTAAAAATGTAGAAACTAAGGAAATATTTCCTTTAGAATTAGAGCATAAGGAAATTCTATTCGGTAATTTAAACATCAAAGGAAATTTATCATCAAAAGAATTAATCGAACTATTAGGATATCCTTCAAAAGAATGGAAATGTAATTTTAAAGAAATCGATGGAAATAAAACCAATGACAACCTCTATACCGCTTTCTTGAAAATAATTGCCAGTGAAGGAATAGAGTTTCCAAAAGAATTTAAATTGACCATTGATGATGAAATCAAAATTTCCAAAATAAATGCGTCTGCAGAAATCATCAAATTATTTGTTAAGGAAAAACTGTCAGAATTAGTAATTGATATTTCTGTTTTGGATTTTAATCCTGAATTAGAAGGACGTGATTTTGAAAAACAGACTTCTTATCAATTGTGGCATTTGTTATATTCTTACGAGGGCGATGATTCTCCTTCGGGAAATGAAAAATTATATGAATTGTTAGAAAAGAAATTCGGTTTCAAAAAGGAACATTCCAAAATATTGGCAGAAATTGGTTTTCCTCAGGATTACGGAAGTTTAAGTTCTAAAGCAATGCGGAAGATTTATCCTTACATCAAAGAATATAAATACAGCGACGCTTGTAATTACGCAGGTTACAATCATTCTAAAAATTCATTGACTAAAAAACAATTGGAAGATCGAGTTTTGAAAGAGCAATTAGATATTCTTCCCAAAAATTCATTACGAAATCCCGTGGTTGAAAAGATTTTGAACCAAATGATAAATCTTGTTAATGAGGTTTCCAAAGAATACGGAAGACCTGATGAAATAAGAATTGAATTGGCAAGAGAGCTTAAAAATAATGCGGAAGAGCGTGCAAATATGACTTCCGAAATTAACAAGGCGACTTTGTTACATCAGAAATATGCTGAGATTTTGAAAAAAAAGTTTGGTATTCCTGTTCCGTCAAGAAATGATATAATTCGCTACAAATTATATTTAGAATTGGCTAATAACGGTTTTAAAGATTTATATACCGATATTCAAATTAAAAAAGAAGAGCTTTTTACCGATAAATATGACATCGACCATATTATTCCACAATCCCGATTTTTCGATGATAGTTTTTCAAATAAAGTTTTAGTTCCGAGAGGAGCCAATCTTAAAAAAGGGAATTTCACGGCTTTCGATTATTTGGAAATTGAAGGAAAAGAGAAATTGGAAAAGTTCTTGAATATTATCAAAGAACTTTATGATAAAGGAGCTATTACTAAAGCTAAATACGAAAAACTTCAGAAAAAAGGTGTTGAAATAGGAGATGGTTTTATTGAAAGAGATTTGCGAAACACACAATACATCGCCAAAAAAGCCAAAGAAATACTTTTTGGGATTACCAATTCTGTTGTTTCTACTTCGGGAAGAATTACTGATAAACTTCGGGAAGACTGGAATCTTATCAATACAATGAAAGAAATTAATTTGGAAAAATACAGGAAATTAGGTCTTATTGAAACGATTACTAATTCAAAAGGAGAAGAGAAGCAGAGAATCATAGACTGGACTAAAAGAAATGACCATCGTCATCACGCGATGGATGCTTTAACGGTTGCTTTTACAACCCATAATCATATTCAGTATTTGAATTATTTAAATGCAAGAAAAGACGAAAAGCACAAAGAGCATCAGAATATTTTTGCTATTGAAAATTTGATTACCAAAGTATTTGAAAAGAAAAATGGTTCAAAGGAGAGGAGATTTAAAGAACCAATTAAGAATTTTAGAATTGATGCTAAAAAACACTTGGATGAGGTATTGATTTCACATAAAGCTAAAAATAAAGTAGTTACTAAGAACATCAATAAAATTAAGAAGAAGGGAAGTATCGTTACAAAAACAGAACTGACACCGAGAGGACAACTTCATAAAGAAACCATTTACGGAAGTTCAAAATTCCTTAAAATGAAAGATGAAAAAGTGTCAGGGAAATTTGATTTGGAAATCATTAATAAAGTTCAGAATGAAAAATTCCGAAATGCATTATTAGCGAGATTACAGGAATTTGATGGAGATTCTAAAAAAGCATTTACCGGGAAAAACGTAATTTCCAAAAATCCAATATTTCTTAATAATGAGAAAACGGAGCAATTGCCAGAAACTGTCACTTTAGCTTGGTATGAAACAGGTTACACCATTAGAAAAGTTGTGAATCCTGATAATTTTAAAGATTACAAAAACATTGAAAAAGTTATCGATAAAGGAGTTCGTGAAATTTTAATGAATAGATTGAAAGAATTTAATGGAAATTCTAAAGAAGCCTTTTCTGATTTGGATAAGAATCCGATTTGGCTTAATAAATCTAAAGGAATTGCTGTGAAGACGGTTACAATTACCGGAATTAATAATGCCGAAGCTTTACACTATAAAAAGGATCATTTGGGGAAAGAGATTTTAGATGAAAATGGTAAAAAGATAGCAGTTGATTTCGTGAGTACAGGAAATAATCATCACGTTGCAATTTATGAAGATGAAAATGGTAACCTACAGGAGAAAGTTGTGAGTTTTTATGAAGCCGTTGAAAGAGTAAATCAAGGACTTACGATAATTGATAAAGATTATAATGCTGATTTAGGTTGGAAATTTCTTTTTACAATGATGCAAAACGAAATGTTTCTGTTTCCGTCGGAAGATTTTAACCCAAAAGAAATTGATTTGTTTGATGATAAGAATCTGAGTTTGATTTCTAAGAATCTTTTTAGAGTGCAGAAATTTACAATTAAAGATTATTTCTTTAGACATCACTTAGAAACTACTGTTGAAGATCATTCTACATTAAAAGGAATTACTTGGAGAAGAGAAGGTCTGAATGGAGTTAGAGAAATTTTAAAAGTGAGACTAAATCATTTAGGGAAAATAGTTTACGTCGGTGAATATTAAAACTAATAAAAATGATAACCCGCTCTATCTACATCGGCAATCCAGCTTATCTCAAACTTAAAGATGAGCAGATGAAAATACTCTGCCCGGAAACCAAAACCGAAAAGGGTAGTGTTCCTGTTGAAGATTTGGGACTTTTGATGTTGGACCATTTTCAGATTACCATTTCGCACAATCTCATTCAAAAAATGATGGGAAATAATGTAGTCGTGGTCAGTTGCGATTCTCATCATTTACCGCATGGAATTATGCTGCCGCTTTATGGTCACACCGAACATTCCGACCGAATCAAAGACCAATTAGAAGCCAGCGAACCGCTCAAGAAGCAACTCTGGAAACAAACCATCGAATGCAAAATTGAAAATCAGAAAGAAGTATTAAGAAGATTAGGAAACTATTACGAACCGATGATTGATTATCAAAACAACGTTAAAAGTGGAGATATTACCAATATGGAAGGTATTGCAGCCCAACATTACTGGAAATACCTCATCAGCCTCGATTTTCTGAGACAGCGTTTTGGAGATTCACCCAATCAGTTTTTTAATTTCGGTTACTCCGTTCTTAGAAGTATTGTAGCGAGAGCAATTGTTGAGACAGGATTGCTTCCAGTACTCGGAATTTTCCATAAAAACAAATATAATCCTTATTGTCTTGCCGATGATTTGATGGAACCTTACCGTCCGTTTGTTGATTTATTAGTAATGGATTGGCTGACAAAGAATCCAAATATTGAGGAACTGACGAAAGAATTCAAATCACACATTCTACAAATCGCAACAAAAGATGTATTGATAGAAAGTAAAACAAGACCATTGTTGGTAGCCGTAAAAACAACTGCTACTTCGCTTTATAAATGTTACACAGGAGAAAAACGACTGATTTCTTATCCCGAACTGATATGAACGCCGAAAGGTTTAATGCGTACCGAATTATGTGGGTTTTAGTATTATATGATTTGCCGACAGAAACTAAAGCCAATATGAAAGATGCCAATCGCTTTCGTAAATCTTTGTTGGATGATGGTTTTACTTTATTTCAGTTTTCAATGTATGTTCGGCATTGTCCAAGCCGTGAAAATGCTGAGGTTCATATTAAAAGAGTCAAGTTTATGCTTCCAAAAGCTGGTAAAGTTGCCATTATGTGCATTACGGATAAGCAGTTTGGGGATATTGAAATTTTCTTTTCCAGGAATAAAGAAGAACCGCCACCGACCTTCCAACAACTTGAATTATTCTAAATTTTGAATCCTAAATAAATAAAAAATCCGTTGATAATCAACGGATTAAATTTTGAGGTTGTGTAATATCTCAAAGATACTCAAAAATGAAAGCAATTCACAACCATGTGGTTATCTGTTATGTTTACTTCGCAGTTGTGTAATATCTCAAAGATACTCAAAAATGAAAGCAATTCACAACTAGAGAAAATTATTATCTTACATCGGGTTCGTTGTGTAATATCTCAAAGATACTCAAAAATGAAAGCAATTCACAACATTTATCTCATAACGTTACTCTTACTACTAGTTGTGTAATATCTCAAAGATACTCAAAAATGAAAGCAATTCACAACTCAATGGCAATTTCGCCTAATGAATGAATTGTTGTGTAATATCTCAAAGATACTCAAAAATGAAAGCAATTCACAACCCTGGTGACGATTGGAATACGGCGGTTAAGTTGTGTAATATCTCAAAGATACTCAAAAATGAAAGCAATTCACAACTTATCGACAGCTGGGGTAACGGACTTGTCCGTTGTGTAATATCTCAAAGATACTCAAAAATGAAAGCAATTCACAACACGGTATAAAAAATAAAAAATAAAAAAAAGTTGTGTAATATCTCAAAGATACTCAAAAATGAAAGCAATTCACAACAAAACAGAAGGTGCGGTTCGATCGAATCTTGTTGTGTAATATCTCAAAGATACTCAAAAATGAAAGCAATTCAC
>Ga0256796_1000983_pt1 | contig 11121 bp, 8 predicted proteins | sample MC6MC0947MT_FD_190209 | JGI IMG/M metagenome (GOLD analysis project Ga0256796, IMG submission 190209) | Metatranscriptome of enriched soil aggregate microbial communities from Iowa State University, Ames, United States - MC6-MC0947-MT... | ecosystem: Environmental > Terrestrial > Soil >...
CTGAGGCCCGGCGACATCACCACGCGCGCAGATCTCGCGGTCGAGTACGGCGGCAGTCGATATTCCGGGGGCATCGTTCCGAGCACGTCGTCCGACTCCGTCTTCATTTTCACGGATCCTCGCGAAGGCGAGCAGTTCGGGTACGTCTACGACGGCTTTTCAGCAGACGGCACGATGCTCTATTACACAGGCGCAGGCCAAGACGGCGACCAGGTCGAGCGCGGAAGCAATTCGCCGATCCTGACGCACGCGAGGAAGGGCCGTACACTCCACGCGTTTGTTGCCGCAGGCACTGTCGCGGGCACCACGACGAAGCGTCAGCGCTACATCGGCGAGTTCATCCTTGATCCCACCGTCCCGTACGAACGAATGCCCGCGCCCGATCAGAACGGTGCGCTCCGCACCGTCATCGTCTTTCGGCTCTTCCCTGTTGCGGCGATTCCTGAATCCATCGTCGAATCAGTCGGCCACTCCGGCATGGCGATTGACGATCCTCAGGTGTTCAATGTCCCAGTCGAAATCAACTCGACGCACTTCTTCGAGACCGCCGGGTTTGAAGGCGGCGTCGCCATTCGCCGCGAATCTGCGCTTGTAGATGAGTTCATGGCGAGCCAACCCAACCATGAGTTCAGCCGTTGGGCGATCTCGCTGCCGCAGGAGCACACCCGTCTCCTCACGGATGTATACGACGCGAGCGATCGCGTTCTGTATGAGGCGAAAGCGATTGCGCACCGCAACGACCTCCGGCTCGCCCTTGGCCAGCTCTACGACTACCGCCGGCATGTGGATGTAGAAGATCTGCGGTGTTCGGTTCTTCTACCTGAGCGGCCATCTGCGGATCTTCGTGACCTGCTCGCCGATGCAGGCCTCGGCGTGGTGTTCCGTGAGAACAGTACGTTCTCTTACGAACTCACGGGTCAGCGACCATACCTATCGGCCACGGGTTCGAGGCGGCCTCGTGGAGCGACGAGCACTGCCGAGCGAATCACGTGAACGACATCGTGCAAGTCGTCGGCGCCGTCATCGAACGTGACGGGCTGATCTTCTGCACACAGCGTGCGACGGGCCCGCTCGCCGGGCTGTGGGAGTTCCCCGGCGGAAAGGTTGAGCCGGGTGAGACGAAGCAGGAGGCGCTGCGACGGGAAATCTTGGAGGAACTCGAGGGCCTCGTTATTGTCGGCGATCAAGTTGCATCAGGCGTTTGGAAGTACGATCACGTGACAATTGCGCTCACGACTTTTCGCTGCAAGCTTGAGACCAATTCCGTTCCGCGCCTCTCCGAGCACTCTGCGGCACAGTGGGTTGCACCTGCAGCCCTCGGCAAACTGGAGTGGGCTCCAGCTGACATCGCGAGCGTCCGGGCGATCGAGGAGCTGGCAGCCATTCGTGGATCGCTAAGTCCCGGGAGGGTGCGGCCGGCATACGGGCTCCGATCTCGTTGACGAGTGCTTCGGAGTGTGGGCACGGGTGGATTGCACGAGGCGGCACGAGTATCGCCGGTCGTGGTCGCACCTGTTCGGTGAGAGCCCTCAGATCCACGTCTAATGTCAAACCCCTGTCGGCGGCGCCATGGCGCGAGGATGCTTTAAGCTCGCGGTTGGAGAGGATGCGTGCGGCGGCCGCCTCGATGTCGTCGGCCGCGGGCATCTCAGACAAACACGACGAAGCGTGCTGCTTACCGAGCCGCCCGAAGCATGGTGCAGTGGACGGTCGGTCGCCTTCGTGGAGCGGTCCACAATGCCTCCCGTCTTTGGATTACTGAGGCAAGCGCGCCCCGCCCGGATGCTACCTCGCTCCCTCAATTGGACTCCACGGACTCACTCCTCGAGGTCACCGCAGTGTGTCGGTGTTCATCGCTAGTGTCAGACAAGAGAATCTCAGCCGACGGAGGACTGATGCCAGACATCTTTGACAACCTCAAGATTGAGTCGGCCATCGGTCCTGCCCTACGGTCGGCGCTGACGAATTTCGACACCGCTGACGTCGCGACGGGCTATCTCGACCTTCGAGGCTGGGCAAGCTTTGCGGACATCGTTGAGGCGAAGGTGGCGTCGCAGCAGCTTGCCGATTCGGCCCTCGTCCGAGTTCTGGTCGGAATGGTCCTTCCCGCAGACTCCACGCTACTGCTCTCTGCGCTCCAAGACACCGTGCAGCCGCCGAACTACGGGTCTGACATCAATGACATGACTAAGGCAGTGAGTGCTAAGGAGCAGCTTGTCAAGCATCTCCGTACTCAGTTGATGCGCGGGCTACCGTCGGATGACGAGCAGAAGACACTTCAGCAGCTCAAGGCTCAGTTGAAGTCGGGCGCGGTCGAGATGAAGGTGTTCACGACCGCACCGCTGCACGGGAAGACCTATATCTTTCACGCACCTGGAAACGCGTTTGCTCAGCGTCGCGCCTACGTAGGTTCGTCGAACCTTACGAACGCTGGCCTCTTCAAAAACCTTGAGCTCAACATCGACATAACAGACAACGACGCGACCGCCAAACTCGCCCAGTGGTTCACGGACCGCTGGGATGACCACTTCTCGCTAACGATTACGGCAGAGATCATTGAGCTGATCGAAGCATCGTGGGCATCAGAGACACAGCCCACGCCATTCGAGGTCTACCTCAAGGTCTGCCACGCCCTCTCCGAAGACGCTCGTGAGGGACTCGGCTATGTCCTCCCCCCGTCGATGGAAAACCTCTTGCTCGACTACCAGACGACTGCAGTGCGGACGCTGGCCCGCCGAATCGTGCGTCGGGGCGGCACAATGCTCGGCGACGTCGTCGGTCTCGGTAAGACGCTCACGGCAATCGCCACAGCTTTGATGCTGGAAGCGGCCGAAGACTATACGACCCTCGTTCTTTGCCCCAAGAATCTTGAGGACATGTGGACCAAGCACCTCGACAAGTACGGCCTTCTCGGCGCCCGGGTCGTGCCCTATTCGATGGCAGACAAGGTCTTGCCTGAGCTGAAACGGTTCCACCTCGTCATCTGCGACGAGTCCCACAACCTCCGCAACAATGCGACCAAGACTTCAGAAGCAATCAGAGATTACGTTCGCCGCAACGGCTCGAAAGTGCTGCTACTTACCGCGACGCCCTACAACCTGGCGTTCGCCGACGTTGCTAATCAGATCGGCCTCTACATCGACGACGACGAGGACCTCGGTATCCAGCCCACCGCTGCGATGGCCAAGGACCCGGGTCTAGTCGACAAGGTCGATGGCAAGATTACGACGCTGGCAGCGTTCAGACGCTCGGAGGAGCCCGAGGACTGGAAGCGCCTAATGAGCGACCATTTGGTCCGCCGCACCCGGTCCTTCATCAAGCGAACGGCGAAGAAGGAGATCGTCACATTACCTCACGGTGAGACGGCGGAACGCGAGTATCTTGAGTTTGCCAACGGGCAGAGGTTCCATTTCCCGACGCGCATACCTAAGCCGCTGAGCCTCGACTTCGCGGACGGCGATCCAGCGAAGCTCATGGAGGATGAGCAGACCCTGGATGAGATTCGCGACTTGATGTTGCCGCGCTATCGGCTCGCCGAGTACGACGACCCTAAAGCTTTTCACTCCACGAACGACACCAAGATCCTCGCGGACATCCGGTCCGGACGCGGCAACGTCAGCGGTTTCGTTCGCATCGGCCTCTTCAAGCGCCTGTCGTCGTCAGGGCACTCCTTCATCCTTAGTCTCCAGCGGCAGCGCGCGCGCAACGAGCTGTTCGTCTACGCCATCGAAAACGGCCTCGACGTCCCGCTCGGCAGTTTCGGAGACCACCAGTTCATCGTGACGGACGAGGACCTAGAAGAGCATGAGGATGCAGGCGGCAGCCTGGAGTCCCGGTATCGGGAGCTCCAGCGCCGGCTCCATTCGTCGACGAAGTGGCTCAGCTCCAAGGTCTTCAGGAAGACGCTGAAGAAGGACCTGGAGCGCGACAACAGGATCATTACCGGCATGCTCGACCGGTTTGGTGCGTGGGATCCAAGTAAGGACTCGAAGGTCAATGCCCTCGTTGACATGCTTCGGGACGACCACGGCGGCGAGAAGGTGCTCGTCTTCACTGAGTATGCGGACTCCGCGGAGTATCTCGCCAAGGCTCTCCAGGATGCCGGCATAGCCAACGTCGGCCTAGCGTTCGGCGATTCAGACGACCCAGCAGCCATCGCGAGACGTTTCTCCCCCGAGAGCAACCGGCTACCCGGAGAGGAGGAAGTGGAGGTGAGGGTTGTCGATAGCCCGATCGACGTGCTGATCGCCACTGACGTCCTGTCGGAAGGCCAGAACCTCCAGGACTCGCACATCGTCGTGAACTACGACCTTCCGTGGGCGATCATCCGGATTATCCAGCGAGCTGGCCGTGTCGACCGTGTCGGTCAGAAGTCCGACGAGGTCTTCATCTACATGATCACCCACGAGAAGGTCGAAGACGCGATCCGCCTGCGGCAGCGTATTCGTCAGCGTCTGGGTGACAACGCTGCGGCGTTCGGCTCCGACGAACGCTTCTTCGGCGACGCTAAGGAGGTCAACCTGCTCGACGACCTCTATAAGGGTGTTGTTCCCAGCGAGGACGGGCTGGAGAAGGACGAGGGCGAAGCAGACGCTGTCAGCGAGGCGTGGCTTGTCTGGTCCATGGTCAAGAACGCCCAGCCGGAGCTGGCCAGCAAGGTGCTTCAGATGCAAGACATGGTGCACAGCACCCGCGATCCCTACGACAACGAGACAAAGACGGGCGTTGCAACCTATGCGAGCACTTCGACTGGCATCGACGCGTTTGCGGCATCGTTCGACAATCCCGATGGTGGAGAACCCATCGAACGTCTACTCACGCCACTGGAGGCTTTCCACATCTTCCGCGCCCAAATGACGACGCCAACTGTGGGAAGCCGAGAGGATCACTTCGCCCGCGAGGGCTCTTTGGTGCAAGGCAAGCTCAGTAACGAGATGGTCGCGGCTGGTGCACTCCGCGGCATCCGTAAGTGGGTCGTCGAGCGCCTCGGTGGGACCATCTATGGAGCAGATGCGAGCTACGCCGTCAGCGCCATGATGGAGCGGCCGCTGACCGAGTATGCAAACACGCGACTCCGGCAAGCGCGCCGCGGGAAGTACGGAGACCAGGACCTCGCTGATCTCGTGAAACAACTCCATGAAGAGGAGCGCCTCGTGATCGGGTCGACCGACAAGGAAGAGATTAAGATACTTTGCTCAATCGGAGTGACCGCGCGATGAGTGATTCGCTGGTGGAGAAGGCGGATGCCGAGGACTTCGACCACCTGTTCCGCATCGACCTCTTCTGGCAGAGCCCCGACCACCCACCTGTCCAAATCGAGCTTGACGAAAGCTACAAGGTCACCGCCACCAACGTCTCGTCCTACAAGGGGGTGCGCGTCTGGGAGGTCCCCGCCCTGCTTGGTTCGGCGGGTGAGGCGAAGCTTGATCAAGCGATAGCGAAAAACTCGACCAACCGCCTTGTGATCTTCCACGATCAGGGCAAGCAGGTTTGGCGTTGGCCGTCGCGAACTAACAAGGACGGCGGCGTCATTTCGCGCCCAGCGCGTCACGTCCACGAGGTCGGGGAGCCCGATCCGCAGTTCGAGGCGAAGCTCGACGCAATCCGCTTGCCTCATTCCGGTGTCGACGTTAACGACCTTCTTGCTCGCGTTCGCGGCGCGTTCGACGTCGAGACGCAGAACGAGACCAAGCGCGCGTCGAAGCTCATGGCGCAGATGCACACCGCAGTCGAGAAGGGCTATTCGTCGAAGATAGACCCGAGAGTCCGGGACCACGAGATCTCTGTGACGCTGGCCCGCGTACTCTTCCTGCTCTTCGGCGACGACACCGAGATGTGGAAAGACGCCTCGGGTGAGCCTCTGCCCGATCTCTTCCAAGACTTCATCAAGGATGGCACAGAGCGTGACGGCTCGGACATTGCTCAGCGGCTCAACGCCCTGTTCGACGCCCTGAACAAGGCGCCTAAGGACCGCAACGGTCTCACCGAGGAACTCGCAGCGTTCCCCTACGTTAACGGCGGCATCTTCAGCGAGTCCATCACGCTGCCGGATCTTGGTATCGACTTCCGCAAAGCAATCCTCGACGCCAGTGCCGTCGACTGGTCTACTATCAGCCCCGCGATTTTCGGTTCAATGTTCCAGTCGGTGCGCGATGACCGGACCCGCCGCGAGCTCGGTGAGCATTACACCTCCGAGGAGAACATCCTCAAGACACTCAACCCGCTTTTCCTCGACGAACTGCAAGCGGAGTTCGAGGCCGCCATCGAACGCGTCACCGCGCAGAAACGCATCAACGCACTCAACGCCCTCTGGAACAAGCTCGGCGATATCCGCTACATGGACCCCGCCTGTGGCTGCGGTAATTTCATCATCGTCGCCTACCGCGAGCTCCGCGACCTTGAGTTGCGCATCATGGAGGAGCTAGCCAAGAACCAGCAGGGTCACGATGCTGCGACCCTCGATGCAGACTGGACGAACCTGCTCAAGGTCACGCTCGACCACTTCTACGGCATCGAGATCGACGAGTGGCCCGCCCGAATCGCCGAGACAGCGATGTTCCTCATTGACCGCCAGTGTGACCTTAAGATGAAGGAGAGCTTTGGTGTCGCACCCGAGCGCCTTCCGATTCAGAAGTCGGCGAAGATCGTCGTTGGGAGCGCGCTTCAATTTCCGTGGGCGGATATCATCGAGCCGTCTGAGAACGTTGTGATCGCCGGCAATCCTCCCTTCATTGGCATCTCGCTCAGGACTGCGGCGCAGACTGCTGAATTGCAGGCAGCCTGGGGTTCCCGTTATCACGGGACTTTGGACTACGTGACCGGATGGCATGCCGCCGCGCTGTCCTACTACGGCGACATCGACGCAAGATGGGCCTTCGTTGCGACAAGCTCAATCACGCAAGGCGAAGCAGTGGCTCCGCTCTTCCGGCCAATCCTTGATGCGGGTTGGGAGATCAAGTTTGGCCACCGGACTTTCAAGTGGATGTCTGAGGCGACGGGCCAAGCGGCTGTCCACTGCGTCATCGTCGGATTCGAGCGACTCCCTACGAGGCGGCGCTTGTTTGACTATCCCAAGATTGATGGTGAGCCGGTCGAAGTCCTGGACATCAAGAACATCACGCCCTACCTGACAGACGGCGAAACTGTGATCGTCGACCCTGCGAGTAGGCCATTGAATCCACAGATGGGTGAGGTCGTGTACGGCAACAAACCGACTGACGGTGGATTCCTCATTGTCGATCCGGACGACGCCCCGACGAGGAAGTCCGACCGAATCGCCGCCAAGTATCTGAAGCCGTACATAGGTGCTCGGGAGTTGCTACATGGTGGCGAGCGTTTGTGTCTCTGGCTCGTTGATTCGACACCCCTCGACCGCGAGGAGAGCCCCTTCATCCGCGACCGGGTCGCAAAGCGGCGTGAGTTCCTGCTCGACAGCAACGCGGCGTCCACCCGCGCTTTTGCGGATCGCGCCCATCTATTCCGGCAGATTGCGCAGCCCGACGTGCCTTATCTCTGCATCCCGGCACACGTGTCAGAACACCGACCCTATTTCCTCGCGGCTCACTTTCCACCGGATGTAATTTCCAGCAACGCCAACTTCTTGAGCGAGGATGCAGACGGACTCGTCTTCGCCGTTATCTCATCAACCATGTTCATGGTATGGCAGCGAGCGGTCGGAGGGCGATTGGAGTCGAGGCTACGTTTCAACAAACTGCTCTCTTGGAATACCTTCCCGTTGCCGAGCCTTGCTGCGGGCGCACGTGCCATGATCATCGAAGCTGGAGATCGCGTGCTGACGTCGCGAGAGGCGCTCGGCGATGTGCCACTTGCTGACATGTATCCGGAGCACGGGCTCGACTTGGACCTTCAAGCAGCTCATGATTCACTCGACGCTGCAGTCGATGCTGTCTTCGGGTTGAAACCCGGCCACCAGACAACGGACTTGGATCGACTCGACATTCTTTTCGAGCGCTACTCCGAGCTGTCGTCCGGCCTACTGGCAGGCATCAAGAAGTCTTCGCCCGCTCGCAAGAGGAGGAGGACGTAGTCTGCGATCCAGCCGATCTACACTGCTTGCTCCCGTAGCCCGACAATGGAGCGAGGCCGGGACCTGCGGCCGTGACGATACGCTCACACCTGCGCATGCGGGTCGGGAGGATTGCTGCCCGCCCGGGTAGTGATGATTTTCGAGAGCTGGGGAGGGACGTTGAAGGTACTGAAGCACCCGCCCGCGCTACGACCGCGTCTGTGGCGAGCGAACGCGCGAGCCTGTTCTCCACTTGCGCAGCACCCATCGAAGCCCCACCTCGATCCACCCACCCAGCGACAATCCTGGTCTGCTCCTGCACATAGCTCTGGCGGGCGATTTCAATCGCGATGACCGGTCGCGATGGTCGGATTAGACTCCGAGCAAAGGCGGCTCGGGCGCACTCTCCTCAATCTTCGGAGGATCGACCACACCCATTTCGCGAGGCGCGTTCATCCAGAACGAGTTACCGTCCTTCTCGACCTTTCCTCGCACTAGTACCCACATGCCGGCCGCGTGTGCCTCGAGCGCGCGTCGGTACTGTTCTGAGTCAAGTCGGACGCGCACCTTGCGGCCATCCATGTCGATGCGGATTACGTGAACAGATTCGCCTGAGGCGTGACTCAGCAGGGTTACTTCGCCGATCAAGGTGGCCTCGCGCGGCTTCTCATTTCCTTCGGCGAAGCGAGCCGCAGCCTTTTCGAGGACGGCACTATCCGGCGGATCGAACGCAAACTCAACAGGATTACCCAGCTGGCCCAGTTCGCGTCGCACCACAGTCACCGCCGACTCAGAACCACGAGTCACATCCGACAGTGCCTTTAGCAGCTCGAATGAAACGCCTTCATCAACCAGCTTCGTGAAGCCTTCCACGTCCGCATCCGCCCGATACTCCGTGAGCGCGTCAGATACCGACGCAATCGCCTCAACAAGTGTGTTCAGGATGGTCCGGCCGGAAACGGTCTGAGACTCACGTGGGCTGACAGGCGCGACCTCCTCAGAGCGGCGGGACAGGTGAAATCGTGCACTCGAAGGCGTATATGCCGAGATGATGAAGCTTCCAATTTCGGTCTGCCCCATGAAGCTGTTTTCGATGAAGCGACGCGCGATGTGCGAGCTCGCATTGCCGTGGTACATGCGATTCTCACGCGTTGACTTCGCTGCGGCTGCAAGTGAGGCACGAGCTGCGAGGTACAGTGCTTCACCCTCCTCCCAAGCGATCAGGCCCGAATCGAACTTCGTCTCCTTCTTCCACTGGGTGGAATCGAGGACACCGTTCAACTGAACTGTAAGCAGGTTCAGAGCTTCCGTGGCTGCGCGACCATACCTCGAGAGCACGAACGACTCTGCGGTCTTGAGCAGACGATGAAAGTCGGGGCGAGTTGGGTTAAGCGGCAACAGCAACTCTTCACCGTTTGGCTCCGTCCAGATCTCAAACTTCCCAGGTTCTTTCGCGGCAGGAGCCCAGTTGAAATGACGAAGAAGGGCGGTGAGATTCGCCAACTCATCGGGCACGGGCGTTGTCGCTTGGGAAAGGTCCATCACGGCTTCCCTCCCTGACCGATCCGCGCCATTATGGCGCAGAGCGCCAAGTCATCGAATATTTGTTCTACGCTCGCATTTACTGTAGGCCGCACCGCCGACGACGGTGAGCGCCCCGACAGATTCACCCAGTACGCGCAGTGGCGCACTAGCAAGTTCTGGTGGCTAGCCTCAATCCAACCTGACTGATCACGCGGCATCGACATCAGCACCACAATGCGATTCACATTGGGGTCAGGGTCGATGTGCTCGTCGTAGCGGTCTGCTCGCATATCTGAAGACAGGACACGCGTACGCGACGTGACGATGTCCGAAGTCGCCTTCAGCTGAAGCTCTAGATATACGGCGCCCGATCGGAGGTGATTTGGCGAACGATGCGAAAGAACTATGTCTACGCCGTCATCGACCTTAGGCTCGCCGACGATCGTACATCCAGCGGCCGCTGCGACCGCGCCCACGTAGCTCAGTTGAAACTGTTCCATCCAGTTCGTAAGCCGAGTGGATGAGCCCCTAAGCACCGGCGGCGGCTCGGTGGCCGGGGCGACGGTACTCGACATTCTGCGATCGTATCGAGAGATGGCAAGGGTTTCGAATGGACTGTTACCCCCATTGTGGGGACTCATCCAAGCTCGATCAGCAACTCTCGCAGGTCGCGGACAACGGCGCAACGGGTACAGAGAGTCCTGAGGAACCTCTTCGAACACCCGTGAACACTGACGTCTCGGCCGCGACGCTCGTGCGGCGCGCCCGCGAAGATGTGGCGCTCTCGCGGGATGAGTTCGCCGAGCAATCCGGTGTCCAGTAGCCGAACCTCGCGGTGATCGAGTCGAGTACTCGTGAACCCGGCTCTTGAGTCCTGTCGCGCATTCTTCGAGCAGCACGGCTTCGGCGGTCGATTCCGCTCGAGCTTCACGCCGAGCGCATTTCGACGCGCGGCCGAGGCATTCGGCTTCAGCGAGGTGCGGGTGTTCGGCTCAACCGTGCGCGGCACTGACACCGAGCGGAGCGATGTCAACCTTCTCGTCAACGCGTCCGACGACGGCGACTACCTGACGGTCGCCGCGTTCCGCGACGAGGTGTCGAAGCTCATCTGCTTTCCGGTCGATGCCATCATCGACGACAACTCGCTCGGTTCTTCGCGCGATACGTCGTGATGCAGTCGCGTTGTGAGGAAGACATCCGGACTCCCGCCCCCCCGGCTCAGCGCGGGACGAGCGCGACCTCGGCATCGCCCGCCTGCTGGCGGAAGCCATGCGGCTCCGTGCACGGTTCAACCGTGCGGTACACGACGGGCGTGACGAGTTCATCGCGCCCGACTCCGACGGCTACGACATCGGCATCCTCGTGGTGATCAACCTGGCCGATTTCGTGGCGCGCGAGTTGCTCGACGAGGTGCAGGCGATGCTGCCTTCACTCGCGCGTGACGGGCTGCGCGACCCGCAGCGTCGCCGCCCATATCTACGCCAAACTCGACGCTCGCGGTTGTGGACGACGCTCACAGTGCGGGTGCCGGCACCACCAGATCGAGGCTGAGCTGCGCCGCAACGGGTGAC
>Ga0256796_1000986_pt1 | contig 11100 bp, 9 predicted proteins | sample MC6MC0947MT_FD_190209 | JGI IMG/M metagenome (GOLD analysis project Ga0256796, IMG submission 190209) | Metatranscriptome of enriched soil aggregate microbial communities from Iowa State University, Ames, United States - MC6-MC0947-MT... | ecosystem: Environmental > Terrestrial > Soil >...
AGCAGCACCTGCTGGATGGCGGTGGCGCCGGGACGGTTCAGATAGAAGGAGAGCGTGCTGCGCAGGCGGGCGATCAGGTCCGCGACCGGACGGCCGCCGACGTCCGCGCGCAGGGCGCCGCGCGGAACGATGCCGGCGGCGCCGACGGCATCCTCCGGGTTGTGCAGCCGTGCCGGGTCGACCGTGTTCGCGATGTCGGTGACGGTCGAGATCGGGCGGCCGTCGTCCGTGATCGACAGGAGCGCCGAGCGGCGACGGACCGCGGCCGTCTCGAGGTCCGCCGGAAGGATGCGCACGAACTCGGGGATGCCGTCGCGCATGATCACGACCTGCGTGGTGTGGTCGCCGACGTGGACGACGGCGACGGTGCCCTCGGGGGCCGCGACGCGAGCGGCGCGGGCGAGGCCGAAGGCGGTGAGGTCGACGCTCTGCACGCGGATCTTGGTGCGGGTGAACGCGGCGATGAGCTGCTCGACGGTCTCGGCGACGGCGGCGACCAGCAGTCCGTGCAGCTGATCGCCCTGCTGTGTGGTCGGGTAGTAGTCGAGCACGGCCTGGTTGACGGGGACCGGAAGCAGGTCCTGCACCTGGAACGGCAGCGCCCGGCGCAGCACGTCGGGTGGCATCACCGCGGTGCTGTACTCGCGCACGAGCACACGGCGACTGGCGATGCCCAGGGTGACGGATCGGCTCTTGATGCGTGCGCCCGTCCAGAGCTGGCGCAGCGCGACGGCCACGGCGCCCTCGTCGACGATCTCGGAGTCCTTGGCGGCATCCGGTGGCAGCGCGACCTCGCCGTACGCGAGCACACGCGGCGATCTGCCGGTGCTCACCTCGACGGCCCGCACGCTCTCCTCGGTGATCTCCACACCGACACTCGTGCTGCTCATTCCCCTTCTCCCCTTCTCGAGCCCCTCAGCTCATGAATCCCAGGTACCAGCGGCCTATCGGCTCGCCCACGACGATCCCCACCCACGCGCCCGCGATGATCCACGGGCCGAAGGGGATGGCCGATCTTCGCTTCGCACGGCCGGTCAGCAGCAGGATGCCGCCGAAGATCCCGCCGAGCAGGAAGGCCGCGAAGGCGCCGAACGCCAGGGCTCCCCAGCCGAACCAGCCCAGCACCGTGCCGACCAGGCCGGCCAGCTTCACGTCGCCGCCGCCCATGCCGCGGGGGCTGATCAGGCGGATCAGGCAGTAGAAGAGGAAGAGGGCGGCGCCGCCGATGAGCGCACGGAGGAAGGGCCACCAGTCGAGGTGAGCGACCAGTGTCGTGACCAGCAGAAGCACGACGATCGCACCCCATCCGGGCAGCACGATCTCATCGGGGAGCCGCTTCACGTCCAGGTCGATCAGCGTGAGCGCGACGCTGAGCCCGGCGAAGACGGCGAGGGTGATCAGGATGCCCCAGAACCCGGCATCCGTGAGCATCCCCGGCGTCGGATGCGGCAGCATCAGCCCCAGCGCGACCAGCGCGAAGAGAACGGCGGTCAGGGCTTCGATGATCGGGTACCGCGGCGAGATGCGCTGCCCGCAGCTCGCGCACCTGCCCCGCAGCGCGAGCCAGGAGACGACCGGGACGTTCTGCCACCAGCGGATGCCCGCGTCGCACTGCGGGCACCGGCTCTCCCTCGTCAGCGGGATGCCCGCCGGAACGCGATACGCGGCCACGTTCAGGAACGATCCGATCGCGAGCCCGAACAGGACCGAGAAGACCGTGATGAAGAGGATGGCGGGGGTCATGGGTTGGGCACCTCACGCTGCACGACTCGCGCACCCAGCTTCTGGACCAGGGTCGTATCGCCGCCGACGCCGTCATCGCCCTTGATCGTGCAGCCGAGCTTCTCGAGCGCACCCGGCCACGACATGGTGGCGCAGGTATAAGAGGAACCGGCGTGGAAGTTGGTGGTGTCGTTCGAGTAGAGCTGGCCGGAGAAGCTGGCCGTGACGGTTCCCGTCAGACCACAGGGCGAGTAGACCATCACCTTGAGGTTGCTGCTGACGACCGCGGAAGTGCCGAAGCTGTCGTTCTGATTGCCGTTGCCGCAGGTCGGCTTCGGGAAGCCATCGGCGTCGACGTCGGTCAGGCTGGCGTCGGAGTGCACGAGGAACAGCTGATGCGCGCCGTCGCTCAGGGTTCCGGCGAGGTCGACGAGCATCCGCTGCCCGGGCGGCACGATGATCGTCACGTCGCGGGTGAGCTTCGCGCTGGAGGTCAGCTTGATGTCCATCGCCTTCGTGCAGCCTGTGAAGTCGAGGACGAGGGGCGTAGTCCCGGCGCCGACCAGTCCCGTCACGTAGGGCGATGCCGTGCCCGAGTTCTGGAGCTTGGAGCAGTCGCCAGGCGTGATGGTCCCCCACCCCGAGGTGTTGTTCAGGTCGAGCCATTTCGTGGCCTGGAGCAGCCAGTCGAGCGGGGGGACGAAGGTCGGTGCGGGGCCGCTGCCGCTTCTCGCGCCGGTCGTCCACGCCGTCGTATCGACGTTCGCCGCCACGGACGAGGTCACGGTACCGCCGACGGTCGCAGTGCCGCCACCGCCAGCGACGAGGTCGATGCGCTCCTTCGCTGAGATTCGACCGTCGATCGACGGGTTCCCGTTGGAGCTGAAGTTCACGAAGCTGTTCGTCGTGATGTCACCGTGCGCGCCGGTGCGGGGATTCGCCTTCACCTTCCAGCTGAGCGAGTTGCCCGTCACGGACTTGGCGGCCCAGATGTCGCCTTTGATCGTGCAGTTGTTGCTCATCGAGACAGTCCCGGAGAGCACGTAGAGATCACCGTCGAGCGTGCCGTCGACGGTGCAGGACCAGTTGCCGTTTCGCAGCACCATGTCGCCCGTGTAATGCGAGACGCCCTGAGAGACGTTGCCGGAGAAGTACGTGACAACGCCACCGGGGACGCTCGAGAATGTCGCCGACCAGCGGTACACCGCCTGGATCGTCGTCTTGTCGCCGTTCGGGCCCGTGCCGGTCGATTCGATGAGGACATATGCGGTGTCCTCGGTCGGGCACGTCGGCGTCAGGCCGGTGGTGGTGATCTGCCCGTCCGACGTCACGGGATATGCGTTCGCGACGTATTCGGGAGAAGCGGACGACGCGGACATGCTGCCTGCCGAGGGGCAGCCTCCGGCGATCTGAGACACGACGGCATCGCGACCGGACTCGGCGGCGATGAAGGCCTGGGTGCTGCTGCGGTTGTCGGCGTTCGCGCTGATCGTGAACATCACGGCTGCGGCGACCGTGGCCGCGATGATGAAGCCGACGAGCATCACGACGACGACCGCGACGAGGATCGCGCCGCGCTCATCGCTCCCCGCCGCGCGTCGAGCCCACGCCGAGAACCTGCGCTTGATCACCAGCATGCGTTCGCGCCTCCCGTCGAGGGGAACCGACGCGCTGCGGAACCCGTGATCGTCACCGGCGCAGCATCCGTCTTGATGTTGAAGGAGAACGACACGCGATCCCCGCCGTCGGCGAAGTACACGCCGCTGTCGCCTGTTGCGACGCCTCCCACCTTGTGCCACGGCTTCGGCCACGACGAGGTGAGCGCTCCCGGCAGCGTCGACGCGCTCGAAGTCATGTACAGCGCATCGTCCGAAGAACCGGACGGCTTCGTGATCCAGAACGCCTGGCACTGCTTGGCACCGGCGAGGCTCGTCTGCACGCGAAGCATCCGGCCGCTGTCGGTCACGTCGAACGCCTGCGCGTTGCGCATCGCGCGCTCGATGCTCTGCCCGTACAGCTGACCGCTGTTGGTCGCTTCGGTCGTGGTGGTCACGGTGTCCTGCGCTCTGACGGAGTTGATGAAGATCATGCCGATCGCGATGCCCAGCACGCCGATGATCAGCACAGTGATGATCAGCTCGATGAGCGAGAGCCCGTCCTCGTCCCGGAGCTTCATGGCACGAACACCTTGCCGTGCACGCTCGCGATGCTCTTGCCGTCGAGCATCGCCTCGAGCGGGAGGTCGATGAGGTTCCCCGGCGTGCAGCTGAGCGTCTGCCCGTCCTTCAGCCGCACCGTGATCGAGCCGTTGCGGCCGTCTGGCTTCGCGACAGCGGCGAGATCCAGTTCATGCTGGATGTCCGTGCAGGTGGGCTTCTCGTAGCCTCGGATCTGCTCCACGACCGCGTTCACCTGCCGGGTGGCCGTCGCGACGCTCGACTGCTCGGCGGAATAGCGGATGCCGTTCCACAGCGCAGGCAGCAGCGCCATGGCGATGATCGCCAGGAGCACCATCGCGATGATGACCTCGACCAGGCCGAAGCCGTCATCCGCTCGGGTATGCGGAGACATGAGGAGTCCTCAAAGGAGGTTGCCGAAGCGGAGGCCCGAGGAAGGGCCTCCGCTTCGAGCAGGTTGGTTCAGCAGCCCGGGCCAGTGCCGGCGTTAGTGTGCGGAGTCGGAGTGTTGGCGTCCGTCGCCGTCACACACACGCTGCTCGGGTCGCTCGAGGCGCTGCTGCTCGTGAGTGTCACAGTGATTGCGCTGGTGCCGCTACCGCTCCCGGCCGACGCAGCAGCAGCCGTCACGTCTGCGGCTGGCTTGCCAGCAGCAATCGCTGCGGACGCAGCTGTGGCGCCGTTTGCTGCCGCCGTGTCGACCGCACTCTGCGCCGCCTTGTCCTGCAGACCCGCAAAGATCGGGATCGCGACAGCGACCAGGATGCCCAGGATCACCACGACGATGATCAGCTCGATGAGCGAGAAGCCGGCATCTTTGCCTTCTTCCTCGCGCTCAGCCTTCTTTGCCTCGATGAGGCGGTGGATAGTGCCCATGACAGAGTTCCCTCCGGGACGGCGGGTAGGGGGAAAGCCCTCTGTGCGCCGGCGCGCCCCAGCAGCGCCTGTCGAATACCGTCAGTCCCGGTCCCCAGAGTTCGGAGCCGCCGCCATCCCAGTATTGAGCGGCTCCTTGAGCACATATTGGACCCACAGCATCCGCTCCACAAGACCCAAAAGTCACGGTCCGGTCACAGCGATGAACTGGACGCCGTCCAGCATCCAGCGCGCTCCGCTCGCCGCCATGGGAGCGCGCCCATCCGCGCCATCACGGGCGACCTGGCAGAAGCGATCTTCCCTGGCTCCCGTCGGCGTCGGGAGCGGTGGGACGTCCGGTCAGATCGTCGTCACCCGGCGAACCGACCCCGCGTCACGCCGAGCGCCGCCACCATCCGCGGCGGCGTCGGGGCTGTGCATCCGCCCGCTCCGGAGCATCCGTATCCGCGACCGCCCGCGCCGCGGTGCGACGCTCGCGCCACGCCGCCACCTCGGCGTCGACGTCGCGGGTCTTCGTGACGACAGGCGGGCCGCCGAGCAGCTGGCGACGCGCCTCGATGACACGGCGATTGAAGTCCTCGAGCACGCTGCGGACGTCCTCTTCGCGTCCGAGCTGATCGAGGTCGTCGTCGAGTCCGCGGTCCTCGACGCGCAGCATGAGCGCGGGTGGACCGAGACCGGAGAGGTTCTCGGTCTCGATCTTCCTGCGGATCCACCAATCCGGATCGTGGTGCGTGCCGAGCCCTTCGAGAGGCTTGCCCGCGCCGGGCAGATCGTCGAAGACGCCCTGCCGGATCGCGAGCTGGATCGCCGTCTCGACGAACTCCGACTTGTTCTGCGCGTTCAGCACCATCGGCGCCTCGGCGGGCTGCTCGGACTCTGGCAGCTCCCCCGCGTCTCGCTGCGCTCGATAGCGGGCCGCATTGTTCATCGCGTCGGACATCGGATCACCTCCGGTGCTTCCAGGGTATGCGACGGCCGTGTCGGGAGGCGCGGATAGTGTTCGGATTGGACCGCATGACGGCCCCGCTAACTCGTAGAGATGTTCGCAAATTGCTTCAGTTTTGAGATACTTCCTTCGAATAAAGGCTTGACAGTCCGTGCGGGAATCCGTATCGTTGAGGTATGTCAGCTCCCCTGGTCAACCTGCACGAGGCCGTCTCGGTCCTCGATGCAGTGTGGGCGGATGCTGACGATGATGACCGGTTGGCTCGGGCCGATCTGATGGCCTTGAATGCGGCGATCGGGTCGGCTCGACGGGCCCTGGATGCCCTCCAGGCACGGGGCGCGGCGGGTATCGCGCATGAGTCGCGTGCGGAGTTGGGGGCGGAGTCGCTGGCGAAGCAGGCCGGATTCCGCACTCCCGCAGCTCTGATCGCTGCGACGACGGGGGTTTCGACGGGGGATGCTGCCCGGCTGGTGAAGGTCGGGGAGGCGGTGGCGCCCCGGGTGGATCTGGTCGGTGAGCGGATGCCGGCGAAATACCCGGCGGTGGAGGCGGCGCTGTCGGCGGGTGAGGTGGGTGCTGCTGGGGCCGCGGTGATCGTGGAGTTCCTGGACCGTGCCCGCATCGGACGTGACCGGGACGTCGTCGCGGACGTGGAGGCGCGGCTCGTGGAACGCGCGGTCGGGCTGTCCCTGGATGATGTGCGCCGGCTCGTCAAACGAGCGGAGATCCTGCTGGAGCAGGACAAGCTCGAAGCACGTGAGGAGGAGCGCCGGGCGTCCCGGTCGTTGACCTTCTTCGAACGCGACGGGATGCTGCACCTGAGCCTTGTCACCGACGTGGAGTCCGGTGCACCGATCCGCACCGCGATCGACGGATACGTCACCGCCCAGTTCCAGGCACGGAAGGACGCCGAGGCCGCGGCGGTCGCCGCACGGCGGGCGGATCGCGGGGACGCCGGGGCTGACGGCGCGCGCGAGGCAGGTGCGGCCAACCCTGTGGCCTTCACAAATGCGGATGACAGTGGTGTGGATGAGGACCGGCACACGGTTGCGATGATGCGCGCCGACGCGCTCACCCTGTTCTGCGGGCATGTGCTCGGCTGCGAGACCTCTGTCCCCGTCGCCGGGGCGACCGTGATCGTGCGGATCGACCTCGACGACCTCGAGAGCGGCACCGGGCACGGCACGATCGACGGGACCGACCAACCGGTCTCCGTCGCCGCGGTCCGGCGGATGGCAGCCGCCGGTGGCGTCATCCCCTGCGTACTCGGCTCCGATGGTGAGATCCTCGACCTCGGACGCGAACGACGCCTGTTCACCCGGGCCCAGAAACTCGCCCTCACCGAACGCGACGGCGGGTGCGCCCGATGCGGACTCCCACCCCACATGACCAAGGTCCACCACATCAACTGGTGGAAACGCGACACCGGGCCGACCGACCTCTCCAACGGGGTCCTGCTCTGCGAATCCTGCCACCACCGCATCCACGACAACGGATGGGACATCAGAATCGACAACCCACCCGGAAACCACACCGGCACGAGCGAACCCGCCGGCAGCGGTACGCGTCGGCACCGCGGTACCGGAGTCAACGTGCACGCAAAGGTCTGGTTCATCCCACCCGCCCACATCGACCCCACCCGCAACCCACAACTCGGCGGACGCGCCCGCTACGACATCGCCGCCTGAGCACGCGGCTGCTTGAGCGCATGGCCGGCGGGAGACGACCTCTCCGCCCGCACGCCATAGGCTCGTGAGGTGGCATCCCCCGCATCCGCTCCCCCGTCGCTGAACCGCGAGATCCTGCACCTCGCCGTGCCGGCGCTCGGAGCACTCGTCGCCGAGCCGCTGTTCCTCATCCTCGACGCGGCGATGGTCGGCCATCTCGGCACCACCCCGCTCGCGGGCCTCGGAATCGCCAGCGCCGTCCTGCAGACCATCGTTGGCCTGATGATCTTCCTCGCCTACTCGACCACCCCGGCCGTCGCCCGCCGATTCGGCGCCGGCCGCCCTGGCGACGCCGTCTCCGTCGGCATCGACGGCATGTGGCTCGCCCTCGGCCTCGGCGCCGTCCTCGCGATCGTCGGCGCCCTCACCTCACCCTGGCTGGTCAGCCTGTTCGGCGCCGCCGACACCGTCGCCGTCGAAGCCCGCACCTACCTGACGATCTCCATGTGGGGCCTGCCCGCCATGCTCATCGTCTACGCCGCCACCGGCCTGCTCCGCGGCATGCAGGACACCGTCACCCCGCTCTGGATCGCCGGCCTCGGCTTCGGCGCCAACGCCCTGCTCAACTGGATCTTCATCTACGGCTTCGGCTGGGGCATCGCCGGCTCCGCGTTCGGCACCGTCACCGCGCAGTGGGGCATGGTCGCCGCCTACGTGCTCGTCATCCGTCGCCTCGCCATCCGGCACGGCGCCTCGATGAAGGCGCAGAGCGAAGGCATCCGCGGCACCGCCCGCTCCGGCGGCTGGCTGCTCCTGCGCACCGTCAGCCTGCGCATCGCCCTGCTCGCCACCGTCGCCATCGCGACCGGCATCGGCACGCAGGAGCTCGCCGGCTGGCAGATCGCGTTCACGATCTTCTCCACCGCAGCCTTCGCACTCGACGCGCTCGCGATCGCCGCGCAGGCCCTGATCGGCAAGAGTCTCGGCTCCGGCGATCTCACCCAGGTGCACCGGGTGATGCGACGCACCACCGCCTGGAGCGTGTGGTTCGGCGTCCTCGTCGGCGGGCTCGTCGCGGCGCTCTCCGGAGTGCTGGGGATCGTCTTCACCGGGGATGCTGCGATCGCCGCCCTGGTGCAGCCGGCGCTGATCGTGCTCGCCGTCGCCCAGCCCATCGCCGGCGTCGTCTTCGTGCTGGACGGCGTGCTGATGGGCGCGAACGACGCCCGCTACCTCGCCATCGCGGGCGGGCTGAACCTCGTGCCGTTCCTGCCGGCGCTGTGGATCATCGCCGCCACCGGTATCGACGGCGCCGTCGGCCTGCTGTGGCTGGCCATCGCATTCTTCGGCGTCTACCTGCTCGCCCGCCTCGGCACCCTAGGTTGGCGCGTCCGCACCGACCAGTGGACGAGGGCGGCCGCTTAGTCAGGCGACCTCGCCCGCCGCCACGGTCTCCGCCAGCATGTGCACGCGCGGCAGGTGGTGGGCGCCGTAGAAGTCCGCGGACACCAGGCGCGCGGCATCCGCCTCATCGACAGAAGCGTGCGCGAGCACGGCGACCACCGCGAACCCATGCATCCAGCCACCGGCGAGCGTGCCGATCAGCATCAGGTACGGCACGCTCACGCCGTAGGCATCGCGGGTCTGGCCGAAACCGACCACGGATGCCGTCGCCGCACGTGCTGCATCGACAGCCCGCGACAAGCGATCGGCGGTGCGCGCCGCCACAGGGTTCTCGACAGCGCGCAAGTCGGACACCGTCGCCGAGATCGCGGCGAACAGCTGCTCCGCCGTCGCGCCGCCGTCGCGGATCACCTTGCGGCCGATCAGATCGTTGGACTGGATCGCGGTCGTGCCCTCATAGATCGGCATGATGCGCGCGTCGCGGTAGTGCTGCGCGACACCGGTCTCCTCGATGAAGCCCATGCCGCCGTGCACCTGGATCGCGTCGCTGGTCAGTGCCACGGCATCCTCCGTCGCCCAGCCCTTCAGGATCGGCACGAAGAACTCGGCGAGCGCACCGGTCCCGTCAGCATCAGCCCGGTCGAACAGGTCGCCCAGGTACACGCCCAGCGCACGCATCGCGAACAGACGGCTCTGCATCGACAGCAGCAGCCGGCGCACGTCCGGATGCCCGGCGATCGACGTGCCTGCGGGGCGGTCGAGCACCGCCCCCTGCAGACGCGAACCCGCGTACGCGACCGCCTGCTGATAGGCGCGGTCCGAGATGCCGGTGGCCTGGAACCCCATCCCCGCACGCGCGGAGTTCATCATCACGAACATACCGGCGAGCCCACCGCCGACCTCGCCGACCAGATACCCGGTGGCGTCCTCGTAGGCGAGCACGCACGTCGGGCTGCCGTGGATGCCGAGCTTGTGCTCGACGGCCACCGTCGTGACCGCGTTGCGCTCGCCCGGGTCGCCGGCCGCGTCGGGCAGGAACTTGGGCACCACGAACAGCGACAGCCCCTTGGCCCCGGCAGGAGCATCGGGCGTGCGCGCGAGCACCAGGTGCACGATGTTCTCGGCCACGTCGTGGTCGCCCCAGGTGATGAAGATCTTCTGCCCGCTGACACCCCACGAGCCGTCCGCGCGCGGCGTCGCCATCGTGCGGATCGCGCCCAGATCGGTTCCGGCGTCGGGCTCCGTGAGGTTCATCGTGCCGGTCCAGGTGCCGGCGACGAGCTTGGTCAGGTACGTCTCGCGCAGCTCGTCGGATGCCGCGGCATCCAGCGCGTGGATCTGACCCGCCGTCAGCAGCCAGCACAGCGCGAACGCGGCGTTGGAGCCGTTCCAGATCTCGCCGAGACCGGCGCGGATGCTGCCGGGCAGCCCGTCTCCGCCGGCGGACTCGGGCGCCTCGGCGCTGACCCACCCCGCCTCGACGAACGCCTGATACGCCTCGGCGAACCCGGCCGGAAGATACACCTGGCCGTCTTCGAGGCGCGCGCCCTCGCGGTCGCCGACGGTCTCGAGCGGAGCCAGGACCGATGCGGCGAACTCGCCCGCACCCGCGATGATCTCGGTGGCGTCCTCGGCGCTGAACGCGCCCCCCGTGCCGCGCGCGACCAGGTCGAGGCCGAACGCCTCGCCGAACAGGAAGCGGTAATCGTCGACCGGCGGCGTGTAGTCGGATGCCATGGCGGACTCCAATCGGTTTGAGACTGAGCGTCAGTTTACGCGAGACTGCGTCTCAAGGGAATCGGATGTTCCTCTGCGGCTCCCGTGCACCCGTCCGCAACGCGAGGCACATCGTCGTCCCGGGCATGCATCAACGCGTCGATCGTCTCGTTCAGACGTCGACGCGCTGATGACCTCGGCCTGCGCCGCGGGTGATTCAGCCGGCAGAGACCGCCTCGACAGGGCGCGGTGTCTGCGACCGCCCGCCGCGGCGATGCATCGCATAGCCCCATGTGGCGAGCGCGAGCAGCGGGCCCCAGAGCCAGAACGGGAGCATGAGCGCCATCTCCAGCACCCCGGCGACCACCTTCGGACCCGTCGCGGCCATCACCAGGAAGTCGATCCCGCCGAACGTGAACAGCACCGCGACCAGGCTCGCCGGCACGACCGCCAGCCCGACGGGCACGCGGCGTCCGCCCAGACCCGCCATCCAGCGCGGGAACCGCTCGCCCCACGGCCGCACCAGACCGAGCGTGAGCACGCCGCCGGTCATCATCCCGAGGCCGAGCACCAGCCCCAGCAGCCGCAT
>Ga0256796_1000991_pt1 | contig 11063 bp, 9 predicted proteins | sample MC6MC0947MT_FD_190209 | JGI IMG/M metagenome (GOLD analysis project Ga0256796, IMG submission 190209) | Metatranscriptome of enriched soil aggregate microbial communities from Iowa State University, Ames, United States - MC6-MC0947-MT... | ecosystem: Environmental > Terrestrial > Soil >...
CGACCGCATCGCGGTGATGTACCGCGGGGAGATCGTGGAGATCGCCGACAGCGACGCACTGTTCGCATCTCCGCAGCATCCGTATACCGTCAGCCTGCTGCTCGCGGCTCCGGTCCCAGACCCGGAGCTCATGCAGGAGGCGCGTTCCACGCTCGGGCAGCTGATCGACGACCCGCCGGCGGCCACACCTCAGGGGTGCCCGCTGCGCGCGCGCTGCCCGGTCGGCCACAATCGGCCGCAATGCGGCGAGGTGGCACCGAAGCTCACCCAGGTCGGCCCCGGTCACGAGGTCGCCTGCCACTTCCCAGGCGAGATGTCCTGGGGCGAAACCCGAAGAAAGGAAATGCCATGAAATGGACCTCGCGCGTTTCGCGTCGTCTTGCGGCCCTCGGACTCGGCGTCCTGATGGTCGCCACCGCGGGCTGCAGCGCCGCTGCCCCGACCGATGGCCAGAGCGGTGCGAGCGGGGACCGCCCGTTCACGGTCAATTGGAGCGCATCGATCACCAGTCTCGACCCTGCGTTCATCTGTCCCGGCAACGACAACAGCCTCGCCAGCAACTTCTACGGTCGCCTGGTGACGCTGTCCACCACCAAGGATAAGAACGGCTTCCTGATCGACAATCCTGACCCCACGAAGGTCAAGCCGGAGATCGCCGAGAGCTGGAAGGTCTCCGACGACGGCAAGGTGTACACCTTCAAGATCAAGGACGGGCTGAAGTTCGCCAACGGCCACCCCCTCGACGCGAACGCGGTGAAGTACTCCTTCGACCGCACGCTCAAGCTGGGGGCCTGCGGCTCGCTCTCTCTGCAGGGCGGACTGACCAATCCGCCGCTCATCACGGGTGTGGAGGCTCCTGATGCCGGCACGTTCGTGCTCACGCTGCGCCAGCCTTACCCGCAGATCATGTACAGCCTGGCGTACAGCCGCGGCTCGGTCTACGACCCCGCCGAGGTCGAGGCCAACGGTGGCGTGGAGGCCAACAAGCCCAACGAGTGGCTGACCAGCCACACGGCCAGCTCCAGCGGCCCATACGTGCTCAAGGACTATGTCCCGAACAGCTATGCGCTGCTTGAGGCAAACCCGAACTGGTACGGCGACCCGGTCAAGGAGAAGACCGTCCGGATCAACTTCGTCACCTCAGTCCCGACTCTGCTTCTGCAGGCGAAGAACAAGCAGGCCGACGTGACCCTCGGGCTTCCCCCGCAGTCGGTCAAGGACGTCAGCGCCAACGCCTGCTGCAAGGTTTTCGAGACTCCGGCATCCGCTCCGGTCACGGTCTCTATGAACCACGAGGACCCGACCACGGGGAACGCCAAGTTCCGTGAGGCGCTGACCTACGCCATCCCCTACGACGACATCATCGACGGGGTCGCGTACGGATACGGCACCTCCTTCTACGGTCCGCTGAACCCCACGATGACCGGCTACAAGGCCGACCTCGAGAAGCCCCGCAAACAGGATGTCGCGAAGGCCAAGCAGCTCATCGCCGAGTCGGGACTGAAGAACCCCGAGCTCAATCTCATGATCAACCCGACCGCTGCGGGCAACACCGAGATCGCGACGATCCTGCAGTCCGCATGGCAGGCCATCGGCGTCAAGGTCAACATTGATTCGAAGCCGCCGGCGGACTTCTCCACCAACTTCAACGACGGCAAGTACCAGTCGGCTCTGCTGTTCGAGAACAGCGGGATGATCGGCGCCTACGAGATCTTCAAGAAGATGAGCTGTGGCTCGTCGTTCAACAACCAGCACATCTGCATCGACGGCAGCCAGCCGTGGATGGACAAGCTGAACTCCGCCACGACCTCGGAGCAGCAGCAGGAGCCGATCGACGAGCTCGTGAAGCTGTGGGTGGAGAACTCCGCCACCGTGATGCTCTACAACGCGGACTTCACCGCGGTGCTGAACCCCGACGTGAAGGGCTTCAAGTACGGGGCCAACCTGCGTGTCGACCAGTGGGGCCGGAGCTGACGTGATGATCGGGGGCCGCAGCACCGGCTGCGGCCCCCTGGCCCACCAATGCGACGAGAGAGGAACAGAGATGAAGATCGGTGTGGACGGCCGCAAGATTCCGCGTGCAGACGAGCACACCCCGGTGCAGATCCTGGAGCACGCTGCGCAGCTGGGGATGGAGGGTGTCTACTTTCGCACGGTGACCGACATCACTCCCGTACTGGACCTCGGAGTGCTCCGGGAGGTGCGACAGCGGGCCGACGAGCTCGGCCTGTACCTGCAGATGGGCATGTGGAAGGTCAACCCGTATTCGGCAGCCGAAGCTCCCGAGGTGCGACGGCTCGGCGACGGGGACTACACCCGCGGGATGCTCAAGATGATGCATGCCGCACGGGAGGGCGCCGACTGCGGTGAGCTCTGGGTCGCCTGCTGCAACTATCAGTCGGGTCTGCCCGGCGTGTACGCCGTGGACAGATTCCGCACGGATGCCCCGTGGGGTGACCAGCTCGTGGCTATCGAGAAGTTCCTCAAGATGCTCGCGCCGGCGGCGCGCGACCTCGATGTGCACATGAACCTGGAGACCCACGAGGAGATCACCAGCTGGGAGGTCGTGCGCATGGTCGAGGAGGTCGGACCTGATGTGATGGGCATCACCTTCGACACCGCGAATGTCCTTGTCCGCGGAGAGGACCCGGTCGAGGCCGCAAAGCGCGTGGCGCCGTACACTCGGGCGACGCATTTCCGGGACTCGATTCTGGTCAGGGAGGGAACGGGCCTGGCGCGGGTGTTCTCCACCGTCGGCACCGGAGTCATGGACTGGGACGGAATTCTGCGCGCGCTGCTGCAGGTGAACCCCGATCTGAACATGTCGATCGAGCCGGCGGGACCCCGGTTGACGCTTCCGATTCCCGTGCAGGACCAGACGTGGCGAGATCTGCACCCCGACCTGGCCGAGTCCGAGCTGCAGACCTTGTTTGCTGCCGCAGACGACTACGCCCGCCGCGTTGAGGCAGGCGAAGCGCCGAGCGTCGAACAGCTGCGGGGGGATCCGCCGGATCTGGAGGATGTGGTCGTCGAGTCCGCGGCGCACCTGCGGAAGGTGATTGCCGGTATCGGCTGAACCGCCGCGAAACGAGAAGTGCCGCCTGAATGAGATTCAGGCGGCACTTCTCTCGCCGGAGGCAGAGGCGGCGGTCAGGCCAGCTCGAGCACCTGCAGGCCGTCGGCGACAACGACACCGTCGTGGATGACGGTGCGGTCGGTGCCGCGGTCCATGACCGCGCTGGTGGGGGTCTCGCCGTCCACGAGCACGAAGTCGGCGCGGTCGCCTACGGCGGTGCCCGGGCGGTCGTCGACACCGGTCAGGCGCGCGACGCCGTGGTCCATGATCGAGGCGCCGCCGATGGAGGCGACGGCGAGGCTCATCTCCACGAGGTCGTCTCGGCGGTAGCCGTTGGTGAACGCCAGCTGCCAGGTGCGGTCGAGCATGTCGCAGTTGCCGTAGGGGCTCCAGTAGTCGCGCTGGCCGTCCTCGCCCAGACCGAAGCGCACGCCGGCCTCGACGAGCTGCACGAGTGGCAGCTGGTGAGGAGCGGCGGGAGCGACGGATGCCATGGCGATGTCGAGCTCGGCGAATTCGTCGATCAGGCGACGGGTGGTGGCCTCGTTGACACCGCCCAGGTCGTAGGCGTGCGACATCGTGACCTTTCCCTTCATGCCCAGAGCGCGGGTTCGCTCGAGCACCAGTTCGGTGCTGAACACGCCCAGGTGCGCGGGCTCGTGCAGGTGGATGTCGACCTCGACCTGATACTTCTCGGCCAGTCCGAACACGATGTCCAGGTGCTTGGCGGGGTCGCGGTCGAGCTGGCTGGGGTCGATGCCGCCCATGACATCGGCGCCCTGCTTGAGCGACTCCTCCAGGTACTGCACGGTACCCTCCTCGCGGAGGATGCCGGCCTGCGGGAAGGTCATCACCTGCACGTCGGCGTGCGAGGCGAAGCGCTCCTTGGCGGCCATCACGGAGTCGAACTTCTCGAGCTTGCAGTCCACGTCGACCTGCGCGTAGGTGCGCACCCGGGTCGCACCGCGGGCGATCATCCGCTCGAGCGTGGTGGCGACGATTTCGGAGTGCGGGACGTCGGTGTTCCGCCAGTTGTTCCGGTCGTTCATCATCATCGCCCACACGCCCGGTGCGCCGGTGTGCGGACGGAACGGCAGTCCGATGCGGCTGGAGTCCAGGTGCACGTGCACGTCGCTGAACGAGGGAAGCAGCAGGCGGCCGCGGCCGTCGACGTCGTCCGCGGTGAGCGGGGCCGACGCGTCGTGCGCGCGGATGCCGGCGATGCGGCGGTCCACCACCTCGACGTCGCTGGTGACCTGGCCCCAGGGGCGGACGTTCCTGATGATCATTCGGGCTTCTCCTCGACGGTGAGCGGATGCTGCGCGCCGGTATCGGCCGCCAGACGTAATGTCAGACATCATACGTCTTGCGTCTGCGCCGCGGAAGCGGCGCCTCGCCTCGGTCAGGCGGTCGTGGCTTCGAGTGCGCGTCCGATCCGGCCCTGAAGGATCGCGGCGATCGAGGCGCGGGCCGCGTCCAGGGCCGCGGCGCGGTCGGGGAGAACCAGGCGCTGCTCGCCCTCCGCGATGAGCTGTTCGACCGGGCGGCCGGCGGAGGCAAGCACAAGCAGGAGGCCGAAGCGCTCCTTATGGGCATCCGAGAGCCTCGCCAGCTCGACCATAGCGTCGTAGGCGGCACCCGCGGTGTCCCTCGAGGTGGCCTGCGGGTCGAACCGGTGCACGCCCGTGAGCGCCTCATCCAGAGCATCCGAGTCCAGCGCCATGACGGTGTCGTGCGCGACCTGCGGGACGGATGCCGCAGGCTTCCCCGACGCGGCGGCGCGCAGGCGCGCGGCCAGAGCGGGGGTGTGAGCAGACTCGTCGATGATCCGGTCGACGTCCTGCTCGGTGATGGTGTACGTCATTCCGGCGTCCTCCTCGACGGTGAAGGCTCCAGCGTACGGAGATGCCAGAAGCAGTTGTCAGCAGACTCCGCGATGCGAGAAGTTCGCGCGCATCGCGCTCAGCGCTCGACGAGGACGCCGTCCTCATCGGCGTGCAGCAGTGCGCCGGGGCGGAAGGTCACGCCGCCGAACTCGACCACGACATCGGCCTCTCCAGCGCCCTCCTTCGCGCTCTTGCGCGGGTTGGTGCCGAGCGCCTTCACGCCCAGCGGCATCCCGAGCAGCGCCACGCTGTCGCGCACGCATCCGTTGATCACGACGCCGGCCCAGCCCGCGTCCACGGCGCTCTGCGCGATCATGTCGCCCATCAGCGCGGTCTCCAGGGATCCGGCTCCGTCCACGACGAGCACCGCTCCTTCACCCGATGTCTGCAGGATCTGCTTCACCAGCGCGTTGTCCTGGAAGCACCGCACGGTGCGGATGGGGCCCTCGAAGCGGAGCAGACCGCCGAACGAGCGCAGCTGCAGGGGGAGGGACTGCAGGGCGTCGCCGTGCAGGTCATAGAGGTCGGCGGTGGAAATCATGGGGTCTCCTTCGATGTGCGCGCGGTACAGATGCACGACGCGGGAACGCCTGCACGATCGGAAGGGGCTTCCGGTCGTGCAGGCGTTCCACGGTCGTGCAGCCGTGTCAGCTGAACTGGTTCATGGTGTTGTGCTGGCCGCCGGCCTTGAGGGCGGCGTCTCCGGCGAAGTACTCCTTGTGGTTGTCGCCGAGGTCGCTGCCGGCCATGTTCTGGTGCTTGACCGTGGCGATGCCCTGGCGGATCTCCTGGCGCTGCACGTCGCGGACGTAGGTCAGCATGCCCTCGTCACCGAAGTAGCCCTTGGCGAGGTTGTCGGTCGACAGCGCGGCCGTGTGGTACGTCGGCAGGGTGATCAGGTGGTGGAAGATGCCGGCGCGGGCGGACCCGTCGCGCTGGAACGTGCGGATCTTCTCGTCGGCGATGCGGGCGAGCTCGGTGTCGTCGTAATCGACGCTCATCAGCTTGTCGCGGTCGTATGCGGAGACGTCCTGACCCTGCTCGACGAGCTGGTCGTAGGCCTGCTGCCGGAAGTTGAGCGTCCAGTTGAACGACGGGCTGTTGTTGTACACCAGCTTGGCGTTCGGGACGACCTCGCGGATGCGGTCGACCATCCCGGCGATCTGCTCGACGTGCGGCTTCTCAGTCTCGATCCACAGCAGGTCGGCGCCGTTCTGCAGCGAGGTGATGCAGTCCAGCACCACGCGGTCGACACCCGTGCCCTGACGGAACTGGTAGAGGTTGCTCGCCAGGCGCTTCGGCCGCAGCAGCTTCCCCTCGCGCTTGATGACCACATCACCGTCACCCAGCTCGGCCTCGCCGATCTCCTCCACGTCGAGGAACGAGTTGTACTGGTCGCCCAGGTCGCCGGGCGCCTGGCTGACGGCGAGCTTCTGGGTGAGGCCGGCGCCCAGCGAGTCGGTGCGGGCGACGATGATCCCGTTGTCGATGCCGAGCTCGAGGAACGCGTAGCGGACGGCGTTGAGCTTCGCGATGAAGTCCTCGTGCGGAACCGTGACCTTGCCGTCCTGATGACCGCACTGCTTCTCGTCCGAGACCTGGTTCTCGATCTGGATGGCGCACGCGCCCGCCTCGATCATCTTCTTGGCCAGCAGGTACGTCGCCTCGGGGTTGCCGAAGCCGGCGTCGATGTCCGCGATGATCGGCACGACGTGCGTCTGGAAACCGTCGATCTGGGACTGGATGAACTCCGCCGCGGTCTCGTCTCCGGCCGCACGCGCGGCATCCAGCTGGGTGAACAGCAGGTCGAGCTCACGGGCATCCGCCTGGCGGAGGAACGTGTACAGCTCCTGGATCAGGGCAGGGACGACGGTCTTCTCGTGCATGGACTGGTCGGGGAGCGGCCCGAACTCGGAGCGCAGGGCCGCGACCATCCAGCCCGAGAGGTAGAGGTAGCGCTTGTTCGTCGACTTCAGGTGCTTCTTGATCGAGATCAGCTTCTGCTGCCCGATGAAGCCGTGCCAGACGCCGAGCGACTGGGTGTAGACCGATGAGTCGGCGTCGTACTCGGCCATGTCGCGGCGCATGATGTCGGCCGTGTACTGCGCGATCTCGAGGCCCGTGCGGAAGCGGTTCTGCGCCCGCATCCGTGCGGCCGACTCGGGGTCGATGGCGTTCCATGCGGAGCCGTTCGCGTCCTTGAGCTCCTGGATGGCGGCGATGTCGTCCTGGTAGTGAGTCATGTCATGTCCTTCTCAGTGGGGCGGGTCGTCAGTCGGTCTCGGTCAGGAAGCGGGATGCCGGGAGCGTCAGGAACGCGGGGAACTCCGGGTGCAGGGCGACCTCGCGGAACACCTCGGCTGCGTCGTCGAAGCGGTCGCCCTCGGTGCGCGGGGTCTGCGCGAGCATCTCGGCGATCAGGCGCTCGACGTAGTCGGCGGTGATCAGGTCGCCCTCCTCGGTGCGGCGGTCCTGGTGGATCCACTGCCACACCTGGGATCGGCTGATCTCGGCGGTCGCGGCGTCCTCCATCAGGTCGTCGAGGGCCACGGCGCCCAGGCCCCGCAGCCACGCCTCGATGTAGCGGATGGCCACCGACACGTTGTCGCGCACGCCCTTCTCGGTGATCGGGCGTCCGATGCGCAGGTCCAGCAGCTGAGCAGCCGTCACGTGGACGTCGTCGCGCTGCCGGTCGATCTGGTTCGGGCGGTCGCCGAGCACGGCGTCGAACTCCGCCTGCGCGGCCGGGATCAGGTCGGGGTGGGCGACCCAGGTGCCGTCGAAGCCGTCGCCGGCCTCGCGCCGCTTGTCGGCGGACACCTTCTCCAGGGCGCGCTCGGTGACCTCGGGGTCGCGGCGGTTCGGGATGAAGGCGCTCATGCCGCCGATGGCGTGGGCCCCGCGCTGGTGGCAGGTCTTGACCAGCAGCTCGGTGTAGGCCCGCATGAACGGCACGGTCATGGTGACCTCGCTGCGGTCGGGGAGCACGAAGCGCGCACCACGGCCGCGGTAGTTCTTGATGATCGAGAAGATGTAGTCCCAGCGGCCGGCGTTGAGCCCTGCGCAGTGGTCGCGCAGCTCGTAGAGGATCTCGTCCATCTCGAACGCGGCGGGCAGCGTCTCGATCAGCACGGTCGCGCGGATCGTGCCGTGCGGGATGCCGATGTACTCCTCGCTGAACGAGAAGACGTCGTTCCACAGCCGCGCCTCCTCGCTGGACTCCAGCTTGGCGATGTAGAAGTACGGGCCGCGGCCGGCGTCGATCAGCGCCTGCGCGTTGTGGAAGAAGTACAGGCCGAAGTCCACCAGGGAGCCGGATGCGGACAGCGTGCGACCTGTGCGGTCGATGAAGTCGATGTGCTTCTCGCCGAGGTGCCAGCCGCGCGGGCGCATCACGATCGTGGGGGTGCGCTCCGCCGTGACGCGGTACTCGCGGCCGTCGGCGCTGGTGTGGGTCAGCTCGCCGCGGATCGCGTCGCGCAGCGACAGCTGACCGCCGATGACGTTGCCCCAGGTGGGGCTGGTGGCGTCCTCCTGGTCGGCCAGCCACACGCGGGCGCCGGAGTTGAGGGCGTTGATGGTCATCTTGGGGTCGGTGGGGCCGGTGATCTCCACGCGGCGGTCCTCCAGGCCGGGGCCGGCACCGGCGACGCGCCAGTCGGCGTCCTCGCGGATGTGCGCGGTGTCCTCGCGGAAGCGGGGGTCGTGGCCGTTGCCGATCTCGAAGCGGCGGCGCATCCGGTCGGCGAGGCGGTCGAGGCGGCGCCCGGCGAAGCGGTGGTGCAGCTCCGTGAGGAACGCCAGGGCATCCGGCGTCAGGATCTCGTCGAACCGGTCGTTCAGGGGCCCGGTGATGCGCAGCGCGGGACCGAGCTCGGGTCGGGCGGATGCGACGGTGTCGACGATCCTGATCTGGTCGGTCTGTGCGGCAGTGGCGATGCTCATGATCTGTCTCCTCCGTGAGATGGGATGCCGGGTGGCTTGTCATCCACTGTGGGTGAAGATTCGGGTGCCAACTGACCATTTCGGGGGAGAAGTTTTCTGGAATTTCTGTTTCTGTGACACACTTGCCCCCATGGCCAGCACGGATGCCCCAGAAGAGTCCGACGCCCTCACGATCGGGCGGCGGATCAGACAGCTCCGCACCGCGCAGGGGATGACCCTCGAGGAGCTCGCGACGCGCATCGACCGCGCGCCCAGCCAGGTCTCGATGTTCGAGACCGGGAAGCGCGAGCCCAAGCTCACCCTGCTGCAGTCGATCGCCCGCGCCCTGGGCACGACGATCGACGCGCTGCTCGAGGGTGAGCCGCTGGATGAGCGCAGCACGATGGAGATCGCGCTGGAGCGCGCGATGAAGGGCCAGACGTTCCAGGCGCTCGGCATCCCCTCCTTCCGCATCGGCAAGTCGATGCCCGATCAGGCGCTGGCCGCGATGCTCGCCCTGCACGGCGAGATCGAGCGGCTGCGCGACGAACGGGCCGCCACCCCCGAGGAGGCGCGGCGGGCCAATGTCGAGCTGCGGCACCTCATGCGCAGTCAGGACAACTACTTCGCGGATCTGGAGGCCCAGGCGGCCGACATCCTCGCGGCGGTGGGGCATCCCGGTGGGCCGATCACGCAGCGCACGGCATCCGAGATCGCCGCGCATCTCGGCTTCACGCTGCACTACGCGAACGATCTGCCGCAGACGACCCGCAGCGTCGCCGACCTCGCGCACGGCCGGCTGTACCTCTCCGGCAACGTGCAGGCCAAGGGCGACGCCCGCACCGCCGTGCTGCAGGCGCTGTCCAGTCGCATCCTGGGCCATGGCGAACCCCGAAGCTACGCCGAGTTCCTGCGGCAGCGCGTGGAGACCAACTACCTCACCGGGGCGATCCTCGTGCCCGAGTCGCACGTGGTCCCCGTGCTGCAGGAGGCGAAGTCCCGTCGCGCGATCTCGGTCGAGGATCTGCGCGACGCCTACTCCGTGTCTTACGAGACGGCCGCGCACCGCTTCACGAACCTCGCGACGCGGCATCTGGACATCCCCGTGCACTTCCTCAAGGTGCACGAGTCCGGCACGATCACCAAGGCGTACGAGAACGACGATGTGAACTTCCCCACCGACCGCCTGGGCGCGATCGAGGGGCAGATGTGCTGCCGGCGCTGGACCAGCCGCGAGGTGTTCGAGGTGGAGGACCGCTTCAACCCGTACTACCAGTACACAGACACCGGCAACGGCACCTACTGGTGCACGGCCCGGGTCGAGCCCTCCAGCGAGGGGCTGCACTCGGTGAGCGTGGGCGTGCGCTTCGACGACACGAAGTGGTTCGTCGGCCGCGACACGACCAATCGGGGCGTCTCGAAGCACTCCGTCGAGGTGTGCTGCCGTCGTGCGCCCGCCGAGCTCGAGGAGCGCTGGCGCGAGCAGTCCTGGCCGAACGTGCGCACCCCGCGCACCCTGCTGGCGACGCTGCCGACCGGCTCGTTCCCCGGCGTCGACACGACCGACGTGTACGAGTTCCTCGAGGCGCACGCCCCGCGCTGATCGTCAGACGCGTCGCGCACCGATGGCGCCCAGCAAGGCGTCGAGCCCGAACTCGAACGCCTCGTCGACGTCGCCGCCGAGACGGAAGGCGCCGGCCTGCTCCATGGTGCAGAAGCCGAAGATCCAGGCGGTGAAGGTGCGTGCGGCCGGGAGAGGGTCTCCGGGGACGGCTGCGGCGATCGCGGTCATCAGCGCGGTGAGCAGCGGCTCGGCGGATGCCGGGGTCGGGCCGGCCTGTGCGGAGGGCGCGGCGAAGATCAGCGCCGAGACGCGCGGCGCGCGGGCGGCGTAGGCGCGCAGCGTGCGCGCGAGGACGGTGAGTGCGCCGGCGGAATCGTGCGCCGGAAGCTCGGAGATGTCGGTCACGAGCTCGCGCACGGCGTCGTCTGCGGCCAGCCGCAGCAGATCGTGCCGGTGGGCGGCCCTCTTGTACAGGCTCGGCGTGCGCATGCCGACGGCGGACGCCACTGAGCTCATGGTGACGGCGTCGATGCCGTCGCGCTCGGCGATCTCGCGGATGGCGTGCACCAGGCGCTCCTGGCTCACGCGCAGCGGTGCGGGCATGCGGCCTCCC